>Ga0082212_10003388_pt1 | contig 22605 bp, 21 predicted proteins | sample TergutNt197P3_FD_71548 | JGI IMG/M metagenome (GOLD analysis project Ga0082212, IMG submission 71548) | Neocapritermes taracua P3 segment gut microbial communities from Petit-Saut dam, French Guiana - Nt197 P3 | ecosystem: Host-associated > Arthropoda: Insects > Digestive system > Gut ...
GCAGTAGCGCCCGTTACCAACTGGCGATTTTACGACACAATATATACCGAGCGTTACATGCGTATGCCGCAGGAAAATCCCGAAGGCTACGACGACAACTCGCCCATCAACCACGCGGCAAAACTCAAAGGCAAGTTCCTGCTGATACACGGCACAGCCGACGACAATGTACATTTCCAGAATACAATGGTACTTACCGAAAAATTAGTACAAGCCGACCGGCAATTCGAAATGCAGGTATATCCTGATAAAAATCACGGCATATCCGGCGGTAACACCTCCATGCACCTCTATACCCGCATGACGGATTTCATCCTGAATAATTTGTGAAAAATCGGCGCGCTTATTAGGTATGAAAAATAAACAACATATAATAGTTTTTGACATCCCGTCAGGGATGCATCGCTCGGTAGAATGGCATGCCCCGTGTGTCGCCCGACATCCCGTCAGGGATACATCCTTAACAGGATGCAGGAGAGAGGTGTTTGTGCCTGACCGTGCAAAGTATATACAGACAAGGCAAGAATCTGACAAATAATTCAAAATAAAAAACTTTTAAGGGAACCTCTAAAAACTCTCAACGTCATGCTGAACTTGTTTCAGCATCTCCCCAAATTCAGGAGATTGCGGGTCATGCCCGCAATGACGGGAGCGTTGCAAAAGGGGTTTTTAGAAGTCCCCTTAATAAAAAACAGACTCATTTTTGTCCATTAGACCGAATTTTAATTTTTTTTTTGATTTTTTTGTTTGAAATAAAATATTTGATATATTTGCGGCATCAAATTAATATCATAATAATATCATAAATTGAATAATATGAAAACAAAAGAAGTTGATTTTAAAGGAACTAAAGTTTCCGGCTTTTTAATGCTTTTTGTGCATTTTCTAATCCTTGCAGGTATGGTGGGTCTGATCGTTCTGGCAACCATGATGGTAAAACCTGATATAATCATAGCAATACTGATTCTGCTCTTTGTATTGCTTTGTATTACTCCGGTGGGTTTCATGACCAATGAACCCAATAATGCCCGCGTGATGATTTTCTTCGGAAAATATAACGGAACATTGAAAGAGAACGGATTTTTCTGGGTCAATCCGTTTTATGTAAAGAAGAGGATTACGCTCAGGGCGCGCAATCTGGAAGTAGCGCCTATCAAGGTGAACGACAAAACGGGTAATCCCATCATGATTGGGATGATGCTGGTTTGGAAAGTCGTCGACACGTACAAGGCTGTTTTCGAGATTGATACATCTTCGATAAATGCTACGTCGTCTTCGTCAAATGGCGCTCAAGTCAGCATCGGTAAAGCCGGAATGGCAACACTGATGAAAGCAATCGAAAAATTTGTCAATGTGCAGGATGATGCGGCATTGCGGGAAGTTGCCGGGCAATATGCCTACGATGACAATGAGATGCAGCACGAAGAAATTACTCTGCGTTCGGGCGGCGAATTAGTGAACGCACACCTTGAACGGGCATTGAACGAACGTCTGGCGATGGCAGGTATCGTAGCAGTGGAAGCGCGTATCAATTACCTTGCTTATGCGCCCGAAATTGCAGCGGTGATGTTGCGTCGTCAGCAGGCCGCAGCGATTATCTCTGCACGCGAAAAAATCGTGGAAGGCGCTGTAAGCATGGTTCAGATGGCGTTGACCAAACTGTCGCAGGAGCAAATCGTAGAGTTGGATGAAGACAAAAAAGCTGTTATGGTGAGCAACCTGCTGGTGGTGCTTTGCGCCGACGAAGCGGCACACCCTGTGGTGAATACCGGAACGCTGCATCAATAATATTTGTTTATGATTCAGTATATATTTCGAAACAGTTGGTGGGCTATCAGGAAGAGACCAAAAATAATTATCGGCTTTACGCTTTTCGACTTTATTTTTGAAATTGCAGGACTTGTTGCATTTTTGGCTATGTGGATTTTCGTGATAGCGACCTATACCGGTTTGCCTGATGTTATTCCGATACACTATAACATATCGGGTCAGGCTGATAGCTTTGGCAATAGAAACAGTTTCTTTTTTTTACCTGCCGTAGCGACAGCCTTGTATGCAGTAATGACGATATTGTGCAGGTTTCCTCATGTTTTCAACTATCCGGTGAAAATAACCGAAGCTAATGCTTTCATTCAATACAGGAATATGGTCACCATGGTTCGTTACCTGAAACTTGTTCTTGTTTTGGTTTTCGGATTTTTTATTCTTCAGATGGTTACACATACCGGTAATGGTATCGGTATGTGGTTGTTGCCCGTATTATTGGCAATAATTGTTGTTCCGGTGATATATTTCCTGGTGAAGTCGTTCATGTATCGGTGATTGATTGATGAAGAAGGAAAACCAATCCAAAAGTTTTCTACTCCGTATGAACACCGACATGATGGAGGCAATTGAGAAATGGGCAGATGACGAATTTCGCAGCGTCAACGGGCAAATGTTGTGGATGCTGGAGCAGGAGTTGAAAAAGAGCGGCCGACTGAAAAAAAAGTCATGAGTTAGATGGAAATCTGGCTTCTTCCCTTAATTGTTCACTTTGACAGGACGTCGGGGAGGCTTGGGTAACGACCTCTTTTTAAACTTCTTGTCCTTTGGTTTTTCGATATCCTTGATATGTTTCCATTGCCCTCTCCTGAATTTGAGACCGTCACGAAACTGATCGGGTTCATAATATTCGTATTCGCCCACTAAGTAGGGCATCAGCGGAGCAAGGTGGTCAAATTCAATTCTGCGTTTGAGACGGTTGTATTCGAGATACATGCTCTGATATGCTGAAAACTCGAAAATAACGCGGTGTTTTTGCCACTTGTTCAGTTCGATGATGGGAGCGCCAAATTGCGGGTTTCCGTTCAGGTCGAATGTCAGTATCTCGATATATTTTTTCTTCGTTTTCAGGTTGTTCATGTCCAACCCCAAAAGGGTATAGTAGTACTTCCCGTCCTTACCTTTTCTTTTCGGCACAATCTTGTAATACAAACATCCCGGCCACTGGTCAGTACCAAGCGTTTGCTGGTCGGGGCGGGCAATCGAATCCGTTGTTTCGGTCAGGCGGATAACCCTGTTGGGTTCATCGTTTTTACCCGGAAAAACAATCAATGCAAAATATCTATACGTACCATCATGACTGGAATGGTTCCAGTTAAACAGTCTGAAATCCTTGCGGGGAGCATAAATCCTGCCAATGGTTCTTAGCGAGTCGAATTTATGTTTGTAGGCTTCGGGAGTAACCAGCGTTTTCGCCAGTATTTCTTCTATTTGCAGGTGCAAACTGATCGCAAGACTATCGTCTGTTGTTTCCCGTATATCATTGAATAATTGTTGTATAGATTCTTCAACAGGCCAAAAATCTACTGTTGGTTTTTTCTTTCCTGATGTTTCAACCGGCAAAGACAGTAGCACAGTGATGAAAAACAATGGAATGATTTTTTCCATTATCATCTATCGTATAAATACATTTAGCGCTTTTAACAGATTGTCTTTGTAGGATTTTCCTATGGGAATATTACTTTTTGCCTTTTCGTTTGTTTTGATTTGAATCATATTATCCTCGATACTACTGATGCTATTGATATTCACAATGAATGACCTGTGTACGCGCATAAACTGTGATATGGGAAGTTTTTTCTCAATGGCATGCATCGTAAAATGAATCGTATAGTTTTCATTAAACGTATTGATAATCACATAGTTTTCCATTGCTTCCACCCAAAATATATCTGTATATTTCAACTTGACCAGCGAAGTTCGATGTTTGATAAATATTTCATCGCCTTTTGTGTGCATTCTGCTTTTTTCCTGCCGTTCCAATGCTTTATTCACAGCCTTGCAAAACCGGCTGTAAGCGAACGGTTTCAGTAAATAGTCGGTCACATCGTATTCGAACGCATGAATAGCATATTTATCTTTTGATGAAATAATAATGATTTGAGGCAATGCACTCAACGCATTCAAAAAATCAATACCTGTCATCTCGGGCATTTCGATATCAAGAAATATCAAATCAATGCTCTCATTCGCATTTAATACATTGATAGCCTCTATTGCACTGGAAAGCGAATGCAGCAACGTGAGCGATTCTGTCCTTTTCACAAAATCCTCAGTTATTTTTCTTACTAAACTATCATCATCTACGATTATACAATTCATCTATATTGATTTTAACCGAACACTTAAGCCATTCGGCGCGTATGCTTTCTTTTTCAGTGGCAGTCAAATGCCATTCGATTTCACTGTTTCTCATTTTCCCTGTCAGATGAGATATGATGATTCCTGCTGATACCGATATGTTTAGACTTTGCGTAAATCCACACATGGGAACTTTCAGGTACTCATCGGCCTGATTCAGTATATATTCCGAAACACCCTGATGTTCGTTGCCGAAAAAAACAGCACATTTACCTTTTCCGACATCGAAAGCGTCCAACCCAGTACTATTCTCATTCAGCGAAGTGGCTACGATACGGTACCCTTCGGATCTCAACCGTTGGACAGCATCTGCCGAATTGTTATCCGATTGATTATATCTCTTGATATTCAGCCATTTATCCGATCCTTTCAACACCATCGGATTAATGTTGTAAGGATTATAATTTTCGATAATATGAACATCCTGTACTCCAAAACACTCACAAGAACGCAACACTGCGCTGGCATTTTGCGACTGGTAAATGTCTTCCAGAACAACTGTGATGTATCGTGTCCGCTTAGCAAGTATTTCTTCTATCCTGTTAAGTCGTTTTTCGGTTACGAAACCGGATAAAAAAGAAATAACAGATTCATCATTCATCCAACAGTAGCAGATTGAGGAAAAAAAGGGAGCCTTCAGCGCTCCCTTATCAATCTTAACGCTTATTGAACTAAAGTTTTCAATTCAGCTCCCGGAGCAAATTTGACTACATTTTTTGCAGAAATTTTGATCGCTTTTCCGGTTTGAGGGTTACGTCCGGTTCTGGCGCTCCTTTTCACTACGGAAAAAGAACCAAATCCAACTAAAGCAACTCTTTGACCACTTTTCAACGCTCCGCTGGTAGCTTTCATAAAAGCATCTAATGCTTTCTTGGAATCAACTTTCGTAAGCTTTGTTTCAGTTGCAATTGCATCGACTAATTCAGCTTTGTTCATGATATTAAAAATATTAGGTTAAAAAAATAAAAATGATTTAATTTTAAAAAATTTGCCAAAGATAGAACATTTATAAGAAATACACAAATTTACGTTTACTTTTTTCTTGTTTCAACACTATTTTTTCCAAATGTTACCATTCACGATAAAAATTATTGCTTTTGAACACGCAAATATAAGCATTATACGAGAGAATATACAGATGGTTTCATTTTTTCAGTTTTTTCATTGATTTTTTTCATTTTTTTTCAAAACCTTAATTTCTTTTACTCGCTAACACACAGGGAATTTTGAAAACTTTCTGTACTCCATTCGAATTATATGCCTGAAAATAAACGACATAAATACCTGTGATAGATTTTCTGCCTCGGTCGTCAGAACCATCCCAGGTAATCGTTCCTTCGGCGGCTAATAATTGCCGATTGACAAGTCGTTTGACGATACGCCCCGCCGAATCGAAAATAATCACTTCGCCTACAAGCGAAGGAGTGTCAAAACGATAGTTGATATTCAGCACATCATCTATCCCGTCGTTATCGGGCGAAAATACATCAGGGCTCAGGCTCACTTCATCCGGTATATTTTCCATTGACGCTATGTATTGCGAATTTTGTCTACCCGGAGTCCCAAATCCTTCTGTTTGCGCCGCAGTATGCCAGTTACCCGGGTCGAAACTGCTGCGATCGGGATTGATACGCTCCAATGATACGCCACTGCCTGAACTGAGAAAATCCGCATGTTGACTGCTGTTGTAATGCACCTCGTCAATCACGCGAAGGCTTCTATTCAACAGTACCAACCGTCCGGATGTTCTGGTCAGCGAAGGCATCCCCGGCATGTGAAGGAAAGCGTTACGATTTGTAGCCGCATATTGTTGCATCACGGCATCCACATTGCGCGAAACCACCAGATATTGACCGGGCAACAACAAAAACGGTTCGTTGGTAAGCGGTACAGGCGTAGATAACCCGCCGTTGTCGTTGCGCATTGAGAGTTGAAGGTCGCTGGCCTGTACTGCTTTTTGCGAACGATTATACAATTCCACAAAACTGTATCCTCCGCTTACAGGATTGAACAGTATCTCATTGATAACCACATCAAGGCTGTCCACATATTGCGGCAATGCAAAATGGAAGTTTACCGATGAAGTTTCGTATCCGGCGCAATCGGTAACACTGCCTGTCACTGATAAGTCGTACCATTCTCCTTCGAGCAGAGGCGATTGCAGGTGCAACTGTAACTGGTCGAAATGTCGTCCGGTGATTTCCACCCGCTCGACTTTTGACGTTATTACAAATTGTGATATTTCCGGCGCCAAATTTCCCAGCGGATTAGATACATATAATAATATAGTATGTTCATCAGGAACGGCCATGCGAATGATTTCGGGCATCCGGATATCGGAACCGGAAGCATATACTGAATTTTTCTGGCCGGGCGTTCCGCCGTTTCTGCCGGTAGAGGCCTTCCAATTTGACGCCACGCTACAGGTCAAATCCGGGTTGATTTGTTCGAGCGACCAGCCGCCATTGGTTTTTAGTGGGTCGGCATACCAGTCGGCAGTAAAATCAACCCACGAAATAACCGTTCCCTCGTTGTCTTTGAGTTGCAGGTATTGCCCTGTATTGGTGATGGCTGTCAATGAACCGAGAACGGGAAGCGTTGCTCCATAGCCCGACAAATCGGCCACAGCTGCAGGATGAACCAGCAACAGGTATCCGCCTGCAGGGAAAAGATATGCAGGGAACGTTCTTACATTGTTGCCGTAAGTAAATGTCCATCCGTACAATTCGATATTTTTACCGGAACGGTTGTAAAGTTCCACATATTCGTATTCGGGTAAACGTACCGGATTAGAAGGGTTAGCCATGATTTCGTTGATCACAATATCGTAAGGAGCAGCGCGGCAGGATGTAGAAATATGCAAGGCAGTGTCGCGCATCATATTACCGTACGTATCTTCAATTCCTTTGACCGTTAGACTATGGCGGAGTCCGCATGTCAATTCGTCAGCAAGCAGGAGCGTAACCGTTGATGAATCTTCTGTTCGTACATCTTCAAGATGCAGCCGTTCATCAATCTCAAAAAAGCGATTGAAAGGCGCTGAAATATCAGTTACGGGTTTTGAAAAAACGATTTGCACCTGTTTGTTTTCTACCGTGCACGACGTAATTACCGGTGGCTCGGTATCTACGTAGGGCTCTCCGTCAACGCTGAAATCGCCAAAGTAGAATCCGTCGCTGCGTGTAGCTGTATAAGTACACACCACTCCGAAATAAGTCGATTGTTTGATTTGACTGTCCTGTACGCTGCCTTCAATGGTAAAATCACGTCCGCCGGTAAGATCGGTTTTCAGTGTCCAAAAACCTTGCCGGTCGCGTGTAACTAATACGCGCACATGGTTAGAAGGTGCATTAAGGATGTTGATGCGACTTGTTATCAGTTTTTCGGTGATATTGCCGTTTTGCCGGAACAGGCAAATATCGCGGTCGGTATAGCCCATTCGGAGAAAATACCCATTCAACGGGGTGTTGATGGCTTCATGGTCGGATATCAGATACACTTTTGCATAATTGGCCGACGAGGGATTGAAATCCATCTTGAAAACAAACTCCCATGAGGCGTTATAAGAAATATCGGATGCAACCGAAAGATATGACGTCCCGGCTGAAGCTGGTGCATTGAGCCGCAACCAACCGCTTTCAACGATGAAATTTTCCGTGTTTCCTTGCCACGATGGATTGGTATCGAAATCGCCATCGGAAAAATCATCGCTCCACTGGGCGAACGCAACGCCGCTACAGAAGAAAAAAACGAAAATGTGGACAAGAAGTTTCAATTATTTCTGAAATCGCACGTTTTGATTTTAGTGATAATACGTCTCGCTCCACGATCGAGCAAATCAACGACAGGTTTAAGCACGAGGCCTTCGGCGTTGTAATCTTTGTTTTGGGCGATGACCGACTTGAAACCGTTTCTCACATAATCAACCGCCTGTTGCAAGGTTCCGTAGCCGATAACCGGAACAATGGGAATACCCAGTTTTTCGGCAAACACTTCATTATCTGTTCGTTTTAGCCACCATTCGCCAATTCGGATGTCGAAAAGAATAAATCCAACCTCTTTCCCCAGATAATTTCCCCCTTTCTGTATTTTTGCCCCGTAGCCTTCGCCATAAAGCGTCACATTCATCGGGATAGAAGAATCTTTCGGCTCAAACGCCGATCCCATCAACTCTTTCGGAAACAATTCCTTCAACTTTTCGAGCAAATGCACAGGAAGGTCGGCTTTTGCCGTGCGTCCGCCGAACAGGACTTCACTGCCGTCGAAGTTTACGCGAATATTGGTGCCGTCAATTTTTTCAGTCCATTCCCATTGATTATCTTTCAGATATTCAAATTCAGGTTGCGCCCATTTGCCGATCAGCAAGTCCTTTTCTTTTCTGTCCATTTCACGCTTATACATCGTGTTGATTTTTGGATATTCGTGCATGGCCTTTATTATTAAGATATTCAATTTTGCAAAGGTATGAATTAATTCCCAAAAAAAATAAAAAATCTTTTTTCTCCATATCAAAAAAATGCTTATTTTTGCAACGATAAATTTTTATTCATTTTTATTTAAAATTCAAACTATGAAGTATATACGTTTTTCTGTTTTCTTTCTGATCGGTGTTTCCGGTTTGTTTCTGTATCAGTCGTGCTCTATGTGCAGTAGACAACAGACTGTGGAAAATATCGTTATTGACGTTGATTTGTCCGATTTTGACGTCGAATCAATTTATTTCAATATGGGTAATCAGGTGATTTATGCCTTGCCAACCCCTATCGAGGCGTCCATGCTGGTTAAAAACTGGGGTATTCCTTATCCTGAATTATTGAGCAATCCGGCCAATGCGTCAAAGTATCTGACCAAAAATAAGATGGCGGTTAATTTTGGCGTTTACATCACCGATATTGTTTGTGCAGGGCTTTATGAACAGGCGCAAACCGTACTGCAATACAAACAGGCGATGCAGCAGTTGGTAGAGGGTTTAGGCTTACAATCGGCAGTTGACAGGCAAACAATTGATAAATTAGAGGCAAATATCAACAATAAGAGTGAATTGATGCAGATCATTTCCGATATTTACGCTTCCTGTTCGGAATTTTTAAGCGAGGACGACCGTGATTTTTATGCTTTGGCGGTGTTGTCGGGCGGATGGGTAGAAGGTATGTATATTGCTACCAGTAATGTTACGGATGTAGACCTGATGAAGCAGATTGTTACGGATAATAAACTAACCTTCGACTTGTTGTGGCTTGCGCTGGGACAAATGGACGTTATTCCAGAAGAAGCTACTTACCTGATGCTTGATATGTCTTACGTGGCTCATCTTTTTGGTCATCAAACACTTCTTTCGGTTCCTCCAACAACTGAAATACTTGATATGGATAATATCACGCCGAAGTTTTTTGCAGAACTTAAAAACCATATTCAGCTTTTACGCCAGCAATTCACGAAAATATAGTCACAATGCTGTAAAAACCATCGTTCATGAGCGAGCGTGTTTTAAAGGCATTGATGCAATTATTTGCAATTATAACGCCTCCCGGAACCGAACATTCCGAACGGCGTAGCGTAGTTGAAGTTTTTTTGCGCAAGCAATTGAATCAGCAACTGACGCAGGAGTACGTCAAAATCTTTGATCATTATTTTACTCAATACCATAAGAAATACAACACTTTTAAGAAACTCCTGAAATCTATTTCATCGAGTTCTGTCAAGCTATTGGTGATTTGTGAGCAGATTAACGAAGAACTGACCCAAAGGCAGAAATTTATGCTCATAGTGTTGTTGTTCAGTTTCGTCAAATCGGGTCATGGGGAAGACGGCGCTATCTCGGACTTTGAGATGAGTTTTGTGGAAATGATCTGTCAATCACTCAATTTTGAAAATGCCGAATTTTTAGAAGCATTTGTGATGCTTCCGATGAAGTTAATACCCGAGTCGCCCGATTTGTTACTGATCAACAATCAACAAAATGAAAAAAACTGCAAACACTTATATATAGAGGGACTTGACAACAGGTTGGCAGTACTGCACGTGCCGAGCGTCAACATGTATATTTGCCGCTACGAGGGAACGCACGGCGACCTGAACCTCAACAATCACGGGATGAATTCCCATGATATTTATATTCTCAATTACGGGTGCAGCATCCGTAATTCACGAATTAAGCCGTTATATTACAGCGATATAGTTAATTGTTTTTATACCCGTGAGCAGGAAATACCCTTGCTTTTCGAAACGCGGGATGTGGAATACAAATTTGATAACGGTCAAACAGGATTACATCCTGTTAATTTTGAGGTTTTTTCGGGCAATATTGTCGGGATCATGGGCGGAAGCGGCGCCGGCAAATCGACATTGCTGGGGGTTCTCACGGGTTTATACCGGCCTACAAAGGGTAAAGTGCTGATCAACAATTTCGACATACATACCCAAGGCCATGAAACTGAAGGTCTCATCGGGTTAGTATCGCAGGACGATTTGCTGATGGAGGAATTAACGGTGTTTCAAAACCTTTATTTCAATGCAAAGCTCTGTTTCGGGCAGTATTCGGAAGACGAAATCAGGACGAAAACCGAAAATGTGCTGCATGAACTTGGTTTGTTCGATATACGCAATATGAAGGTGGGGTCGCCGCTGAACAAGAAAATAAGCGGGGGACAACGCAAACGGCTCAATATCGCGCTGGAACTTATCCGGCAACCGACAGTACTATTCCTCGACGAACCGACGTCGGGGCTTTCTTCGCACGATTCAAACAATATCATGGACCTGCTGAAAGAACTTTCGTTAAAAGGAAAGTTGGTTTTCGTAGTGATTCATCAACCTTCGTCGGACATATTCAAGATGTTCGACCGGCTGTTGGTGATTGATCATGGAGGTTATGTGATTTACAACGGCAATCCGGTGGACGCCGTTCAGTATTTTAAAACGCAGGCCAACCGTGCGGATCGCGACATCAGCGAATGTGCCGAATGTGGAAATGTCAATGCCGAGCATATTTTTGATATTGTCGAGACGCGCGTGCTTGATGAACAGGGTCTTACAACCAACGTGCGCAGGAGATCGCCTGCCGAGTGGTATGAAAGTTTCCAGTTTCATGTTTCAAGTTCCAAACCTGAAACTTCAAACCTGAAACCTGAAACTTCAAACTTGAAACTTGAAACTTCAAACTTGAAACTTGAAACTTCAAACTTGAAACCTGAAACTTCAAACTTGAAACTTGAAACTTCAAACCTGAAACGACCTTCGCGGTTGAAACAGTTTACGGTGTACGCCACGCGCAACATCCTGTCGAAAGTCAGCGACCTGCAATTTGTCATCGTGTGTTTGCTGGAAGCGCCGCTGCTTGCTTTGTTGCTGTCATACATCGTCCGCCATTACGACGTTGCAGAAGGCGGATATACATTCGAGCTGAACGAAAATGTTCCGATTTATATCTTTATAGCAGTTATCATAGCCATTTTCATCGGCTTGTCGGTAAGCGCCGAAGAAATAATCAAAGACCGGAAAATCCTCAAACGCGAATCGTTTCTGAACCTGAGTTGGGGCAGTTATTTATTTTCAAAAATCGCGGTATTGTTTGCTATTTCGGCCATTCAAGCCATATTGTTTGTTATGGTGGGGAACTCTATTACCGGTATATTGCACCAGACATTTACATACTGGTTAGTGTTGTTTTCGGCGTGGGCGTGCGCCAACCTGATGGGGCTTATTATTTCCGACACCTTCAAATCGGTGGTTACCATCTACATCCTCATTCCGTTCATCGTCATCCCGCAACTGATATTTAGCGGAGCATTGCTGCGTTTCGATAAAATTAATCCCGATATTTCAACGCCGGCTTCTGTCCCGTGGTATGGCGAAATCATTCCTGCGCGGTGGGCTTTCGAAGCATTGGCGGTAGAGCAGTTCATGAACAACGACTATGCAAAAATTGTGTATCCATACGATAAAATTATTAATACTGCCGATTTTCAGAAAAATTACTGGGTATCGGAAATGAAAAAGAAACTTCACCAGCTTCAAACGAGTATAGATGCAAACCGCGAGCCTGACCTCGCCGTTCTGAAACTCATGGAAAACGAAATTGAACGTGAAAACAAGCGGCAGGACGCGATACAGTTTTCTTTCGACGCAGCGGACGACGTATCGCAAAAACTGTTAGACGAAACTTCTTCGTATCTCGACGATTTGACGCGCTATTATTCTGCTTTGTATAACCGGATTTCCGAACAAAAAGACCGCATCACAAACGCCATCGTTTCTGTCAATCCTGATAGCTTGCCATTGCTCAAATCGCGCTACCACAACCAGGGTCTGAGCAACATGGTGAAAAATAACGGCGAAAATTACCGGATTGTTGAATACAAAGGCCGGTTTTTGCAAAATTACAATCAGGTGTATAAAGATCCTGAACATCCGTTTATCAAGGCACAGTTTTATGCGCCTGAAAAACAGATGTTCGGAAAACGTTTTCCTACGGTTTGGGTTAATGTAACCGTGATGTGGTGTTTCAATATTCTTCTCTTTGCGGCATTATATTTCCGTTGGTTGCCCGAATTGCTGGCCATCTTTCTGAAACGAAGGAGATATTAAATAAACTGTCATCTCATCTATTCAATTATTCGCTCTTTATCGCCTCCACCGGATTTTTTGTTGCCGCTCTGATGGATTGGTAACTAACTGTAAGCAGGGCAATGATGATCACCAAAAAGCCGGATGCAGCAAATACCCACCAACTTAAATCAATTCGGTATTCGTAGTCCTGCAACCATCGGTGTGCTATCCAGTACGCCAAAGGAACGGCAACTACAAACGATAAGCCTACCAACAACATAAAATTCCGTCCGAGCAAAACAATAATATTCCATACCGAGGCGCCCAACACTTTACGGATGCCTATTTCGCGGGTACGTTGCTCTGCCGAAAATGCCGTCAAACCAAACAGTCCGAGGCAGGAAATAAATACTGCCAACGCTGTAAACAGGATGGAAAGCTTGCCAACCAATCGCGTCTGATTGAATTTACTGTTGAGATCTTCGTCCATAAAACGGTATTCAAAAGGATGGTCAGGGTCAATGCGTTTGAAAACGCTTTCCACAGCCTGCAGGGAAGCCTGCATGTTTCCTGTCGGCTTCAAACGAATGAACAGATTGTCTCCGCCTTCATTCATAGCCATGGCAACCGGCCCGACTTTGGTACGGAATGTATTATTAAACAAAAAATCTTCCACAATACCTATAATGATACCGCTGGATTCCTCGTCTTCGTTGTTGTTGCCCTGCCATATCCGTCCTTCGACACGGCCTTCTTCGCCCATCAATTCGGCAAAAGCCCTGTTAATGATAATGAGATTAAATTTATCTTTATCACTCGGTTCAAAATCCCGACCTTCGCTCATTTTCATATCAAGCGTGGGTATCAATCCGTCGCTTACAAATACAATTGATACCAGCGGGTCAATGTTGTCGGGCTTACCCTGCCAGTTCCAACCACCGCCATTGTTCCAGATATTCAACATGGTTTGACTGCTGACTCCAACGTTTTCTACCACGCCGGTGGATAGCAATTCATATTTTAGCGGCTCGAAATGCGCTTTAATGTCATTGTTCGATTCGATGCGTAATACCTGTTCGATATTCATTCCCAGCGAACGGTTTTTACCGTGACTTATTTGCAGATAAATGAAAACGGTGCAGATAATCAAGGTTAACGACACGGTAAACTGAAAAACGACCAATCCCTGACGCAACCACGCAACACCGCGTCCCATGCGGGTTTGCAGTTTTCGCAATACGTCGAGGGGAGGAAAAGACGACAGGAAAAACGCCGGATAACTGCCCGCAACAACCGTACAGACCAAACCGACGCTCAACAGTCCCGCCCAGTGAAAAAGGTTTGCAGGGTCGAGCATTAATTCTTTTCCGACCAGGAGATTAAACGGAGGCAATAGCATGAGAACCAAAACAACAGCCAATAACAGCGCCATAAATGTTATGATTGCCGATTCGCCCATGAATTGCCTGATGAGTTGCATACGTTTAGCCCCGTATGTTTTGCGCACTCCTACTTCCTTGACCCTCTTCTGCGACCGCGCCGTGGACAGATTCATGAAATTGATGCAGGCAATGACCACAATGATAACCGCAATCCAGAAGAACATTTTTACGTTACGGACATAACCGTTTCCGGTTGGTTTGCCGTCCTTAAATTCCCCATACAGGTGCATTTTTGCAAGCGGATAGAGAAACAAAGTTGTTGTTTCATTCGGATTTTGCCTTTTCTCTTTCAGCATATTCATGATGCGTTCATTGATTTGATTGACGTCGGCAGAGGTTTCCAATTCCACGTAATCATACATCCAATTGGAACCCCACGTGGTTTCAGCAGATTGCCATCCGCCGGCAATCCGGTCTTTTACCATTTGCTGAAACGGAATAATCCATGAATACCTGAATCTCGAATTACGTTTAGGATTCTTGATAACCGCAGTTACCTGATATTCCTGCCCGTTATCTTTTTTCAGGGTTTGCCCCACCGGATTTTCATTCCCGAAGAAACGCGCAGCCATATCTTCCGTGATTACTAAAGGATAAGCCGCATCAAAAGCCATTGAGACGTTTCCATGGATGAACTCTATGTTGAGCATGTCAAAAATGGAAGCATCTGCATATGTCCCTGATTCATAGAGATTTTTTTCGTTTATTGCAAAAATACTCTTCACCTGGTCGCTGTATCGCGTTACGTTTTTGATACCGGGCACTTCTTCTTTCAAAGCGGCAGCCAACGGATTGGGCGCCACAGGAAACGTAGAAATTACCCCGCTGTAGGTTTGGTTCTGATATACTGCATAGAGTTGTTTCTTTTTGGGAAAAACATCGTATGTAATTTCATCTTCTATCCACAGGAAAATAAGCGCGGCACAAGTAATACCTATTGCCAGGCCGCCAATGTTAATGCCTGAATAGGTATAATTTTTGCGCAAATTGCGTAAAAAGATTTTTAAATTGTAGAACATAATAAATAATGATAAATGGTTAATTATTAGTGATTAATTCCCCGTGTTGGCCTGCTTCCTGCTGTTTTCGCAGTGTCCGCATGTGCTTAACTATCTGGTAATCAGCGGGGGGGGGGGTAAACGCCTTGAGTGCCTGCGGCACAGGCGCTGGAATTTGCGTTGCGTAGCTGATTTACATAATAATTATATAATGGAACGGTGCAGCCCTCAACGAAATTTATAACTGAACAGCCGCATACATTATGAATAGCGACGCATGAATTGTGGATATGCGATGTTGAAGCGTTCAGCATGATAAAATCATCACGGCGCGAAAGTATGAAAAGTTTTTGATATGCAAAAAAAGATTGCCTTCGGGTCAGGGCAAACGAATCTAAATCATTCTCAAATACGCCGGATTCCCGCCTTGGCGAAGGTCTTGCCACAAAACAGACATTTGCCTTCCGATTTTGCTCTTTCTTGCATGGTTGTTAAAAAATCTTAACCTGCACCTACCCGATTTTCATTTTAAAATGTACTTATGTTAAAAAATCAATTGAAATGGAACAAATCAAATGTTCGTATTGCGGAACCGTAAACAAGATTACATGGACAATGCGTAAAGAGGTGGCTGCGTCTGAAAAGGTGGTAGCTTTCAGAACTTCCGGAAAAGATTTCGAAAAATGTATCTGTCACGAGTTTGCAGTCGATGATCATTGCGAAAACGACATTTTATACTCATTGCAGCGACAATTACGCTGTTTTGAGGTTAGATGAATCAGTAAATGCAAAAGTATTAAAGTTTTCATAGCGCACAATAAATACTATTGATGTTATTGGCTGCTGGCAACATTCATACTGATACCCAGGGTAATAAAAAACATGTTGCCCGAATATTTTTTACTTACATTACTGAACATTGCCGGAATATAATTCAGTTTGATATTGAGCGATGGTAAATAATCTTTCCGTTCCATCCAGTACAGTTTGACATCCGTATTTACCCCGCATATGATTGATTTTCCCCATCGAATACCGGCATTTCTTAACGCATTGTTATTTTCTATCTGTTGTTCGCTCGGAGCACATTCGCTAATGGACAGACCAACGAATGGCGTCATTCGCAACGAACGGTTATTGATAAATGAATAACCGCCCGCTAAACCAAAGTTGCCGATGCTGGACGAACTACCGCTTTCCCACACATCTCCGCCGTTACCTACAGGTATGTCTCGTTTCAGTTTGGCAAAAATAACCTGAAGAAGCAACGAAAAGTAGTAGCGCTGATAGCTTACATTAAAGTCGAAAGATAAAGATGCTTGGGCAGAAAGGTATTGGGAAATGTTCCCCGAAATGGCAGTTGGCCCTATTCCCATTCCAAATCCTATCTGCCATGGCTCGATGTAAGTTTGACTGGTTTCGATTTGCCTGGGTACAACAGTTTGTATTTCTGACGAGTTCTCTTCTTCCTGAAAGGTGTATCCACCAATCAACGACATGATGTTACGTTCAACCGACGGCTGGTCATCCCACTCGCTATCTACCAGGGTTTCCAAAAGCCGCACACGAAAATCAAAAACTTCATCGCCGCACCCCGACTGATCAATCCAAACAACCAGCGTATCTATATTTTCCGATGAGTGATACGAAAGTACGTTCCAAACCGCTTGTTCCAGGGGATGGTTGAATGCTGCTTCCTCACTGACCGAATCAAAATATCGTGCAAGAGAATCAATGTCGTGATAGCGTTCTATCCAGTAATATAAAAGCAAACGTTCGGCAGGCCACAGTAACGGTGGTTCGTGGTGGTGACTCTCAATACTGTCCACCAGCGACGATACCGAGTCGAGCCGGCCTGCCCTGAACAAATCCAGCAGTAACCGTCGGTCCTGTGAAACCGTTTGCTGTACTGAATCCACATCATTTCCCTGTTGTGCAAAGATCGATAAATGGAAAAACAGCAGAAAAACCGATAAAATCATTCTCATCACCTATTTTTCATCAATTTGGGTAAATAAGAGTTTATAACCAAATCATCGGAGGTTGAACCTATTTCTATGCTTGGCTTGGTTTTGCCGTGGAAGTCGCTGCCACAGGTAACAATGAGATTACGTTTTTGAGCGTAGTCTAAATAGTATTGAATCTGACTGTGCGAGTGATAACTGCTGAATACTTCAATTCCTTCCACTTTACTGGCGATAATTCCTTCCAGCAGAGGACTGCCATCCTCCAGATTGTTGCCCGGATGAGCGAGAATCGGTATACCACCGCTGCTCTTGATTAAGTCAACTGTATCCGACAAGGATGAATACTTTATTTCGACATAAGCCGGTTTATTTTGCGAACAATAGTCCCAATAGAAATTGACATAGGGGTTGTCGCTCCTGAATCCGCCTTCCCGATAGGGCAGTAATAATTCATGATGGTCATTACGTTGATCGGATAAGGCTGCTTCAGCAAGTATCTCTCCTGTAATGATGTTGTTAGGGCTCAGTTTTTTGATTAAGTTGTGGTTAAGTTTTATACCCAGCGCTTCCACTAAAGCCAGACGTTTGGCGCTTGCCGTTTTTTCCTGATTGATGATATCTTCACTAATCTTAAAAAATCGAATATCGTGATAATCAATATTATAGCCTAAAATATGTAAATTGACATCTAAAAAGAAACAATCAAGCTCTACTGCCGCGATAAAAGTTATACCGCACTTCTGTGCCGCTTTTATTCCTTCAGGGATGGCTTCTACGGTATTGTGGTCTGTGATAGCCAATGTAGTAACTCCTTGCTTGATGCATAGTTCCGCCAATTCTTCAGGGCTATACTGACCATCATCACTGTAGATGGAATGTACGTGTAAATCAACTTTATTCATTTCGCAGACAACACTTCAGGAAAAAACACGATTGCCGATACACAACGTCAATAATACGGCGCTTTTTCTTAAAATACATTGTTGGTAAGCGAAGCCGAATCCTTATCCAAATACAGCGAAATATCGGGATGTTTCTTCAGCATGGTGGCTGGAACCGCATTTGTCAGCGGGCTTTCCAGCGTATCCCTGATGGCTTGGGCTTTCACGGCATAAGGAACACAGGAAACGATTCGTCGGCACTGCATGATCTGATACACTGACATCGAAATGGCGCATTTGGGAACGTCGTCGGTCGTGGCGAACCATCCCTCGCGAACCTGTTGCTGTTTGCAGGCGTCGTTTAAAGTTACGCAAATATATGCTTCTTCGGTGTCGAAATCGGCAGGAGGATCGTTGAAGGCAATATGTGCGTTTTCGCCGATGCCGATCACTCCGAGATCAATCGGTTCTTTACGGATTTCCGCAGTCAGGTATGCGATTGCCTTTTGCGGATCGTCTTCACCATCCACCAGATGGGCTTTCCCGATATTTACCCTGTTCAGAAAACGTTCTTTCAGGTATTTGCGAAAACTTGCCGGATGACTTTCAGGAAGACCGATATATTCGTCCAAATGAAACATTTCGACTTTGCTCCAGTCAACATTCGTTTCAACCAGCGCCTGAATGGTATCCAACTGCGACGCTCCCGTAGAGAGTGCAATTCGCGCCTTCCCCTTCAGAGCAATTGTCTCGTTGATTATTTCGGCGCAATGTTTTGCCGCGATGCGCCCAAGTTCGGCAGGATTATCGAACACTGTTATTTTCATGTTATTTACAATATATTTAAAATTTGTTCTTTTATTTTCTCCAATTCGTCTTTCATTTGTATCACGATTTGCTGCATATCGGCATTGTTGGCTTTGGATCCGATGGTATTGATTTCTCGTCCCATCTCCTGGGCAATAAATCCGAGCTTTTTCCCAATCCCGTCGCCTTCGTTCATCGTCTGCTCGAAATAGGAGCAGTGATTGCGCAGGCGCACCTTTTCCTCGTTGATGTCTATCTTTTCGAGGAAATAAATCAGTTCCTGCTCAAACCGGTTTTGATCAATCGTGTTTTCGCCCACATATTCAATCAGGTTTTGACGCAGGCGATTCCTGATCAGATCCATTCGCTGAGGTTCAAATTTCTCGATCTCTGTGAGATATGCTCCTATCAGCCGAATACGTCCCGATATATCTTCCATCAGGGCATGCCCCTCCTGTTCCCTGAAATCATTCACCTGTTTCAAAGCCTGATGTATCCCTTCGAGCAGCATTTGCCACTCATGTTCGTCGAGTTCCCGATGCTCAAGTTTCATCACATCGGGAATCCGAATAATGGAATTGAGAATATCGGGCGGCAAAGGGATATTATTTCGGGCAGCGATATGCGCCAGTTGCTGATAATAACGTATAATGGCAGTTTCGTTGAAATGCGTCATCATATCTTCAGCAGCCTCTTCCATAGCTACATACAACTCTATTTTCCCGCGCTGCAATTGATTGACGAGTTCATTACGAATCTCCGGTTCCCTGTCTTTATATATGTTGGGAACTTTGATGATCACATCGGCCTGCTTGCTGTTGAGCGTTTTGATTTCGACAGTAATCTTTCGCTTATCGTTCACACTCTCGGCTTTACCGAAACCGGTCATTGATTTCATGATGGGGTCTGGTTTGAATAAAAACGCAAAAATATATAAAATTAATAATTTTTTTTTCAAATTCAATTTATTGTTTACCTTTGTGATGTTCTCAATTTTCAAATTTATCAACTTATGAATACAAATCATTCGCGGCGCACTTTTATCAAACAGGCGGGCGCCAGCGCAGTAGGATTGACTATTGGCGGGGTACTTCCCGGATTCAGCGCATCGGGCTATCAGCGCATCGTAGGCGCCAACGACCGCGTAAACGTGGCGATCATAGGCGTCAACTCCCGTGGCGACTCGCTTGCAAACAATTTTGCACGTCAACAGGCCTGCGAAGTTGCCGCCATTTGCGATGTGGATAAACGTGCTATCGAAAAGTGCATGACCACCGTAAAAGCCGCGCAAACACGAACGCCGAAAGGTGAAAAGGATTTCCGTAAAGCGCTCGAAGACCGGCAGATTGATGCTGTTGCGATCGCTACGCCGGATCACTGGCATACGCCTGCCGCCCTGCTCGCATTGCAGGCCGGAAAGCACGTATATCTCGAAAAACCCGTTAGCTACTGCCCGCGCGAAGGCGAAATGCTGGTAGAGGCTGCCGCCAAATACGGAAAAGTGGTTCAGATTGGCACGCAACGCCGGTCGTGGCCAAAAGTGGTTGAAGCCATACAACAGGTGCAAAATGGCGTTATCGGGAAGGTACATTTCGGGAAAAGCTGGTATGTCAACAACCGTCCGGGCATTGGCGTCGGGAAAATCGCCGCCGTACCCGAATGGTTAGACTGGGATCTTTGGCAGGGGCCCGCGCCGCGCACCATTTACAAGGACAATATTGTGCACTACAACTGGCACTGGTTCTGGCATTGGGGCACCGCTGAAACGCTGAACAACGGTACGCACATGATTGACCTCTTGTTGTGGGGCATGAACCTGCAATACCCCACGAAAGTCAGTTCGATGGGTGGCCGTTACTATTACAAAGATGACTGGGAAACGCCCGACACGCAAATGGTCAATCTGGAATTTGGCAATGATGCATCCATCATGTGGGAAGGGCACAGTTGCAGCGGTAAAAATATCGAAGAAAGTTCGGTAGGCGTTATTTTTTACGGCGATGAAGGCAGTGTATATATCTCCGGCGGAAATGATTACAAAATTTTCGACAAAAGAAATCGTGTGATCAAAGACGAAAAAAGCGATATTGTGGTTGATCCGCAAAACAGGATCAATCCTTCCGACCAGTTGGATATCATCCATATCGTCAATTTCTTCGATGGTATTCAAAAAGGCGTTCCGTTAGCCACATCTGCGGAAGCCGGACACAAATGCACCCTGTTGATGCAATTAGCCAATATTTCGTTGCGCATTGGCCGCACTATTGATATTAATCCCGCCAATGGCCGCATCATTAACGACAGCGAAGCGCAACGCTTCTGGAGTCGCAGTTACGAACCGGGCTGGGAACCCAAAGTATAATTTTGAGTCAGAAATAAGAAATTGAAATAAATGAAACGTCGTACATTTTTTAAAACAGGCGCATTGGCCGGAGCAGGTATCATGGCTTCAGGTCTTTCATTCGGGAATATAAGCAGAAAAACTGCCCAGACAGGAAGGCGAATAGGGATCATCGGATTGGATACCTCCCATTCCACTGAGTTCACCAAAACTTTCAATGCGACAGATGCTTCGCCGGACTTTGGCGGATACAAAGTTGTGGCAGCATATCCACAGGGAAGCAGGGATATCGAATCGAGTACAAGTCGCGTACCCGGTTATATTGAGGAGGTGAAAAAGTATGGCGTCGAAATTGTCGATTCCATTCCCAAACTATTGGAAAAAGTGGATGTGATATTGCTCGAATCCAATGATGGACGCGTTCATCTTGAGCAGGCCATACCTGTGTTCAAATCCGGGAAAACCATGTTTATTGACAAACCGATAGCCGGCACATTATCGGATGCGTTTGCCATATTTCAGGCGGCGAAGGATCTCGGTGCGCCGGTGTTTTCCTCTTCATCCATGCGTTACATGACCGGTATGGACGATATTGTCAAAGACCAAAGCATCGGCAGTATACTGGGTGCGGAAACCTTCGGCCCAAGCCCGCTGGAAGCTACCCATCCCGATTTTTTCTGGTACGGGGTTCATGGTATTGAAGCCCTGTTCACGATTATGGGAACCGGCTGCCAAACCGTATCGCGCGTTCACACTCCCGATACCGATGTGGTGGTAGGCGTGTGGGAAGGCAACCGTGTGGGGACATTCAGGGGAATGCGTTCGGGAAGAATCTATAATTACGGGGGTTATGCTTTCGGCGAAAGAGGCATCAAAATCATTGGCAACGACGCCGGATATAATCCTTTACTGAAAGAAGTAGTCAAGTATTTCCAGACCGGAATTTCACCAGTCTCACCCGACGAAACGCTTGAGATATTTACTTTCATGGAAGCTGCCGACGAAAGCAAACGCCGCGGCGGAGCATCGGTAAGTATGGCCGAAACCGCGCAAAAAGCGCTCGCGCAGGTAAAGAAAAGCTGGTAATTAAGAATGCGGATAACTCGGATTCAGCAGATTTTAACTGATTGGTAGTTACGTTTCATTTGCGTTTACCTGTCAATTTGTCACTATCTATCGTTATTTTACAACAATTTGTCATCTGTTTCTTTATGGCACGGGCTTTGTTTGTTTTCAGAAAAAATCAAAAATTAAAAAATCTAAACATATATGCAAAAAGGAACCATTGGTGTAACCACCGAAAACATTTTTCCGATCATCAAGAAATTTCTCTATTCTGATCATGAGATTTTTCTGCGCGAAGTCATATCGAATGCCATTGACGCGATACAAAAACTCAAAACGCTGTCGTCAAACAGCGAGTTTAAGGGCGAATTG
>Ga0082212_10003389_pt1 | contig 22604 bp, 19 predicted proteins | sample TergutNt197P3_FD_71548 | JGI IMG/M metagenome (GOLD analysis project Ga0082212, IMG submission 71548) | Neocapritermes taracua P3 segment gut microbial communities from Petit-Saut dam, French Guiana - Nt197 P3 | ecosystem: Host-associated > Arthropoda: Insects > Digestive system > Gut ...
CGTTCCTGCTTATTTTCAGTCCATTCGTCAATATACTCTATCATTCGGCTCAAAGCGCCGTTTAGTCCCCGGACTTTCGCCGCCATACGTATTTCGTGAAACTTTCGCTTATATAATACCGGATAAATATTTAGCAGCGAAGCAACGCGCTCCGCCATTTTGCTCATGCGGCCGTTTTTTATAAGATTGCCCAGATCCTCAAGCACCAGCACAGTCGCCATATTGTCGATGAAATGTTCGGTTTTATCTATTATCTCCTCAAATGAGTATCCGGCGGTAATGAGTTCGTGAACATATAGGGTTAACCGAAGTTCGCCGGCTGAGGCATTGAGTGAATCAAAAACGTATATCTTTTTATCGGGAAACTCCTCGAGTACCATATCTCTGGCTACTACCGCGCTGTTATATGAACCGCTTAAAAATCCCGCGATGGTAATAATGAAACACTCGTCATATTCATACATATGCTCAGCGTAATCCGATACCGAGGGACAGCTTGTTTTCATGGAAACACTCTGCTTCATATCATCGAGCATGGCGGTGATGTCGAGATCCGGCGTGTCGGTGTATTCTTTCTGTTCTTTACCGGACGTGAGGGTGATATTCAAAGGGACGATAATCAACTCGAGCTCTTCGCGGATTTCCGGTGTGGTATCGCAGCCGCTGTCCGCGATTATTTTATAAGGCAAATGAGGTCTCCTTTACATGCGTTATTTGATTTAACAGAATAAGTCAGTGCAATTAAGTGTAGAGGAAATTCTCCGCCGCGTCAAACTTGTTCGTTTCGGTATTATATAAAATATGTTTCGAAAGATTTGTGCCGCACAAAGCATTGATTATTAATATAGCGGATCCGGGCATATTTTCTGCTTAAAAACATACGGGATTTTGTAAAATATCGGCAAAAAATACTTTTATATATAAATATTCACTATTGACATTTGTGTAACCTCATAGTTTATACTGCAAACGCGTATAGTTTGAAGTTCGGGACATATTCAGCATTTGCCAAGCAGGATATGCTATATTATATAAACAGTTAATCTCTAAATATGATTGTGAGTAGCATTATAAGAGGATTGACAAAAATGTCGCGAATCTTCAAAATATTGACAGACAGACAGACAGACAAGGCGCTGGATTTCGGTGCGTTATAAAATCCGCCTCTTAGTTTATTGTTTATGGCGGGTATTTTTATTATTGGGGCGTTTTGATCAAAACCGCGAAGGATGATGAACCGCCATAAAGAGTATTACTTAAAAGACAAGACCCTGTAAAAGACTTTATGTTTAGCTCAATAAGCAAAACGAACCGATATCATACTATATTGTTTTAATAATGTGAATATGCTAAAGCGGCAGATATATCTGTAGCAAAACAGTTTAATGATCAATCAGAAAACTAAAATGGAGGAGAATATGAAATCGTTAAAAAAGAGGATGTTATCCGGAATCCTCGCGCTTGCTATGATTTTGGGCGTGTTCGCGGGATTGCCGTTTACGGCTGTCGCGGAAGAAGCTGAGGGAACTGAGTATAAAATCGGTGGAACCGATGATTCGAGCGGATTCTGGTATGAGGATTTGGATACTTTATTAGAAGATAAACAACTTGCGGACGGAGATACCATAACCCTGCTCGGTGATACAGAATATTATCCAGACTAAATAAGACTATATCTATCTAGGCTTGTCGCAAACACTTTATTTTCTTCAAACAGTCTTACATGACAAACCAATGGGGTTGATACATAGATGCCCTCTTGGTTTGTCATTAATTGGTAAACATGAATGTCCCTTACGGTCTATTTATCATAAGTTATTTGATTGCCGCAATGCGAACAAAATATCGCACCATTATTTGACCATTGAGGTCGGGGCAGAGTCTTGCTACAATAAGGACATCTTAATTTGGTAAATCGAAACATAATAGCTGTAATAAAAAACCCCACACCTACACACAAAAAAATAGTCGTATAAACGAAATTTGAACTTAATATTACACTTAACAAGATAAAAACTACCGCAAGTAAAATAAAGACAATACAAATTCGGGCATATATCCTCTTTAACATTAACCAACACCTACCAGCATAACAATTTACTATATCCCCGCTCGTTCTTATCAGCAGATAAAAAACGATACTGCAACGCAATGCGAAACCAGTATAGCACAAGTCACGTCAAATTTCTACAGCGATTTCTCCGATTTCTCCGAATTGGTAATGATAGGTAGGGCAGTAACCGCGGTCTACCCCGCCTAATTTTTTGCCCATCGGACATAAAACACGTTGACATTAACATCGAACAACAGCTACCGCAACATGAACGCCAAAAACTTTGTCGGAGAGCTGCGCCACCGCTGCTCTCGGCGGTAACGACGGCGTTATCTGTAACATATAGATTAAGACAGTAGCAGATACCATAACTTGAGTATTCGCCGTTTCCTATAACTTTCAAAACAGCATTTCCTTCGACGGTTATCTCGCTGTTAGGTGAATATATGCCAAAACTTCCGTTGAAATCACCTGATGTTATGCCGCCTGAGGCGGTTACCTTTGTGTCGCCGGTAATCAATAAAGAACTACTAGACAAATTGATACCATAACTTCTATAGGTCGCCATACTTTTGGCGGCGACGATTGCGTCGCCGTCAATTACCAAGCTGCCGCTGCCGATGGAAATACCGCTCCCGCTTACCGCGCCGCCTCCGATGGCGGTAAGACTTCCCTCAGAGTCGCTTGATATTATCAAATCACCGTCGCACGAGAGACCGATAGAACCAAAATCGCTGTTGGTACTTGAGAGCGTATTATCTCCTATCAGAACGAGAGTCGCGCCGTCGGGAAGGGAGAGGGCGACAGCGGCTGATGTAGTGTGATTGACATCATGCAGAGTGAGGGTCAGTGAGCTTTGATCCCAGTTGTATTCGCCTCCGCCGTAAAAATCCGTTTCGTCCGGACTGTCATCCGTTATGGACCATACTTGTGTAGCGTTGGGTTTGGTAAAAACCCCCATCGGCAGGCTTGAATCATCATCTTCGTCTTCTTCTTCGGAATCGAGCAGGAACAAACCGTCGTTCTCTTCGCCGAAAATAATTATTTCATTATCAGAATCCGGGTCGTCCGAATCCTCCGTATCGAGGTGATCGGATACCGGCTCAACAAAATCGTTATCAATTTTTTCAATATTAGGATCATATAGCGTATCGTCATTTTCGAAACCTAACGCCGGAGTTAGTGAAATGATCCCCGAAAAAAATGTCACAAGAACTAAAATCAGCGATTAAGTTTTCTTAAATTTTTCCATAAAAAATTCCCTTTGAATGGTATTATCCCGAACATTAAGACAGCATATAACGCCGGGTCTTTTTTGAAGCGGAAGATAACTAATCCCAAAGATCAAGCATTTCTTCATATAGATTTATATATCCGACAGCGGCGGATTTCCAGCTGTTATCACATCTCATGGCGCGTTCGACAAGCATTTTCCAGACACCGGGAGATTCATATGCCGCTTTTGCCCGCAGACAGGCGTCGAACATATCCTGCGCGTTGTAACTTTTGAATGTGAAGCCGTTACCCTTGCCGTCGCCGCTGTCAAAAACGGTGTCTTTTAATCCTCCGGTCTCTCTGACTACGGGTATACTGCCGTACCTGAGAGCGAGCATCTGTGACAGACCGCAGGGCTCTGATTTTGAGGGCATAAGAAACATATCGCTTCCGGCATATATTTTTCGTGCAAGTTCGGGGATATATCCGAGTCTCAGACCGAAACGATCAGGAAAGCGTATGGCGAAATCTTTAAAAGCGGATTCGTATTCATATTCTCCGGCGCCCAACATAACCACCTTGATACCCGAGAGCAATATATACTCCAAAATATATTTGATCAAATCGAACCCCTTATGCGCCACAAGACGGGAAACGATTCCGACAACCGGCTCGCCGTTGTCGGTTAGTGAAAACTCTTTGTGAAGATCTTTCTTGCATAACGCTTTGCCTGAAAAATCTTGAGCGCTGTAATTTACCCTGATATAACCGTCGGTTTCCGGGTCATAAACGCTCGTATCGATACCGTTGAGAATACCGCGGAGTTTGAATTTGTTTTCGCCTAACAGACTATCCAGCCCGTGAGCGAACCACGGATCGAGAATCTCCGACGCATAGGTCGGGCTTACGGTGGAAACACGGTCGCTTTCGACTATCGCGCCCTTGAGCAGATTGATTCCGTAGTTGTATTCAACGACCGGGGTCTTCGCTCTTTCTATACCGAAAACGTCCTCGGTCAGCGAGAGATCGAATTTACCCTGATATTGGATATTGTGAATGGTAATCAGCGTCTTTATCCCGTAGTATTTCGGGATTTGGCGGTAATAAAGCTTGAGATAGACCGGAACCAGCGCCGTCTGCCAGTCATTGACGTGAATTATTTCGGGATAAAAATCTATACGCCCCAATGCTTCCAGAACCGCGCGGCTGAAAAACGCGAATCGTTCGGCGTCATCGGGAAATCCGTAAAGTCCCCCCCGTTTGAAATAGTATTCATTGTCGAGGAAATAATACTTGACCCCGTTCAGATTATACTCAAAAACGCCGCAGTATTGATTTCGCCAACCCACCGGAACATAAAAACTTGAAATGAACTTCATATCGTTTCTGTATTCGTTTCCGACGGCGCTGTACAGCGGCATTATTACCCGCGCCGCCGTTTTTTTGTTGCGAAGCGCCTTGGGCAGCGCACCCGAAACATCCCCCAGCCCGCCCGTAGAAGCAAAGGGGAAAGATTCGCTTGTAACAAAAAGTACTCTCACAGGTTTCCTCCTATACCACACTGCTCTTTTGGATGTACAACGGATAGGTTTCATAACCCATGAGCGCGCGGTCTTCGCTTATCTGAACATACTTGTCTGCTATGATATATGTTGCGCTGGCGCCTTGATTGAGCGCCGAGTTTTGCATGATGATTGAATCCTTCACAACGGCGCCGCGTTCTACCCTGACCCCCCTGAACAGAACGCTGTTTTCCACCCGGCCGTCAATTATGCACCCGTCTGCAATTAGCGAGTTGTGAACCGAGGCGGTTATTCCGTAACGAACCGGCGCGTCGTCATTCACTTTGGTTATCACGGGACGGTCCTTGAGAAACAGAGCGTTACGGTTTTGAGGATCGAGAAGACTCATGGTCGCGTGAAAATAACTCTGTACGCTGCTTATTCTGCGGACAAAACCGCGGTGGTTGTGGGCGCGCACAAATAAATCGCCGAGCTTAGGTTTTAGTATATCGCGCTCCAATATCTGAAGTTGGCGCTCAAATGCGTCCTCAATAAGTTCAATGAGCAAATCTCTTTCGAGGACCGTAACGTTCATACTCAAACTGAAACTTCCTTCGAGAGGGGTCTCGCTGTTATACGTTATATCTGTCACGCGGCTGCCCGGACCGTGAAAAAGCGCCGCGCCGTTCTTGGCGGCGGATTCATCCGGGTTATCAGGTTTATAACACAAAATCGATATATCCGCCCCCGAATCAATATGCTCGTTTACAAATTCCGTGAGGTCAATATTGCATACATGATCGCAGTCCATGAGAATCGAATACTTTGAAGAACTCATCTTTATATAAGGAAGGACGTTGTTTATCGCGTCTACGCGGTCATGAGAAACATTACCCGAGGCTGTGCCGATAAACGGGGGATAAAGCTGAACGCCTTCAATCTTTCTCGCTAAATCCCATTCCTTCCCCGCGCCGATATGACGCATCAGCGAATGATAGTTTTCCTTGACTATTACGCCTATGTCCGCTATACCGGCGTGTACCAGTGAAGAAAGATGAAAATCCACCAACCTGTATCTTCCGGCAAACGGCAGCGATGCAAGCGCGCGTTTTCCGGTCATGCTTCCGGCATAAGCGTCATGCATGTTGGCGAAGATTATACCCATCGTTTTTCTCTTTACCATGTCTGACCCTCCTGAACGCTGTCATATATCATAGCTTTTGGTTTTATCGTCGCGTTTTCGCCTATAGTAACTCCGCTTGCGACGACAGCAATACCCCATTCGTCAAGATTTTCCATATTTTCCGGACGCTCGCCTATGCGGGCTCCCTTTTTTATTACAGAATTCTCGGCAATTATCGAGTACTGAACCGAAGCGCCGCTTTCAATAACGCAACCGGGCATGACAATGCTGTCCTTTACGACGGCTCCCTGCTCGATTATTACTCCGTCGGAAATAACAGAGAAATCGACCTCTCCGTCGATACTGCTGCCGGCGGTCGCTATGGAGTTTTCAATAACGGCGTTCTTGCCTATATACTGCGGAGGCTTACCCGGATTACGGCAGTAGACCTTCCAATCATCATGCCAGATATCAAACGGGACGTTGGGATTGAGAAGATCCATGTTAGCTTCCCAGAGACTGTCAATGGTTCCTACGTCCTTCCAATAGCCCTCAAACCGCCAGGCGAGCATTTTTTCGCCCGCCGCGAGCATCGCCGGTATGACGTCCTTTCCGAAGTCATTGCTGCTGCCGGCGTCGAAACTGTCCTTTTCAAGATAATCTTTTAGCGAGTCCCACTTGAAAACATATATGCCCATGGAAGCGAGATTACTCTCGGGTTTAACGGGCTTCTCGGCGAACTTTACTATTCTGTCGTTTTTATCGGTGGACATAATTCCGAAACGCGATGCTTCGTCAAGAGGGACCTCGATGACCGAAATAATACAGTCCGCGTCTTCTTCTTTTAGCCTTTCTATCATCAGCTGATAGTTCATTTTATATATGTGATCTCCTGAGAGAATTAAAACATACTTCGGGCTGTATCGTTCAATGAAGGCGGTATTCTGAAAGATAGCGTTCGCCGTACCGACATACCAATCGCTCCCCTCGGATTTCTGATAGGGGGGAAGGATATGAACCCCTCCCGAGATGCGGTCGAGGTCCCAGGGGCTGCCGTCGCCTATGTAGGCGTTGAGCTCGAGAGGCTGATACTGTGTGAGAACCCCGACGGTATCAATGCCGGAGTTGACGCAGTTACTCAACGGGAAATCTATAATCCTGTATTTACCGCCGTACGGTACCGCCGGTTTGGCGATGGTCTGTGTCAGCGCGTATAAACGGCTGCCCTGCCCTCCGGCGAGCAGCATCGCAATTGTTTCTTTCATCAGACTTATTTCCTTTCTGTCATTCTTTCAGATCATTACTGTCTTTCGGGACTTCGAAAAAAAGACCTCCGTACGCGGGGATATCAATAACTATCGAATAGTTAAAACCGTGCGAAGGAGCGGGTTCGCTTATATAACCCTCGGAACGGACGACCGAAGCTTCCGGATTATACTTTTCACAGTTGAAGATTATATTGTAACATCCCTCGTTCGGAACTCCGATACGATAATCTTTGCGTTCGGCCGGGGAAAAGTTGACAACCGCGACAACCGAATTACCTTGTTTGTCGCTTCGGATAAAAGAAACAATATTCTGCAGATTATCATCGGGACTTATCCAGGCGAATCCGCTCCAGTCGTCATCCACTTCATACAGCGGCGGCCGGGAGAGATACAAATGATTTAAATCTTTGACAAATGATTGAAAAGCACGGTGTGCCGGATAATCAAGAAGGAACCAGTCAAGTTCCTTGTTAAAATCCCATTCTATGAACTGCGCGAACTCCTGTCCCATGAAAAATAACTTTTTACCAGGATGCCCCATCACATAACAGAAGAATGCGCGAAGCCCGGCAAACTTCTGATTATAATCTCCGGGTATTTTGTTTATCAGGGAATATTTTCCGTGGACGACCTCGTCATGAGACAAAGGCAGGATGTAGTTTTCTGAAAACGCGTACAGAAAAGAAAAAGTGATTTTTTTGTGATGATCCTTTCTGAAAAACGGATCGATGATCAGATAATCCATCAGGTCATTCATCCACCCCATGTTCCATTTGTAATTAAATCCGAGTCCTCCGGATACCACCGGTTTGGTAACGAGGGGCCAGGAGGTGGACTCCTCGGCTATCATCAAAGCCGATGGGAAATCCAAGAATACCGCGGAATTCAATTTTTTGATGAAATCCAAGGCTTCAAGATTTTCGTTGCCGCCGAAGGTATTTGTAACCGAACTTTTCTTCCGGCCGTAGTTGAGATATATCATTGAAGCGACTGCGTCGACCCTCAGACCGTCGATATGATACTTATGAAACCAGAACACCGCGTTGCTTATAAGGAAACTTTGAATCTCCCTTCTGCCGAAATCAAATATCAGCGTACCCCATTCGTTGTGTTCTCCGCGTCCGGGATTGGGGTCTTCAAAGCAACAACCGCCGTCATACTTTGCCAACGCGAAATCATCACGGGGGAAGTGCGCCGGCACCCAATCGAGAATGACCCCGATGTTGTTTTGGTGCATCTTATCAACAAAATACATAAAATCATGCGGGGTACCGAATCTGGAGGTCGGAGCGTAATACCCTGTGACTTGATAACCCCATGAACCGTCAAGGGGATGCTCCGCGACGGGAAGCAGCTCAACATGGGTGTACCCCATTTCGACAAGGTAATCGGCGAGCTGATCTGCAAGCAGACGGTAGGATTGAAAATTTCCGTCGGCGTGCCGTCTCCATGACCCGAGATGCACTTCATAGACATTCATGGGACCGGAATAACTTGACCTGCTGTCCCGAGTTTTCAGATAGCTGAAATCAGACCATTCGTATCCTGAAAGGTCATAAGCTTTTGAGGCTGTCGCCGGACGGGTCTCAGAGTGAAATGCGAACGGGTCGGCTTTAAGTATAGTATCTCCGGTTTTTGTTGTGATGGCGTATTTGTAGCAGTCAAAAACAGAAACGTCTTTGACAAAAACTTCGAACACCCCTTCGTCGGTGAGTCTGTTCATTTGTATTCCCGGATGCCGCCAGTCGCAGAAATCGCCGGTAACGGCTACCTCTCTCGCGTTCGGCGCCCAGGTTCTGAAAATAAACCCGTTTTCGCCGTTCTGTTCAGTCGGGCGGGTGCCGAGAAGTTCGTATACCCTATAATTTAAACCGGAATGGAAAGACCAGGCTGATTCTATCAAAAAAATCCTCCGCTGAAGCTCTTGGTATGATAAAAAATTCGGAAATATTTTATATTTTCATACTACAAAAATCGACAAGAAAATGCAATAGATTTATAGATATATTGTATAATCCGCATATGGTTATTTTACAAAAGATCAATCATCTTGTCTGCTGCTTCCTATTTCAAGCAAATTACCTTCAGGGTCAGCGATATAAAAATTTCGTATGCCAAACGGCCAGGTTACTGGTTCTCCCGCGAATGGGTCTACTCCGAGTGATACCAAGCGTTCATACTCTTTGTCAACATCAGAGAACTTCGGAAGCCAAAGGCCTATTTCCATCGTCAGGTTTATTCCTTTGTGCGGGTAGTAGGATTCTCCAACGGCGTCCGCGAAGTTTTTTCTGTCATACATAAACAACGATAACGGTCCGCTGTTTGTTTTAAAATCAGCGAATTTTTCCCCGACGGTCCATTCGGTTTCAAAACCTAATATTTCTTTGTAAAACACAACCATTTTTTCAATATCATCAACAAACAGACATGCTCCTACATTGACACTCATACCGTTCATCAGTTATCTCCTTGCCGCTTAGCAGTCAGTTCTTCATATACAAAGCACTGCCTCAAATGGTCGTTGACCATGCCGACTGCCTGCATGAAGGAATAAATTATGGTTGAACCGACGAATTTAAAACCTGATTTTTTCAGATCCTTGCTGATTTTGTCCGATACCGGAGTGGTCAAGGGCATATCATTAAAACTGTCCCAATGCCCGGTAACGGGGGTATTCTCAACATACCCCCAGATGAAACTATCGAAGCTGCCGTATTTTTCAACAACATCAAGAAACAGCCCGGCGTTTACTATCGCCGCGTTGATTTTCAGACGGTTTTTTATGATACCCGCGTTTGCCATAAGCTCGGCGACCTTCGGCTCGCCGTAAAACGCGACTTTATGAGGATCAAACCCGTCAAAGGCTTCCCGGTAGCTCTCGCGTTTTTTCAAAACGGTTTCCCACTAAAGCCCTGCCTGCGCGCCCTCCAAAATCAGCATTTCGAACAACCTGACGTCGTCATGAACCGGTCTTCCCCACTCGCAGTCATGATACTCCTTGTACAAAGGAGTATTGCCGAAGCATCTGAATTTATCGCTCATCATTATCCTTCCTTTCATAAATGCCCGTTTAATCAGCGGTTGCTAAGAAAAAATACACTCGATGGTACATAAAAGCTATCATTTCCGATCTTTATCTGTTTTCTTTCCCCGGTTTAGGTTTCTTATATGCTGCAGATGTATCCCGATATGACCTATTCCGAGAATTATTGACGCTATTATCAACCATATTACCCTGCCGAAGATACCTAATATAAGAAACGCGGTTACAGGCAGCGTTGCTCCCGGCGCGGGAATACAGATTATCGGACGATAGAAATCAAAGACCGATCGATTGCTGCGAAAGTAACGTATCCAGTATATTTCATAAAGAATCATCAACGACGCCGAAACAAAAAACCATGCCGTCCGAGGTTCAATGATACGGGGATTGTAATCGGTGAAAAACAATATTGAAGCGGTGCATAGTATCTGCCCGCCTCGTTCTAAAATCAAAAGAAGCTTGTTTTCTCCCGACGGATCATATCCTTGCGGTTTGCGCCGCGCCCACAGAGAATTGGGTACCCACAGCATTAAAAGATAAATCAAACCTATATATGAAAAACCAAAATTTCCGAGCATACTTTACATACCCGTTCCCGCTTAAGTTTTTCGGAATTTCAACTTGCCGGTTATATATTGCGTAATAGCGGCAAGGATAGCATTATATCTGAGAACTCGAGGTCTTATAGTGATTCTGGTTCAATTGATTATATCATAAATACGGTTATGAAGCGTCTACTTGAGGAAAAGTGTAATAGGCTGTATTATATAGAAAGTGATTGTTGGAGGTAGCAGCCTTGGCACGAGGAAGTTCCGGCGCAGGAGCAAGCCGCGGAGGGGGAGGTTCGTTCGGTTCGGGTTCGCGCTCGGGCGGAAGCGGGTTTTCCTCGCGTGGTTCTTCCGGATTCGGAAGTTCCGGCGGGTCGTTAGGCAGGGGGAGAATGCCCGGTTCTTTCGGAAGCTCAGGTTCGGGCAGAACAGGTTTTGGCGGAAACCAAGGCGGATACAGACCTCGCGGACCCGCATATTATCCTGCTTTCGGTTACCGCCGCCCGCGCATTTACAGAACAGGCGGAGGGTTCAGACGCGCGCCGCGCGGCTGCGGGTGTTTGTCGGCGTTGATCCCACTGGCTATACTTATTGTAGTATTTATTCTCGTTATACCAACAGTATTTTCGGAAACGACTAAACCGTCGCAGAAGGTCACACAATCGACGATTGAACGCGAGCGCATAACCGCTTCGGTTTGGACTCTCGGGATTTATGACGAACTTGGATGGTTGAAGCAGCAGCAAACGGCAAAAGGGTTGAAAACATTTTGGGATAAAACCGGAGTCGTGCCGTTTATCATGATCGTTCAAACCGGCGGCGAATTATACAATAGGTACGGCGGCGATTTGGAGATAATGGCGCAAACCGAGTATGATATAAGAATCAATAATGAAAACGGGCTGTTGTTTATTATAGCCGCTACCGACGGGGATTATGGGTTTGACGCGTATATGCAGCCCGGTTATAATGCCTTGAGCGTTATGGACAACGAAGCGCAGAATATATTAAAAAGTTGTTTTCTTAATTGGTGGAACAAAGACCCGAACACTACCTCCGAGAGTGAGGTTTTCTCCGGAGCGTTCGAAGACGCCGGAAAACTGATTATGAAGGTAAAAAAACCGGCATGGGTCATCGCTGCGGTGGTTCTCGGAATAGCGGTTATTGTTATCGTGTTATTTATTTTTTGGAAGAGAAAGAGGACTCTTGACGCTCAGCGCGATGAACGCACCAAGGAGATACTGCAAATGCCATTGGAATCTATCCCGCCAAGGGATGATGATATTGCAAATAAATATTTATAAGGAGAATATAATGGCAAACATTTTTAGTCGGTTGAGGGATATCATTTCTTCGAACGTACACGCTCAGTTGGATAAGATGGAAGATCCCGGCAAATTGGTGGATGAATATATCCGTCAGGCGTCGCGTGATCTCGCGGAGGTAAAAGCAAATACCGGAACGGTTATGGCGCAGGCGGAGATGGCTAAAAAGAACTTTGACGCTAATCAAGCCGAAGTCGATAGGATGGCGCAGGCGGCACAGGCGGCGGCAAACAAGGCGAAGGGTCTGCCGGAGGATTCCGCCGAACGCGAAGAGGTTATGAATGACGCCCGTAAGATACTCGCCAGAAAAGCGGAATTATCCGAGATAGGCGAAAGCCTTAGAGAAACAAAAACTGTCGCCGAGGAACAGGCGGACTTGATGATAGCCGCGCACAACAAGCTTGTCGAGGATATCAATAAACTCAAACTTCGAAGAGACAGCATCAAGTCCAAGATAGCGGTGGCAAAAACACAGGAAACTGTAAATAAGTTCGCGGGTAAAACGACCTCCGGCGCGTTGACAAAATTCGCCGATATAGAGCAAAAAGCAGATATTCGATTGGCTAAAAGCCGCGCGATATCGCAGCTTAATGATATGTCTGCCGATCCGGCGGTGGATATTGCCGCGTCATATTTGATAGGCACTCAGAGCGTTGAAGATGAACTCGCCGCGCTTATGGAGGATTAGCTTCATAATTTTGGGATTATAGGAAGTCATGAGAATTACGTTTGGAATCAAGCGCATACTGTTGGGTGTCGTCTTAATAGCGGCGGCGGTGTTTGCGGCGTACTTTCTTAAAGACTATATGGACAGAAAGAACCCGGATCTCGCGATACCGAAACTTCTTGTTACGGCAGACGGACAAGAACTCGACGTATATGTAAGCAGCTATTACTGGCGTTTTGCGTTCGGGCATGAGGCTGAGATGATAGAACCGGAGATAGACGGCGGCGCGGTCAGGATTCTTGACGAAGGCGTAGTTCAGCCGAACGTTCTGCAGGGCGGCGAAAGGCTTTTCTATTCATTTACCCAGAAAGAAATCGCGAGATATATTGACAGGAGCGAAGCATATTCAACCGTTGATTTTCATCTCGCGGATGATGAAATGACCGTCACGAATAAACCCGGCGCGTATTATTACAAAGTTACCGCGGAATTTGAACGCGGACGTGTGCTTTATTATTTCAGAATAGACGTCTTTTGACAGCTGTAGCCAAATGCTTTTGGTATATTGCTTTTTATGTTATTTATTTATTTTTTAATATAAATATCAGGAGTAACCGTCAATATGAAAAGGATACTCTCACTGATACTTCTTGCGGCAATATTAGTATTATCTTTCGGTTGCTCCGGCAGCGGAAGAAACAATATATCTGAAGCGGACAACAGAGGGATCAAGACACTCAAACCGTTAGTGGTTTACTATCCAAGATATGCAGAAGATTATAGTTCCTTGGGAAGCATTTATAGAACTGCGGCGCAAATATTTTCTGAAACATACGGAAAAGAAGTTGAGCTTTATCCTTCTCCTTCCTGGGAAGATATAACCAGCGGTCAATTCAGTCTCGAGGAATATAAAGATAAGTTAATGGCTGAAATAATATCGGGTAATGGTCCTGATATTTTCTTAGCGTCTTCTTCTTGGTCAGTTTTTTGGGATATATACAAAAAAATAGACGCAGGGGCGTTTTTTGATTTAAACAAATATTTAGAAAAAGATATTGAGTTTGATTTTAATTTACTTGAAAATACAGTTATGGACGCGGGTCTTTACAAAGAAGGCAGATATATCATTCCTCTGAGTTATCAGGTTCCGCTGTTGCTTGTTACGCAAGAAAAACTTACGGAGTCTGGTTTCATAAAAAATGATGTATATACTTATGACGGTTTTATGTCGATGTGGGAAAAACTCCACTTGAAGAATATGCTTCTTTCGACCGGGGATCAAGGATGGGCTTCGCTCGCGGGTTGCTGCGGCTGGTTGGAAGAAAGTATTGACTTTGAAAATAAAACAACGGATTTTGATATGCCTTCTTTCAGGCGCATGATAGAATTGATGGCAAACGAAACGCGTATAGGAAACAAGAAGAATCAAATGAATAATCAGCAATCAACAATGTTTAACGAAGGTTTATTTTACTGCTCTGTTAATGGTATCGGAGGGTGGATAAATTCTATAAATGAAGAATTCGAACTTAATGATAATATTTTATTGCTGAGTGTGCCGAATGCCTTCGGCTCGGCAACAGCTTATGTTGACGATTACTGTCTTGTATCTCAAACAAGCGCAAACAAAGATGAAGTCTGGGATTTCGTAAAAATCCTGTTAAGCGAAGAACTTCAGAGTAAATGGGGGGAGACAATAGTATCCTTGTCCGCGCCCGTCAGAAGTGATTGTATAGACTCATATATCAACGCGACCGCAAAACGTTTTGTTTCTGAGGAAGGCAGTTATACAGATAATGACGGATTCAAAGACGAAGCAAAAAATATCTACTTATCATATGATAATGCGGTTATTCCTGAAACAAAGGGGAATATTCTGTACGCATTAAGGGACTATATATATGAACCGGATAAAAATGATTTCGATAAGCTTAAAGCTGAGACTGTAAATTATTTTAAAATATATCTGAGCGAATGAATAATAAGTATTAAGGTAATACCGCACAATGACCGCCTGGCGTCTTTGCAAGCGTCCTGCCTGTATATTTTTAATCATATATCGTCTCGTAAATAAACAAAGTCCCCGGGTGGAACTTCCCTTGCTCCTTCGAAATAACTCACCGTATAATGCCTTTGGTATTATTTTTTAATCCGGCAAAAAATCTGCCTGCGCAATCGGTAAGCAATCATTGCGCGGCATTTACTAAACTTTTATCTGTTATAAATAACTCGAATTTATATGATTAAAATAAAACTTCTGTATTACACACTGACTAATTTCAGCGCGGAACGCTCTCGAAATCGTCTCCCGCGATTATAAGGTGATCGTCGAGATTTATTCCAAGCAGACTGCCTGCCTGCTCTATCCGGATGGTGACTTCTTTGTCCTGCTCGCTTATTTCAAGCGAACCGCTCGGATGGTTGTGCGCGATGATTATTGAAGCGGCTCTGTCCTCAAGCGCTAACGCGAAAACTTCCCGGGGATGAACTAATGATGCGTTCAGCGTACCTACCGTGATGATGTGCATATTGATTAGCCTTCTCGCGCCGTCGAGGGTCAGCATGGCGAAGTGTTCCTGCCTTTTTTTGCGAAGCCCGGCAAATTGTTCCGCGGCTTTTTGCGGGGAATCAATAAGCGGACGGATAGTTTTGGCAAACCTTCTGCGCCAGTACTCCAGCGCGGCGAACACAACCGTAGCTTTAGCGGCTCCGATACCCTTTATCCCTTTTACATCTTCGATGGACAGATTTTCAGAACCGACTGTATCTATCAGGTCGTTCAGATTTTTTGCTATCTGTTTGTAGTCGTTATTTTTACCGCCGCTTCCGATTACCGCCTGAAGCAGTTCTTCATTCGAAAGGGCCGACGCGCCTCTTCTGTTGAGTTTTTCGCGGGGCAGATCCTGCTTATCGGACATAAAGCCGTTCTCCTGTTTCTGTGATAAGATAGTGCGGACATTTCAACTCGTGTCTGCACTATCTAATAACTGAAAAGCATATTGAATATTCCTAACAGACCGGCGGAAGCCAACGACATGATCACTCCTGCGATAACTACGCCCAGAGAAATCGATAGCATGGAGTTTTTTATTCGCATACCGAGCAGCGTCGCGACAACCGACCCGGTCCAGGCGCCGGTACCCGGAAGCGGTATTCCCACAAACATCATCAAGCCGGCAAACTGAAAGTTTCCGATTTTTTCAGAACGTTTTTCCGCGCGTTCGAGTATTTTTTTAAAAAATTTCCCCACATACTTCCATTCAGCAAGACTGCGAAGTATCTTGCTGCCGAAAAAAAGAAGGAAAGGAACCGGCAGAAGATTTCCTATGATCGCGACGATAAATGTCGGCAGTAAAGGCAACCCCATAGCAACGCCGACCGGTATGGCTCCGCGGAGCTCCACCACCGGAACCATTGAGATAAAAAAGACCCATAAGTAGTTCTTTAGAGTATCAATCATAATTTGTCTCTTCAACCATTAATGATAATTTTTAGTGAGGATGAATTTTTCCGCGTTTAAAACACAAAATATCAGCGATTCCAGTATTTTTTATCCAGCGCGCGGTACTGGACCGCTTCGGCGATATGCTTGCGCTCTATTACTCTGTCTCCGGCGAGGTCTGCTATTGTTCTTGAAACCTTAAGCACCTTGCCGTATGCTCTTGCGGAAAGACCAAGGCGTTTGAACGCGAGTTTCAGAGTTTCCTCCGCCTGCTCGGTCATTGAACAAAACTCCGACATTTTTGACGCCGGGATTTTCGCGTTTACCTGATAAGGTGACCCTGTAAACCGCTCGCGTTGAATATCCCGCGCAGCGAGTATTCTTGAGCGTATTGCGGCGGAACCCTCTCCTTTGACCTTATCGGAAATAGCTGTGTAATCCACCGGAAGAACCTCGACATGAAGGTCTATACGGTCCAGCAGCGGACCGGAAATTCTCGAAAGATAACGCTCTACGGCGCCGGGCGCGCAGTTACAGGATTTATTTTCGCTTCCGAAGTTCCCGCAGGGACAGGGATTCATCGCGGCAACCAGCATGATGGAACACGGATATGTAAGCGACGCAGAGGCGCGGGATATTGTGACGACGTCATCTTCCACCGGCTGCCGCAGCGCCTCCATAGAGCCTCGGGTAAACTCCGGGAGCTCGTCAAGAAACAGTACGCCGTTATGGGCGAGGGATATTTCGCCGGGTTTTGGAAAACTGCCGCCGCCGGACAAACCCGCCGGTGAGATTGTATGATGCGGCGAACGAAAAGGTCGCGTTGTAACCAGAGACCTGCCGCCCGGCAGAATACCGGCTACCGAATATATTTTGGTAGTCTGGATAGACTCATCGTAGGATATGGGAGGCATTATTGAAGGTATGCGTTTCGCAAGCATTGATTTCCCAGCTCCCGGGGCGCCTATCATCAGCAAATTATGTCCTCCGGCGACGGATATCTCAATAGCTCTCCTGGGCGCTGATTGACCCTTAACATCCGCAAAATCCAAGAGGTCGTCACGCAGGAGCGATTCAAAAGAAGCTGGAATCTCCGGCTGCAGCGGCACGGAACCGTCAAAATGCCTTAGAAGAGAGGTTACCGAGTCGACGGCGAAAACCGATAACCCTTCAATAACCGAAGCTTCCGCCGCGTTTTCAACCGGAAGATACAGTTCGCTGAACCCGGCTTGCTTTGCCGCAATTGCCATGGAAAGCGCGCCGTTAACCGGACGAAGTCCGCCTTCGAGCGAAAGCTCCCCGATAAAGACCTTTCCTTCGGCTGAAAATCTTAACTGTGAAGTCGAAACAAGCAGCGCGAGAAGAATGGGCAGATCATACAGAGGTCCGGACTTCTTTTTATCGGCGGGAGCGAGGTTAACCACTATTCTGCTCACCGGAAAAGAGAAACGGCTGTTTTTAATGGCGGCGCGCACCCGGTTTCTTGATTCGGTAACCGCCGCGTCCGGAAGCCCTACTATATCAAACATCGGCAACCCCGAAGAGGTATCCGCCTCGACAACGACAGGATAACCGTCAAGACCGAAAATTCCGAGACTCATTATCCTCGAATACATATAGACACCTTTTCAATACGGCATAAATAATTTATTCTATTTTACCCCATTATCTGTAAACTGCGCAATAGAGGTGTTATAATAAAAAAAGAATCAAGCATGTTTTCAAAAAGAATGAAAAAAATAAAAATATCTGCAAAGGTGATTTTTATGGATTATTATTCGGAATATATGAAATGGGCGGCGTCGGTCGATGAAGCAGTACTGAAACAGGAACTGACCGACATCGCGGAAAATGAAGAAGAAATCCGTTCGCGGTTTGAAGGGACGCTGAGCTTTGGGACGGCAGGTTTACGCGGTGTTCTCGGCGCCGGAACAAACCGTATGAACATACATACCGTCGCGTGGGCGACGCAGGGCCTTGCAGATTATATCAATGGCCGTTACTTAGGCGGAGAGGTAGCTATCGCCTACGATTCAAGGCATATGAGCTTAGAGTTTGCTCAGGAATGCGCGGCGGTACTCGCGGCAAACGGTATAACTGCGTTTATGTATAAGGAACTGATGCCGACCCCCATGCTGTCCTTCGCGGTCCGCGAACTCGCTTGTAAAGCGGGCATAATGATCACTGCCAGCCACAACCCGGCTATTTATAACGGCTATAAAGTATACGGGTCCGACGGCTGTCAAATGACCATTGAAGATTCTGATGCGGTTTTGGAAAAACTGAAAAATGTAGATATACTCAACGGCGCGAAGAGAGTTCCGTTTAAGGAAGGGATCAAAAGAGGCCTGATAAAGTATATCGGAAAAAAAACAATAAACAGTTATTTCAAGGAAGTCGAAAAACAACAACTGAACCCGGGCGTTTGCCTTGACTATCCCTTGAAGATAGTTTATACGCCGCTGAACGGGACCGGCAATAAACCTGTGAGACATATACTTGAGAGCATAGGCGTAGCCAAGGTCGTTGTTGTGCCGCAGCAGGAACTTCCCGACGGAGATTTTCCGACGGCTCCTTATCCGAACCCCGAACTTCCTGACACGCTCAAACTGGGACTTGAACTTTGCAGGAAAGAAAAACCCGACATCTTTATCGCCACCGATCCTGACGCCGACCGCGTCGGCTTCGCGGTCCGCCGCGAAGGACGGTACAAAGTGCTTACCGGCAATGAAATAGGGATTCTGCTGCTCAACTACTGTATTGAAGCTCGAAATGAAAAACGATTAATGCCAAAAAATCCGGTAACGGTCAAAAGTGTTGTTTCCACCCCTCTTGCCGATAAAATCGCTGCCGCCGGCGGAGTAGAAATGATCACGGTGCTTACCGGGTTTAAGTATATCGGAGAACAAATTCTGTTTTTGGAGCAGAAAGGACAGGTAAAGCGGTTTATATTCGGATTTGAGGAAAGCTGCGGATATCTCGCCGGAAGTTATGTGCGGGACAAAGACGCGGTATTTGCCAGCATGATGCTCGCTGAAATGACCAGTTACTACAGATCCAAAGGAATGTCGGCCATCGACGTACTTGAAGGTTTATACGAGAAATTCGGGTACTATATCAACTCGGTTGTCAACATAGATTTCCACGGTGTTGACGGTATTAATGAGATGAAAACTATTATGAGCGACCTTCGGACCAAAAGCGTCGGGGATATCGCTCACCGAAAGGTACTTGAGTGCCTTGACTACAAAAGCAGCATAAGAACAGATAACATGACCGGAGAAAAAACCGGAATCGGGCTGCCTCTTTCAGACATAATGCAGTATAACCTTGAGGGCGGCGCCAGCGTTATTATTCGTCCGTCCGGAACCGAACCTAAGATGAAGATATACCTTTCAGCCGGAGAGGCAAGCAGGGAACTTTCAGAAAAGCTTATAGATGAGCTCTCGGCGGCGGCAAAAGAGCTTATCGGGAAATAGAGAAACAACAGTCTTATTCAATTTTCTCGTTCAGGTATTCCTCAAGACAAACTCCCTGAATGTTGGTTTCGGCAGCTGCTTTTTCCCCGACATAACGGTAATGCCACGGTTCGTTTGCTATTCCCGTAATCTCGGTTTTATCGGGCGGATAACGGCGAATAAAACCAAATATATAGGAGTTATGCTCAAGCCATTCATCGATGCTATTTAGGAAAACAGTGTTATACTGTATAAAATATCAAATGAGGAGTATAGCGGGATGTCAAAAAGCATGAAAAAGTCACTTATCCTCTTGATCGTATTTCTGGTATTGATCTTCAGCTCTATGGCTGCGGCGGGCGGGATACAGCGTAATTTCGGAAAGACTGATGTAAAACTTATCGAAATCGACGCCGGGGATATCGGGTCTATAACCGCGAAGCTTTATATTCCTTCAAATGCGACCGTGGCGTCGCCTGCTCCGGCGGTGCTGCTTTTACACGGTTACCAGAATGATAAGGATACCAGCGGCGCTTATGCCGTTGAACTCGCAAGACGCGGTTATGTTGTATTAGCCATCGACGAGTACGGGCATGGAACAACCGACGCGGGGATGATAGAGCGCGGTTATGTAAATCATATTATAAGAGTAAATTTCGGGGAAGACAGCGAAGCTGACGGGACCTACGTGGCTGTGTCAGGGCCGGAGCGATACAAGGTTATGCTGAATTTCTCCAATCTGAGTTTTTTTAACGATCATTACAGCAAAGATGAGTTTGGTAATTCCATAAAAGACAGCTCTATGGGAGGTATAATTGCTTACGCCGCGCTTGCCGGATATGATTTTGTCGATGAAACGCGTATGGCTGTCGGAGGTCATTCTATGGGAACATGGGCGTCATGGACGGTTGCGGCGGCATATTCGCGGGTTGTTGACGCTGCCGGAAACGATATTTCGCCCAAAGCGGTGGTCCTGCAATGCGGAGAGTTATTCACAAAGGATGTTTATGATTCCGGGAATATCAGTTTTAACAACGTTCTGCTTCTTCAGGCAAAGTTTGAGGAATTCGCCTGTTTTCGTGACTTTAACAACACGGTGACAGAGGAACTTCCGAAAAGTTCATTGCGCTCAGGATTTTTGGGCGTCTCGCCGGAATCAGCCGCGTGGAATACGACCTTCGGCAGTTTTACCGACGGTACCGCGCGCAGAATGGAGCTTTTAAAAACCAATCACCGGCTTGTTACAACCAGTCCTAAAGGGGTCGCGGCGGCAGTCAACTGGTATGATTCCGCTTTGGGCAATACTTCGGTGATAAACGCTGAAAATCAAGTCTATATCTTGAAGGACTTGCTCGGTTTCGCTTCGATGATGCTCGCTATGGCGGCGATGATATGCTTGATGGAGCTATTGCTCAATATACCCTTCTTCAGTTACGCGCGGCAGCAGCTCCCGGACAGACCCTCAAAGGTAATGAGCGACCGGCAGTGGTGGAAAGGGGCGGCTATTACCGTTTTGATTTCAGGGTTGACATATCCTTTTATGACCCAGCTCGGGCATGGATTGCTCCCGCTTCCGGAAAAGATTTTTCGTATGACTGTAGGCAACGGCTTTCTCGCGTGGTATCTGCTGCTGATAGTCGTCATGATAGTAACTACGCTCATTCCGTGGAAAAAATCAAAGAAGACAGACTCTGCGCTGGACTATTACGACCTCGGTTTTGCCGGAGCTCAAACACCCGATAGGTTCGATTGGAATCTGTTAGGTAAATCCTCGCTGCTTGCGGTACTCATGACGGCTTTCGTTTATGCGGTGGTATGGATATGCCAAAGCGTGTTTTTGCTTGATTTACGCATTGCTTTTCCCTTCTTTAAAACGTTCAGTTCCGCGAGGATATTGCAATTCGCGGTATATCTTCCGGTATTTGTTGTTTTCTTTATTTTAAACAACAGCAAGATTTTTGCTCAGATGCGGCAGCCTGCGGCAAACCAACCGGGTTTCAGAGGATTCATATCCTGCTGGTGGAAGAATGCGTTTTGTATGGCGGGGGGAGTATTCCTGCTTTGTTTGATAGAGTATGTACCTTTCTTTGCGGGAGTAGGCCCGGGCGCCGACTTGTTATTCAGTCCGTCCTTCGGAGGTCCGTTCATGTCTTTATTGCTGGTGTTCTTTCCGCAGATACTTGTGTTATCTGTTATATGCACCGCTATCTACCGCAAAACCGGGAATGTGTTTACGAGCGGGATCTGCGCGGGTATTATAAGCTGCTGGATAATAACCGGAGGCTCGGCGATGCTATGATAAATAAAAACGCGTTAACAGGGTGGGAACGCTCAAACAGAAAACACTTTGACGAAATAGTCGAGAATTATGATAAAGCCCGGTGGGATTATCCCGATGAACTGTTTGAGGATATTATTACCCTGTGCGGATCGAATAGAAATAACAAAACAAAAGCTCTTGAGATCGGCGCCGGAACGGGAAAGGCGACAGAACCTTTCCTTAAAGCCGGATATACCGTGACAGCTGTGGAAATGGGTGTGAACATGACGGAGTTTTTGTCGGGGAAGTTTAAGGAAAACAAAAATTTCAATGTAATCACTTCTGCTTTTGAACAAACTGAACTGACAGAACAAAGCTATGATTTAATATATGCGGCTTCTTCCTTTCATTGGGTGGACGCCGCTATCGGATGCCCTAAAGTTTTAAACCTGCTGAAAAGCGGCGGGCTTTTCGCGTTATTCCGCAATAATGCGGTTCCGCCTGACGACACTGAACTTCATGAAGATGTTCAGGCGGTTTATGAAAAGCACTACTACAGCCACTACAAGAAAGCCGACCGGCCTGTCCCGATATCAAAAATGACATATGAGGATTTTCTTAAACCCGATGAGATAAAAAGAGGATTCGGATTTGAATGTTTAGAACAGTACGGATTTTATGATATAGCCATGAAATTATA
>Ga0082212_10003390_pt1 | contig 22603 bp, 22 predicted proteins | sample TergutNt197P3_FD_71548 | JGI IMG/M metagenome (GOLD analysis project Ga0082212, IMG submission 71548) | Neocapritermes taracua P3 segment gut microbial communities from Petit-Saut dam, French Guiana - Nt197 P3 | ecosystem: Host-associated > Arthropoda: Insects > Digestive system > Gut ...
AAGAGTTTATTCCTGCTGAAAAACATTTGCAAACGAAAGCAGAGACCTATACCATAGAGGGATATAACAGCCGAATACGACACTATTTGGCGAGATTTAAACGAAAGGGAAAATGTTATAGTAAAGCAACATTTATGATTGAAATCTCTCTTACTTTACTGATGCTTAAATTAAACAACGATATATCTATACTAATTTAACAATACCAAATAGATTATTCTAATGTAAGGGAAAAGATTTCTTTTAATCTGTCGATATTCGGGTTTTTTTTACTCAGATAATCATATTTTTCCGTCGAAGTATATATCATTTCTATTTCGTCTTTCTCTACAATACGAATATTCATTTTTATGCAGTTGTTATTCATTTTGTTATGCAAAAATTCTAAAATATGAGCGTTACTGCTAATTATTTCATTTTTTTGACTGGGATTATAAACGGCCACTTCAAACGAAAAATCTTCCTTTAATGCAGGTTTACTATTGAGTAGTGTGTTTTTAAGATGAATCTTCTCGCTCGTCAGACTATTTGCATATTCTATCCAATACTTTATCAAGTCATCCTGCGAAAAATCGTTGTTTGTTTTTTTTATTTGCGAAGTTATTAACGAGGTATTATTTTTCACCATGTGTTTACTCAATTCTTTTAATGAGGTGGAACGATATGGCGATATTGGAGGTTTTGTATCTACTTGGTTATAAATTTTTCTAGCAGCAGGAATAACCGGTTGATCCTGTATAGCCAGTTGAATTTGATGAGCTTGTTGGGTAGACGATACAATTGGTTTAATCAGTTTTTTTTTTCGCCTGTAGCTTTGGGGCTATCGGCAAGCTGACATAATTGTATGAGCGTTAATTCCAACAACAGTCTTTTGTTTCGACTTTGGCGATAGTCTAAATCACACTGATTAGCAAGCGCTATCGCACTGAAAAGTGTTTTGTCGGAACATTGTTTGGCTGTTATCTTATAACGTTCGCGTAAAGAGGCGCCTACCTCAAACAGGACGAGTGTCGCTTCATCCTTACAAACCAGCAAATCCCTGAAATGCGATGCCAAGCCGGTGATGACATTCTGTCCGTCGAAACCTTTTTCGAGTATCTCGTTGAGCATAAGCAAACATGAACGCACATTTCCTAGAAGTATGGCGTCGGTCAGTCGAAAATAATATTCATAATCAAGGACATTCAGGTTGTCAATCACCGCTTTATAGGAAATGTTTCCGCCGGTAAAAGTGACTGCCTGGTCAAAGATGGACAGCGCGTCGCGCATACTGCCGTCGGCTTTTTGTGCGATGATATTTAGGGCTTCCGACTCGGTTGTGATATTTTCACATGTAGCTACATATTGTAAATGTTCGACGATATCATCGATCGTAATGCGTGCAAAGTCGTAGATCTGGCAACGCGATAATATAGTGGGAAGGATTTTCTGTTTTTCCGTAGTGGCAAGTACGAAGATAGCATAGTGAGGCGGCTCTTCGAGCGTTTTGAGAAATGCGTTAAAAGCAGTTTGACTGAGCATGTGAACCTCGTCGATGATGTATACTTTGTATTTGCCGAGTTGCGGTGGGATACGCACCTGTTCCGTCAGCGAGCGTATATCGTCGACCGAATTGTTGGATGCTGCGTCGAGTTCGTGAATGTTATACGAACGCTGTTCGTTGAAGGAACAGCACGATTCACATGCGTTACATGGTTCGCCGTCAGCCGAAAGATTCAGGCAGTTGATGGTCTTTGCGAAGATGCGTGCACATGATGTTTTACCGACGCCGCGGGGACCGCAAAACAAGTAGGCATGTGCTGTTTTACCGCTAAGTATTGCATTTTTTAAAGTGATAGTCAATGACTTTTGCCCGACTACACTTTTAAATGAGGAGGGTCTGTATTTTCTTGCAGATACAATATAATCTTCCATTTTTAATCATTTAGCCTACAAATATAAGAAATAATTCTTACTTTTGCACAAAATAAATCATGTTATGTCGAGATTAGTGGAATTTTATAAAAAATACTTAGCTGGAATAAATAAATACTGGATAGTTACGATTCTATTTCTTGCCGTTACTTTTTTTATAGGCGACAGTAATCTGTTTAACCGGTTCAAGTACGACGAAAGGATTCGTTTTTTAGAAAACGAGATTGATCGTTACAGGAAAGAAATAGAGCAGAACAGGAAGAAGATTCAGGAATTGCAGACCGACAAAGAGGGTTTGGAGCAGTTTGCCCGCGAAGAATACCTGATGAAAAAAGAAGACGAGGATATTTATCTGATTGAAGAATGAATCAGCAGGTACGCAATTACATATTCATGTTTTCCGGCGTTTTAACGGTAATTGGCGCCTTACTGTATATCACGCATTGGTTCTATGCGCCCTACCTGTTTGCTTTCGGCGCTGCAGGCGTGACCGTCTGTTTTATGACAGCGCCCTATCAGCATTTGAATTTTCGCTTTCGCCGACTTCATCGAATCAACGTATTAGCCGGCATATCGTTGATAGCCTCGTCGGTATTCATGTTTCGTAGAAAAATGGAATGGGTTGTTTTTATGCTTATTGCGGCTTTATTGTTTTTATACACTTCGTTCATCAGCCCCCGCTCCGACAAATAAGTTACTTTTTTTGAGATTCCCATATTTAATATGATTGGCGATGGTTGTAGCGCTTACATGGTGATTAAGCGCTATACGATTGATACTTAATCCTTCGTCAAGGTCGACTTGAATAGCGGACAATTTTTCGGGTATCATCTTGGTATATATGCCTTTACGCGACTTACGAATAAAAAAATAACCAATTCCCTGTTCCTGGTACATCCTAACGTAGTATTCAATGGTTGACCGATCAATGCCGGTCGCTTTGCTTAATTCATAGACTTTGCATAATTTATTCACTATCAGATTTGCCAATATAAAGCGAAAACTATTGCGGTCGCGTTTGGCATGGTTGAAAATTGAATCGCCGTTATGCAGATAATAAACGATTCCGTTCTTTTCACGGTAACCTAAGGTTTCATTAATCAGTTTTGTTCCCGTAGGGAAAAATGGTAGTTGAAGTTGCATGGTCAGATTTTTTTTGCAAATATAAGCATTTTATTCCAATACCTGGTAGACAGTATTAAGAAATTTTTCCCAGATATAGGTATCGGGAACCCGGTTTGTGTAAAGCAGGATGATCATGTCTTCTTTCGGATCGATGATGTAGTCGGTATTTGCCATTCCTCCCCAACTGAGCGCTCCCGGCGATACCATTGGCGAAGCGCCTTTGATGGCTTCCCAATCCGAGCTCTCACCTGCATATATTTGAAAACCCAATCCGAAACGGAAATTTGCATCGCCGCCGCCCGGATGTACGAGTTGGTCTTTCGACATGACTTCAATGGTGCGCCGTCCGAGGATACGCCGGTTATTGAAGACGCCGCCGTTGAGTATCATCTGGCAGAATCGGGCATATGCTTCGATGGTACCATTCAATCCTGTACCGCCGTTTGCAAACCGTCTGTCGTCGCTGAATGGATTTCGTCCGCTCCACATCTCCGGCGCCGGGATTATTTTCCCTGTACTGTCGGCGCGGTAACAAACGACGAACCGGTCTTTATACTCCTCTCCGTAGTAATAAGCCATTTCCTTGATGTCAAGCGGGTCGAAGACTACTTCCTGCAAATATTGCTGTAAAGGTTTGCCTGAAAAATATTCAACAAGGTAAGCCCATACATCCGACGAAGGATGATAGTTCCATTTCGTTCCCGGATCGTAGATCAGCGGTGCCTTAACAAGGTCTTTCACATAATCTTCAAGTATTTCGTACTGTCTGGGCGGGGTTCCTCGAGGCGTCCTGCTTCCCTGTATACCGGATGAATGAGAAATGACGTGCCGGATTAATACGGGAGATTCGGCTTTTCGTGTTTGCGGATTCATTGGGTCGCCGCCGGGAATGATAACTTGATCGGTCATCTCCGGTATGTATTTCGACACAGGGTCATCAAGCTGGAACTTGCCCTGCTCGAAAAGCGTCATCAATGCAACGGTCGTAATAGCTTTTGTTTGCGAATACATGCGGAAGATGTCGTCTTTTTGCAGGAGTATCTGTTTCTCGACATCTCTCCATCCGAAGGCTTTATTGTGAATCACCTGTCCATTTTTAGCAACAAAGGTGAGTGCATGGGGGATGATACCCTTATCGACATAATCTTGAAGTAATGCGTCTATACGTTCCAATCGTGCTTCATCCACCTTGAGACTTTTATAGTCGGGTTGATAACTAAATGCCTGCGGCTTGCCCGAATCCGCAGAATCAGGCTTGTTACATACACACGACGCCAACAGGAGCGTCAAAAATAAGTATGATAATTGTTTCATGATTAAAGTTTCACTTGCCATTTCCATGCAGATTTGAGGGTGTCTTCAAGGGTCTCCTGCGCTTTCCAGCCGAGAACTTCGTTTGCATGCGTCGGGTCAGCCCATACTTTTTCGATATCTCCCTCGCGACGGCCTACGATCTGATGAGGTACATGGACGTCCGTTGCCCGTTTGAACGTATCAATCAGTTCGAGTACGGAGACGCCATTCCCTGTACCGAGATTGAATACTTCGAGACTGTCCTTCGATTTGTCGTGGAGTAGCCGGTCAATAGCAACGACATGCGCCTTTGCCAGATCTACCACATTGATATAGTCGCGAATACAAGAGCCGTCGGGCGTATCGTAATCGTTGCCGAACACGTTCAAGACCGGTCGAACACCCGCCGCCGTCTGCGTAAGAAACGGTACCAGGTTCTGGGGGATACCGATTGGGAGCTCGCCTATCTCGGCGGAAGGATGTGCGCCGATAGGGTTGAAATAGCGTAGCAGGATACTCTTGAACGGAGCGCCTGCATAGATCGTATCACGAATGATCTCCTCATCGATTTGTTTTGTATTACCGTAAGGCGACATCGCCGGTTTAACCTGCGCATGTTCCGTAACGGGAAGGACATCGGGCTGACCGTACACCGTACATGATGAGGAGAAAACAAACCCCTTGATATTGTGTAGAGGCATCAACTCCAGCAGGTTGAGAAGCGATACGATATTATTACGATAATACATCAACGGTTTTTGCACCGATTCGCCTACCGCTTTGCTTGCCGCAAAATGGATGATACCCGTAATACCCTGGTTGTCGTCCATCACTTTTTCAACCGCTTCCTTATCATTACAGTCCGTTAAAGAAAAAACAGGACGTATTCCGGTAATTTTTTCAATCCCGTCCAGCACACCGATATTTGAATTTGACAGATTATCAATGATAACCACTTCATATCCTGCGTTCTGCAGTTCAACAGTCGTATGCGATCCGATATATCCGGCGCCGCCTGTTACAAGTATTCGTTTCATACGTTATATAGTTTATTATTGTTTTACACTATTCCTGAAAATCCCATGAAAGCCATGGCGAGCAGGCCGGCAGTAATAAGGGCGATAGGTATGCCCTGCATGGCTTCAGGAACATGCGACCGCGCCAACTGTTCGCGTATACCTGCAAAAATGATCAGTGCAAGCGCGAATCCCAATGCGGTTGACACGGCAAAGACTATCGATTGCAGCAGGTTATACTCTTTTTGTATCACCAGAATGGCAACGCCAAGTATGGCGCAATTGGTAGTAATCAAGGGCAGAAAGACCCCTAATGCCTGATAGAGCGCAGGCGATACTTTTTTCAACACGATCTCGACCATTTGTACCAGCGTGGCTATGACAAGAATAAAAATGATGGTCTGAAGGTATGCCAACCCGAATGTGTCGAGTACATATTTTTGTATCATAAACGTCACAATGGTAGCAATGGTGAGTACGAATGTGACAGCCGTACCCATACCGATTGCCGTATCGACTTTTTTCGATACCCCAAGAAACGGACAGATACCGAGAAATTGCGACAAAACAATGTTGTTCACAAATACAGCCGCGATAAAAATAACCAGATATTCCATTTTTTAATTATGAATTATGAATTTTGGGGCGTATCCTTTCGGTCGCCCTAACCCTTTTTGATCAGTTTGTTCACGAGTGCGATGAGATAACCCAACGCAATGAAAGCGCCCGGCGCCAGCACAAGCATGAGCGCGCCGAAATTTTCAGGGAAGACTGTCAAGCCGAAAATCTTACCGATTCCCAGCAGTTCGCGACATAGACCGAGTAGCGTGAGCGCTAAAGTAAATCCTAATCCTGCACCCAGACCGTCGAATCCCGAAGCAATAACACTATTTTTAGAAGCGTATGATTCGGCGCGTCCGAGTACGATGCAATTGACGACAATCAGCGGGATAAATAAGCCGAGACTTTTATACAGATCGGGCAGAAACGCTTCCATGCACATCTGTAAGATGGTAACAAACGAAGCGATGACAACGATATAGGCAGGGATACGCACCTGTTCCGGTACCAGGTTTTTGACGGCTGATATAACTGTATTGGAACAGATTAGGACAAATGCTGTAGCCAACCCCATACTCATTCCGTTCATGGCTGATGTGGTAGTCGCCAACGCAGGACACATGCCTAACAGCAAGACGAAAGCTGGATTTTCGTCGATTATTCCATTTTTTATTATCTTCAAATAATTCATAGTTGCCTGTTTATTTACTACTTTTATGTTGTCTGAGTTGGTACCCCTGAATGTCGACTGCAGCATGGGTTGTTGCACCGCTCATGGCATCGGAATCATCCGAAAAGGTGGTATAGGCACGGTTGATCGTTTCAAGAAAAGCACGTGAAGAGATGGTGGCGGCAGTGATGGCATCGACATTACCTCCATCTTTTATAACTTTTAGCAATCCTTTTGACATATCATGTCCGATAATGTTCTGCCGGTTTTTTTCTTCGCGGAACCATGTTTCCATCCTGGAACCCAAACCGGGCGTTTCGCTGTGTTCCAAAACGGAATAGTTGTACAGTTTATTATTCGCGTCGAAGCCTGCCATCACACGAATCAACCCGCTGAAACCGTTTTTCGTATAACTCTCAACGGCGCAACCGATATATTTTCCACCCAGCATTGCCGGATAATACGTCAACGAATCACCTTCTGTAACCGCTAATTTATATTGTTCCTCAACCGGATTATTATCAAAATCCGGCAATACCAATCGGATAGCATGCTGAAGCGCAAGGACTTTTGAGGCGTCAATGGTACTTTCGGTATATTTGTTGGCGGTCGATAGTGCGATGCCTGCAACAAGACAGATCGAAGTCAACGACAGCACGATATTCGATAAAGTAGATTTTATCTTTTCCATCTTATTTCATTCCAAAAAGTTTTGGTTTCATATACATGTTAATCAACGGCGTCAAACCGTTCATAATGAGGATAGCAAACGATATACCTTCGGGATATGCTCCAAAAAGGCGTATCAGCGATGTGAGGATACCGATACCGGCGCCAAAAACAATCATTCCTTTGATGCTCATCGGCGATGTTACATAATCGGTCGCCATGAAAACAGCGCCAAGCATCAGTCCGCCCGATGTGAGATGTATCAGCGGATTATACATTTTTGCAGATTCCATGAGGATTTGCATATCGGTAATACCCGATGACAGGTAAGTCCGGTACATGGCGACGGCAAAGAGCAAACCGGTGAAAACTGCGACAGTGGTGAGAACAATAACGGGTATGTGCCAAGTAATAATCTTACGAAAAAGCAAGTATGCAAAACCGATAAGCAACGCTATCCCGCTGATCTCGCCAAGGCTGCCGCCTGTTATGCCGAGAAATGATTCCTTGATTGTAGCCAGGCCGGTTGCGTTTTGCAATAACGAAAGGGTAGTTGCCCCTGTTTGTGCGTCAAGGTAAGTCGTCGGGAAAACGCCGACCACCGGCCATGTGGTCATCTGTACCGGAAAAGAGATAAGCAGGAATACGCGTCCGACAAGCGCCGGGTTGAAGATGTTGTTCCCAAGTCCGCCGAATGACATTTTCCCGATGCCTATCGCTATAAGCGCACCGATAATAATAATCCAGCATGGCATGTTCGACGGTAAGTTGAACGCTAACAGAACGCCGGTCAGGATAGCCGAACCGTCGGTTATCGTCGGCTCTCTTTTGAATAAAAACTTCTGAATCAGATACTCGAACAGGACGCACGACACAACCGATACGCCCGTAACAATTAACGCCCCCAGTCCGAAGCAATAGAGCGATATCAGAAAAGCCGGAACAAGCGCTATCAGTACACCATACATGTTTCTGCTAATGGAATCGCCGCTATGGATATGCGGGGAATAGGATATAATTATTTTTTTCATTTGACAACTGTTTATACGCATTAACTTTTTCCGGCTCTGACGATTCCCGCGACAGTAGATTTTCCCTGCCGTATATAGTCCAATAGGGGACGGTTGGCCGGACATGAATAGGCGCACACACCACATTCGATACAATCCAGGATATGGTTTTTCTCCGCATAGTCCCAAAGTTTATGTTCCGTAAGGTTCATCAGCAAGTGCGGCTCCAAGCCCATCGGACAAGTCTGGATGCATTTGGTACACCTTATACAATCGTGCATCGGGCGGCGCAACGATTCTTCGGTTGTCATCAGCAAAATTCCCGAACTTCCTTTCATGACGGGTGAATCAATATTAACAAGGGCTTTTCCCATCATGGGGCCGCCTCCGATGATTTTTCCCGTGTTTTCGGGTAATCCGCCTGCCGCATTGATAAGCGTTCTTATAGGCGTACCGATGCGGGCCAGGAAATTTGACGGTTTTAACAAACCTTTTCCTGTAACGGTTATGACGCGTTCAATAAGCGGTTTGTTTTTCTGTACGGCTTCATAAACAGCATAGACCGTACCTACATTTTGAACAACCGTACCTACGGATATGGGAAACGCGCCGCTTTTTACCTGACGGTGTAAGACGGCTTCGATCAATTGTTTTTCACTTCCTTGCGGATACTTCACTTTAAGGGGAACGATATCGATGCCGGCATATCCCTTTGAAATCGTTGACATCACTTCGATCGCATCCAGTTTGTTGGCTTCGATACCTATCACGGTGCGACCGACGTTCAAAGCTTTCATCAGAATGGTCGTACCCACGATGATCTGTTCGCCTTTTTCAAGCATCAGTGCATGGTCGGATGTGAGGTAAGGCTCACATTCTACCGCATTGATAAGGAGAACATCGGCTTTTGCGCCCGGAGGGGGCGACAATTTAACTTTGGTAGGGAAGGCGGCGCCTCCCATGCCGACAATGCCGGCCGTTTCTATCTTTTGTATGATCTCGTTTGAAGTAAGGTTACATTCCCTGATGATCCGTTCGCTGCAGTCAATCGCCGGTTCCCATTCATCGCCTTCTGTTTTAATTAAGACGGCAGGACATAAGATACCGGCGCCATCCGGCATTTTGCCAATTTTCGTTACAATACCTGAAACCGACGAATGGACATTGGCAGAAACGAACCCGTCGGCTTTTCCTATCCGCGTGCCAGCTTTGACTTTATCACCTTTAGCCACAATGGCTGTTGACGGAGCGCCAATATGTTGATTTAACGGAATCATAACCGATTCGGGAAGCGGGATCATTTGTATGGGTCGTCCTGCCGAGAGTTTGTTTGCCTGTGGATGTATGCCCCCCATTCGAAAAGTACGCATTTATTTCATTGATTAGCGGTTAATGATTAATTAGTTCCTCGCTAATGGAAGAGTTAGGGAAGATTGCTTCCACGATAGACCCTGTCGGGCATGACTGAACACATTTACGGCAAAGACTGCATTTCGCATCGTCGATATAGGCTACATTCTGCGTAATGATAATAGCATCACAATCACATTCTTTCACACATTTATTACATCCGATACAAGCCTTATCGCACGCTTTTCGCGCTATGCCTCCTTTGTCCCTGTTGACACACGATACATAAATCCGGTGCGATTCCGGCCCTTTGTTACGCATCTCGATGATGCCTTTCGGGCATGACTTGACGCATGCTCCGCAGGCAACGCATTTATCTTCCGATACTTCGGGCAGACCTGTGGCGGGATTAACATAAATGGCGTCAAATATGCAGGAATCTACACAGTCGCCCCACCCTAAACATCCGAAAGAACATCCTGTTTCGCCGCCGTATAGCGACGAAGCGATGGCGCAGGTTTTCGCGCCGTCATAAATATTTGTATGCGGGCATATTTCGCATGAACCATTGCAACACACGACTGCTATCTTGGGGACACTTTCATCTGCAACCTGTCCCAACAGGGTAGCGATGCTTTTCATTACTTCCGCTTTGCCAACCGGGCAGGACAATCCTGCAAGTGATGGCGCTTTCACACATGCATCGGCAAACCCTCCACAACCCGGAAAACCGCAGCCACCACAATTTACGCCGGGCAAGATGTCAAGAACTAACGCCATTCGCGGGTCTTCCTTTACTTCAAATTTCTTTGACAGAAAGTATAAAATGGAAGCGGAAATGACGCCGGTAACACCGATTAGAATGACTGCTATATACATTAATATTATATGTTACGTTTGATGATAAATGGTTAATCCGATGCTTTCGACAGGGTAAAAAGTAAATTCCTTTTTATTCTATCCCGTAAAAGGTATAATACTAAATAATAAGCACCCAAAACCAGTAGCCCGGTCACCCCTCCAATGATTTCACTTTTACTTAGATAGATGCCGGCAATTACAGAGATGATAACTGCCAGAAGCGGCAGGGCATAGGCAACGACAATAGCGAAACGACCTGCGGTTGATTCGGCGGATACGAGAACATCTTCTTGCAGCGCATAATTTCCGGAATTGTCGATCACTTCAAAAATTTTATCTTTTTTGTCGGCAACAAAACATGCAGAAGCGGCATGACATTCACTACATGCTGCTTTTTGTTCGATGCGGACAAATATTTTGTTTTTTTCAATTCGTTCGACTATACCCCGATGTATGATCTTTTCGTTTGTCATAATCCTGAAAATTGCAAACTCCACATTGCAATTCGGGGACAAAAATACGCATTAAATAATTACAAACAAAAAAAAATAGAATTAAGGGGTGCATATATTTTTCTTTCTTTTCCATCAGGTATATGCGGTGGTTGAACAGCTTAATAATTACCACTATCTCACTACGGGAAATTGTGAAATTCGCAATGTGGTGCAACCGTAGGGAATCAGCGTGATTTCTTCGGGAGGTGTTTCTCCCGGTGTGACGGAAAAACCTGTAGAATAAGGCAGGGGTCCTGCCATCTCGTTGTATAACTGCCAGTGTGGTATCTCTTTGGCTTTTACCCTTATTTGTATCGGGGCATTTTCGATGTTCCAGAAATAGGCGGATTTTTGCTTCTCGTGATCGATCGTTACCTTGAACTGTTCCTCACGCTGATTTATGCCTGGGCTGACGATACCATAGTTCCATTTGTCGGGCGATGTTACTTCTATATAGGTTTTTCCATAGTTAAATAACTCATTTTCAGGAAATTCTTTCTGCCTCCACACTTCGCTCATCTGAAGTCCATATACAAGGGGACCGCGTTCTACAGAAATGGAGTTTTCATTCCAACGATTGGTGAACACCTGCATGGGCAGGGTCAGTTCTACCTGATCGCCGCTCTTCCACACGCGGCGGACGATGGCAACCGTGTTTCCTTCAGCGGTTTGTTCGACGTTGCCATTGACGGATATGGTTGCCCCTTTGCACCATTCCGGAATCCGCAGACATAGCGGGAATGTAATTTCGAGGGTTTTCCTGTCCACGATTTTCACGGTGAAACGTATTTTGTCGTCCATTGGATAATACGTGTCTTCGGTGATTGTCACTGTGCAGCCATTAGCCACTTTTGCGGTTACTTCAGAAGGCGCGTATACCAGCGCTGCCAAGCCGTTGTCAGGCGTGGCATACCACAAATTTTGTGTGAATTTCGGCCATCCCTGGTGCATGTTTGAGAGGCAGCACGGGTATCCGGTAAGCAATCCGTAGCAGACGTCCGTTCCGTCGTGGTTGACGTCGAAATTGCGGATATGGCGCGTACACATCACCTGATTGGCTTGCTGGAAGTATTGCTTGCCCATGAAATCAGCTGTTATCTGTGTTGGCAAGGCATTGAAGGCTATTTTCTCCAGATGGTCTGCCATTGACAAGTCGCCTGTTATCTGTATCATGTTTTCGAGCGAGAACATCAACTCCACCACCGAGCACAGTTCCACTCCCTGCGTGGGATTGTTGCCATGCAGCGCTTCGTCGCCGCCGTACATACCCTGTGCCTGTCCGTTATACTTGCGGATGTCGGCAAAGCCCTTTTTCACCGCGTCAATATATTTCTGTTCGGGATGTTGCTGATAGTAAATCACAGGTTCCTTGATACCTTGCGCGAGGTTCACGCAGTGGATTGTACCCAACCGGCTGAGGTCGTCGCGTTCGAGCATCATTCCGGTAAAATCAATACCCTGCCTGTGAAGCAAGTCACCCAGTTCGAGCAGGAAAGGTTCGCCGGTGATATTATACAGCCAATAAACAGCCTGCAGATTGTCGCACACTCGATATTCCGCCCAGAAAGTACGAAAACCCAGCGGTTTTTCGGGCAATGTTTTCAGCTGATACCTGAAATAGTTTGACATAAGCGTCGTCACGCGCGGGTCGCCGGTAGCCGAGTAATACTGTTGCAGGATTTTAAGCATCACCATACGCGGCCACCAGTCGTCGCAATTATTGCGCTGCAGACCGGGTTCGACGGGGTAATTCGTGTCCGGCCCGAAATAACCGTTGGCTCGTTGACTTTTCAACGCCCATTCAACCCAGGGTTTTACCTTTTCCTTCAAGGCGTTGTCGTCGAGGATATAAGCCAGCGGCAGCAGACCGTCGATCCAGTAGGGGCCGCGCTCCCACTGGTCGCCGTCGCCCCCCAGCCAGCCATTACGGGGGCCTGCAACCTGCGAATACAAAACATCCAAGTGTCCGGTAGCTCCGCTTTTCTGGCGTTCGAGCATCTCCAATAACCAGCCTTTCGCGCGGATACTGCCTAACGGCAGCTCCATATAGGGTTTGCGGACTAACGGATAGCGGTTGTTGGGATAATTGGGATTATCTCCCCAAGACAACCGTGTGAAAGCACACAGAAAAAGAACGGATAAAACAAAAAATCTGATTTTCATAATATAAACAGTTAAATTTGAAAGATTTCATGATATATAAATTAAAAATTCAATTCGCTTCTACCCAAGTCTTTCGAGGTAGCCACGGCAATACCCCGATTATTTTCCCTGTTGACGGCGCAATAAAAGTGATAAACCACGCCCTTGTATTTAATTACGAAAGGTTTGTGTGCATACCGGTTGTCGAATGGCTCAGACGGGCTTATCAGGTCGTCGCCTTCCCAGTCGGTCCAGTTTGCCAGATCGTACGAACACGCAAAGCGATCGAAAGCGCCCGGCTTCCAGAACGCACCAAAATAGAACATGACCCACAATTCGCCTATTCGGGTAATGAAGGCATCGCCTGAAATTCCTGTTTGATGGTCGATTACAGGCTGGTCGCCATAGCGTTTCCAATGCTCCATGTCGTCCGAAACTGCCATCGCAATGCGCTCTGCTTTGTTCGCCTCCCTGCTTTTGGCATTGTAGTACATCACAAACAGATGACCCAGTGTTTTCTTTTTATCGTATATAACCGAACTTTTATAAATTGTCGAATTGTCATACCAGCGTGCATCGTCGTCGCCGGGCAACATGACCGGACGTTTCAGGCGCTGCCATTCTTTGGCAACTGTCAGGTTTTTGCTGAAAGCCATCCCGATACCGAGAATCCCCGCTTCATAACCTTCGCTTGCTCCGCCAAGATACGACATCCAGTACTTTCCGGCATGTTTTTTCACCTTATAACTTCCACCCCACACGAAATCCTGCAACGCTATGTAACCTGCTTTCTGGTTGGCGTCCCAGGTGTTCTCTGTAAACGACATGATTTTCCCGAGCGTTGTCCAGTGCAACAAGTCGCTACTTCGGGCTATCCATGTTTCGTAACCGCGTCCATCGTATACGATATAGGTCATGTACCATGATTTTCTGTACCGGAAGATACTCGGACTGTCCACCATTTTATCCCTGCTTTCAGGCACAACTACCAAACCATATTTGCAGGGTGTTTTGATTTCATCGAAAACCTGCTGCATCTTCGATGCAGGAACTGTATTAGTCTGGGCAAACGTTAAACAAGGCAACAAAACCAATACAAAAGTGATAAAAATGCTTTTCATACAGGAAATTTTAGTAGTTACACATTGCGAAGATACGGTTTTTTTCCAAAAGAAAAAGATTCGAATGTGAAATTACCTAAGCTCTGCCATTTAACCCTTTTACCACCGATAGCTAAAACCGAATGCAAATATTTCGTTGATCTGCAGGAAAGTAGACGAACCTTCCTTTTTTGCAATGCCATCATCATAGCGCAATATCAAGTGAATGGTGGTAGAAAAGTATTTATTTAAAAGGATATCCAACTTATTTTCAAATTCACATTCAATTCGCTCATAATTAGTAAAATAATTTAAACGGGAGTATAGCGTCATACTCTTGTTGAACCTGGCATTCTGTGTCATGACAATTTTTGAACCGAATGTTTTCCACACATGCACATAATTACCGTCTTTATCTTTTGGAAAGAAAGCGGGAAGATTAATGGTTGTGTCTCTGCTGTACTTATAGTTAAAAGATAAGGGATCGAGTGTTAAGGATAAGTTTAACGAACGGTTGGGTTTTTTAAATTTAGGATTGACTGTATAGGTCATACCCACACCTGCATTGACTGTGAACGGCGATAGAAAAGCAGTTTGTTTATTATTGGTATTGGTTATGAACTTGTTTCCCATGGAAGTAATAAATTCTCCTGAAATGGAATAATTCCAGTTTTTGATCGCCTTTAGTCCAAAGAGGCTGTTGAGGCGTAATTCATCCGTCCCTATTGTATATTTCCGTAATGTGTCGTTTGGTGCATTGTTGATGGTGAAATTAGTCTGTAACGTGTTTGTAAGCGATACTTTATTTCTTGCATAGTTATACGAAGTGTTCGTATAGGTATAAATATTCATATTATTAATTACGCCTTTATACCAGTTGTCCGATGATTTATTCTGGTTAAATTTGATGTCAGCCGCAAAGGCTGAAGTCCAGTATTTTCGGTCAGGAATAAATTTAATAATCGGGTCTACTTCATTTGGAGGCGTTATCGATGCTTTAACTTCAATTTTTATCGGGTCCTTTGACACATCAATGCTTTCCGGTTTGATAAATGTCGCTGGCAATTGCCATATCGAATATTTAAAATTTCTCGGATTAGCAAGCATTACTTTCCTGTAAACCATGTCGTCTAACGATTTCTGATACTTATAATGTGCAAACATTTGTTGAACATGTTTACTTTTATATTGTAACGAGGAAAAAAGAGGATCATTGGAAAACCATATCGAATCAAGATTGAAATGATATTCCAATTTCGGAAACAAACCTCCACGAAAGACTGTTTGGGGGAAGCAGTTATTGTCAATCATGGCTTCTTTCAGAGATTTGTATTTGTTGGGAGGCCAAGGCATCTTGGTGGAAACCGTCCAGGACATCACTTCCGGAGACAGACCTGTAATATCTTGTTTTTGTGCATTCAAACCGGTAATAAACAGTATGGAGAAGGCAAAAAATAATGCACTAATTTTTTTCCGTTTGTTAATATTCTTCATCATCCTAATCAATTAACAATTATCAGCCTGCAAAAATAATGAATTTAATAAATATTATACTATCTTTGTCGCTTAATTTTTTTAAATGATAGTAGAATGGCAAAGACAAAGTATATTTTCGTGACGGGAGGCGTTGTTTCTTCTTTGGGAAAAGGGATTGTGTCGGCATCTTTGGGTAAACTTCTTCAGGCGCGCGGGTTTAAAGTGACCATTCAGAAGTTTGACCCTTATATAAATGTTGATCCGGGTACTTTAAACCCCTATGAACATGGCGAATGTTTCGTCACGAATGATGGTCATGAGGCAGATTTGGACCTTGGACATTATGAACGTTTTCTGAACATGCCGATGAGGCGTGCCAATAATATTACAACAGGACGTATCTATCAGACAGTAATAGAGAAAGAACGGCGGGGCGAATATCTTGGTAAAACCGTCCAGGTGATTCCGCATATCACAGACGAAATCAAAAGGAACGTGAAGCTGCTCGGCACAAAAGAAAAGTTCGATTTTGTGATTACTGAAATTGGAGGTACGGTGGGCGACATCGAATCGCTTCCCTTTATTGAAAGCGTGCGACAACTGAAATGGGAGATGGGTAAAGACTGTCTGTGCGTACACCTGACTTACGTCCCGTTTATTGCAGCGGCTAAAGAATATAAAACGAAACCTACCCAACATTCCGTCAAACAACTGCAAGAGCTCGGTGTTCAGCCGGACATACTTGTGCTTCGAACAGAACAGGAGTTGAACACCTCGATTCTTCACAAGGTAGCTCTTTTTTGCAATGTGTCGAAAGAAGCTGTTATCCAGTCGATTGATGTATCTGCCATCTATGAGGTACCCTTGATGCTTCACCGTCAGAAGATGGACGAGATTGTACTCGAAAAAGTAGGTTTGTCCTCCAGTTCGACATCGGATTTAAAACAGTGGATGGATTTCTTACATCACAAAAACGAAGCCGTCAAAGAAGTCAGGATTGGGCTTGTCGGTAAATATATCGAGTTGCAGGATGCGTATAAATCGATTGAGGAGTCTTTGCTTATTGCATCAATATACAACGACCGGAAACTTGATTTTAAACTGATTCACTCGGAAAAACTGAATGACGCCAATGTGGATGAAACGCTAAAGTATCTGGATGGCGTGATTATCGCTCCCGGTTTTGGACAACGCGGTTTGGAAGGTAAGTTTGTCGCATTGAAGTATGCCCGTGAAAACAATATGCCCTGTTTCGGCATTTCCTTGGGGATGCAATGTATGGTTATCGAATATGCGCGCAATGTACTAGGATTGGAAGGCGCTAATTCGACAGAAATAGAGATTAATGCGAAAAACAATGTTATCGACATCATGGAAGATCAGAAAAACAGCGCCAATCTGGGCGAAACCATGAGGCTGGGCGCTTATGACTGCACATTGAAAAACGGGTCGAAGGTTTTTGAAATATATGGCGCTCCGGTCATACAGGAACGTCACCGTCATCGTTACGAATTTAATAACGATTATAAGAAACAGTTCGAAAAAGCAGGTATGCAATGCGTTGGCGAGAATCCGGATACGGGTTTGGTTGAGATAGTGGAAGTTCCTTCTCTTACATGGTACATCGGCGTACAGTTTCATCCGGAATATAACTGTACGGTCGTAAATCCGAATCCGTTGTTTGTCAGTTTCATCAAAGCAGCGTGCAATGCTTCGTAGATTACGAATTGAAAATTATTTTTTACCGCCGCAGGCTTTATTATCGCGAAACTTTTTATCGTAAGTAAAGCGAATTTTATTGCCTCAGGCCCTTATTATTTATAAAGTATGGATAAAAATACAGTAATCGGTTTTGTATTAATAGGATTAGTGTTCATCGGTTTCACCTTGCTGAATCGTCCTTCCAAAGAACAGTTGGAGGCGCGACAACGTTATCAGGATTCTATTGCGGCAGTGCAATATGAGATGTATCAGGCCGCAATGAGGGAACAGGCTCAAAAAGAGACAGCATCGCTATCGGAATTATCTTCGGAAGAGATACCCGATTCGGTTCGTCAGAGTAATCTGCTGCGTAATTTTGGCGCTTTTACTTCGGCGGCAACCGGGGCGGAAGAAATCATAACGCTTGAAAATGAAAATATTGAGGTTAAAATAAACAGCAAGGGAGGGTATGTTTGTTATGCACGCGTAAAGGATTATGTTACCTATAATAAAGAACCGCTGATTTTGTTTGAAGAGGATGAAGCATCATTCAATATGACATTTGGAACAGCCAACAACCTCATTGTCAACACATCGGATTTGTATTTTACGCCAATACGAAATCCATCGCAAAACGCTGTGACAATGCGCCTTCAAGTTGGCGATCAAGGTATTATCGATCTTGTTTATACCTTGCTTCCGGATGATTACATGCTCGGCTTTGTTATTCAAACGAGCGGATTGAACGGGCTTCTTGCTACCTCAACCAATTCGTTGGATATTCAATGGAATCAGAAGATGCGCATTCAGGAAAAAGGCCGTAAGCTGGAAAACCAATATACGGGATTGTATTATAAATACCTGGCTGATAACGTGGAACATTTCGGAGAAGCGAAGGATGACAGGAAACAAATATCAAACCGTTTGAAATGGGTTGGTTATAAGAATAAATTCTTTTCATCCGTATTGATTGCCGACGTCGCCTTCATTTCATCCACCCTCTCAGCAGTACAAAACCAGAGCGATTCGAAGTATTTAAAAGAATTTAATACAACCACTTCCGTTGCTTTCAGTCCGTCAAAGAGCGAAACTATAGGATTCCGGTATTTCTTCGGTCCGGCCAAGTATAAGTTGTTACGTGCGTATGATAAAGGCGCTGAACAGGATAGTCAGATAGAACTCGACAAATTAGTTCCGATGGGTTATAACTGGATACGTCCTATCAGCAAATATTTTATTATGCCGATTTTCGATTTCCTTGAGAAATACATGACCAACTACGGAATGATCATTTTGCTGCTCACCCTCATTATTAAAATTGTATTGTTCCCGCTTACCTATAAATCGTCCATATCGCAGGCCAAGATGCGCGTGTTGAAGCCGCAGGTCGACGAGTTGAAACTGAAATTTCCCAAGAAAGAACAGGCCATGGAACTGCAGCAGGCGACGATGGCATTATACAGTAGCGCCGGAGCAAGTCCGATGAGCGGTTGTCTTCCCATGTTACTGCAACTTCCCATCCTGATGGCTTTATACTGGTTGTTCCCGACATCCATCGAACTTCGCCAGCAAAGTTTCCTTTGGGCTGAAGACCTTTCAACGTATGATGCAATCGTGTCGTGGGATGCCAATATTCCTATTATCTCTTCGTTTATCGGAAACCATCTCAGTTTGTTCTGTCTGTTGATGACGGTTGTAAATATCGTGAATACGAAAATAACAAGCATGATGAACACCGGACAACAACAGATGGCGGGCATGAATACGATGATGTATTTTATGCCGCTGATGTTTTTTGTTATCTTCAATCAAAATTCAGCCGGTATCAGTTATTATTTTCTCATTTCCACCCTGATCGGAATCGCACAAACAATGATATCGCGCTTCGCTGTTAATGAAAAGAAACTGTTGGCGGAACTGGAAGCCAACAAAAAGAAACCGAAAAAGAAATCCGGTTTCATGCAACGCATGGCTGAGATGCAAAAGCAACAACAGGAAACATTGCGTAAACAGCAAAAAGAACGTGATAAAAAACAACATTCCAGCAAGAGAAGAAATTAAACAGAACCGGTTTTAAAACCGGTTCTGTTTAATTTCTTCTCTTGCTTTTTCCAAATCTTCCGGGGTATCAATACCAATTGTTTCCTGATGCGTTATTGCCACTTTTATTCTGTAACCGTTTTGCAGCCAACGCAGTTGTTCGAGACTTTCGGCTGTTTCAAGCGACGACTGCGGTAATGCGGTTATCTCTTTCAATATATCCGGACAATAAGCGTATAATCCGATATGTTTATAAAATGTATGTGATATTAACCATTCAAGGTGTTCTTTCCCTCGAACATATGGGATGACGGAGCGGCTGAAATACATCGCCTCGTTACGGTTATTAAGAATAACCTTAGGTATATTCGGATTAAAGAGTGTTTGATCGAAGTCTCCGTTCCCGTCAAAAGGTTTGACCAATGTAGCAATTTGTGTATCTGTATCCGTGAAACAGTTTTTCAACAAAGCGATCTGTTCCGGTTGGATGAACGGCTCGTCTCCCTGAATATTCAGGATGACATCAAAATTTTTCCCCAGTCTGATATAGGCTTCATAACAACGGTCGGTTCCGCTATGATGATCCGGACAGGTCAGGACAACGCGACCTCCGAAGTTTTGAACAGCATGGACTATCCGTTCGTCGTCGGTTGCGACAACCAGTTCATCGACAGATGCCTGTACCCGTTCATATACCCGTTGGATTACAGGTTTGCCGTACAAATCCGCCAGCGGCTTACCGGGGAATCGTGTGGAAGCATAGCGTGCAGGAATAATTCCAAGAAATTTCATAAAATATTACTCGAACAGCAGACTCCCGAAATTGGGATAATCGTGAAAATTCCTTCCTGTCAAACACCATGACCAATTTCTGTTCACACCTTGATCGTCATAATCCATGCGATAAAAATTGGCTCTCCATCTGGCGCCTGACTGGGGTGGAACATTACGAAGCGGACTTAAAAGTTTATACGGAATAAAAAACTCTGCTGTCCAACCTTTTATTTCAGCGCCATTTTTTTTCTCGCCTCCCTGTATTGCAGTAGCATGTTGTGTATGCCGGTTTGGTTCGTAATGGAAAGGCTGCCATCGAAGCAATTCTCCATCCCGGTTCGATATCATGATCGGCAATTCAAAATTCAATGGGGAAATTTCATACTCGAAATAAAAGGGTATTGATTCGTCGGTCCAAAAGAATACTTCAACCACATCTTCGATCCATAAATCCATAAAGTCGGCTTGCATGGTTGCCGTGATCTTTTTATCCATGCAATCAAACAGGCAATATACTCCTGTGTCGGAATACATGACTTTTGCACGGGTAACACGGGATTCGTCAATCTCGGACGGTCTGCGTTGCGTGAGTGGCATCCATGCGGCTTTTTCCCAATTTGCATGACTCCCGTCACCGGTAACTGTAAAATCAGCTGTCCTGACAACTGTATATTCATTTGCAGCCTCTGATTTGCAAAAGCTTAGTTGAATCGCTAAGCATAAAACAGTAAAAATAATAATATCTCGTTTCATGATAAATGAATAATGTAATATCTAATAAATAAATAATTTAAGATCTATCTGATTATCTCAAACCGCGTATAGGGGAAGAGCGCTTTGGGGATACGGATGCCGTCAGGAGTCTGGTTGTTTTCAAGGATGGCGGCTACGATTCGAGGAAGGGCTAACGCACTACCGTTCAACGTATGACATAATTGTATCTTTTTATTTTCATCGCGGTAGCGACATTTGAGACGGTTTGCCTGAAAACTTTCAAAATTTGATACGGAACTCACTTCCAACCAGCGTTTTTGTGCAGCGGAGTATACTTCAAAATCGAATGTAAGTGCTGAAGTAAAACTCAGGTCGCCGCCGCAAAGACGCAGGATGCGCCACGGTAATTCAAGCCGTTCGACCAATGATTCAACGTAATCAACCATTTCCTGTAGTGATTGATACGAGTGTTCAGGCGTGTCAATCCGTACGATTTCCACTTTGTCGAATTGATGCAGGCGGTTCAACCCGCGCACATCTTTCCCGTAAGAGCCTGCTTCGCGACGGAAACAAGCCGAATAAGCGGTGTTTTTAATCGGTAATACTGCTTTGTCGAGGATAACGTCACGATACAAATTCGTCACAGGTATTTCGGCCGTTGGGATCAGGTACAGATCATCTAAGCCACAGTGATACATTTGGCCTTCTTTATCAGGCAGATTTCCTGTCCCGAATCCGGATTCAGCGTTTATCACGTAAGGCGGTTGGATTTCCAGATAGCCGGCTTCGTGCGCGCTATCCAGGAAAAAGTCAATCAACGCGCGCTGCAGGCGGGCGCCATAACCGGTATAGACCGGAAATCCGGATCCTGTAATCTTGACGCCCAGTTCAAAATCAATCAGATTATATTTTTGCGCAAGTTCCCAGTGAGGAAGCGCATTGTCGGGCAAAACAGGGATGATGCCGCCCGTCTTTTCGCATGTATTATCTTCTGCACAAAAACCTTTTGGAACAGAATGATGCGGTATGTTCGGAATGAGAACCAGCAGTTCCTGTATCTTTTTCTCGGCGTCGGTTTTCGTTGCGTCCATTAGTTTGCAGCGTTCTTTCAATTCGGCAACTTTTACTTTCGTATCTTCGGCTTCTTCCCTCTTACCCTCTTTCATTAGCGCTCCGATCATCTTTGAGAGGCTGTTAATTTCCGACAGGTTGGCGTCTAACTCAGTTTGCGTCCGGCGACGATCAACATCCAGGTGAATCAACTGATCAATTTTTTCAGTTGCATCGAAGTGTTTTACCGCCAATCGACTAATCACATCGTCCCGTTGCTCTGTAATTGTTTTGAGTGTAAGCATAGTGGTATTTAATTAATTTTACAGGATGCAAAAGTAAATGAAATTTCAAGATATTCCATGATTTCGCAGCAATTTATCTTTTTATCCTTCCTCCTGTCATCCATGTTCGAACATAGTATGATTCTGATAGACCACTGACTATTACGCCTTTTGAAGTACTGGCATGGACGAATTTTCCATTTTTCAAATAGATTCCCACATGGGAAGGTATGCGGGATTGAACGGATCCCGAGGTTCGGAAGAAGACAAGATCGCCTTCTCGAAGATTATTACGATTGACGGTAATGCAGTTTTTTTTAAGAATGTCAGCAGTACTACGCTCTAATTTGATCCCATAT
>Ga0082212_10003391_pt1 | contig 22603 bp, 21 predicted proteins | sample TergutNt197P3_FD_71548 | JGI IMG/M metagenome (GOLD analysis project Ga0082212, IMG submission 71548) | Neocapritermes taracua P3 segment gut microbial communities from Petit-Saut dam, French Guiana - Nt197 P3 | ecosystem: Host-associated > Arthropoda: Insects > Digestive system > Gut ...
CGGCCAAGAGGCCTACGAAAAGCAATTCCAGACACGCAAACTCAGAGCATTGCATAACAATGCTAAATCAATGGGTTTTAAACTCATCTCGATAGAACATACAACGGGTTGTTCTTTATAAGCGAAGCGAAGCAATCCAGACTAAATAATCGCCTCATAGCAAATTTTTCCTTTCCATCATCCCAAATCCCCCAGTGTCTGGCGGAAGGCTTCCAACCGGGTCAGGATATTTCGGGAGTCTTCAGCCCCGTAATCGGTTTCCACTCTCAGAAAGCGCAGCCCGGCCGCCTTCAAAGGCCCTTCCAGGGCCAGGCTTTCCAGGTCGTAGGGGTGGCAGCCTTTCAAGACGTGAAAGATTATACCCTTGAGGCCGGAACCCTGGCTGGCCCCCAAAATATTATTGATGCGCCGTTCATTGTCCCCGAAGGTCGGGCACAGGCAGCCCTGGTGATAGCTTTCGGCCAAAGCCCGCAAGAGGCCGGTTTCGGAAGGGTCGTCAATGGCCAGGTTGGCCGGGAAAAGCCGCTCCGAGGAGCAGAGGTCGTCGGCCGTCACGGCCAGCCCGGCCTCTTCCAGAAGGTGGGGCAGCTTGAAATTGGGAAAGTAAATGGGCGAGCCGGCCAGAAAAATCCGCCCGGGCGCCGTGGGCGCAGGCGCCGCAGGCGCAACTTGATTGAAGGCCGTGATGGCCCGTTCCACTGCCGTTGTCCAATTCTCGATGCGGTCGAGAAAGAAGGCCCCGGCCATGAGAAAAAACCAGGGGGCCGGCACCTGCCCGGCCCGGCGCAGATCGACCAGGCGGCTGAAGCTCTGCCGGGCTTCTTTAAATGTCTCCAGAGATTTTAAAAGAACCTGGCGGTTCAGTTTACGGCCGCTCCATTGGACCAGGGTTTTTCCCAAAGCCGCCACTTCACTGAACCAACGCTCCCGGGCGCGGGGGGAATCCTTCAGGCGCGGCAACTCCATCCAATGGATGGGTTCGGGGAGGGCCGCCCCAACCATCCGGGCCATTTCCGGGAATTTGACCACCCAGTCGCAGGTGGTGGGGATGACCAAGCCGCAAGCCCCCTTTTTCCCCAAGGCGCCCTTGCCGCCGACATTCAAAGGGCCGCCGGCCCCCCAATCCAAGGCCCCCAGGGCGGAACGCAGCATGGGGCAGGTCAGGGCCGGCAAGTGGGGGGCCGCCATTTGTCCGGCCGCCAGGGAGCCGCTGAAAATCTTAAACGGGTGAAGGCCGAAAGCGTGGAAAAGCTCCAAGGGGGCCTGGAAACACATCACGGCGGCCACCGGCCGCTCCACCCTGCGGGCCACGGTCGAAACGGACCAACCTTCGCCAAACAGGTCGAGAAAATAATTCAGTTCCGGCCTATAATCGGGCCGGGCCGCCAGCCGGGTCAGTTCCGCCGCCCTCTCGGCCCGGTTTTTCTCCCGGGCTTTAGCTTGGAAGCGGGCTTGGCGGTTACGGGTGCCGGTCACGTCCCGCTTCCTTTCATACCCAGGGCCAGCCGCCGGGAAGATTCCACCAGTTTCAGGCCGAGCCACCTGAGCCCCAAGGCCCGGTCGGCCGCGCAGGCCTCCACGCAACGGCCGCAGTTCAGGCAGTCCAGGGCCTGGACATCGCGCTTGGCCTTTTCGTGATATACGTCTTCAATATCCATGGGGCAGACCCGGCGGCAGGTTCCGCAGCCGTGGCACAGGTGCGGGGCCTTGGCCAGGCGCAGGGCGGTCAGGGGCTTTAGGAGGTGGATCAAGGCCAAGAGTGGGCAGAACAGGCAAAAGAAGCGGTCTTTGAAAAACATGCCCACCAGCATGGCTCCGGTGATGACCAGGAGGGAGGCGGAAAAAACCGTGGTCACGGTGTTGGTCAGGTCCAGGGACAGGTATTTGGTTTCGCCAACGAAAAGCGGCATGAGGGCTTTGGCCGGGCAGATGTTGCAAAAGGGCAGATAGAAATCCGGGTGGAAGACCCCGGAGGTGACCAGGACGGGGACCAGGGCCAGATAGACCAGGAGGCCATATTTGACCCGGCCCAGCCGCATCATGGTTTGAGGCGTAAGGCGGCTCTCGCGCCAGCCGAGTTTTTTGCGTAGGGCCGTCAGCCAGTCCTGCACCAGGCCGAAGGGGCAGAGCCAGCCGCACCAGGTTTTACCCAAAAGGGCGACCAGGGCGGCGAAGAGGGCCAAATAGCCCAGGGCCCGGAGGGCTTCAAAACTGAAAGCCCCCATACCGAAGCCGATATAGCCCTGAAGGCCCATGAGGTAGCAATAGCCGCCGCAGCCGCTCACATAGGGGCAACTGAAACAGGGCAGAGCCGGCCCCAAATAAAGGCCGAAACGACCGCCGTAGGTCAAAACGACGAACGAGGCGTGTTGGACAATGAGGCGGGCGCGGCTTAACAGCATGGCCGCTCCTTTAGGCGCTTAAGGCCCACCCCCAGGCCGCTGAAGAGAAATGCGGCCGTGAAAACAGCGAGGCCGGCTTCCAGATTCAAACCGGCCAGGCGGGAGCGACGCACCACCAGGGTAAAGCTGGCCGAGCCGCCTTCGGGGCTCCGGGCCACGAAAACCAGGGGTTTTTCGGCCTTGTAGCCGGCCCGGTCCAGGGCCGGGTCATGGGCGGGGGTGTAATTGAAGACCCCGGCCGCGGCCTTGGCCCGGTCCAGGAGTTCGCCCTGGCCGCTCCAAACTTCCAGCCCGCCTTCGGCTGTTTCCAGGCCTTCGAGGGCCAAGGTGAATTCGTGCCCGGTCTGGGGCCAGTAAAATTCACCGTTGGAGCTTACTTGAAACTCGGGCTGGCTCAGAGCCTCGGCGCGGCCTTCCGGGTCGTTTTCATTATTTTTGGGCGAAATGAGGTCGGCCTTCGATTTCAACCCTGGCGAAGACATCCGCCTTGCTATATTCACCGGCTTGGACAGCCAAAGTCCAGGGCTCGGATGAGGCCCATTCACCTTGGTGCCAGCGGGCTTTCTCCGGTTCGCCGGGCTGGTTGAAACGGGAGAGGGGCGTCACCCGCAACCAGGCTTCCGGCCGGGTCAGGCGGGAATTCGGCGAGGCCTCCAAGGTCAAAATCTGGCCGACCCGGCCGTCGGTCAGGCGCTCCGCCGGGGCCGGCGACCACCAGATAAAAGGAGAGGTTTCAGCGGCGAAACAAGGAGCGCCGGCCAAAAACCAGAAAAATATCGCTGCCATCCAAGGCATATGGAAGCACTGAGAAATGAGGATTTTTGTTTGCGGCCAAGGAAGGCGAGTTCTGGGCGAAGCGAAGTGTATCAAAGCATACATGAGATTCGCACGGGACGAGTCTGACGCGGGCAGCGGGCAAAAAGACCATTTAATCAGTGCTTCCATAAAAAACGTCCCGGGTCTTAATCGACCCAGGACGCCCTGTTATCCTGAAAATCGTCACCCGAAGGCCGCTAGACCCCTCGCGCTTCGGGCACATATTCAGGCAGGTCTTCTGACTTGTCCCGTTTTCGCGGCCTTCCCATCTTTAAAAGACAGTGGCGCTCATGGCGAAAACGCGCCGCACCAAAGCGCGGCGAGAAGGATTTACAGCGATGGGCTCGTCCCTGATTTTCACAGGGTTCCCTGTTAGGCTTAAAAGCACCTGAATGTACGTTGGAATTATAAAGGGCGGCTTTTATTTTGTCAAGACTGGCGTCCGATGGACTTGCCTTGCTTCCCCAAATATGCTATACAACAAAATACGTCAGGTTAAGGGAACTTCCGTGCAAGTCGGAGACGGGCCCGCCGCTGTAACCAGGGACGAAAGCGATTCTGGCCAAAGGCCGCCACTGGGTAAAACCGGGAAGGCATCGCAAGTAGGGGGATCTGGAAGTCAGAAGACCTGCCTGGCGGACATATGGCGATTCTCCCGTGGAATGGGGGTTCGCACGATTTCGAGGACAAACGGGCATCCCGGATCACCAAAGCGGTGATTCGGGTTTTTTATTTGGCGGTCATTAACACTATTATTTAAGGAGTGCGACATGTCTGGTTTCTATCTTCGATTCTGGCCTTTATTGGCGGCCGTTCTGGTCCTGCCTTTGATGCTCCCCTCCCCGGCTTCGGCCTATGAACGCAAACCCCAAAAGCCGGCCATTGTCCTGGCCGTCTTCGGCACCACCGAACCGCGGGCCTTGTCCGCCATCTTGAACGTGGAAAAAAAGATCCAGAAGGCTTTCCCCGAAGCCGATGTTTTTCTGGGCTTCACCTCCAACCGGGTCCGGGAGGTCTGGCATGAACGGGCCAGGAACAAGGCCTGGCGGGCCGCCAACAAAAATGTCCCGGCCGAACTTTACACCATCGCCAATCCCCTGGCCGTGATGGCCCGTTTGCAGGATGAAGGCTCCCGGCCGATCATCGTCCAGTCTCTCCACATCACCAACGGCACGGAATTTGACGACCAGAAGGCCATTGCGGAAACGCTGGGCAAAATCACGGCTTTTCAGGAATCCAAGCGCCCCTTCCCCTGGATAAGCCTGGGCGACTCGGCCCTGGGCCGGGGCAAGACCGCGGACCTGGAAAAAGCCGCCGAGGCCATGAAAGACTGGGTGTCTGAAGCCAAGAGCCAAGGGGCCGCCCTGGTCTTGATGGGCCACGGCAATGACCATGTGGATGTCAAGTCTTATCGCGAGTTCACGTCGGTCATGGTCAAGAAATACGGGCCGATGGTTTTTATGGCCCTGGTGGAAGGCAACCCGAGTCCTGATGATATGTTGGCGGCGGTGAAAAAGAACGGGGTAAAAAAAGTTTTGCTCGCGCCCTTCATGCTGGTGGCCGGGGAACACGCCCGCAATGACATGGCCGGAGACGAGGACGACAGCCTGGCTTCCCTGCTTAAGGCGGAAGGGATCACGGTCAAGACCAAACTTCAGGGTCTGGGGTCCGTCGATGCCTGGGCTCAGATCTATGTGGACCGCATCAGGGACCAGTGGCCCGCTTATCAAAAATATCTGCAGTCGAGCAAGCCGGCTAAAAAGCACTGAAGCGGCGCTCATAAAAAAAAGGGGCGGCGGTTTATATCGCCGCCCCTTGTTTTGTCAGGAGACCCGGCCGGACCTGGCGCAGAAATTGAACGGTGAAGAAAGTCACCAGGGCCTCAAGGGCCGCCACCGGCAGATGGGCCAGGCCGAAGGCCGCGGCCGCGGCCGCGAATTCCCCGCCGGACAGGCTGAGACTTAAGGCCGATAGGAGACCGGAAGCCAGAACCGCCCCGCCTCCGGCCAAAAGGCCGGAGGCCGGGGCCGCCCGCCAGCCGAACCGGGCCAGGGCGTACCGGCCGGCCAGGCCCAGGGCCGTGGCCGGCCCGGCCATGTTGAAGGTGTTGACCCCCAAGACGGTCAGGCCGCCGTATTGGAAAAGGAGCCCCTGGAGCAGAAGCCCGACGAAGATGACCGGAAAGGCGACCCAACCCAACACCAGGCCGAGAAGGCCGTTGAGGATAAGGTGGGCGGAGAAAGGGCCGATGGGAATATGGATGAGGGAGGCGGTGAAAAAGACCGCGGCCAAAAGGGCGGCCCGAGGCAGGTCGTCGGCCTGGAGTTCCCGAAGGCCCCGGGCCAGGCCGCCCAAGGCCAAAGCCGCGCCGCCCGCCAGCACCGGCCCGGACAAAACGCCTTCGGAAATGTGCATATCAGGATGTCTCCCTCGATCCGGCCGCATTTTTCCGGCCGGCGGCGGCCCAGAGGCCCGCTCCGGCCAGGCCGATGATCCAGCCCAGCCCGCCGATGATATCTTTAAGGTTGACGCGGCTGTTTTGGGCGCTTTCCATTTCGGCCAGCTTCCGCATGATCGGAGACAAGGCTTGGCTCAAATCATCACGAGTCAAACCTTGGCAAGTCGCGGACGAAGAGTTCAGGCCGGCCGCCTCACCGGGCTCAAGCGGTTTAGATTCAAAGCCGGATGCTTCAAGGCTCTCAACAGCCGGCAGTTTGAATTCGCCTCGATGGCCGTCGCCGGCCTCCACTGTAAATATCAGATCCTGGCTTGATTCGGGCGGCGCAAAACAGGCATTGCCCTGTTCATCGGTTTGGGCCGTGGCCAGAACCTCTCCGGAAGCCGTGGCCATGCTGACCCGTCCGCCGCGAACTTTGCTTTTAGCGCCGAAATAGCTGTTGGTGCAGATTTGCGAGTTTTCCGGGAAGGCGAAGATGTAAACGGAATGGGCCTCCGCCCCGGCCGCTGAAAGCCCAAAAATAAGAGCGGCGCAGATCAGGCTTTTGCGGTGCATAATGGATCTCCCTTGAAAATTTTCAGCGCTGCCTTTATTTACCGGTATAGGGAACCGCATCCTTCATATCGTGGAAGTAAACCCAGATGACTCCGCCCAGTTCTATCGCCTTGTCCCGGCCTTCCCGCTTCAGCTTGAAATCGGCCTCATTCAAGGCGGCAAAACCCCACCAGCCGCTTTTGGGCGCGGCGAAACTAAAGACTCCATTGTCGTCGGCCACCAGAGACAAAGCGACCATGGTTTCATTGGGGGCCTGGCCCTGTTTATCCTCACCTGGGTACCACTCCACTTCAACTTCGCTGTTGGGTACCGGCTTTCCGTCCATAAGCACCCGGCCGGTGAACAGGCCGCCGGCGTAAAGGGTGCCGGGGTTGGTCAGGGGCACTATTTCAGTTTTAAGGCCCACCGGCTCGTTCCAGCCCTCATCGTCGCCGAAAGCGCTGACATAGGCCTTGGTAAAATGGATGATGAACTTGTCTTCTTCCGGCTCCCAGTAAGGCGCGGGTTCCATGGTGAATACATAAAGCCCCGGGCGTTCGGTTTTATAATCGACGGTCCATTTTTTGAAATTCCTCAGTTGGCCTTCCTTCAGTTTGGGCAGAAGGTCAACGGCTTGGCCGCCGGTGAACACCTGGAAGATTTTAGGTTTTTCCATATTCATGCCGATATTGGCAAACGGGTGCCAGAACTTGATATCCAGCACGAGGTCAGCTTCCGGCATTTCCATGACCGCGGGGGTGGAAGGAATGACCATGCCGAAATGCGCCCGCGCGGCCGGAGCCGCCCCGAAAAGAATCGTTACGGCCAAAGCCAGAGCCCAAAAAGTTTTCATAAATGCCTCCTGATCAAAAAAAGAAAAAGCCTGAAATCTCCTTCTGGAGATTCCAGGCTTCGTGCCAAATCGTGGGTTACGGGCCCTGCGGCCACAGACTTAAGCCAAGATAACGCTTCATGCGTTTTCAAAGTCTTTTACTTTTTATCATACTATCGCCGACGATGCAATGCAAAATCCGCTTCACCCGGGCGGCCTTTACGCTCGGGCGGCGGGGCCGGCCTGTTGTTTGGCGCCTGACGAGGCGGCGGCGCGGGCTGATAGACCGCCGGCGCGGGCTTGTGGACAACCACAGGCGGGGGCGGCGGCGCGGGCCGATAGACCGCCGGCGCAGGTTTATGGACAACCACAGGCGGGGGGGGCGGCGGCGCGGGCCGATAGACCGCCGGCGCGGACTTATAGACAACCACAGGGGACGGCGAATAATGGACGCTACGGTAATGCCCCCGGACCGGGCCATGGCAACCCGCCATTAGCGCCCCAGTCAGGGCGAGAAACAGTATTTTTTTAAGCATGGTCGTTCCTCCTTTGCAGGATATTGCACTACAAAGGCCATGCCAAGTTGCCCCCCTTAATAACAGTTTGATTTTACGAATAAAAATAAGCCAAGATCAGCCGGGCTTTTCTATATGTTTAAAAACTATCCAAAATATCTGTATAGAAATTACCCGCTCATCCCGACTTGGCAGCCTGGGGCCAGGCGTGGTATTATGCTCAAAATTTCGGGGATGCCTAAAGCCGGGGAGAAGCTGTTACCGCCGGGGGAAGGGAGAAAAAAATGAAACGGCGCAAGATCGTCGGGCTGATCGCCCATGACGCCTGCAAGAAAGATATAATCGAATGGGCGGCCTTCAACGCCCGCCGCCTGGCTCCCCATCGGCTGGTCTGCACCGGCACCACCGGGCGCCTCATCCAGAAGGTCTTCACCGAACAATATCCCGACCTGGATGTGGACCTCACCTGTCTGAAGTCCGGCCCTTTAGGCGGCGACCAACAGATGGGCGCCCTTATTGCCGAGGGGCGGCTGGACATCCTGGTCTTCTTCACCGACCCCATGACCATGCAGCCCCACGATGTGGATATCAAGGCCCTCATCCGCCTTTCAACTATCGCCAATATCGTGGTGGCCTGCACCCGCTCCACGGCCGACTTCGTGATCTCCTCGGAACTCTTTGATGGTGATTACGAGGCCGTTCCGCCCGACCATCAGACTTATGTAAGCCGACCTATATAATCAACGCTTCCTTAAAGGCACCTCTAAAAATCCGTTTTCCGTCATTGCGAGCGCCTTACTCGGCCTGTGGCCGAAATTTGAAGGAAAGAACAAAAATATGTATGAGGTGATTATTAGTCTGGATTGCTTCGTCGCCTAAAGGCTCCTCGCAATGACGGATTGAGGGTTCCTCATAATTGCGGGGCCGCATAAGTATTCCTGTTTCCGTCATTGCGAGCATAGCAGCGAAGCAATCCAGTAACTCAAATTTTGTTCTTTAATAAGCGAAGCGAAGCAATCCAGAAGTCTTACAATATCAACTGTTTATCTGGATTGCTTCGTCGCTTTGCTCCTCGCAATGACGTTTTTTAGAGATTCCCTTAACTTATCTCATTTATGGTATTCCTGCAGCGAGTAAACGGTTTCACTCGGTCTTTCGGCTTTCTCCGCTATTCCCTTAACACTGGCCAGGGCGGCCGTCAAAGTCGTCAGGTACGGGATATTGTACCTGATAGCCGATTTCCTGATGTAAGAGCCGTCGTCATTACTGCGCTTGCTGCCGCTGGGCGTGTTGACCACCATGTCCAACTGGTGATTTTTTATGGCGTCTTCAATATTCGGGCGGCCTTCATGCATTTTATTTATAATTTGGGCATTTATGCCCTGGGAGGTGAGATGGGCGTGGGTTCCCCTGGTGGCGAAGATTTTAAAGCCCAAGGCTTCAAACCGTTTGGCAACCTCCACCGAGTCCGCCTTGTCCTTTTCAGCCACCGAGATCAGCACCGAACCGGAAAGCGGCAGCACGGTCCTGCCGGCTTCCAGGGCTTTATAAAAGGCGAGCCCGAATGAATCCGACAAGCCCAAGACCTCGCCCGTGGACCTCATTTCAGGGCCCAAAACCGGATCGACCTCCTGGAACATGTTGAAGGGGAATACGGCTTCCTTGACGCCGTAATAGGGTATTTCCGGCTGCCGCAGGCCGGACAGATCGACCCGTTCCCCCGTATGCTCCGCCATGATCAGCTTGGTGGCCAGTTTGGCCAAATGCAGGTTGCACACCTTGGATATGAGCGGCACAGTCCTGGAAGCCCGCGGGTTGGCCTCCAGAACATACACCTTGCCATGGTGAATGGCGTATTGGATGTTCATCAAGCCCACCACCCCCAGCTCATCGGCGATCTTGCAGGTATAGTCACGGATCGTCGCCAACTGTTCATCGGTAATATTGATGGTGGGTATCACGCAGGCCGAATCGCCGGAATGGATGCCCGCATATTCGATATGCTCCATGACGGCCGGCACAAACGTATGACCGCCGTCAGCCAGGGCGTCCGCTTCGCATTCAATGGCGTGATCCAAAAAGCGGTCGATTAGTATCGGGGCGTCACCGGCTATGTACTGGGCGTTGACCTGAATATAATTCTTAAGCTGCTCGTTATCAAAGACGATTTCCATGGCCCGGCCGCCCAAAACATACGACGGCCTGACCATGACCGGATACCCGATCTGGCCCGCCACGGCGGCCGCTTCTTCGAAGTTTGCGGCCATCCCCGACTCCGGCATGGGAATATTCATTTGTTCCATCATTTTCCTGAACAGATCCCTGTCCTCGGCCAGGGCGATCACCTCGGGAGTCGTGCCCAGGATCGGGATCCCCGCTTTCTTGAGTTCCATCGCAATATTCAGCGGCGTCTGGCCGCCGAACTGAACGATGATGCCCAAGGGGTTTTCATGCCGGCAGATGGACAGAACATCCTCGACGGTCAAAGGTTCGAAATAGAGTTTATCCGAAGTGTCGTAATCGGTGGAGACCGTCTCGGGGTTGCAGTTTATCATGATCGTTTTGAAGCCCGCTTCGCGGAGCGCCAGGGCGGTATGAACGCAGCAGTAATCGAATTCAATGCCTTGCCCGATCCGGTTAGGCCCCCCGCCGAGGACGATGACTTTCCGCCGGCTTCCCTCGCCCGTTTCCGCCTTGGCCCCGCGGGCTCTTCTCGAGGCCTCCAATTCGCCGGTCAGCCTGCCCAACCCGTTATAGGTCGAATAAAAATATTCGGCGTCGGCGCCGCTGACCGGCACGACATCCCACTGCTCCTGTAGGCCGACTATCTTTCTGTGCAGCCTGACATATTCCTCCGGCACTTCCAAAAGCTTTGAAAGATACATGTCGGCAAAGCCGTCTTTTTTCGCCCTGGCCAGCAGATCATCGGGTAAAACCCTCTTCTTGTAGGTCAGGATCTCATTTTCCAGCTCCACCAGTTCCTTCATCTGTTCCAGGAAATATTTTTTGATGCCGGTGAGTTCATAAATTTCCTCCTCGCCGGCTCCCTTGCGCAGGGCCTCATATATGGCGAAATATCTTTCGCTGTTGGGGACGGCTATTTGCCGGAGCAGCTCCTCCCTTGAAAGTTCATTGAAATTTTTGGCAAAGCCGAGCCCGCTTCTGCCGATTTCCAGGGAACGGATAGCCTTCTGCAAAGCCTCTTTAAAGGTCCGCCCGATGCTCATGACTTCACCGACCGCCTTCATCTGCGTGCCGAGCTTGTCTTCGATTCCGCTGAACTTTTCAAAGGCCCACCGGGCAAACTTCAAAACAACGTAATCTCCGTAGGGCGCATACTTCTCCAGCGTGCCTTCCTTCCAATACGGAAGTTCGTCAAGCGTGAGCCCCGCGGCCAAAAGGGTGGACACATAGGCAATGGGAAACCCGGTCGCCTTGGAAGCCAGCGCCGAGGAACGGGAGGTTCTCGGATTGATTTCAATGACCACCACCCGGCCGGTCACCGGATCATGGGCCAGTTGCACATTGGTCCCGCCGATGACCCCGATCTCCGAAACAATGCTGAAGGCTATCCGTTTAAGCCTCGCCTGCAAGGCCTCCTCGATCGTCAGCATGGGCGCCACGCAAAAGGAATCACCGGTATGAACGCCCATAGGATCAATGTTCTCGATCAGGCAAACGGCGATCATCTGGTCTTTCGAGTCCCGGACGACCTCAACTTCAAGTTCTTCCCAGCCCAGGACGCTTTCCTCGATCAATATCTGCCCGATGATCGAGGCCTGTATTCCCCGGTTGGCTACGACCTGCAGCTCCTCCTTGTTGTAAACCAGGCCGCCCCCTGTGCCTCCCATGGTAAACGCGGGCCGGACAACCACCGGGTAGCCGAGTATATCGGCAACCTCCTCCGCCTGTTCAACCGACAAGGCCTCAAAGCTTTTCGGCATTTCAACGCCGAGCTTATCCATGGTTTTCTTGAACTCGAGGCGGTCTTCTCCGCGCTCGATGGCGTCAAGCTGAACACCGATAACCTTGACGCCGTATTTGTCCAGTACGCCCGCCTTATAAAGTTCAAGGCTCAAGTTGAGACCCGATTGGCCGCCTAAATTGGGCAGCAGGGCATCGGGCCTCTCCTTGGCGATTATTTCAGTGAGCCTGGCAACATTGAGCGGTTCGATATAGGTTATGTCGGCGACTATGGGGTCGGTCATGATGGTGGCCGGGTTGGAATTGACCAATATGATTTTGTAGCCCAAACTCCTGAGGGCTTTACAGGCCTGGGTTCCCGAGTAGTCAAACTCACAGGCCTGCCCGATGATTATGGGCCCTGACCCGATAATCATGATCGTATTGAGGTCCGTTCTTTTCGGCATTTTCTAAACTTTCCTTCCCTAAATCTTTATATGTTAAATTATCAAAAGTTCAATTGCAAGGACTATATTAATCGGCGTTTCCTTAATTTTATCAATAATATCTTGGTCTTTTGCGAATATTGACGAAAATTGACATATAAAATCAGGTATGACAAAAGACTTAATGCCGGCCCCGGCCTTCATTTTTTCTTGACATCCCCGGTCAAATTGCCAAAAATAACAAAGTTTACCAAAGAAAAGCCGGTTGCGCCGTGGGAGTGGAGAACAAAACCCGGTGGTCAGAGGAGCTTTTGTCGGTTGAGAGGTGATTAATGATTGAAGACCAATGCCCTATATGCGGTCACGATATCGAAGTCGCCTTGGACCGTGGCCCGACTACCTGCCCCGGGTGTTCCTTTGACATAGACCTCAATGATCTTAATGAAACTATGCAGCGGCTTCATGATCTTCTCCATAAAACAATGCCAAGTACATCGGGCAAGGGGATGCGTGAATGGAAGCGCCAAGTCCGGCTCAGAAATATGGGGACCTTACTGCTTAAGAATAAGAATTGGATAGGGCGTCCAGCGGGGAGGAAGAAAAGGGATGGTGAATGATGAAACGACCTATATTTTCAGATGGGCGCGTGGTCGGTGCGGAGCCGCCGTATTATAATTATCCCAAATCGGTCATTAAGGGGAAATGCAAACAAGGCTGAATGGAGGCCTGGACCCCGGCTTTGAGGCGCGCCTCTTCGCCGGGGTGACGGCCCAGGGTATCCGTCATTCCGGCGGAGGCCGGAATCCATAATTCTTTCCTCATCCACTTCTTCCTTCTTCTCATTCCTTCTTCTCATTCCTTCTTCTCATTCCTTCTTCTCATTCCTTCTTCTCATTCCTTCTTCTCATTCCTTCTTCTCATTCCTTCTTCTCATTCCCTCTTCTCATTCCCTCTTCTCATTCCCTCTTCTCATTCCCTCTTCTCATTCCCTCTTCTCATTACCCTCTTCTCATTCCTTCTTCTCACCCCGCATTAGGCCCACCCTCCATGCGCCGCCGGATGTCTGAGCCGCTAGGCGAGTTCCGGCGGCGGTGACGGAACCCCGGGGGTCCAGGGGGGAACCCCCTGGCGCGCGTGGGGTCTGGGGCAGGGGTCGCGAGACCCCTCCCCCAGCGGGGTCTGGGGCGGAGCCCCAGCCTTCACCCCCCTTTGAAGTGATTTTTTAACAAAAGAAAAATATATATATGTCATTATATGCCAATTCAACATATTGTGTTAATTTTATCTTTTTTAGCGGTCAGACCCCGTTATTTTGGGGTTCCGGCCCATTTTCCCGAACAAATTTATAAAAGATTTTAGAAACTTACAGCAATTTAGACCTTGCGGACCAGTTTGATTTGTGCTAAATTTCAATTGCCTTTCAGATTTTAGATGTGCGCCTGGGGATCCCAGGCTTGAGCAGCCGCCGCTTTAGGCAGGCGGCGGCTTGACATGAGAGCAACAACAACAAGGAGAGTGTTTATGAAAAAAGTTTTAGCTATGGGCTTGGGCGCCCTTTTGCTGGCCGGTTCAGCCGTGACCGCCTCGGCCGCCAGCCAGATCGACTTTTCCGGCTACTACCGGGCCTATTTCGCCAACGCCTGGAACCGCAATTATGGCACCAGCGAAACCAAAATCAACGACAGCGGCGTCTTCAACCGCATGCAAATGGACGCCAACTTCCACGCCACCGATGAAGTCTCGGTTTACTGGCGGTTCCGGGCTCCGGCCGGCCAGCGCTGGGGTGCCTTTGATGCGACTACTGGAGCCTTCGTCAATTATTGGTATTACGGCGAAGTCAAGCAGGATTGGGGCACCATCGAAATCGGCCGCCTCAATCAAAAATACGCCTACACCGGCCTGTCCAACCTGGGCTGGCGGCACACCGGCCCGGACGGTTCGGGTCTTTACACGGCCATGAACCCCTTTGACATCGACGATGCCCCCTTTGACGGCATCCGCTATTCCAACCGCTGGGATAATGACTTCCAGTTGGTGGCCCAGTTCAACCGGCTGAAAGCTATAGCCCCCGCCCCTACTGGTGGTGATAGCCTCTCCACCGACTTCTACCTGCTCGAAGGCGCTTATTTTTGGGATGGCGGCGGGGCCTCCCTGGGCTTCCACTACCTGTACGACCATGCCGAATTCTCCCTTGAGGCCAAAAAAGAAGCGGCCACAAAGGCCTATTATCTCAACCCGGCCGTGTCCCACCGTTGGGATAACGGCTTCGGCCTTCACTTTGAAGGCAAGGCCGGCTGGGGCACGGATGATCACGCCAAGAATACCGGTACTGGTGCTGAAAAACTCAGCGGCTACGGTTTCTATTTGGACCTGGATTACAACTACGGCCCGGGCAACGTGAACCTGGCCGGCTGGTGGACCTCCGGCAATGACCTTGACGGTGACGGCAAAAAGAATAAGGCTTTTGTCGGCATGGGCCGGGATTTCAAACCCCTCCTCATTGCCTACGGCGCTAATGTTGGGTGGGCGTATGAGGGTTCTCACCCGACTCTTGGCGGCGGCGCTGTGAGGAAGGCGATGAACGACAAGATCAGCGTCACCGGCAACAACGTCGGCAGAGGCGGCTTCGGCGGTGGCGACATGGCCAACCACTGGGCCATTGACCTCAACGGCAACCACACGTTGACCGACGATATCTCCGTGCATTACGCCCTGGCCTACCTGGCCCTGACCAAGGCCACGGCCCCAGAACAGAAAAAGTCCATTGGTTGGGAAGCCGACCTGAGCTTCCAGTTCAAGCTTCTGGATAACCTGAACTTCGGCACCTCCTTCGGCTACTTCTTCGCCGGCGACGCCCTTAAGCAGGATTCGGACGGTGCCTTTGATCCGAACGGCACGAAGGCCAATACCTACGCCTGGTTCAGCACCCTGACCTTCAACTTCTAAAAGAAGCCAAGGCTAAAACCCTTCGAGCCCCGCCCGCGTCACTGACGTTGGCGGGGCTCTGGCTTTTGAACTGCAAATTCGGGGAACTGTCCCAGAGCGGGGGGCGTACTGCCATCCCCGATTCTTTTCAGGGCTATTGGAAAGGACTTTCAGTTTTCGCAGGCCATCATTTCAAACGAAATAATGGAGCTGTTAGGCGAATGTGAATGATAGCGGAAACTGGTCAACCAGTCATGAAGAACTCTCTGGTTAATTCGGATGCCCCGTAAGCCTTCGTCTGAAAAATATCGGTTGCAGATGGCGACTCCGACCTGAAGCGATACCAGTTCGTTGATAAAGTTGTAAGTCTTATATGGCGGCCTAACCGAAGGTTCAACATACAGCGGCTTAAGTTTGCGAATCCAAAATGCCGTCACTCCGGCTATTTTGGCGGCATTGCCCTGAGTGATACCCTCCCGCTCCACATTATGCTTTATCCGCCAGCCGGTCTCTTCAACTATTGGCTTTTGGATGCAAATAGTCAATTGGTTCCCTCTGGCTACAAACAACCGTTCGGTTTCCTCTACTACCTCATAAAACAATTCCATCCATTTGACGTTCAGAGACATGACGCTGCGCTCAACCCTGAGCTTGGCCCTTGGGGATCACCGAATCATAAAAGGCCTGCATTTCCTTTGTATTGTTTATAGCCCGAAAGCCTTCTAGGATGCCTTCAGTGGTCACATGCACCTCATGATTGGGCCCGGAATCAGCCTTGAGCTTAGAATCATCCCTTGGCTTGAAATCGGGCCGCGGGGACAGATCCTCCGCTTCAATTATTTTTGGCATTATGATTCTCCTCTCTTCCAGGGACAATGGATGTTTATTCTGTTAACGATTTTTCTCTGCTTTGGCCTTAGGCACTTCAAGCTGGGTCGTCATGGCTTACTCCTAAAGTTCTTTGATAACCTCATTATAACCCATCAGGCCGTCAATTTGCTGAAAAAACAGCCTCTGCGGGGCGTAATCTGGCTTTAAATACCAGGTGGGCCTTCGTTAGGTTTTTACATAAATTTTTCAATTATTTTACAACTTTACAGTGCTTTAGTCCTTGCGGCCCGGGTTTGTCTGTGCTAAAGTCAATTTACGTTGAGATTTGCACCTGGGCTCTCGGGTTCCAGGCTTAACAGGCCGCTGCTTTGGCGGGCGGGGGCTTAGTGACAAGTGAAACACTGTTTAATGAGGATTTTTGTTTCCTGGCAGGGGGCAAAAAGACCATTAAAACAACAACAAGGAGTTATGCGTTATGAAAAAAAGGCTTTTAGCATTGGGCATGGGCGCCCTTTTGCTGGCCGGCTCGGCCGCGACCGCCTCGGCCGCCAGCCAGATCGACTTTTCCGGCTACTACCGGACCTATTTCTCCAACCTGTGGAACAACACCTATAAGACCAGCGAAGCCCGCACCAGCGACAGCGGCTTCTTCAACCGCCTCAATATGGACTTCGGCTTCCACCCCACCGATGAAGTCTCGGTTTACTGGCGCCTGCGGGCTCCGAAGAGCCAGCGCTGGGGCGATCAGACGACCGGCGCCGACAACATTTATTATTACGGCGAAGTCAAGCAGGATTGGGGCAAGGTCTCCATCGGCCGCCTGGCTGCCAAATTCTATTACACCGGCCTGGGCAACTTGGGCTGGCAGCCCATGGGCGCGGACGGTTCCGCCATTATCACCCTCATGAACCCCTTCAACATATCTGATGATGAACACGACGGCCTTCGCTATGCCAACCGCTGGGATAACTTCCAGTTGGTGGCCCAGTTCTCCCGGCTGGGCGCGGTTCAGACCTGGGGGGACGCTGCTCTGCCTCCCCCTAATACCAATACGGCTAATGGGGATTGGGACTCCAACGACCTCTACCTGCTCGAAGGCGCTTATTTTTGGGATGGTGGCGGAGCCTCTCTGGGCCTCCACTACCTGCGCGACCGAACCCGCACTAGAAATGTCAGTGCCGTACCTGTTTCCGACATTCCGGCTCTGAAGGCCTTCTATCTCAACCCGGCCGTTTCCCATCGCTGGGATAACGGCTTCGGCCTTCACTTTGAAGGCAAGGCCGGCTGGGGCACAGATGATTGGGCCAAGGCTGGCGGTCCCGGTACCCCTACCGGTAAAGAAAAACGCAGCGGCTACGGCTTCTATTTGGACCTGGATTATAACTACGGCCCGGGCAACGTGAACCTGGCCGGCTGGTGGACCTCCGGCGATGACAACAGTGATCCCGATAAGCAGAAGGATTTTGTCGGCATGGGCCGGAATTTCAAACCCCTCCTCATTGCTTACGGCAACACCGCCAGCTTCCAGGCCGCAGGCGTCAAGGGCGGCGCTGTGCGGACGGCGAACAACAATAAGTTAGCCGGCTTCGGCAACGGTGATGTGGGCAACCACTGGGCCATCGACCTCAACGGCAACCACAAGTTGACCAAAGACCTCACCATGACCTATGCCCTGGCCTACCTCTCCCTGACCAAGGCAGCAAAGCCTGAACAGAAAAAAGACATAGGTTGGGAGGCTGACCTGAGTTTCCAGATCCAGCTTCTGGATAACCTGAAGCTCGGCACCTCCTTCGGCTACTTCGCCCCCGGCGACGCCCTTAAGGAGGGCGATGATAGCGCCGCCGCCACCTATGCCTGGTTCAACACTTTGACCTTCAGCTTCTAAGGAAGCCCTAAACCCCCCGGAGCCCCGCCCGCGTTGCTGACGTTGGCGGGGCGCTGTTTTCCCAAGTTATCATGAAAGCCGGCTTGCCAAAACCGCTCGATTCAGTTATCATTATTTCGAATGAGGTGAAGCATGAGCGAGCAAGGTAAAACCCGGGAATTGCCCGACCCTGACATTTTCGGCCCACCGTTTTTCGGGGTGGGGCTGGGCGAAAAACTGGGTTCCCTGGACGCCAGGCTGATCCATGTCGAGAAAGAGGTTTCCGAACTTAAAGGGGATGTAAAAAATCTTTCTTCCAAGGTTGATGACCTCGCTCACACCATCCAGCTTAAGTTCGCCGCCGTGGATGATAAGTTCACCGCCGTGGATGGTAAGTTCATCAGCCTGGAAAAAAGAATGGATGATAAATTCGCCGCCGTGGATGATAAGTTCGCCGCCGTGGATGATAAGTTCATCAGCCTGGAAAAAAGAATGGATGATAAATTCGCCGCCATGGATGATAAGTTCGCCGCCATGGATGGCAAGTTCATCAGCCTGGAAAAAAGAATGGATGATAAATTCGCCGGCCTGGAAAAAAAAATGGACAGCGACACCAGAGTGTTGTGGGGCATGTTAATGGCCATTCTGGCGGCTATAGTCATTCAAAAATTCATCTGAATAACGGGGCCTCAGCCCCAGCCTATTACGGGGGCTTGAAAAAAGAGCCGCCGGCGGCTATGATTGAAGAGGTGGGCACTCCCCGGAAGCGGAAAGGAGTAGCCCTTGAAGGAATTCCTTCTCAATGTCCTGGCGGCTTTTGTCGTTCGGACAGTCGAGGCACTAGTGGCCCGCCTGCGCTCACGTAGGCGATAAACGAGGCGGCCCCGGCAGGAGGTAGGATCTCCTGACCGGGGCCAAACAATCTGCTTTTAGCTCAAAAAGCTGATGGGGAGCGCCCACCGATTTCAATATACAACTTTCCGGCCTGGAAAGCAAGGGGCGCGGAGCCCCAGTCTTCGGCACCCGGCTTGCCAGCCTGAAAAGAATCGGGTAAAGTTATTTCGGGCAGTCCTCCAGACCAACCGGGAAGGAGGCAAGCCTATGGACTTCCTTTTAAACGTCCTTGCGGGCGTTACGGTCGTTCTCGTGGCTCGCTGGCCTGGGTCGCCGCGATAAATGAAACGCCCCGGTAGGAAGGTCCATTCCTACCGGGGCACAAGGCTCGCTGAACTAAAAATTCGGGGGGCTGCCCCAGAGCCGGGGGTGTGCAACCACCCCCGGTTCATTTTCAGGATAGCTAAAAACGAGCGGGATGTCAAGCCGGGGGCTCCGCGACCGCCCCCGCTCTTCCTCCCCCCCTGTTTAAGAAAGCCCTGAATTAATTGATTAGAGCTTCCTTAAAAAAAGGGTTGCTTTTGCTGTAAATATTATGTTAAACTAATGACCGTGGTGGTTTAACGCCTACTGGATTATGAATAAATCCAGTCGATTAAGCCAACAAAGTTGACCTTAGTCTTTGGGAAATTTGGAAATTTACATGAACGGGCCGCTGCTTTAAATCCCTTAAAGCGGCGTTATGAACCGGCCTCGCCATTGGCAGGCGGGGCCCTCAACAACAAAAGGAGAGTTTCTATGAAAAAAGCTTTAGCTATGGGCTTGGGCGCCTTATTGCTCGTCGGCTCGGCCGCTCCGGCCTTCGCCGCCAGCCAGATCGACTTCAGCGGCTTCTACCGCACCGTGTTCGCCAATGAGTGGAACAAAAACGATGATATGGGCAGCAATTCCGAGTTCCGGGACCGGCTGCAGTTGAACTTCGGTTTCCACCCCACGGATGAGATCTCGGTTTTCTGGACGGTCCGGTCTCCCCGCGGCCATACTTGGGGCACCAATGCCGCCAGTGATAACGAGAGAGCAGCCCTTACCAATGTCCACTACTACGGCCAGATCAAGCAGGATTGGGGCACGCTCCTCATCGGCCGCCTCGCTGCCGATTACTCCTACTACGGCTTGGGCAGCCTGGGCTGGAACCCCGGGGGCGTGGATGGCGTCGTGACCGAATGGGGCGTCTTTGACTTGGACGGTGAATTTGACGGTATCACCTATATCAACCGTTGGGACAACGGCTTCCAGCTCGTGGGCCAGTTCCTGCGCTTGGAAGCTGCTGGTCCTGTTAATGACCCGGCGGGCTACGATGCCCAAACCGCTGACCTGTATATCCTGCAACCCTCCTATCACTGGGATGAAGGCGGGGCCTCTCTGGGCCTGCTTTATCTTCGGGATAAAACCGGCTATGTTGACACTAACTACGCTAGAGGTGGTCTTGGTCTGGGTCCGAACGAGCCGGCTTTAACGGCCTACTTCCTCAACCCGGCTTTTGCCCACAGCTTCGGCGATTTCAGCCTTCACTTTGAAGGTATGTTCGGCTGGGCCAAGGCGGAAATAGGTGGCGATGATGTCAAGCCCAAAGGCTATGGCCTCTACCTGGATGGGAATTACAACTACGGCCCGGGCAACGTGACCCTGGCCGGCTGGTGGACTTCCGGGAGCGATGGTGATGGTAATGATGAGGATCCCAAAAACCTGGTTGACATGGGCTTGAACGCCTTGGGCGGCAACGGCTTCCGGCCCCTCGTCGTGGCTTACGGTGATTTCAACCCCAATAACATGTGGAACCCTTCCGGCAGCAGCGACAATGTCAATGCCATTATGTTGGCTAATGAACTCTCCGGCGGCCCAGACAATGTCGGTTCTGCCAACCACTGGGGCATTGCTTTGGCCGGGTCTCATGCCTTCACTGACGACTTAGCCCTGAATTACGCCGCTGGCTATCTGGCCCTTAACAAGACCGCGGCCACTGCGAATGGCAAGACCATCGGGACCGAACTCGACTTGGGCATCGCGGTCAACCTTCTGGATAACCTCGAATTCCGCAGCACCGCAGGTTACCTGATCGTTGGCAATGCCTTTGGCGACGATGCCAAAGACATGTATAGCTGGTACAACACCCTGTATTTCCGCTTCTAAAAACCTGACCGCGCGCCCGCCCTGGTTTGCCTAGGGGGGGGCCGGGAAACAAAGGAACCCCGCCGGGCTTGAAGTCCGGCGGGGTTCTGGTTTCTGGCTTAATGGTCTTTTGGCCTGTCCTGTAGAGACAAGGCATGCCTTGTCTCTACCAATGAGCGGGGGGGAAGACTGGGGCTCCATTCTGTTTTTCCGCGGCTTCACAAACCAGGCCGATTTGGTTATTATATGCTGGTAATGATTTGACGCAAAAAGGAAATATGTTATGATTAAACGGACGGCTGATTTGATCGAGAAGATAGCCGCCGGGTCATTTTTGATAGGCCTATATCAAGGCAATGAAACAGCACTTTGGCTCGGTTTTGGGGCATATATCTCCAGCCTGTTTCTAACGTGGCTGGCAGCCAGGAGAGCAAAATGAACGCTTATGCTTGGGTCGCTCTTTTTATCGCGGCCGCGACCGCTTTCTGTGTTTACCTGCATCGTAAAGGTATTCAATAAACAGGGGAAGACTGGGGCTGAGGCCCCCGGCGCGAGGGTCTCTGGGCGCGAAGCTCCCAACTTGACATCCCGCTCGTTTTTAGCTATCCTGAAAATGAACCGGGGACGCTGCGAACGCCCCCGGCTCTGGGGCAGCCCCCCGAATTTATGGTTCGAGTGAGCAATGCCCCTGCCGGATGGACGATCTCCCCTCCGGCAGGGGCGTTTCGTTTAGCGCTGGAGGTTAATCCAGCGGGCCACGAGGACGACTAAAACGCCGGCCACGGTTGCGGCCAGGACGTTTAGCAGAAAGTCCATGAGCGCCTCCTTTCCGGTTGGTCTGGAGGACTGCCCGAAATAACTTTACCCGATTCCTTTAAGGCTGGCAAGCCGGAAGGCCGGGCCTTAGCAGCTCAAACATCCGGCGGTGGGGAGAAGAGTCATGGATTGCTTCGTCGCTAAAAAGCTCCTCGCAATGACGGCGCGGGGGAATCATTCTTCTTCCGTCATTGCGAGCATCGCCGCGAAGCAATCCAGTAACTCAAATTTAGTTCTTTATAAGCGTTAGCGAAGTAATCCAGTCTTTTTCGAATCGTTAAAGAGATACTGTTCCGTGCGCCGCCGGATGTCTGAGCCGCTAAGGCGCAGCCTTCCGGCGAGTTCCGGCGGCGCGTATGGATATGCGGGGATCCAAGGGGCGGCAGCCCCTGGTGCCGGGTGGGTCCAGGGTAGGGGTCGCACGACCCCTCCCCTGGCGGGGTGCGGGGCAACGCCCCGCTCTTCCCCGGCGCGAGGGTCTCTGGGGCGAAGCTCCCAGCAACTCCCCCTGGCTTATCAGTGATTGGTCGGCAGACTGGCCGCCAGAGCTTTGACTTCGTCCAGGGAGAGCCCGGTGGCCTTGGCCACTTTTTCGACCGGGTCTTTTTCCAGCAAAAGGTTTCTGGCTACTTCAAGGCGTTCTTCCTGTCGCCCTTTACGCTCTCCTTCACGCTCTCCTTCCTGATACGCATAGTCCCGCCGGGCTTCCTCATCACGGCGAGCTTTTTCCCGGGATTCGGCCAAAATCCGGGTGCACTCGTCCTCGCTCAATTCCATGATGACTCCCACGGCTTGGGCTATGTCCGGGCTGGTCTTGGCTGCCATGTCGAATTCCTCCCGCGTTTTGGCCGTGAATATACTCAGCCAGTTGTACAAATCGGTCCCATCCGGTTCACCGGGAAGTTTGGGCAGTTCCAGGGTGTTTATTTCAAACAGGTCCGGGAATCGGCAGCCTGTCCTTTCATCATAGAGCCGGAACCGGTTATGGTAATGGTCTTTTGAGGTGAGGTTCCAGTCCACGATTATTATGCTTACAGCTTTCTTGATCTCTTTATAAGGCGTACCGGACTTCAACTGCTCTGTAGTCAGGCGGGCGGCATAGAACAGGATCCGTTCCCAAATATAACTCTGAGGCTCGACTTGTATTTCCACATCAATGATCTTGCCCGTGGTGGTGTGGATCTTCACATCCAGGATCCCGAGCTTGTCATCCGGATGTTCGGGCCTCAGAGTAGGATCGACGATTACCAGCCGGTCG
>Ga0082212_10003392_pt1 | contig 22598 bp, 22 predicted proteins | sample TergutNt197P3_FD_71548 | JGI IMG/M metagenome (GOLD analysis project Ga0082212, IMG submission 71548) | Neocapritermes taracua P3 segment gut microbial communities from Petit-Saut dam, French Guiana - Nt197 P3 | ecosystem: Host-associated > Arthropoda: Insects > Digestive system > Gut ...
ATCTAACAATCCGGTTGGGCGCACAATCTGTTCTACTACAACGCCGTTGCTTTTTTCCAACTCGTAGTTTGCGGGTGTGGCGCTCACAAAAACGGACTGCCCAATCAGCTGCTCAAACTCGTGAAATTTCAAAGGGCGGTTGTCCATTGCGGCGGGCAATCGGAAACCGTACTCTACCAAGTTCATTTTGCGGGAACGGTCGCCGCCATACATTCCTCCAATTTGCGGCACAGAAACATGGCTTTCATCTACCACTAAAATAAAATCATCCGGAAAAAAATCTAAAATGCAAAACGGGCGATCGCCGGGTTTTCGTTTGTCGAAATAGCGCGAATAGTTTTCAATTCCGGAGCAATAGCCTATCTCTTTCATCATCTCCACATCGTAGGTTACGCGGTCGTCTAATCGTTTTGCTTCCAAATGTTTGCCAATAGATTTCAGGTATTCGATTTGACTTCCCAAATCTAATTTAATTTGCCATATTGCTTCGTTCAGGGCTTCGGGCGAGGTTACAAAAAGGTTGGCAGGATACAGGGTAAGGTGCGTTTGTTCTCCCAATTTATCACCGCTTTCGGGGTCAATTTCAAAAATTTGCTCTATCTCATTATCAAAGAACACAATCCTGTAGGCAACATCGTTATAGGGCGGAAAAACATCTACCGTATCGCCCTTAATTCTAAACTTGGCGGGCTCCAGCATCAATTCCGTGCGCGAGTACAAACTGTTTACCAACGCATACAAAAACTGCTCGCGACTGATAATCATTCCCTGTTTTAAATGAATAACACTTTTCGCAAAATCGTCCGGATTTCCAATGCCATAAATACAAGAAACAGAAGCCACTACAATAATATCGCGCCTGCCCGACAGCAACGATGAGGTGGTTTTCAAGCGCATCTTCTCAATTTCATCATTAATGGCTAAATCCTTCTCAATGTAAGTGTTTGTGCTCGGAATGTAGGCTTCGGGTTGGTAATAATCGTAGTAAGAAACAAAAAACTCTACGGCATTTTCAGGAAAAAACTGCCGGAACTCGCTGTAGAGTTGTGCGGCTAAAGTTTTGTTGTGGCTGAGTATCAATGCGGGGCGTTGCACTTCTTGCAGCACATTGGCAATGGTGAACGTTTTTCCCGAACCGGTAACGCCGAGCAATGTTTGCGCCGCATCGCCACGCCGCAAGCCATCCACCAACTCCCGAATCGCATCGGGCTGGTCGCCGGCAGGAGAAAATTGAGAGTGGAGTTTGAAGTTCATCGTTACGTTCGATTTCTGAATTTGAACGGCAAATAAACAGGAAAATTTTTGTTACTCTTAATTGATATATCGAAAAGCAGAAAAAAAACATCTGGGCTATGTTTTTTATAAAATAAATCTTATTTTTGCCCCCTAATAATTGCAAAAGCACGCTACATTCGGGTGTGATTTAATGCAAAACAACTAATAATTTGATACGGAAATACTATAAATATGTATATTAAAAGAAATATAGACAACTATTTAGAACGATGGAGTGAGGAAGAAAAACGCAAACCTCTAATAATTCGTGGGGCAAGACAAGTTGGAAAATCTTCTTCCGTTAGAAATTTAGCTAAAAAATTTGATTGTTTTGTTGAAGTAAATTTTGAAAAAAACAGGAAGGTTCACAGCTATTTTTACGACGATTTAGATGTTCAGAATATTTGCGACCAGATTTCTATTCAATTTAAAAAACAAATTATTCCAAAAAAAACCTTACTTTTTTTTGATGAGATACAGGCGTGCCCACGGGCAATTACTGCTTTACGTTATTTTTATGAAGATTACCCGGAATTGCACATCATTGCAGCAGGTTCGTTATTGGAATTTGCATTGGAACAATTACCCTCATTTGGAGTAGGACGTATTGAATCTGTTTATATGTATCCTTTATCGTTTCAGGAGTTTATGACTGCTTGCGGTGAAGAACTTTTATGGGACGAAGTGTGTAAATCCTCACCTGAAAAACCGATACTTCCCATTTTTCACGAAAGTTGTATTACATTGTTGAAAAAATTTCTTGTTTTGGGAGGTATGCCGGCTGTTGTTTCAGAATATGTACAAAACAGAGATACACTTGCTGCTCAAAAAGAGTTGAATAACTTGATTCATTCTTTAAAATCTGATTTTTCAAAATATAAAAAACGAGTCCCTGAATTAAGAATTGAAACTGTTTTTGAAGCAGTAGTGAAACAATCGGGTGGCAACTTTAATTATGCCAAAGTGGAAACACTCCATTTCAGACAGATTAAAGAAAGTTTGGAACTTTTACAGAAAGCAGGCTTGGTAATTCCGATATTCAGTAGTTCAGCAAACGGTATCCCTTTAGGTGCTGAGGTTAACTATAAAAAACAGAAGTTGATTTTATTGGATACCGGTATCTTTCAAACTATTTTGGGACTTGAAATTGCTGATTTGCTTTTCTCTAATGATTTTGAAGTGATTAACAAAGGTGCTATTGCCGAGCAATTTGCAGGGTTGGAACTTATTAAAGCCTCATCGTGCCATACAGCTCAACAACTTTATTTTTGGTCTCGCGAAAAAACTAACAGTAGTGCTGAAATTGATTATGTGATTCAGAAAGGCGAAAAAATTGTTCCTATTGAAGTAAAATCGGGAACAAGCGGCAAAATGCAAAGTATGCACTTGTTCTTAAAAGAAAAACAGTTGGAATATGGCATCCGCACTTCGCTTGAAAATTTCGGAAAATATGATAAAATTCAAGTTTATCCGCTTTATGCCATTGGAAATATTAAACGATAATTATTATTAAAAAAATATTATGAATAAAAAACTTACTCTCGGATTTATTTTACTAATATCCATTTCATTACCCGCACAAAAAAACACTTCTTCTGTTTTTGACCCCGATTTAAAAATCGCTAATCAAATGAAAACGGAAGCGTTAAAGAATTCGCAAGTGGATGACTATCTTTATTTGCTTTGCGATAAGGCAGGCACCAAACTTACCGGTTCAACCGGAATGTTGCGGGCAGATACGATTGCAATGCTGGAAATGCAAAAATTAGGGCTTGAGAATGTGCGCATTGAGCAGGCGCAAACGTGGGAGCGCGGCGGTTGGGAACTCAACAAAGCCTATATGGCGATGACTGCGCCCTACTATATGCACTTTTACCCCGCGCCCGTTGCGTGGACAGGCGGCACCCACGGACTGCTTGCCGGAAAAGTATATTATTTCTCTGCCACTACGCACGAAGAATTGGAAAACTTGAAAGGTTTTTACACCGATAAAATTGTGCTTATGCCGGATGTTATGCAGTATCAAATTAGTTATAACCCGTTGGCTACCACGTATTCAGATGAACAATTAAAAGAGATGACCTATCAACCCATTGTTACGCCAAAAAAGAAAACAGGGCTGCCCACAAAAAATGAGTTATTAACATATCAGGAAATTTTGCAATTTTTAAGAGATGAAAAAGCGGCGGTGATAATTCACGAAACCGGTGAGTTTAATGTGCCGGTAATTTCGTTTTTCAGGTATCAAATGGGCGATGCGGTTTCGCCTTGTGAAATCAATATTACGTGTGAACATCACGGTTTGATGCAGCGTTTAATTGAAAACGGCGAAGAGGTAAAGTTGGAGGTTGATATTGAGGTTGAGTTTCTTAACGATGAAAATGTGTATTTCGTGGTGGGTGAAATTAAGGGCACAGACCCAAAATTGAAAGATGAAATTGTGATGATTGGCGCGCACTTGGACGGCTATCCGATGAACAACGGCGCCGGCGACGACGTTACCAACTGCGTGGGTGTGCTGGAGGCAATGCGCATTTTGAAAGCGTTGGATATTAAGCCGAAACGCACGATAAGAATGATTTTATGGAACGGCGAAGAAGTGGGCTTGCTCGCCTCGAAAGGTTATGTAAAAAAATATGTGAAAGATGAAGATGGCAACAAGTTGAGCGAGTACGACAAAATTTCCGCCTATTACAATGCAGATTACGGTCCCGGCAAATTTCGCGGCATCTCCACGCAAAGCAACATCGCGTTGGAACCGCTGTTTAAGGAGTGGACACAGCCGTGGCACCATCTCGGTTTTACCACAGTCATTCATCGGTATTACACCAGCACCGACCATATTCCGTTTGACGAGGCGGGCATCCCCGCGTTTCAATTTATTCAAGACCCGTTAGAGTGGGGGAGGGGTTCGCATCGCGTGATGGATTTTATAGATAGGTTAGTGCCCGACAATATTCGGCACAACGCTATTATTTTGGCTTGGTTTGCTTATAAAACGGCGAATCTTGAAGAGAAGATAGGGCGGAAGAATTGAATTGATAAAATTATGGATAAAATGATAAATACAATACCTTCAACCATAAAGATTACCGACCTTATTCCGCAACAACCTCCCTTTGTGTTTGTGGATAATATTGTTGATTTCAATTACGAAACTTACGCTTGCAAAACATCGTTTTTTATTACGAAAAATAATTTACTTGTTGAAGATAATCGTTTGTCGGAGGCGGGATTGCTTGAAAATATTGCGCAAACCTGCGCCGTGCAAATCGGTTTTGTGAATAAGTATATTTTGAAAAAAGAGATTCAAATAGGATTTATTGGTGCAGTAAAAAATGTAAAAATTCATAATTTCGCGCTCGTGGGAGAAAAATTAGAAACTTCCATCACAATATTAACAGAATTTGCAGATATGAAAATTACACAGTGTACGGTTTGTGTTGAAAATGAAATTATTGCAGAAGGCGAATTGAAAATTGCTTTGAAGAGTTAGAAGAAGTTAAGAGGAGTTATAGGAGTTAGTGTTTAGGTTTAAAATAATAAATAATAAATGAAAGATTTAATAGAAGAGGTTGAGGTAAAAGTACGGTTTAGCGAGGTGGACGCTATGGGCATTATTTGGCACGGCGCTTATGTTAAATACTTTGAAGACGCCCGCGAAGCCTTTGGCAAAAAATACAACTTGGGGTATCTTTACATTCACGGCAACGGGTTTTACGCCCCTTTGGTTGAAATGAATATCCAGTACAAGAAACCGCTTCAATATGAAGATACTATGTTGGTGAAAATAACCTATATCCCAACAGATGCGGCAAAAATAATTTTTGAGTACGAAATTAGAAACGCCAAAACCGGCGAAATTTGCACCACCGGAAAAAGCGTGCAAGTGTTTTTAGATGCTGAATATCAGTTAGTGCTGTTTAATCCGCCGTTTTATTTGAAATGGAAAGAAATTAATAGTGAATAGTGAATAATGAAATGTGTATAATTTTCCCCGCTGGCGGGGGATTAAGGGGGTGGAGGTTAATGAATAATGAAAAATGAATAAAGAGAGGGTTTTTGTTTTAGGGGCTCATGTGGTTAATTCGTTGGGGTTTTCTACTGTGGAAGTGGCTTTGGCGATGCAAGCGCTGCGCTCAGGCTGCCAACCGGTTACAGGATATTCCGATGCCATAACCCCTGCTATGCTCGGGTTGATTTCTAAATCATTGTTTCAAGAAAAATTTAATGCCATTGCTGCTAATAATGATTTCACTTTTTTTGAACAGTTATTGATATTTTCAATACAATCAGCGATAAATCAAACCCATATTAACCTCAGTAGCCAAGAGGTGTTGTTTCTGTTTTCTACCACGAAAGGAAATATAGATTTGTTAGAACATCCTCATACAGATAAAGATAAAATTCATATTTGGAAATCGGCGGAAGTGGTTGCGCAATATTTTGGAAATCCTAATCCGGCGTTCATTGTTTCCAATGCCTGTATTTCAGGAACGCAAGCTATTATTGTGGCTAAACATTTGTTAACCACCCAACAATACAAATATGTTATCGTTTGCGGTGCAGATTGCATTTCAAGGTTTGTAGTTTCCGGATTTCAGTCGTTCAAGGCGTTATCGCAACAAATGTGCAAACCTTTTGATGTGGAAAGAGACGGGTTAAATCTTGGCGAAGGCGCCGCCACATTGATATTGTCAACGCAAAAAGAGAATGCCGATGATATTGAAGTGTTTGCCGGTGCAAGCGGCAACGATGCCAACCATATTTCCGGTCCTTCCAGAACCGGCGAAGGGTTGCACCGTGCCATAGAGAAAGCATTGCAAAATATTGATAGAAAGCAATTGGCGTTTATCAATGCCCACGCAACTGCCACGCCGTTCAACGACGAAATGGAAGCGATTGCTTTTTCACGCTCACAACTTGAGACTGTGCCTGTAAACAGTTTCAAAGCCTATTTCGGGCATACCTTGGGCGCGGCGGGCGTTATGGAAACTGCCCTCGCTGCCTATTCATTAAAACATAATTTCGTATTTGCTTCGCTGGGATTTAATGAGTTGGGGGTAACTGTTCCTTTAAATATTAACACAAAATTATCTGAAACCAAAGGCATTTATTGCTTAAAAACAGCCTCCGGCTTTGGCGGTTGCAACGCCGCGTTACTCTTAAAAAAAGGAGGTTACGATGATTAAAAAAATAAAAAAAGTAAACCTCTTAAAGAATGGAATTTATGTTAATGATGTTGAAATATATTCATTCACAAAAGAACAAAACACAGCGGATACATTAAAAGAAATTTATCGCCATTTAAAAATAGATTATCCTAAATTTTTCAAAATGGATAATCTGTCGAAATTGGGATTTCTTTCTACTGAAATGCTGCTTGAAAATATTGATAATAAAGAAGATGTTGGAATTGTTTTAAGCACGTCTTCATCTTCATTAGAAACCGATACGGTGTTTCAAAAAACCATTCAAAACAAGGAGAACTTTTTCCCAAGTCCTTCTGTATTTGTATATACACTTCCTAATATTGTGATCGGTGAGATTTGCATTCGCCACAAAATTTACGGAGAAAATATGATGTTCATTATTAAAGAAAATGAATTAGCGCATTTTTATCATCAAACGGAGAAAATAATTCAGGAAATAGATGTTAAACAAGGCATTATAGGATATTTAGAATGTTATAATAATAATTTTAAAGCAGAGTTTATATTAGTTGAAAATCAATAATTATCAATAAAAAAAATACAAGATGGAAAATTTAATTTTGGAACTTAAACAGCAGATTATCGAAGTGTTGAATTTAGAGGGCATGACGCCGGAAGATATTGACGAAACCGCGCCATTGTTTGGCGAGGGGCTCGGCTTGGATTCTATTGATGCACTTGAATTGATTGTGTTAATGGAGAAAAATTACGGCATTAAATTGGAAGACCCGAAAAAAGGGAAAGAGATTTTTGCTTCTATTGAGACGATGGCAGCTTATATTGCTAATAATTAATGCCACTAATTAATGCCACTAATTACACGGATTTGCACGAATTATTTTTTTAATCTATTCGTGTAAATTAGTGCAATCTGTGGCAAAAAAAAGTTTTTATGAATAAAATAGCAATAAGTGGAATGGGCATCGTGTCGGCGTTGGGCAACAATGTTGAAGAAAATTTGCAGGCATTGCGTGCAAACCGTAGCGGCATTGCGCCCTTGCGTTATCTGAAAACTTCCCACACAGAATTTCCGGTTGGCGAGGTGAAGATGACTGACGAAGAGATGAAAACCCTCCTCAACATTCCTGATAGCGAACCCACTACCCGCACCTCCCTCATGGGAATGATTGCCGTGCGCGAAGCGTTGCAAAATGCAAATTTGGGATATGAGATGTGTGATATGAGATATGGGACTAAGAAAATCTCAAATCTCAAATCTCAAATCTCAAATCTCAAAATCGCTTTTATCAATGGCACTACCGTTGGCGGAATGGATATGAGCGAGCAGTTTTACATAGACTTTTTGGAAAACGATACTAAAAACGCCTACATCTCCACCCACGACTGTGGGGCTTGCACGGAAATGATTGCCGATTATTTCGGTATTTTCTCGCAAGTAGATACGATATCCACCGCTTGCAGCTCGGCAGCCAACGCCATTATGCTCGGCGCTGAATTGTTGAAAAGTGGGCGTGCCGACATTGTGGTAGCCGGCGGCAGCGAGTGTCTTACCAAATTTCATCTCAACGGCTTTAACACTTTGATGATTCTCGACCGCCAACCCTGCCGTCCTTTTGATGCTACCCGTGCCGGTATCAATCTTGGCGAAGGTGCGGCATACATTGTGATGGAAAGATGTGAGATAAGAGATATGAGATGTGAGATATGGGATATGAGACAATCTCAAATCTCAAATCCCAAATCTCAAATCTTCCTTTCCGGCTATGCCAACACCTGCGATGCGTACCACCAAACCGCCTCCGCCCCCGATGGCGAAGGCGCCTATTTGGCTATGAAAAAAGCGATGGAACTTGCCCAACTTACTCCCGAACAAATTGACTACATCAACGCACACGGAACAGGAACCGAAAACAACGATTTGAGTGAAGGCACGGCTATTATGCGACTTTTCGGCGATAAAATCCCGCCGGTTTCCTCCACCAAATCTTTTACAGGGCACACCACCAGCGCCGCCGGCAGCGTGGAAGCCATTATCTCTATTTTGGCGTTGCAACACAACTTCATCCCTGTCAATTTAAATTTCTCCGAAAAAATGCCGGAATTAACGTTTGTCCCGTATTCAGATACTCGATATCCGATATCCGACAATCGGACTTCGGAAGTCGGAAAATCGGAAATCCAACATGTATTGTCTAATTCATTCGGTTTTGGAGGAAACGACAGCGCTTTAATTTTTAGTAAAATAATTCGTGTAAATCCGTGAAATCCGTGGCAATTATGAACAAAATCTACATAAACTCCATCAAACAAATCTCCGCCCAAAACCCTTTGGTTGAGGATTGGTTTGAAAATCCTGTTTTTTATTCAGAGCCCTACGTGCGTTCCATTGAACCTGATTATAAACATTATTTCACGCCCAATGAGGCGCGCCGTTTGGGAAAAATTCTGAAACGCGCGTTATTAGTTTCGCGGCAAGTTATGGCAGAAAGCGGCGTTGCCATGCCCGATGCCATTATCACCGGTACCGGCTTGGGCTGCATTGAAAGCACTGAGATTTTTCTCGACAAATTAGTGCGCGAAGGCGAGGAGTTTCTGAACCCTACGCACTTCATGCAATCTACACATAACACAATCGGATCGCTTATCGCTATTGATACCAAATGCCATGCGTACAACACCACGTATGCCCACAAAGGAATCTCTTTTGAATGTGCGTTGCAGGATGCCTTTATGCAATTAATTACGGGTGTAGCGAACAACGCCCTCGTTGGCGCCCACGACGAAATGACCCCTGCCTATTATAATATGTTGAAAAAAGCAGGGTATTTAGATTTTGGATATGAGATAAGAGATTTGGGATGTGAGACAAATCTCAAATCAATAACCTTTGCCGGTGAAACTGCCGTTGCCATGATGTTATCCACCGAAAAATCGGATAAAACGTGGTGTGAAATTGATTTTTTGGATATGAGATATGATACTGGAGATCTCAGATTTGAGAATAGAGATATGAGATATGAGACTTCCCCACAATCTCAAATCTCAAATCTCAAATCTCAAATCTCAAATCCCGATTACATTATGACCGGCATAAACGGCAACCCCGAAAACGACAAAGTCTATGTTGAAAATTGCGCCAAATTATTCCCAAACGTTCCGCTTTTACAATATAAAAATATCTTCGGTGAAAGTTATACCGCGCCCGCTCTGGGTGTTTACGCAGCAGCAACGTGCTTGAAAAAAGGAGAAATACCGGATTTTTTGATGTGCGATATGGGATATGAGACAAGATATATGAGATGTGAGATGAGAGATATGAGATGTGAGAAAAATCTCAAATCCCAAATCTCAAATCTAAAATCTAAAATTCTATGCTACAACCATTTTGAAAATAAAAATCACACATTCATCCTCCTAAATAAATCGTAAATCTAAAATCTAAAATCGTAAATCTAAAATCGTAAATCCCCCCTTTAATCTCTTAATTCTTAATTCTTAATTCCTAATTAAATGAAAGTCCTCATCCTAACCCTATTTCAATGCTTCTTATTGGCAAGCGGGCAGGTTTGTTTCAAACTTGCGGTAGAAAAAATTCATAAACTTCAATGGGCGTGGAGTTATTTTGCAGATTTACTAACCAACTGGTGGTTGCTGGGCAGCGGGATATGCCTTGTTTCAGCAACAATTTTGTGGGGTTTTATCTTAAAATACTACGATTTTTCCATTGCCTACCCCCTAACCGCTTTGGCGTACATTTTCGGAATGCTGGCATCTTATTTTATTTTTCACGAACCTATTGTTTGGACGAGGTGGCTGGGAGTGGCGGTAATCATTGCGGGGGTGATGCTGGTGGTGCAGAAATGAGGGGTTATATGAAGTAAAGGAGAAGCTAAAGAGTAGAAATAAAATGCTTTGACAGAAAAAATATTAACAAAAAACATTATGAATAAATCAATTAAATTATCAATCATATTAGCTGTAACGGTCAGTTTTTTATCAGTATTTTTTGCGTGTGGTACAGATAAAGACTATATTATGACAGAGTTCTATGTAAAAAATACATCTCCTAAAATAATTACTTTTGATGCGAGTGTAATAAAACTATCCACAATAACGGATCCTGTTGAAGTTTTTCTATCGCTCACTGTATTACCAAACGACAGTATTTTAGCCCGTAAGACTAGTTTTCTGAAAGATGGGAAAGAACCACAAAAATGGTTTAATTCATTTAATATTCATCCTATTGAAGGCATTCAAATGAATGACCCAAATTTACCTGAAAACTGGATCAGATACCCTTCGGAAGATATTCAAATTTACGTATTTACACTCAATAAAAATTAAATTTGAAACAATGAAATTTTCATGAGTTTACAATAAGCACACCAACCGCAATGAATATTTTCCACCCCCTTAATCCCCCGCCAGCGGAGGAGAGCAAGCACAATATCCTTACGCCGAAGGCGTTAAACGTGGATAACCCCGTGCAAGCCGAAGGCGCAGCTCGGGGTAGAGAAAATCGCCCTCAACATCGGAACTCCGAATGAAAATCATTAACTTATTTAATCAATTTCAGATGAAAAAACTAATCCTAATCTTAAACATTACCGTAGCATTTCTATCCATTTTCGCGCAAACCGATATGAAACCCGTTTCCGAAGCGGATCTCATTACCATAAAAAATAATATCAATGAGAAAAATGCGCAAATTGAAACGTTGATTTGTCCGTTTGTGCAAACTAAAAAAATGGCGGTTTTGAAAGAAGATGCCGTAACCAAAGGAATGATGTATTTTCAAAAAACAGATAAGTTTCGTTGGGAATACACCGACGATAATCCTTTTATTTTTGTGCAAAACGGCGGAAAATATTTCACCAAAATGAATGGAAAAGTTAATGAAATTAAAGACAATAGTGCACGATTGTTTCAAGAAATTGCTTCCTTGGTAATCTCTTCTATTGATGGCGATATATTGGAAAATACGAAGAAGTTTAAAACTGAATATCAAGAGAATAACAATACGGTGGTGGTTAGCCTAACCCCAATTCCAAAATCTATGAAAAATTTTATCTCTAAAATCAAACTCCATTTTAACAAAACCAATTTTTTGGTAACCAAAATTGAGATTTACGAAAGCGGCGATGACATCACCACTATTCAATTTGATAATGTAAAAGAAAATCAAACCATTAGCCCAAATATTTTTGAACTGAAATGATATTAAAAAATACGCTGTACCACATTGATTCCGTACAAAATATTGATGACGGTCAATATCTTGCCCATATTTCATTGCATCGTGAAAGTGAAATATTTAAAGCACATTTTCCAAATTTACCCATTGTACCCGGCGCGTGCTTGGTGCAAATTTCTAAGGAATTTATCGAAAAAAATCTACAACAAAAAATTCAAATTACTCATTTTAAAAATCTTAAATTTCTAAAAACCATTAATCCTGATGAATTTCCGGAGATAACTATTTGTTTTTCGTATCATATATCAAATCCACCCCCTGCCCCCGCCAGCGGGGGAGAATCCCAATTCTCAAATCCTATATCCCATATCCCAAATCTCAAATCTCAAATCTCATATCCTATATCCGCTTCTATCACTTTTTCAAAAGACGAACACCTGTTTTGTAAATTAGATTACCTGTTTAACACGCTATAAATGACTGAATTTGAAACGCATATTAAAATGTTAAATGTTTGTTTGGTAATTCCCACCTACAACCACGCCGCTTTTTTGGAAGGGGTTATTAAAGATTGTTTGCAATATCCTATTGATATTATTATTGTGAATGATGGATCTACGGATGAGACTTTGGATTTGGTTAATAAAATTTACGATTTACGATTTACGATTTACGATTTACCTCACACCTCGCACCACATACCTCACACCACACACCACACACCGCTCACCGTGCTCACTTACGAGAAGAACAAAGGAAAAGGCTATGCGCTGAAACAGGGCGCGAAAAAGGCGGCAGCATTGGGCTACAAAGCAATCATTACAATGGACAGCGACGGGCAACATTTTGCCTCCGATATTAAAACTATGGTGAACGCCGCGCTCGAAAATCCTGATGCTATTATTGTGGGCAGTAGAGGGTTGAAGCACGATAATATGCCCAAAAAGAACAGTTTTGCCAATAAGTTTGCCAACTTTTGGTTTGGCGTGCAAACCTTTCAAAAAATTCCCGATACGCAATCAGGGTTTCGGTATTATCCGTTGCACTGTTTCGATAGAAAAATTTGGTTTACCAATCGTTACAATTTTGAATTGGAAATATTGGTGCGCAATGTTTGGAAAGGCACAAAAATTACCCCTGTTCCCATACAAGTATATTATGCTCCTATTGGTGAGCGCATTACCCATTTTAAACCGGCATTGGATTTTTTTAGAATTTCGGTGCTCAATACTTTTTTGAGTATTTTCGCGGTGATTTATTTTTATCCTAAAAAACTGATTTTGTTTTTAAAAAAATAAAGCAGAGTAAACACAAACATCGTTTTAGTTAAATAATTGATTTAATTTGTTTTATTTTTTTTCCTCACATTTATCAATATATTTCCTTATATGGAAAATAATTATATTTTTGCAGCACTATGAACGAGAAACCCAAGTTTAGTGTAATCTACTTAAAACAAGCTCAAAAGTATCTTTATCTGCTTGATAACAAAACAAGAACTAAGATATTTGAAAATATAGATTTAGCTCGTTATACACTAAACCCTGAGTTATTGAAAAAATTAACGGGTGAAATTTGGGAATTTCGCACACTTCATAATGGCATAAAATATCGGTTATTGGCTTTTTGGGATAAAAGAGATAATACAAATACATTGGTTGTTGCTACTCATGGGTTTATTAAAAAGGAAAATAAAGTACCAAATACAGAAATTAACAAAGCATTAGAAATTAGAAAAAATTATTTTAATGAAAATAAATAAGTTATGAAAAATCACAAAACATTTGTTACTCACGAGGATATGCTCGATAAATACATCGGCAAAGAAGGATCTCTACAAAGAGAAGCCTACAATATGCGCATTGAATTAGCCTTGGTGGGACATAAAGTAAAAGAGCTTCGAAAAGCAAAAAAATACTCTCAAAAACAATTGGGTGAACTTATAGGCGTGCAATCGGCGCAAATATGCAAAATTGAAAAAGGACAAAATTTAACTCTTGCCAACGTTAGCCGTATTTTTAAAGCACTGGGAGTTGAAGCGCAACTTTTTTTAGGAAAACAAATTGATGTTGTAACTCAAAACACTAAAAAAACGGCTGTATTATAAAAGTATATACCCTGCATGACACAATTTTTCACTCTAATTTTCACCCTGTTTTCTAAACGCCCCCGCTTCTTCTTCTCCGGATTAGTGTTGATTTGCATTCTGTTAGGATTCATCGCCTCGAAAATTAAACTGCAAGAAGATATCTCAAGTTTTATGCCGAAAAGCAAAGAAACCGAGATCATTAACTTTGTTTATACCCACAACCAACTTTCCGACAAAATTATCTTCAAAATATCGTTGAAAGATACCACACAAACAGATGCCGATGAATTGAAAATGTTTATGGATTTGTTTGTGGATGAATTGAACAACAAGATTTTAGATTATACGAAAGAGATTACTTATCAAATAGATGATGACAATATTTTGGAAGTTCAGCATGCTATTCAAAATAATATTCCTTATTATTTAACTTCGGAAGATTATGCGAAGTTGGATACGTTAACTTCTGCGGAAAATATTTTGCAAATTCTTGAAAATGACAAACAAATATTGCTAATGCCCTCTGTGGGAATGATGAAAAAGAGCATTCTTGCCGACCCTTTTCATCTTTCTATTCCAACTTTACAAAAACTGCAAAGTTTTGGTGAGTATCAGTCTTTTGCAACCGAAGACGGTTACTTCTTTACTGCCGATTTTAAGAGCATTTTTCTTTTTATCGTGGCAAAAAATTCGATTACGGAAACAAAAGAAAATGAGGTATTTGTAAATAAATTAGCTGAATGTGCCGCATTTTTAGATACGGCGTCTCATCACAGTTTAAAGATTACTTATTTCGGCGCCATTCCGGTGAGTGTGGCAAATGCCAAACAAATTAAAGCAGACAGCATAATTTCTATGCTCATTGCTATTTCACTTATTATCATTGTTTTATTTCTTTATTTTAGAAAAGCATTACCTCTAATTCTTATTTTAGTTCCTGTTTGTTTCGGCACGCTGTTCTCATTGGCTTTGATAGTATTTTTGAAAGGCACTATCTCCAGCATTGCCATTGGGGCAAGTTCTGCCATTTTTGGAATCGCCATCAATTATTCGTTGCATTTTTTGGTGAATTTTAAGAAAGAAAAAACGGCTGTTAACACGCTGAAAAACATTGCATTTCCTATGACGGTGGGCAGTATCACTACGATGGGCGCTTTCTTAAGCCTCCTTTTTGTGAAATCGGATGCGTTGCAAGATTTCGGGCTTTTTTCCTCCTTAACACTTTTAGGAACCTTGTTGTTTGTGCTGCTTTGTCTCCCGATGTTTTTACGAAAAAGAGAAAAAACAACTCAGAAAGAAACAATTGAAAAGCAAACTGTTTGGGAAAAAATTGCGGCATCAAAATTGGAAAACATTCCGTACATTGGATTGGTATTCTTTATTTTAACATGTTTTTTCGCTTATTTTTCTACATCGGTAAAATTTGAAACCGACTTTAGTAAATTGGGCTATATGACGAAAGAGCAAACGAGCGCCTTAGCCGAAATAAGCACGATTGCGGCTATCAATGCACCTTACTTGTATCATGTGGCTTACGGCAACAATTTGGAGGAAGCGCTGCAAAACTATGAAAAAGCCAAACCGCTGATTGACAGTTTGAACCATCTCGGCTACTTTAACCGCATTCAAGGTATCGGTGATTTTCTTCCATCTCTTAAAGTTCAAGAAATGAGAACAAAAGAATGGGCGCAGTTTTGGGAAAATAAAAAGGAAACTACTTTAACATCCTTTGAAAACAGTTGCCAACAATTAGGTTTTAACAGCGAAAGTTTTGCCCCGTTTTATCATCTGCTGGATAAAGACTTTACAGCAAGCACACCCGATTTTTCTTTATTGAAAAAATTGTTACTCAATGATTATCTGATTGAAACGCCGGAACGTGCAGCCATTATCACCCTTTTATATCCCAAAAATGAGGTGGAAGAAATATTGGATTCTCCGCTGGCGCAAATTGAACAAACCATAATGTTCAACCGCACCATGAGCAATAGAAATATGATTGATATTCTGTATGAAGATTTTAACTTCGTTTTATGGTTTTGCGCGCTCTTGGTGTTCGGCTTTTTGCTCATTTCGTTTGGTAGAATTGAACTGACTTTTATCACCATACTTCCTATGATATTTGGTTGGTTTTGGATTTTGGGATTGATGGCGCTCTTTGATATTCAATTTAATATCGTGAATATTATTTTGGCTACTTTTATTTTTGGGTTGGGCGATGACTATACAATTTTTATGCTGGAAGGTTTGATTCAAGAATATGCCCATAAAAAACGGCTGTTGGTTACCTATAAAGTTGCTGTAATTCTTTCTGCCGTAGTGCTTTTCATTGGCATTGGAACGCTCATCATCAGCAAGCATCCGGCGATGCGTTCGTTGGCGCAAGTAAGCATCATTGGGATGTTTAGCGTAGTGTTGATGACTTACGCCATTTCCCCGATTGTCTTTAAAATGCTCACTCACAAGAAAGGAAGACTACGAACCCAGCCGGTAACCTTATTTAGTTTTTTGAAAACTTTCTACTCGTTTTCCGTTTTCGTTTTGGGCTGTATTGTGCTTAATGTATTGTTACCGTTCTTTTTAATTCCTTGGAACAGTTTAGATAAAAGAAAATATTACTACCATTGTTTTTTCTCGTGGATTTCTCGTTTTGTGAGCCAACGCATCCCTGAAGTAAAATATAAACTGATAGATTATCAACCGGAAAAATTTGAAAAACCGGCAATTATTGTTGCCAACCATCAGGCGCACATTGATTTAACCTGCATTATGGGGTTGCACCCAAAAATTGTTGTATTAACCAACAAATGGGTATGGAACACGCCGTTTTATGCGTTTCCTATGCGTTTTGCCGATTTCTACCCAATTTATCAAGATTTTGAAAATCATATAGATAAATTGGAAAAACTGACTCACAAAGGGTATTCTATCTTAATTTTTCCGGAAGGCACACGCTCGCAAGATTGTTCCATAAATCGTTTTCACAAAGGCGCTTTCTATGTGGCAAAACATCTAAAATTGGATATTTTGCCGATTACTATTCATGGTTTAGGGCACGCTTTACCCAAAAAAGAAATGATGCTACGAAAAGGGCAAATTACGATGAAAGTAGGAGAACGTGTTTCTTACGAAGAATACTCAAAAATTGGAGGTTATCAAGAGGTTAGCAAATATTTTAGAAAGCAAATTATAGAAACGTATTATCAATTGTCTTCAGAAATAGAAACCGCAGACTTTTGGGCAAATAAAGTAATTCACAATTATGTTTATAAAGGTATTGATATAGAGTGGAATGTGCGTAAAAATTTACGAAAAAACAAAAATTTTACAGCGCTAATTGAAACTTTAGTCGGTGCCCGAAAAATTAAAATTATAAACTGCGGTTACGGCGAATTTCCACTATTAGCCTCTTTAGTATTAAAAGATGCTGATATTTATGCTTTTGAGAACGATGCAGAAAAATTTAGTTTAGCTAAAAACTGTATTGGTGTTCCTGCTAATTTGCATTATGTTGAAGATACAGACAGTTTTGAGGTTGAATGTGATTGTATTATTGATATGAATATAATTATTTAAAATAGTAATTCATTTTTTAAAAATAAATTCTATTTTTGCAGTCTGAAAATTTGAATATTTCAAATGTTTAGTTCATAAAAATAAAAATATGGATTTGATTTATACTTTATATAGTGATTCTCGTTCTGTTTTTCGGCTGAAAGATGTGGCAATGTTGTTAGGGGAAACAAATTTTTATTCGGTGAATATGAAACTAAATTACTATGTTCGTACCGGACGATTGCAAAACCCACGGAAAGGACTTTATTGTAAATCCAATTATAATCCGCAAGAACTTGCTTGCCGAATTTTTACGCCTGCTTACATTTCGCTGGAATATGTTTTGCAACGAGCCGGAGTTGTGTTTCAGTACGATAGCCGGATTACCGTATTATCTTATTTAAATCGTGAAGTTGAAATTGACGGTAATACTTTTTCTTTTCGCAAAATAAAAAATGAACTGTTGGTTTCACAGCAAGGCATGTTGCAACAGGGTAATACCGTAACTATTGCCACGCCAGAACGTGCATTATTGGATATATTGTATCTTAATGGTGATATGTATTTCGACAACCTCCATCCTTTGAAAAGAGATTTGATAGATCAAATCTTACCCATATACAATTCAAAAACTTTGAATAATAGAGTAAAAAAAATATTTGCAAACGATGGACTTAAATAAACACAAATATTTTATGTTGCAAATTCTTCGGGATATTTATTCCGATTTGGAATTGGCTAATGCGTTGGGATTTAAAGACGGAACTGCCTTGATGTTTTTTTACAATTTACCACGTTTTTCTGTTGATTTGGATTTTGATTTAATCCAACCTGACAAAGAAAAAGAAAGTAATATCTATTTGAAAATTCGGAATATTTTACTCAAATATGGAGAAATTGACGACGAAGCGCAAAAATTTTTCGGACCTATTCTTGTTTTGAATTATGGAAAAGGCGAACGCAAATTAAAGATAGAAATTTCCAACAGACAACAAGACAATCTCTACGAAGTTAAGACTTTTATGGGGATAAATATGCTTGTGATGGCGGGTGCAGATATGTTTGCTCATAAACTTTGCGCACTATTGAATAGAAGCGAATTAGTTAACCGTGATATTTTCGATTGCTGGTTTTTTATGGAAAATCGAATGCCTGTTAATAAACATTTGCTTGAAGACCGAGTGCAAATGCCTCTTTCTGCCTATCTGCAAAATTGTATTGATACGCTGAACAGTTTGAACAAAAGTTTATTGAATGGAATAGGCGATTTGGTTGACGAAAAAATGAAAAATTTCGTACGTACAAAACTCTTAACTGAGACAATTTTGCTAATGCGATTTTATAAAGAGTTTCCAATAACTGAATAAGCCGATGAAAAAATATGATATTGTAATTCTGGGGAGTGGTTTGGGCGGTTTGCAATGCGGCTATGTATTGAGCAAACACGGTTACAAAGTGGGCATCTTTGAAAAACAACACCAGTTTGGCGGTTGTTTGCAAGTGTTTCATCGCAAAGGTTATACGTTTGATACAGGGATGCACTATTTGGGCGGGCTCGGCGAAGGAGAAATTTTGCACAAATTATTCAACTATTACGCTATTAATCAAGATGTAAAACTGAAAAAATTAGATACGGATTGTTTTGATAAAATTGTAATTCAAGATGATGAATTTCCATATTCGATGGGATATGAAAATTTTATTGAAACACTATCCCGCTATTTTCCTAAGGAGCGACAAGGTATTGCGCAGTTTATTGAGGCAATAAAAACGATTGCGCACGCTTCGCCTTTATACAACTTGCAGGAGATCAACAGTCCTACATTTATTGAATCGGATTATATTAAAAAGAGTGTGGGAGAGTTTATTGCCTCATTTACGCAAGATCCTGTACTTCAGAATGTATTGGCAGGAACAAACCCGCTCTACGCCGGTTTTCCGGAAAAGACGCCGGTGTATGTGCACGCCCTCATTTTGCACTCCTATATCAAAAGTTCGTGGCGCATCATTGGCGGAAGTCACACGATTGTAGATAGTTTGGTAAATTCTATCCGCAAATTGGGTGGTGAAATCTTTAACCATCATGAAATCACAAAAATTAATTGCAATACCGAAAAAGCCGTTTCTATTGAAACCGCATCGGGAGAAATTATTGAGGCAGATTTTTTCATTTCCAATATTCATCCTGCAAAAACATTAGAATTAATTGATTCTCACTTAATTCGCAATGCGTTTCGATATCGGATTAACAGTATGGAAAACACCACCTCCAATTTTACGCTTTATTTGGCATTTAAACCCAACAGCGTGCCTTATTTGAATCACAATCATTATCAGTATTATGGAGATACGGTTTGGCACACGCAGGATTATACGAAAGAAAATTGGCCCAAGAGTTTTCTGTATATGCAGCAATCGCGTGCCGAAAACGAAGTTTTTGCCAACAGTGCGCAAGTAGTGGCATTTATGAATTTTGAGGATGTTAAACAATGGGAAAATACGACAGTTGGCAAACGCGGGCAAGATTATTTAGATTTTAAAGAAGAAAAAGCGCAAAAACTGTTGGATTGTTTATATCAATATTACCCCGAAATAAAAGACAATATTGCATTCTATGAAACCTCAACGCCATTAACTTATAGAGATTATACGGGAAGTAAAGAAGGTTCTTTGTATGGCATATTAAGAGATTGTCATTTTCCTGCGCAAACGTTGGTTTCGCAGCGCACCAAAATTCCGAACCTCTTTTTAACGGGGCAAAACATTAATGCACACGGTTTTCTTGGAGTTAGCATCGGTTCAATTATTACTTGTGCGGAGTTTTTGGGCGTAAATACCATTATGCGGGATATTGAAAGAAAATAGTAAAGTAACTTTAAAAACTTGCTGAAAATTGAAAGTTTTTAAAGTTATTTTGATATTATTTTAAAAAGTAATAAAATTTTTAAAGTTTTTGAATATCTTTGCGCAAAAATTATTATGAAACTAATAAAAAGAAAAAATTATCTCGATAGGCTGATTTCCCTCAGGGGGAAAGACGTTATTAAGGTGGTTACCGGAATACGCCGATGCGGGAAATCAACGCTTTTTAATTTGTTTATTGATTATTTGCAATCGGATGGAGTTAGCAAAGAAGATATTATTTTGTATAATTTCGAAGATTTTGCATTGCAACCTTATATAGATAACCCACAAAAATTGCATGAAGAGATTCTAGAAATTGCTCGCACAAAACCAAACATTTATGTGTTTCTGGATGAAGTTCAAAACCTTAAAAACTTTGAAAAAATAATTGACTCTTTACACTTGCGCCCGAATATTGACCTTTACATTACAGGCTCAAATTCATTTTTATTGTCGGGTGAACTGGCAACACTGCTTACGGGTAGATATATTGAAATTCATGTATTGCCGTTTTCGTTTAAAGAATATGTTGAAACACAAGATGATCAGTCGCGTTTAGACTTGCTGTTTAATGATTACTTAAAAAACGGCGGGTTACCCGGCGCTATCGCTATGCCCGAATTGATAAAAACCGATTATGTTAGAAGTATTTACAATAGTATTATGCAAAAAGATATTATGGTTAGAAATGCGTGGCGAAAATCCGACCACTTCGACCGTCTTGTCAAGTTTATGTTCGATACTATCGGCTCGCCGTTGTCGGCTAACAATATCTCAAATGTCTTTAAAGATTTAGGTTTTTCAATTTCTTCACCTACCATAGAAAATTATCTTGATGCTGTATGCGATGCCTATCTTTTTTATAAAGTGCAACGTTATCATATTAAAGGCAAAGTAATTTTAAGTACTCAGGAAAAATTTTACGCCGCCGATTTAGGGCTAAGAAATATTGTGCTCGGTCAATCTGCCGGTTACAATATTGGCCATGCTTTGGAAAATGTTGTTTTTTTAGAATTATTAAGACGCGGAAATCAAGTACATATTGGGAAAGCCAACCATTTGGAAATAGATTTTGTGTCTCAAACTTCACAAGGAACGACCGAATATATTCAAGTGGCGTGGACGGCAAAAGAGGAATCCACATTTCAACGAGAGATGCGCCCTTTTGAACAGATCAAAGATTTTAATAAAAGAATATTACTTACCACTGATGTAGAACCGCTTACAATCTATAAAGGCATACAAAAAATGAATGTAATTGATTGGTTACTGGAATAAATATTGAATAATAACTAAACATAATATGAAATTTAAACTCATTTACCCTAAATGGAGGAAATTGGAAGGGCAAACCACTTTTAACTTGCCGCCGCACGGTCCCGTCGTCATGGCGGCGGCGTTGCCCAAAGATGTGGAGGTGCACTTTACTGACGAAAACGTTGAACCGATAGATTTTGCCGAACCCGTTGATTTTGTGGGGATATCCATGATGCTGACCGTGCAAATTAAGCGCGGCTGGGAGATTGCCGACTATTACCGCAGCAAAGGCATTAAAGTAATCTTTGGCGGAATTTCCACAATGTTGCACGCTGAAGAAACGATGTTGCACGCCGATTCCGTGTTTTTGGGAGAAGCCGAAGGAAGAATGGAAACGGTATTTAACGACCATAAAAACGGTCAGTTAAAGCCGTTATATAATTATATGAACCAACATCCGCCGATTGAGATGGTGGGACCGGCACGGCGCAACATCTTAAACCGCCCGCTCTACAACCACAAGGGCGTGCAGATGGTGGATCTGTTTCATGCTTCGCGCGGTTGCCGCTTTAGTTGTTATCCGTGTGCCGTATCGTATTTGGGCGGCAGGTGTTTTCGCCCGCGCCCTGTGGCAAAAGCCATTGAAGAGTTGGAAACCATTGAGAATAATCGCCTGTTTATTGTGGATAACTCGTTGGCGCAAGATAAAAAATGGGAAGAAGAACTCTTTAAAGCGATGATTCCGTTGAAGAAAAAATTCATCAGCCATACGATAGATGACGACCCGAAAATTTTGGATTTGGCAGCGCAAGCTGGTGCCTGGTATGTGTATCAAGCGGTGTTTGATACTTCCGACTATATTAAAGAACGAATAAAACGCTACCACGACTACGGTATCGGCGTGGAAGGCACAATTCTTCTCGGCTTGGACGACCAAACCGAAGACGACATTAAGCGGCTGATTGATTTCTTGCTGGAGATTAATTTGGATTTGGCTGAATTTACAGTGCTTACCCCTTTCCCGCACACCAAAGTTTGGGACGATTTGCTGCGCGAAGGAAGAATTATTGATAAAGATTGGAACAACTACACTGCCGGTCAGGTGGTTATTCAACCCAAAAATATGAGCGCCGAAAGATTGCAGGAACTG
>Ga0082212_10003393_pt1 | contig 22595 bp, 13 predicted proteins | sample TergutNt197P3_FD_71548 | JGI IMG/M metagenome (GOLD analysis project Ga0082212, IMG submission 71548) | Neocapritermes taracua P3 segment gut microbial communities from Petit-Saut dam, French Guiana - Nt197 P3 | ecosystem: Host-associated > Arthropoda: Insects > Digestive system > Gut ...
CAAGCCGCATATCTTCGCCGATAAAATTTTTGAACTCAGGAGGCGAAATTTCACCCAATCCTTTAAAACGAGTTATTTCCGGATTCTTACCAAGTTTATGAATAGCTGCCTGTTTTTCTTCTTCCGAATAACAATAGGTTGTTTTTTGCTTGTTTCGGACGCGAAAGAGGGGTGTTTGAAGAATATATACATGGTTTTTACGAATTAAATCCGGAAAAAACTGAAGAAAAAATGTGATAAGAAGCAAGCGTATGTGCATACCGTCCACGTCGGCATCTGTGGCGATGATCACTTTGTTGTAGCGAAGACCTTCCAATCCGTCTTCAATATTGAGAGCCGCTTGTAGCAGGTTAAACTCTTCATTTTCATAGACAATTTTTTTAGTAAGTCCAAAACAGTTCAATGGTTTGCCTCGTAAACTGAAAACAGCCTGCAGGTTTGGATCACGACTAGTTGTGATAGAACCGCTGGCAGAATCGCCTTCGGTGATGAAGATGCAGGAGTTTTCCTTTTCATCGTTTTTGAAGTCATTCAGATGTATACGACATTCGCGTAATTTTTTATTGTTGATACTTACTTTTTTAGCCCGCTCGCGCGCTAATTTGGCCACTCCGGCGATTGCTTTGCGTTCTTTCTCCGATTCTAATATTTTTTTCAACAGGATATCGGATGTTTCAGTATGTTTATGCAAGTAGTTGTCCAACTCTTTTTTTATAAAATCGCCTATAAATTTGGGAATGGAAGGGCCGTTTGGACCTACGTCCTTAGAGCCTAATTTGGTTTTTGTTTGGCTTTCGAAGACGGGTTCTTCTACTTTTACGCTGATAGCAGCCGTTATACCGGCGCGGATGTCAGGATATTCAAAGTTTTTATTATAATATTCTTTTACTGTGCGACTTACCGATTCGCGAAAGGAAGAAAGATGTGTGCCGCCCTGTGTGGTATGTTGTCCGTTCACAAAGGAATAATATTCCTCGCCATATTGATTACTATGCGTTATTACTACTTCTATATCTTCGCCTTTCAGATGAATAATAGGATAAAGCGGTTCGGAGGTCATATATTCGTTCAACAAGTCAAGAAGACCGTTATCGGAATGAAAATTTTTACCGTTGTAGTTGATAGTGAGACCAGTATTGAGGAATACATAGTTTTTGAGCAATGCTTCAACAAATTCGTCTTTGAACTGATAATTAGGGAATTTTAAAGTATCAGGGATAAACTTAATCAGTGTGCCGTTTCTCTCTTTTGAAAAGAAAATATCCGGGTCGTTAGTTACAATCCCATTCTCATACTCCACTCTCTTTGATTCTTTTTCGCGTGTGCTTTCGATTAAAAAATAACTACTGAGCGCATTTACCGCTTTGATACCCACGCCATTGAGACCAACCGATTTCTTGAAGGCTTTGCTGTCGAATTTTGCGCCGGCGTTCATCTTGCTGGAGACGAGTTTGACGCTCATCAAGGGGACGCCGCGACCGTAATCGCGTACTGTGACTATACCGTCTTTTATTTTCACGGAGATGGTTTTGCCGTACCCCATCATGTACTCGTCAATGGAATTGTCAAGTACTTCTTTTAAAAGAACATAAATGCCGTCATCGGCAAATGTGCCGTCGCCTAATTTACCGATATACATACCCGGACGACGACGGATATGTTCGTTCCATTCTAATTCGATGATGTCGCTATCATCGTAAGAAAAATCGTCGAAAGGTTCTTTATTTAAATTGTTCATAATCAAAATTGTTTAATAAAAGTTTGTCTTTTTTTATGATTTTCGCACTTAAAATATTGCCATTGCGCCTGAACAGCGGTATTGGTAGTAAGTTCGGGGTTACTTTCGGCATAAACAGCGCCAGCATTGATATATTCCGGAATCAAATCGTTGAATAATAGTGAATTAACTCCTTTATTTTGGTATTCAGGGAGAATGCCTATTAGGTATAAGTCTATTACTTTCGGCTTCGAGTATAAAGATTTAAGCAGATAAAAGATGCCGAGAGGCAGTAAGCGTCCTTTTGCTTTTTGCATTGCACGGGTCATATTAGGCATAGAAATAGCGAATCCTACAACCGCATCATCAGCTTCTCGTACAATAACGGTGACAAGTTTTAGTTGTAACATCGGTATGTACATCTTGACGTAGTAGTGAATTTGTTTCGGGGAAAGCGGCGTAACACAATATAAGGGTGCATAAGCAGTATTTAAAACATCGAAAATCTTATAAGCATACGGCCAAATCTCTTTACGATTTATAAATTTCAAAACTTTAAGGCCATATTTTTTCTTTACAATTTCACCGATGCGCAGGTGTTTGTCGGGTACGCAGGTAGGTATGTAAATTTTGCGCTCAATCCATTCGGCGTCTTTAACGAATCCCATACGTTCTAATTGCTTGGGATAATAAGCAAAGTTATAAATAGTAGCCATCGTACCCGGCTGGTCGAACCCTTCTACTAACATGCCCTCGTGGTCCATGTCGGTAAATCCCAATGGACCATGTAGGGCCGTCATGCCTTTTGCTTTTGCCCAATTGACGACTGCTTCAAAAAGCGCATCAACTACCTCTTTGTCGTCAATAAAATCAACGAATCCGAACCGGGCATTTGTCTGGCGCCATTTACGATTACTTTCATGGACAATAATGCCAGCAATACGTCCCGCTATTTTGGCATTTTTATAAGCGAGGAATAATATTGCATCACAGATTTCGAAGGAAGGATTTTTATCTTTCGACAAGGTCATCATTTCCTCATCTATCAGATTAGGAACGTGATACGGATTATTCCTATATAATTCAATATTATATTTAACGAACTTCCGCAGTTCCTTTTTCGTCGTTACCTCTCTTATTTCTATTTCCATCGAGCTAATCATTTAGGGCAACAAAGATATTAATAAATGTTCAATATCCGATTTCATTTGCGCCTGAGAGCAAGAAAAATTATTAAAAATGATAGCTAAAGCGTATGAAGTCTGTCCTTTTGTTACGTATCCTGCATAACTGCGAACACGGCTCATGCTACCACTTTTAAGTCGTGTAACACCTTGTAATACACTGTTTCTAAGTATGTTAGCAACAGTGCCATCCATTCCAGCACGAGGGAGCGATTCGATGAACTGGGTTGAGAAGGACGATTGTGTAAACATATAGGTTAGAAGGTCGCACAAAAAGGAAGCCGTTAATTTATTGGTAGCTGCCAATCCGCTGCCGTCGTACATCCATAAGGAGGAGGTGTTGATGCCTTTGTCTTCCCAATATTTTTTTAGTAGTTGAATACCTTTTCCGAATGAGGAATCATTATCGTTATTATGTAAGCCAATCGTTTTAAGTAAAGCGTCTGCATAAAGATTATGGCTTACAAAGTTGGTAATTCGAATCAATTCGTGCAAAGGGGGGGAGGAAGTAGAGGTCAGCAATGTACGCTCACTCGACAGCCAGACGTTATTTTGTTCTAATATACGGTAACAGGCAGGAGCGCCCGATACTTTGACCGAATTTTTCACTAAAAGCTGGGTAAAATACTGCGCCAAAAACAAAGACGGGTCAGGAATGTCGCCTTTCAGGGAATATTCACGCGGATTGGAAGGAATGACGCCATGAAGAAAGCGTTCATTTGTTAAAGGTAAACCGATAATATAGGCGCTGTCTCTATTTGCTTGATTAGTAGTCAGGTTATTATAAAAGGTTATAAAAGACATATCTGGTATGCTTCTGATAATATCCGGTTTAGCGCTATCCGTTTTCAAGTAAAGGGTATAAATATTGTCAAAAATGTTCAAGCCATAGCTGCCCGAGCCATAATAATTTCCCAAGTCTTCAAGCATCCACTTCATAGAAACGCCCTCTGAATCAAAGATACTTTCGTCGGCGATTACGGAACCTATAATAGATGTAATTCCCGCTTTTTTTATAGCTTCGACCCATTCGATCAAAATCTTATCGCGGTCTTTGCCCACTTCGGCAGAACCGAGTGAAGGGTCGCCACTCCCGTAAATGTAGAGGTTTCCGTAGAGTGTATTGTCCCCGACTCTACCATCGTACATGATTTGTGTTTTGTAGCTAAAATGAGGGCCTAATAATTCGAGGGCAGAGGCGGTAGTAACAATTTTCATTACCGATGCAGGCATTACTTCCCTGTCGGCATCAAAGCTGTGAACGACCTCTCCGGTAGTCATATCTTTAATCATCATAGACACAGAGACTCCCTTCATGTAGTTAGCTTTCAGCAATCGTTCTAATGCGGGTTGTGACAGCGATTTTTCAGAAAGAAGAGAAAAAAAGATAACGATTACGGAACAAAATACTTTCATACGTACATTTATTATTTTTATATTTCGGTCGTATGGAGCTCGCATGTTCATTTAAATGGGTGTATTAAGGTACATGCTCGTTTCATACGATAATAATTCATGAAGCGGATTAGCGCTGCAAATATAGAAAAATAAATTGATTTTTTGCTTCCCCATTTTGCCGTCCTGATTCAGGTTAAGAATCTAATCCTATAAAGAAAGGAAATACGCCTCACAAGCGGAGTAAATTTTTTAAATTGGAAAAATTCGTGTATATTTGCAGACTAAATAATAATGATTAAAATTATAAGAATTTTAAAATGAGTAAATTAGTATCAATAGTAATGTTTGTTATTGTAGGATTGATTCTACTATTGTGGCAAACCGGCGCCGTAAAAGATTCAAAAAATATACAAGATACAAACGTTAAATCGACTGTAATAGAGCAAAAATTTTTTCAAGATGAAAACGTAGAAGCGTTACGAATAGACCCTGAAATTCGTTATGGAAAATTAAATAACGGAATGACTTACTATTTAAGACATAACGAGAACCCTAAGCATAAGGCAGAGTTATTTTTGGTTCAGAATACAGGTTCGCTACAGGAAGAAAATAGCCAGCAGGGTTATACACTCCTATTAGAGCGAATGGCAATGAAAGGGTCAAAAAATTTTCCAAGTAAAAAAGGTATTCAAGAATATGCTGAAAGAAATGGGATGCGCATAGGCGCCAACATTATTGCGCTCACCGATTTAGATGAAACGATTTTTTTGATTTCAAATGTCCCTGTTAATCAGCCAAAAATTGTAGATTCCTGCTTATTAATACTCCATGACTGGTCAGCCTTTTTATTATTTGACGAGGGAGAGATAAAAAAGGAACAAGACCTGATGCGAAAAGAATGGATGGACGATATTAACCCTCAGCTGCGATTATACGAACAGCAATTACCAAAAATGTATCCAAATAGCAAGTATGGTATTAGTTTACCGACAAGTAATGCTGAATTTATTAACAAATTCACAAAGAAATCATTAGAAGATTTTTATAAATCCTGGTATCGTCCAGATTTGCAGGCATTAGTCATAATTGGAGATATAGATGTAGAAATAATAGAAGGCCAACTAAAAAGAATGTTTGCAGATATTCCCATTCCAATCAATCCCAAACCTAAGGATTTTTATAGTGTACCGAATAACGACAAACCGATTATTTCGATTGCCAAAGATAAACAAATACCTGATATGTTCCTGAACATTTATTATAAATACGATAATTTACCGCAAAAATTAAAAGGCACTGGCGCAGAATTAATCGCCAATTTTACTTCGAATGTAGTATCTTATGTTTTGAGCGAGCGATTTTCAATAATTACACAAAAACCTAATCCTCCATTTGTTCACGCTTCCGCAAATGATGGAAATTATTTTATAGCAAAGACAAAAGGAGCGCTATCAACAGCTGCAATCATCAAGCCGGAAAAATTAAAAAATGCAATACAATGCTTAGTCGTTGAAGTAGAAAGGTTAAGAAAAATCGGCGTTACTAATAGCGAGTACGAAAGAGCCAAAGAATACCTGTTACAAGCATACGAAAAACTTTATAATGAGCGAAATAATGTAAAAAATATTAATTACGGTCAAAAATATATAGATCATTTTACCAATGGAAATAGTATAACCAGCATTGAAGAAGAATATGAACTAATGAAAGGTATAGCCTCTAATTTCGCGTTAGATGAGATTAATAATTACGTACAACAAATATTGATAAATGTTGATAAACAGCAGAATATAGTAATAAGTTTAATTGCACCGCAAGATGAAGAAATAATTTGTCCTACGGAAGATGAGTTATTAGCGCTATATATGGAAGCAAACAAAGAAAAAAGTGAGATGGTAGGTGGTGTAAATGAAATTTTAATTCCTAAATTACCCCCATGTGGAAAAATTATTAGTGAAAGAAAAGAGATATTATTTGGTACAACCAATTATAAATTAAGCAATGGAGTAACCGTGATTGTAAAACAAATGGATACGGAGGGCGACATACTGCTAAACGCAATCAGTCCTGGCGGCAAATCCATGTTTAAAGAAGAAAAGGATATATGGAATTTAAAAGTTCTCAATGAAGTGGTCAAAATAGGAGGATTAGGATCATTTAATTTCTTAAAAATCAAAAGAATAATAGATGACAAAAGTATTACCTGCCAGGCGGCGCTTTCTAACGCAGTGGAAATTGTAACCGGCTCGGCAAAGCCTTCTGATTTAAAAACATTATTTGAACTTATTTACCTCAACTTCACAGATATAAGGAAGGATGTGGAAGTTTTCCAAGCATATAAACATGGCAGAATAAGAGAGCTCAAAAATGAAGAAATCATTCCGAGCGCGATATTCAATAATACTAAATTAAATTTACTTTATGATGGCAATCCCCGAGAGATTCAATTAAAAGAATCCGATTTCGATAAGATAGATTATCAACGTATATTGGAAATGTACAAGGAGAGATTTGCCGACGCATCGGATTTTGTCTTTACTATTGTCGGAAATGTTAGCATAGAAGTATTAAAACCCTTATTAGAACAATATATTGCATCATTGCCAGCGTTTAAAAGAGTGGATGTGCCGGATGAAAATCAAGTAGCGCCCTATCACAAAGGAAAAATAAAAAAACATTTTCAGCTTAAAATGGAAACGCCTAAAGCTACCATTAGTTTATTATATACCGGAAAAATGCCCTACAATGCAAAAAATTTAATGATAGCCCAAGTACTGAATTTTATTTTAGACTACGAATACATGGAAAAAATAAAAGATGCCAAAGGAGAACCCTACAACGTAGCGACAAAATTGAATTTATTTGACTTCCCAAAAGATAGAGTTGTGTTGGAAATTTTTTTAGAAACTAATCCGAATCATTATAATAGAGCGCTTGAAGTACTAAAATCTGAAATAGAAAAGATAGCTAAATCAGGGCCAACAGAGAGATACTTTCAAAAGAGTGTTGCAGATGTTAGCCGAGGAAAAATCGATAATGATTATTGGTTAAATATACTTAGTACTTACTATTTCCGTAATTTGGATTTACACACGAATTTTTTAGAAGTATTAAGCAAAATAAAAATGAATGATATTCAGCAATTTATGAAAGAATTGTTAATTCAAGGGAATGAAATGGAAATAGTCATGTATCCGGAAGATTGATAGATGTCAAATCAAAAAATTAATTTTAACCATGAATAAAGCAGTAGAAACGCCCTTAATGAAGCAGTATTATGACATAAAGTCGAAACATCCGGATGCTATATTATTGTTCAGGGTTGGCGATTTCTATGAAATGTACGATAGTGACGCAGTATCAGGCGCTTCTATCTTAGGAATAGTCCAAACCAAACGGTCGAATGGCAATGCTTCCGATGTGGCAATGGCAGGATTTCCACATCATGCACTTGATTCATATCTTCCTAAACTTATTCGCGCAGGAAAAAGAGTGGCTATTTGCGACCAGTTAGAGCTCCCAGACCCGCGAAAAAAATTAGTAAAACGCGGGGTCACAGAGATCGTAACCCCTGGCCTATCAATAAATGATAACCTATTAAAGAGTAAAGAAAATAATTTCCTCGCTGCGATACATTTCGGGAGGTCACAATGTGGGATATCCTTTCTTGACATATCAACCGGCGAGTTTTTCGTCTCCGAAGGACAGCCAAGTTATGTTGATAAGTTACTGAATAACTTCTCCCCCAAAGAAACGCTTATAGAACGCAACCACCGAGCGGTTTTTGAAGAAGATTTCAATATGAAATGCCTGATATACCCGTTAGATGACTGGATATTTACGGAAAGCGCCGCACGGGAACGATTATTGAAACACTTTGAGGTACAGACATTGAAAGGGTACGGTATCAATGATATGAATGAGGGAATTGTGGCTGCGGGAGCGATACTTTATTATTTAGACATAAACCAGCAAAGAAATATCAGTCATATCACAAACTTGTCGCGTATCGAAGAAGATTCGTTTGTCCGGTTAGACAAATTTACCATTCACAACCTTGAGATACTGTCGCCCATGAACCGTGAAGGCGTGTCGTTGCTAGATGTGATTGATTATACGATTTCGCCGATGGGGGGACGCCTGTTGCGGCGTTGGATACTGTTTCCCTTAAAAGATATCAAGCAGATCAATGAGCGTCAGAATTGTGTAAAAGCATTCATAAGTAATCCGCAAAAGACCGATGAGATTGAAAGTCAAATAGCACAAATAGGTGATTTAGAGAGGATACAATCGAAGATAGCGACAGGAAGGGTCAACCCGCGTGAAGTCATCCAGCTTAAAGATGCGTTGAAAGCTGTGGGGGTCATTAAAAAGATTTGTTCGTGCAATCCTGTTGATACCGTCGTTCAACTCAGTAGCGTTTTGGAATCGTGCGAAACCGTTCAAAATCTTATTGATAAAACCATACAAAAGAATCCGCCGCTTGCGGTTATTAAGGGGGGCGTTATCAATAAAGGCGTCTATGAAGAATTAGATGAATTACGTCAACTATCGTACTCAGGCAAAGATTACCTGCTGAAAATGCAAAGAGATGCAATCGAAACAACGGGTATCACAAGTTTAAAAATCGCTTTCAACAATGTGTTCGGTTATTATATTGAAGTTCGAAATACGCACAAAGATAAGGTGCCGCAGGAATGGATACGTAAACAAACTTTAGTAAGCGCAGAGCGATACATTACGGAGGAACTGAAAGAATATGAAGAGAAAATATTAGGGGCAGAGGAAAAAATTGTTGCTTTAGAGGAAAAAATCTTCAGTGAATTAATTGCAGAAATAGCTAAATATGTGCAAATGATACAAAATAATGCGAATCAAATCGCAAAAATCGATTGCCTACTTTCTTTTGCTAAAAGCGCTTCACTGAATAAGTATGTATGTCCGACCATGGAGGATTCGGATGTAATTGATATAAAGGAGGGACGTCATCCGGTTATCGAAAAACAGTTGCCTTCGGATGCACCCTATATAGCTAATAACGTTTACTTAGACCGTGAAACACAACAAATTGTTATTATAACCGGGCCAAATATGTCGGGTAAGTCAGCGCTACTTAGACAAACAGCGCTAATAACATTGATGGCGCAAATAGGTAGTTTCGTACCAGCTAAAAGCGCTCATTTAGGTATCATCGACAAAATTTTTACACGGGTAGGCGCTTCTGATAACATATCTCTGGGCGAATCAACATTTATGGTTGAAATGACGGAAGCGGCTGAAATTTTAAATAATCTATCACCCCGAAGCCTCATCCTGTTCGATGAGTTGGGTAGAGGTACAAGCACTTATGATGGAATATCAATCGCATGGGCAATCGTTGAATATATTCATGAACATCCCAAGAATAACGCAAAGACGTTATTTGCAACACATTATCACGAAATGAATGAAATGTCTAAGACGTTCAAACGGATAAAAAATTACAATGTATCTGTAAAAAAAATAGATAATAAAGTGTTATTTTTACGTAAACTTGTACCTGGAGGTAGCGAACACAGCTTTGGCATTCATGTGGCACAGATGGCTGGCATGCCAAAGAGCATCGTAAAACGAGCGAATGAGATTTTAAAGCAACTCGAATCGGACAATAGGCAACAAGGGATAAAAACGAAACCGATAAAAAAAATTGCATCCTCCTTCGATGGGTATCATTTCAATCTGTTCCAGTTGGATGACCCTGTATTATGTCAGATACGCGATGAAATATTGAATCTCGACATGAATAATCTGACGCCCATGGAAGCAATGAACAAGTTGTTCAGTATTAAAAAAATTATTACCGGAAAATCGTAACGATAAGCGATGATACTCAACTATATATGGATATTTTTTATTTTAACGGCTTTTATAGTCGCTTTTCTGAAACTCCTGTTTCTCAACGATATTGAAATATTCAACCGTTTAATATCAGCTATCTTTGATGCTTCAAAAACCGGTTTTGAAATTTCTATAGGGCTAACGGGAATTTTGTCCTTGTGGCTTGGATTGATGAAGATCGCTGAGCAATCAGGGTTAATTCAATCGTTTGCAAAATTCGCTTCGCCTGTTTTTTCTAAATTATTTCCCGACATACCACGAGACAACCCGGTAGCAGGTACAATCCTGATGAACATTTCCGCCAATATGCTTGGACTGGATAATGCTGCTACGCCCATCGGATTAAAGGCGATGCAACAATTACAAGCGCTCAACCCGATAAAAAATACAGCCTCGAATGCGATGATTATGTTTTTATGTATCAATGCTTCGGGATTAACTATTATCCCAATAACCATTATCATGTACCGTCTGCAATTGGGCGCGGCGAACCCTTCGGATATTTTCGTCCCGATTTTAATTGCGACTTCCGCTTCCACACTTGTTGCCATACTCGGCGTCGGTTTCAGGCAAAAGATCAACCTCCTTCAAAAAAATCTTCTTTTTCTTCTAGGCGGTTTTGCACTGTTCATTTTCGGGGTCATTTATTTTTTCAATCGTTTTCCAAACGAAAAAATATCGGCTTATTCATCCTTAATTGCCAATTTTCTCCTTTTCACGATTATTTGCACTTTTATCATCGCCGGAATTGTGAAAAAAGTGAATGTTTATGACACATTCATTTTAGGGGCAAAAGAAGGCTTCCTGACAGCTGTTAAGATAATTCCATACCTTATAGCCATCTTAGTTGCGATCGGGGCTTTTAGGGCATCTGGCGCGATGGACTATTTTAATAATGGAATTAGCTGGATAGTAGGGAGTTGCGGATTTGACACCTCATTTGTTGATTCATTACCCACCATTATTATGAAACCATTGAGTGGTAGCGGCTCCAGAGGGATGATGATCGATGCCATGAAAACGTTTGGAGCAGATTCATTCTCTGGTCGTCTTTCCTGTATTGTTCAAGGTTCGACAGATACCATTTTTTATATCATCGCCGTCTATTACGGGTCGGTTGCGATCCGAAAGACACGGTATACGCTTCCTTGCGCACTAATTGCTGATCTGGCGGGCTCGATAACCGCCATAATAATCGCCTATTTATTCTATTTTTAAATTAATATGATAAGATATAATTCTAATGAGGCAAAAATCCCTGCTTTTCCCCGTCGCAAAATTTCCAATTGGATTAAAAGTGTAGCGTTTTCTTTAAATAGAAAAGTAGGAGAGGTTTCTTATATTTTTTGTTCCGACCAAAAAATTTTGGAAGTCAATCAGGATTTTTTATCGCACGACTTTTATACTGACGTCATTACTTTTGATTATTCATCAGACAACATCATTACCGGTGACATTTTCATAAGTATAGACACCGTACAATCGAATGCGATACAATACAAAACAACTTTTATAAACGAACTTTATCGAGTGATCATTCATGGCATTTTACACTTGTGTGGTATGAGAGATAAGACGGTAAAAGAAAAAGAATTAATGAGAAAACAGGAGAATGTTGCGTTATCCTCCCTAATTAACTATTTATAATTAACGATGAAATTTAATTATGATGTCATAGTAGTAGGCGGGGGTCATGCAGGGTGCGAAGCGTCGTCTGCAGCCGCTAATTTAGGTTCTCGAACATTGCTTATCACTATGGACATGAATAAATTTGCGCAAATGAGCTGCAACCCGGCCATCGGAGGAATAGCAAAAGGGCAAATAGTCAGAGAAATAGACGCTTTAGGTGGTTATATGGGAATTATAACCGACCGTGCATCAATTCAATTCCGCATGTTAAACAAAAGCAAAGGGCCTGCCGTCTGGAGTCCACGTGCACAGTGTGATAGAAACAAATTTTCAAATTTTTGGAGAGAGGCCCTCGAAGCGAATGTAAATCTTGATTTATGGCAAGACACAGTCGTACAATTGATACTAAATGAAACACGCAGTCAAGTAATCGGCGTCATAACAGAATTAGGGGTAGAATTTTATTCGTCTACGGTTATTCTAACTGTCGGCACATTCCTTAATGGATTAATACATATTGGAAAAGCGCGACTAGAAGGCGGACGAATTTCCGAAAAAGCGTCTTACAAGCTAACCGAGCAGCTAACGACTTTAGGGATTACATCTTATAGAATGAAAACAGGAACCCCTGTACGGATTGATGGAAGAAGCATCCGTTTTGAGGAGCTAACAGAGCAACCAGGTGAAACAGGATTTAACAAGTTTTCGTACTTAGACACAGTTGAGCGTAAACTAAAATCGTTAAGTTGTTGGACATTATTTACGAATGAAGCCTGTCATAAAGTGTTAAGAGAGGGATTACCTGATTCCCCTTTGTATAATGGACAAATTACAAGCATTGGACCGCGTTATTGCCCAAGCATTGAAAAAAAAATAGTTATCTTTTCGGGAAAGAGCCAACATCAATTATTCTTAGAACCGGAAGGAGAAATGACGAATGAGTACTATTTAAATGGGTTTTCGTCCTCATTACCCATAAATATTCAGCTTAAAGCATTACAAGCCATCCCCGCTTTCAAGCATATTCAAGTTTATCGTCCTGGATATGCAATTGAATATGATTATTTCGATCCTACCCAATTATGTCATTCATTAGAATCGAAGCGGCTTAAAAATCTATTTTTTGCAGGTCAAATAAATGGAACCACCGGATACGAAGAGGCTGCAGGACAGGGTATCATCGCAGGGCTTAATGCGCATATTAAGTGTAATGGAGGCGCCCCGTTTGTTTTATCGCGTAACGAGGCCTATATTGGCGTTTTGATTGATGATTTAGTTACAAAAGGAGTTGATGAACCATACAGGATGTTCACCTCAAGAGCTGAATACCGTATTCTACTTAGACAGGATAATGCCGACATGAGATTGACAGATAAAGCTTATCATGCTGGCTTGTCAAGCGCGTCGAGATATGAATTAGTAAGGCAAAAAAAGAAATATATTGAAGCGATCATGCAGTTTGTTGAAATGTTCCACGTGAAACCCGAGCAAGTGAATAATTATTTATATACACAAGGAACGCCGGCGCTTACGTATGGATGCAGATTGAAGGAAATTATCAAACGTCCCCAAATAGGGTTATCACAAATATCCGAAATCATTCCTGAGTTACAAATTGAATTTGAAAAAATACCCGTAAATCGAAGAGATGAAATAATAGTAGCAGCCGAAATTTTGATTAAATACGATGGCTATATAAAGCGTGAACAACAGATCGCAGAAAAAATAAGCCGATTAGAGAATATTACTATTTCTAATAAATTTAATTATGAAACTATACAATCCCTATCAACGGAGGCACGGCAAAAGTTGATGCGAATTAAGCCAAAAACTATTGCACAAGCAAGTCGGATTCCAGGAATTTCTCCGAGCGATATTAATATTTTATTGGTTTTAATAGGCCGATAGCCTAATTGTTTCACGTGGAACGGAACTGAAAGAGAAAATAAATAAAATTAATTATCAAATAACAATTTATGGAATCAATTTTTCAATTTTCAATTTTCAATTTTCAATTAGTACTGCCCACGTTGCCAGAATTGCCTGGGTGCTATCAGTATTTTGATGAAAAAGGCATTATTATCTATGTGGGAAAAGCCAAGAATCTGAAGAAAAGAGTATCGTCATATTTTATAAAAGAACATCAGGAAAAGAAAACAAGAGCGCTTGTAAAGCAAATAAGAGACATTAAATATATCATAGTAGATTCGGAAGAAGAGGCGCTTTTGCTTGAAAACAATCTTATCAAACAACATCAACCGCGTTATAATTTATTGCTGAAGGACGACAAGTCGTTTCCTTATATAGTCATTAAAAATGAGCTGTTTCCCCGCATTTTTTATACTAGAAATGTGGTTCGCGACGGTTCGCTTTATTTCGGCCCTTATGCCTCTGTCCCGACAGCAAAAACCATGTTAGAAATGATTAAGTCGATTTATAAATTGCGTACATGCAAATATCCCTTAACCCCAGAATCGATTGCGCAAGGACGACATAAAATTTGCCTCGATTACGACATCAAAAGATGCAATGCCCCTTGCACCGGAACTGTCACCGCTACAGATTACAACAACCAAATAGCAGAAATAAAAGAAATATTAAAAGGAAACAGTAACCGGATTTCAACGCTTTTAATCCTTGAAATGAAGCGTTTGGCTGGTGAAATGCGATTTGAGGAGGCACAGCAGCTGAAAGTAAAATTTGATATTATCGAAAATTTTCGCGCCCGCTCGACTGTTGTAACGGATTCCCTGCATGACCTCGATGTTTTTTCTTTTGATGAAAGTGATAAATCTGCCTATATCAACTATCTTCATATTGCCAATGGGGCGGTTGTGCACGTCTATACGCTCGAATACAAAAAACGATTACACGAACCGAAAGAGGACATCCTTAGCTTAGGAATTATTGAGATGCGTGACCGATTTAAAAGTTGTGCGAATGAAATTATAGTGCCGTTTTTGCCGGATGTTAAAGTTTCGGAGCGCGTTGTTTATACCATTCCGTATAGGGGAGAGAAGAAAAAATTGCTGGAATTGTCTATTCATAATGTAAAACAATATAAAATTGCTTGCTTAAACCGTGCGGATAAATTCAACCCGGAGCAGCGTACAACACGCTTGCTGAAAGCCATCAAAAATGATTTACATCTGCCCGTTTTGCCTATGCAGATCGAGTGTTTCGATAACTCGAATATTCAAGGAACAAATCCAGTCGCCGCATGTGTGGTATTTAAAAAGGGCAAACCTTCAAAAGCCGATTATAGACATTTTCATATAAAAACAGTAACAGGCCCCGACGACTTTGCCTCGATGGAAGAGGTGGTCGCGCGCCGATATATACGCATGATAGAGGAAGACAAACCATTACCCCAACTGATTGTTATTGACGGAGGTAAGGGACAATTGAATGTAGCGACGGGTGTTCTCCAAAAATTAGATTTGTTGAATAAAATAGCCATAATTGGACTAGCAAAACGGATTGATGAAATATTTTTACCGGGCGACCCTAATCCGCTTATTCTCGATAAAAGATCGGAGACTTTGAAGGTTATTCAACAGTTGCGCGACGAAGCGCACCGGTTCGGAATAACCTTCCACCGTAATGTCAGGAGCCAAAAACAAGTTCGATCTGCGTTGGATACGATACAGGGAATCGGCGAGAAAACGAAAACATTATTGTTGAAAAAATATAAAAGCGTAAAGCGAATGAAAGAAGCGCCTCTTCACGAGTTAGCCGTATTGATAGGAAAGTCAAAAGCCGAGACGCTTCTAAAAAATATATAGAAAGTATGAGAGTAGTAATTCAAAGGGTAAAATATGCGTCGGTCACGATTAATAGCGCTGTGATATCGTCCATTAAGCAAGGTTTATTAGTCCTTATAGGAGTTGATGAGGCTGATAATCACGACGATATAGAATGGTTAACCAAGAAGATCGTAAAGTTACGCGTTTTTGATGACGCGCAGGGGGTAATGAATAAATCAGCGCTGGACATTGGATGCGACATTTTGGTGGTGAGTCAGTTCACGCTCCATGCGCAAGTGAAAAAAGGAAACAGGCCGTCATATATACGCGCAGCAAAACCGGAGATCGCGATTCCGTTATATGCTTCTTTTTGTTCACAATTAGAGAATTTATTAGGTCATGAAGTTAAAACGGGCGATTTCGGCGCTGATATGCAGGTTGAGCTACGAAACGACGGCCCCGTAACGATATGGATTGACACAAAAAACAAAGAATAAAGTAAGCGCTGGCAAGTAAGCAAGGTTGACATGAAAATGATTTTTTAAACTTCGGCATAGCGTCCACACAATGGATAGTTATTTTGTACGTACGGAAAAATAATCGGCTAAAAGTAGCAGGCTAGTACGAGCATCAGATTCGGGAAAACTGTTGATGATTTCGACGGCTTTATGTTTGAATGATAATAGACGATTTTCGGCATACTCAATGCCATAATATCGTTTGGCAAAATTGATTAATGAGGAGATATTTTGAGGAGTAAAGTCCTGATTGTTAATTAATGAGTAAAAATAATCACAATCCTTTTCAGGTGCGTTCTTTAAGGCATAAATGAGTGGAAGGGTTATTTTGCCTTCTCGAATGTCATTGCCGGTAGGTTTACCGATAGATGCGTCTTCGAAATAATCGAAAATATCATCTTTAATCTGGAAGCAATAACCTAAATATTCGCCAAAAAACCGGCATTTTTGGATAATCTCGATAGGTGCGTTTACCGAGATAGCGCCAATTTCAGAACATGCTGAAATAAGAGAAGCAGTTTTTTTTTGTATCATCCGCAAGTACTCCAATTCGTCAATGATACGCCTTTCGGAGTTATCTATTTGGATGAGTTCGCCTTCAGACAAGTCGCGACATACCTGTGCAATTATTTTTATGATAGTCAGATTGCCTGTTTCCACTGCGTTCAGGATAGAGCCTGAAAGAATATAATCACCAGTCAGGACTGCGATGCGGTTATCGAAAATTGCGTTCAGAGACGGGAGGCCGCGACGTTTTTTAGTTTCATCTACTACATCGTCATGGATTAGCGTGGTTGTGTGTAATGTTTCGATGAGTACGGCTGCACCTTGCGTTATTTTTGTCGGTTCGCCGCAGACTTTAGCCGTCAGGAGCAAAAGTAAAGGGCGAATATGTTTGCCGTTGGAACTTAAAACTTGTTCAATAGCGGATTGAAGCAAAGGCGTATCGCTATGGAGCGCGCTTGCAAAATCTGCTTCAAATTGTTCAAATTCAGCAGCAACCGGTTTAACTATTTGCTTTTTGTCAATCATTTTTTCATTCAAATTTGCCTCAAAGATAGTGCAACCCGAGAGATATACAAAATGCGAAATACAGGCAGGCGATTGGAATGCAAAAAAAAATTTATAACTTTACGCTTTGAAAGTGGATAATTTTTGTAGAAAAAGATTTTTAATATCTTATATGTTAAATAAATAAGTAAATGAAGTTATTATTAGTTGATGCTTACGCGCTCATATATCGCGCTTACTATGCTTTTATAAAAAACCCGCGAATTAATTCAAAGGGAATGAACACGTCGGCCATTTTCGGTTTTGTTAATACACTTGAAGAAGTAATGAAAAGAGTTAGTCCAACGCATATCGCAGTATGTTTTGACCCGCCAGGCAAGACCTTTCGGCATGAAGCATTTGAGGAATACAAAGCGCAGCGAGAAAAAACACCTGAAGATATTCATTTGTCAGTACCCATTATTAAAGAAATTATTCGAGCGTATCAAATCCCAATCCTTGAAGCGCCGCGATATGAAGCCGACGATGTAATAGGTACAATATCTAAGCAGGCCGAAAAAGAAGGTTTTGACGTTTTTATGCTAACGCCGGATAAAGATTATGGACAGTTGGTTTCGTCACATATCTTTCAATTTCGTCCCAAGTTTGGCGGCGATTATGAGACGCTTGGAATCAAGGAGGTGTGCGAAAAGTATGGGTTGACAGAGGTTCGTGGGATGATTGATTTATTAGGTTTGATGGGCGATTCATCCGATAATATTCCGGGGTGTCCGGGAGTAGGCGAGAAAACAGCCCAAAAATTGTTAGAGGAGTTTGTATCTATTGAGAATCTGTTAGCTAATACTGCGAAGTTGAAAGGTAGCCTTCAATCAAAAATTGAAGAGAATGCAGAAATAATTCTCTTTTCAAAGTTTTTAGCTACAATCGTAACTGATGCACCTGTACAATTTGATCCAGTTCAATGTGAATTTAAAAAACCAGACATTGAACGTTTAAAGAGTATTTATAATGAATTAGAGTTCAAATCGTTTCTTTCAAAGTTGGAAACGAATGTTAGAAATCATCAAGAGATTCCGAAAATAGTCAATAATAGGAACGAAGCAACGAAACAAACGAGAGTACAGCGCTCGCTTTTCGACGAGGAGAATGACGAAAAAATACAGAAGACGTCTGCTCAAAGATCGCTTTTCGAAAATGCGATTGAAGAAAAATATGAAATAGATGGTATGCCGACAGAGCAAACAAGTTCAGCTGAAAAATATGAACTATGTGACATCAAAAATACGCCACATACTTATTATGTAGCAGATAATGATTTTGAAATACGCGAATTGGTTCAACGCTTAGCTGTACAAGGGGAGTTTGCTTTTGATACAGAAACTGATAGCGCTGATCCCATCATAGCGCAGTTAGTGGGTATGTCGTTTGCAGTAAAGGAATTTGAAGCATGGTATGTGCCGGTTCCGCAACCGAAAGAAGAAGCGATGAAAATTATCTTGTATTTTGCTGAAGTGTTGGAAAACAAACAAATAGCAAAGATTGGGCAAAACATTAAGTTCGATATGCTTGTGTTACGCAAATATGGTGTGCAAGTGCAGGGACGTTTATTTGATACGATGATCGCACACTATCTGCTCAATCCTGAATTACGACACGGAATGGATTATCTTTCGGAGACATATCTTAATTATAAACCCATCCCTATTGAGGCATTGATTGGAGCTAAAGGTAAAAGCCAGCTTTCTATGCGAGACATTGACAAAGGAAAGGTTGCTGAATATGCAGCAGAAGATGCGGATGTGACATTACGATTGAAAAAATTCTTTGAGCCTAAATTGAAAGATAATGTAGTAGAAGCGCTTTTTTATGATATTGAAATGCCTTTGGTTTATGTGTTAGCCGATATGGAAGAGACAGGAGTGAAAATAGATACACGGGCATTGAATCAATATTCCATTACATTAACAGAAAAGCTGCATGAGTTGGAACGCAATATTTATCAGTTAGCGGGGATGAAATTTAATATTAATTCCACCAAACAGGTAGGAGAGATACTTTATGAGAAACTGAAAATAACCGATAACAAAGTAAAAAAGACGAAGACTGGCGGGTTCAGCACTAATGAAGAAACGTTAGAAAAGCTGCGTAACAAACATCCTATTATTGAGAAACTGCTTGATTATAGGGGTGTAAAGAAGCTCTTAAGTACTTATATTGATGCGTTGCCTCAATTGATAAATCCAGAAACAGGAAAGGTACATACGTCGTTTAACCAGACAGTAACCGCCACCGGACGCTTGAGCTCGACTAATCCGAACCTCCAAAATATCCCAGTGCGCGAGGTTATGGGTCGCGAAATACGAAAGGCTTTTATTTCCGATAGTGATGATTGTGTTTTTTTCTCTGCCGACTATTCGCAGATTGAGTTAAGGGTGATGGCGCATATCAGCTGCGATCAACAGATGATTGCCGCGTTCAGCCGAGGGGAGGACATCCATACAGCAACTGCAGCCAAGATTTATGGGGTAACCGATGAAAACGTTACGTCCGAGATGCGTCGGAAGGCTAAAACGGCTAATTTCGGTATTATTTATGGTATTTCTGTGTTTGGGTTGGCTGAGAGGTTAGACATTCCACGACGCGAGGCGAAGGAACTGATTGACGGTTATTTTAAAACCTATCCTCGTATTCAAGAATATATGGTTGAATGTATTCAGGAGGCATACACAAAGGGCTATGCTGAAACGTTGTTTCATCGACGCAGGTATTTGCCGGATATTCAATCAAATAATTCTATTGTAAGAGGATATGCCGAGCGAAATGCGATTAATGCGCCGATACAGGGAAGCGCTGCCGATATAATTAAAGTTGCTATGGTGCGTATTTATAATCGTTTTGAGGAGGAGGGGCTAAAAAGTAAGATGATTTTGCAGGTGCATGACGAGTTGAACTTCAATGTATATCAGGACGAATTGGAACAAGTGCGTCGAATTGTTCTTGAAGCTATGGAAGGAGCGATACAATTGCAGGTACCTTTGATTGCTGATTTCGGGGTAGGGAAGAACTGGTTGGAAGCACACTAAATAATTAAAATTTACGAATTACAAATTACAAAATTACATAATATGGCATTAAAATGTGGAATTATCGGACTTCCGAATGTGGGGAAGTCAACAGTATTTAATTGTTTATCGAATGTAAAGGCGCCGGCGACAAATTTTCCGTTTAGCACATTAGAGCCAAATATGGGCGTTATTACTGTGCCGGATGAGCGCCTTAATAAATTAGCGGAGCTTGTACATCCCAAACAAATTGTACCTACGACGGTCGAGATAGTTGATATTGTAGGATTGGTGAAAGGCGCAAGCAAAGGCGAAGGGCTTGGCAACAAATACTTGGCCAATGTGCGTGAGACGGATGCGCTCATTCATGTTTTGCGCTGTTTCGACGATCCGAATATCGTTCATGTAGATGGGAGTATTAATCCGGTTCGCGATAAGGAGATCATGGAAATGGAGCTTCAAATAAAAGATTTGGAAACGATTGATTCGCGAATCACAAAGGTGCAGAAGCAGGCGCAGACTGGGGGAGATAAGCAGGCGAAGCTAGTTTATGAAGTTCTTGTGAAATATAAGACGGCTTTAGAACAGGGCCAAAATGCCCGTACCGTGACCTTAGATACGAAGGATGAACGGAAAATAGCGCATGATCTGTTTCTACTCTCAGATAAACCGGTTTTATACGTTTGCAATGTAGATGAGGTCAGCGCAGTCAGTGGAAATAGTTATGTTACAGCGTTCTGTGAAGCGGTGAAATCAGAATCGTCCGAAGTACTAATTATCGCAGCTAAGATTGAGAGTGAAATCGCCGAATTAGATACTGCGGAAGAAAGAGAGATGTTTCTTCGGGAGATAGGATTAACTGCCTCCGGCGTGAATCGCATCATAAAAGCGGCCTATCGATTGCTCAATTTAGAGACGTTTCTTACCGCTGGGCCGAAGGAGGTGCGCGCATGGACGTACAGAAAAGGATGCAAGGCGCCTCAGTGTGCAGGCGTCATTCATACCGACATTGAGAAAGGTTTCATACGCGCCGAAGTAATAAAATACAACGATTACATCCGTTATAGCTCTGAGGCTGCTGTGAAAGAAGCCGGCAAAATGAGTGTAGAAGGGAAGGAGTACATGGTACAAGATGGCGACATCATGCACTTCCGTTTCAATGTGTAAAAAAAATGCCCCCTTTCATCAACGAAAGAGGACATTCCAAAAAAAATCATTGATATGGAAAATGATTATTTTCTGATACCGAGTTCTTTGATGATCGCCCGATAGCGTGAAATGTCTATACGGGTCAGATAATCAAGAAGGCGGCGACGTTTGCCTACTAACATCTTTAGGGCGCGTGAAGTGTTAAAATCGTGATGATTTTTTTTCAGATGCTCGGTGAGATGGTTGATGCGGAAGGTAAACAAAGCGATTTGGCTTTCGGGCGAGCCTGTGTCAGAAGCAGACTTTGCTCTGCCGTGTTTGCTAAAGAGTTCTTCTTTTTTAGCGGAATCTAAATACATAAAATTTTACTTTAATAAATTAATACCATATTATTTAAGCGGCTGCAAAGATACGCTTTTTTTTTAACTTCCAACACTTTTGAAAAAATATTTTTTGCGGCATGACCCGTTAGCGTATCCTGATACAAAAAATCCCCCGACTCTCGCTCTTTTTTGGGGAGGGGTCGGGGGATCGGTTGTTTGTTAATGAATTATTTTTACAGATTGATTCCCTGAGACAACGACATACATGCCGCGGTCGGGCAGGGCAGCTGCGGCTTTTTCGCTTATGGCAATCCCCTTGTAAATCAACTTACCGAAAAGGTTATAGACGCTCCATGAATGGCCTTCGATGAGACCGCTGACATGCAGCATACCATTCAGTACATACACATGTAGGGGCGCCTCCTGCGGTCGCACTATTTCATCGATGCCCGTTGGTGGTATTTCGCGGAAGGCGGCTTCGATGGTGACATCGTAGTCAGGCATCGCGATGGTACGGACGACGCCCTCGCCGCTTAAAGCAACGGTAACAGTACTGCTACCTACGCGAAAAGCGGTTATAGTCAGGAGTTCGTACCCATCATTAGGGATGATAGTAAGCGTTACGGTTTGCCCTTCTTCCGCGCTTAAAACGTCTGCCACGATGCTGCCGCCGGTGAAATCGCCGATATATACGTTATATGTCGGGTCAGGATCAGGATCGGGATCAGGTTCAGGATCGGGATCAGGTTCAGGATCGGGATCAGGGTCGGGATCAGGATCAGGATCAGGATCAGGGTCAGGATCAGGATCAGGATCGGGGTCAGGATCAGGATCGGGGTCAGGATCAGGATCGGGGTCAGGATCAGGATCGGGGTCAGGATCAGGATCGGGGTCAGGATCAGGATCAGGATCAGGATCGGGGTCGGGGTCGGGATCGACAATGGTCAAGATAAAGGACAGCGAAGCATCGGGCGCAACGCC
>Ga0082212_10003394_pt1 | contig 22595 bp, 17 predicted proteins | sample TergutNt197P3_FD_71548 | JGI IMG/M metagenome (GOLD analysis project Ga0082212, IMG submission 71548) | Neocapritermes taracua P3 segment gut microbial communities from Petit-Saut dam, French Guiana - Nt197 P3 | ecosystem: Host-associated > Arthropoda: Insects > Digestive system > Gut ...
TAACGGCGTAGCAAGTCCGCCTTGCAAGCATCTAGCGGTCGTGATATGCGAGCAAATCCCGACCCTAGTGCAGTGTAACATTTAAGTGTTACACTGCACTAGAGTACAATCCTCTATATCACGGGAGCTATTCATGGAAACCTGCACAACGAATATTTTTTTGGAAATCCAGTAATGCCAAAGCCACGTATCAAAAAGGTAATGACACCAAGGGAAGTTGAAAAACTGATCATAAGCCATGGATGGGTACTGGTGCCAGGGGAGGGTTCGCATCGCCAATACGAACATGAGACACTCAACGGAAGAGTCACAATACCCTTTCATGCTGGCGATTTGTCAAAATTTACTGTCCACCGCATTCTAAAACAAGCCAAAATTGCCAAATAGGAGACTTTATGAAATTGACGTATCCAGCCTGTTTTTTCAAAGACAAAGAAACCAACACATACACGGTAGAATTGCCAGACTTGCCCGGATGCGTTTCTCAAGGCAATACTCTGGATCATGCAATCCAAATGGGAACAGAAGCCGCCTCGATGTGGGTTTTAAGGGAGCTTGAAATCGGAAAACCAGCACCGAATGCTACCCCGATAGAAGAGATAAAGCCAGAACAGGGATGGTTTACAAGTTTTCTGCTACTTGACCTAGACGAATATGTTGCCAAGAATGGCCAACAGCCGATCAAAAAAACGTTTGAAATTCCTGCTTACCTTAACGCTTTTGCAGAGTCCCAAGGCATAAACTACTCACATATTATTCAAAAACAAATAACCGAAATGTATTACAGCCAACACTCCTAAGCTCTTTCTAGTGGCTAGAAAAAACAACATCGCGACTTTAGCCGCCTCAACTAACCACTTGTAACTGTAAACTGATAACTGATAACTAAAAAACAGGCAGATACATGTATCAAATCACAAACCACATTTTTATTAGCTTTGCCCACCACGTCAGGGGGCATTCGGGGCCATGTATATCGCTACATGGCCACACATGGAAGTTTGAAGTTACTTTATGCGCCGATGTTTTGGATGGCGAGGGCTTTGTTGTGGACTTTGGCCAGTTGCGAAAAAAGGTGCTAATACCCTGCCATGACCTCTTAGACCACAGCATGGCTATGGGAGAGCATACCTGGTCTAATATCTACACTCATTTAGCCCCTATCGGTGAGGAGTTGCGGAAGAGTCGCTTAGAGACAATTGGACAATTGGGCGAGCAACAAAATTCCTATACCGGCCTCCTTAATGGAGCAAAAAATGAGTTTCCCGGCGGTATCAAGGTTGCGATATTTCCATTTAGCCCTACTAGCGAAAGACTAGCTGAATGGCTATATATCCTAGCAAAGGACTGCATGGAGGATGGTCGGATAAAAGTAGCTAGAGCAAGGATATATGAGAGCCTACACCCCACAGAGTCTATGGCTGAGTATGGTGGGTAGTTATCAGTTTTCAGTTTTCAGTGGTCAGTTTTCAGTTATCAGTTATTAGTGGTCAGAGTAGGTAGTTGCAAAACCCAGTAATTTACCTGCTCCATTATTTTCATCTTAGGTGTTTTGCAATACCGGCGGTTTTGCAAGAGGCTCGGAAGAATAATGACGTGGCAAAGTAGCTAAATAGTGCTATGATCCCCTTATGGAACGCATCATTTGGGACGAAGATAATGCTATAGAGCATTGGCGCAAACACCACATCAGCTTTGAGGATGCAAAACTGATTTTTAAAGACCCATTCAGAATCACAGGGGCTGACAATCGCTTTGACTACGGAGAAAACCGCTACTGGACAATCGGCAAAGTCGAAAATAGGTATTTGATGTTGTATGTTGCACATACGATAGAGGAAAATGGTGACACAGTAATTACAATCATTAGTGCGCGAAAGGCAGAACCGCTAGAAAGGAGGCTTTATGGCAATCGTAAGCTATAATCTGAGCGAACCATGGGTAATCACGCCAAATCAAGAAGCTAGACTTAAAGCACTGGAAGAAATGCCTGACGAGGAAATTATTTTTACTGAGAATTGTCCGAAAATGACCGAAGAACAGCTTGCAGGTTTCCGGCCATGGAATGAAGTCATGGCCGAACTCAAGGCACTGAAAAAAGAAAAGGTGTTGGTTTAGTTATCAGTTATCAGTTGTCAGTTATCAGTTATCAGTTATCAGTTATCAGTGGGTAGTTTTCAGTTTTCAGTTGTCAGTTATCAGTGGGTTGGTTTCAGGTCATTAGTTATCAGTTTTCAGTTATCAGTTTTCAGTTGGTTGGTTTCAAGTTGTTAGTGGCTTTCTGTTAGTGGCCAGTGATCAGTTGGTTGGTTTCAGGTTGGTGGTGGCCTTCTGTTAGTGGCCAGTGATCAGTTGGTTGGTTTCGGGTTGGTAGCTGGTAGTTTTCAGTTATCAGTTATCAGTTATCAGTGGCAAGTGGTCAGTGGTCAGTAAAAGCAACTGATAACTGGTTACTCACTTTCAGGTATAAAAGATGTGCTACACTTATACTAGGTTGCGTTTAATCGGGATTAAACGCGAAACGCAAAAGTTTTTGCAAACACGAGCAAAGCCCGTATTTTCAAAAACTTGCGGGCACTGCTTTCGCATTGCCGTTATACCAAGTTGCTCCCGTATGGGTGCAACTTGGTATAAAGTGGAAAGAGGAAGGAGTTTTTTCCCTTTCTGAATTCGTCAATCTTATTAATAGGCTGAAATAACAATGGCTACGTGGAGAATCGAAACTCCCGAATGGGAAATGTTGGTTGAGGCCGCATGGCGAGCATGGGAGTGTGCTTATGCTCCCTACTCAAGGTTCCATGTCGGTGCGGCTCTATATCTTGAAAACAAGGCTATCGTAATGGGGTGCAATGTTGAAAATGCTACATACCCGATGACTCTTTGTGCTGAAAGAACTGCCCTTTGTTCTGCAGTAGCCCAGCATGGCCTAAAACCAGGCCAACTAGTGGCTCTGGCAATCGTGACAGAGGCAGAATTACTCACGCCACCTTGTGGTGCCTGTCGTCAGGCTCTTGCAGAATTTTCAGATGATCTGCCCATACTTATCGGCAACCGAAACGAGCGAAAGTTGTTCCAATTAGATAAATTATTGCCTGAGGCATTTACAGCAAGAAATTTAAGGCAGAATCATTCTGAAAGTAGTTAAACTATATATGTAATATTATGCTAGGTTTCCTAGGACGGGTTGGCGTACCGATCTTAGGATGGCTATCCTGGCGCATCTAGTAACGATTAGGTATGTGACGCAAGAGGTAAATGATGGCGATTGACCGCGAAAAGCTGGCAAAACAAGCGGAAGAATATCTGATGGCTGGCAAGGCTGGCAAGGCTATAGATAACTTTTTGAAGTTGCTTGAGGATAACCCCAAAGACCTTAACACTGCTAATCGCATAGGCGACATTTATCTACAGGAAAAAAAGCAGGCCGAAGCACTGGCGATGTTTAAGCGCGCCGCCGAAGGGTTTGAAAAAGATGGTTTTCTTAATAAGGCGATAGCAATTTACAAAAAGGCATTTAGGTCAGCTCCTGAAGACATGGATTTGGCCACTTGTCTGGTTGGCCTATACAAACGCGCAAACATGGTAAAGGATGCAGTACAACTCCATATTCAGCTTGCAGATTTATTTACAAAAAAGGGGATGCTTCAAAGAGCTTTGCAGGAATTTGCTGAGGTAGTGGCGTTAGAACCACGGAATGTAAAAAATAAAATCAAATTGGCAGAACTATATACGAAGGAAGGAATGCAGGAACAAGCATCGGAGTTATTCCTCGAAGTAGCCGAAATGCTTGCAATGGAGGGTAAGCACGCCGAGGCAAGCCAAATCCTTGAGCAGACAAAGTCCATGACAAAGGTTCCACAGCTCTATCTCACACATTTCCGCTTATGTGTGATTCAGCGTGACTTTTCCTCAGCAAAAAGCCATTTAGATGAGGGGCTTGTTGCAAATCCAAAAAACCCAGAGTTGATGGAAGCTAAGGCTGAAATTGAGATACAACTCCAAAATCCTCTCGTCGCAATTGAAATACTTTCCCAAATCATCCAGATGCCTGAAAAGGCATTTGCCACCTGCGAGCGCGCACTAAAGGGCTGTATGTCAAAGGGGCTGATGGAAAAAGGGCTTACAGCCTTTTCGCCCGCCGCCATTGAAATTGCAAAGCGTGGTCTGGGCGAGCCAATTAAAAGGCTACTGCATAACGTTCTAGGGACCGACCCCATCCCTGAATACTGGATTTTACTTGCGGAAATTGCCCATCAGAATGGTGCAAAAGAAGAACAAACCGACTCATTAAAGTATGCGCTCAGTCTGGTAGGGGACGCTGATCCACGTGCAGGCGGACTCCGCAAGCAATTACTTGACTTGGGCGTTGACCAAAATAACATGAAGATTGATGGCCCCCCTGACCTTGAAAAACATTCTGGTGGAGCCGAAGTAAATCTTAATCCTCAACAGGCGAGGCAGGTTGACCAACTTACTACCGAGGCCGGGCAACATGAAAGCCTAAAGCGAACAGACAAGGCCATTGATACATATCAAAAGGTACTGGAGATTGACCCAACTAATTCAAATGCTATCGAGCGAATCGCAGAAATTCATAAGGCCTCCGGCGTAGTCACTAAGGCACAAACCCATTATTGCAAGGTTGCTGAAAAACTTGCCGCCCTTGGCAACAACGAGTTGGCTATTAAGTATTTGGACAAAGCCGAAGCCATACTGCCAGGTTCGACAAGGGTTTATCGACTCACCCTTGGACTAAATAATCCCCCTGCGCCAAAGCCAGTAGCTCCAGCACCAATTGCAATGCCGGCACCACCTGAGCCACCTGCACCTTTGCCCATTCAACCTGAACCTGTTGCTACTCCAGCCAGTGCACCGCCACCACCACCGATACCTGTTGCCGCTCCGCCTGCCATGCCATCCATGCCATCTCTGGGCGACCTAGACCTAGAAATCCCAGGCATACCTTCGTCACCGGTAGCATCACTAGCACCAGTACCATCAATCAGCCAGCCACAGATAGCACCTGTTCAACAAAAAGTCGACGCTGGCTTAGAGCAGGCACTAAGCTCTATTGATTTCCAGTTGGACTACGGTAGCCCTGAAGAAGCCAAGATGGAAATTGATCGGGCAATGACAATATACCAAAACGAACCCGAACTCCAAAAAAGACTTGAGATTGTCGAAGAAAAACTCAAGTCTCGCAAATCAAAAATTGATGTGGCTGACACGTTGCAAGAAAGCTCTTCTTTTGATCTTTCTGACATCCTCGACCTCTCTTTTGGTGCCTCCCAAGGGGTTGAAGAGATGCACGACAACACAAAGGTGGCCGAGAAGATTCAAACCGCCGAGGAGCTCTTCAATGCCTTCAGGGATGAAGTTGCCGAAAAGGTAAGCGGCGATGACTACGACACACACTACAACCTTGGTATTGCCTACAAGGAGATGCAACTGGCCGATCCGGCAATCGAGGCTTTCAAACAAGCGATGGCCGACCCAGAGCGCACCCTAGAGTGTTGTTCTATGTTAGCACTTTGTGAAGAAATCAAGGGAGACATAGAGGCCGCAATGCAATGGTTGCGTAAGGGTATTGACGACCCCGGCTTTCCACCAGTGGATAGCGTGGGCTTGAGGTACGATCTGGCTAATATGCTCGCCAGGGCAGGGAGACAGGCCGAAGCCAATACCTTATACCAAGAAGTCCAGCGACTTATCCCAGGATATGGCACGTAATACTGAGTTGCACCCAACCGAGAGCAACTTGGAATTAGGACAATGTCAAGTGGAACCGCTATAACTCACTTCCCCAAACAAAACCCTGAAAACATAGCATCGAGTGCTAGGTCGGCTCGGTCTTCACCTGTAAGCCGAGTTAGTAAACCCCAAGCTCCCTGTAAAAGACTTGCCGGTATTTCAGGCGGCACATTTTCTGGCAATTCTGCTATCAATTCCATCTGACAAACCATGTCTGAAAGTAAATCCCTCTGTCTTTCTGTGGCGAGGGCACCCAAACATGCGTCTGGAGAAAACTCGCCACAAAATCGCTGTTTCAAAGCAATTTCTAGTTGAGCCAAGTCCCCAGTTTTTGCCGAAATGCAGATTCCACTGCACTGAGCTAGATCGCATTGGTTGCGGACAAGAATGGTTTTTTCAGGGTATGGCTCGATGAATGCTTGGGTTTCCGGGTCGGGTTGATGGTCTGTTGCTGGAACTAAATGCAGTACCAAATCTGCCATTTGCAGGAGGGGGTCGATGCGGGCGACACCAAGGCTCTCGATAGGGTCATCTGTTGCTCTGATTCCTGCGGTATCAAATAAATGTAAGGGTAGGCCGGCCAACTCACACTTTGCCTCCAGAACGTCTCTTGTAGTGCCTGGTATCTCGGTAACTATTGCCCGTTCTTCTCCTGCCAAAACATTGAATAGAGTGCTTTTGCCGGCATTGGGTCTGCCGATTATCGCCACACGGATTCCATCTCGCAACCAACCGGCCACTGTAGACCGTCTTTGTTCCACGTGGAACGTATCTTTGAGTTTTTTCGCTGATGTCTTTAGTTTGTTTATGTGTAGGGCTATACCTTCATCCTCACCATAGTCAACACTGGCCTCTGTCTGCGCCACAAGTTGTGAAATCTCTTCTTTTGCATTAATAATCCAATCAGGCAGTCGCCCAACCCTTGCTTGAGCTTGCCGAATCTGGGCATCAGTTGCGGCAGTCATCAAGTCTTTTAATGCTTCTACATCCAAAAGACCCTGTTTGCCGTTGAAAAGGGCGCGCTTGGTAAATTCTCCGGGCACGGCCAGGCGAACCCCTAAGTCACCCAAGTGCTCCAAAAACCGCCTTACCAACAATGGATTTCCGTGGAGATGAAACTCTACCACGTCCTCCCCAGTATATGAATTGGGGGAGGGGAAAAATATTACTAGTGCCTTTTCGTGATACCCTTTCCACTTAAGACTACATAGTGTTGCATTTCTAGGGTCTGGCAATTTAATAAGGGGTTCAAAAAGATTACCAAGATTATCCCCAGACACCCTGATTATTGTCACTGAGGAGGACAATAGTGGCGTTGCGGGGGCGCAAATAGGCTCCATCCAAGTCAGGCTTTTCTACAAACCTTAAGGCTTTTGACTGCACCAAAGCCCTCACTTTGAGTCTCTAAATCGCTTTCGTTGCTTATGACGATATGTACCCACCTGCGTTCTTTGGGCGTTAGTGAAGCAAAGGTATAACTACCTGTCTGTCTTGCTTTTTCTGCCGCTAGGTTTGCCATTGCCACTAATTCCTGCATTCTGAAAAGTCTCATGCCTGATACGTCTAGGTATACCAACTTGGACTCATCCCTTTCTCCCTGTGCTTCATGTAGCAAAAACTGAAGCGCATCCAGCGGCTGTGACCGACCACTCAGCAGAAATAAGGCATCCTGACCTGAAAGTACCATCCTATTAGGAAATAACCTATCGTCGCCAGACTTTTCAAATGTCGCAGTAACGTCAAACCCTAAGTGGGCACACCACTTTGTTGCCAACTCTGGAATACCTTCGATGGGTGTGGCATGTCGCATATATACCTCAAACCACTATCGGTTGGGGTTTATGTTGCCTCATCAAGAACCAGGTTTGCCCCATCCCAACAAGATTAAAGAACAAGTAATAAAGGGTAAGCCCTGCAGGGGTATATGCAAAGAAGAAGCCCATCATTACTGGCATTATTACCATCATCATTTTGCGCTGTTGGGGGTCTCCCATAGGAGGGGTCATAGCCTGTTGGGCTATCATTGTTGCAACCATCATTGCAGGGAGAATAAAAAATGGGTCTGAGCGCGAAAGGTCTGTAATCCAAAAAATCCAGTGCGCCTGCCTCAGTTCAAAGACAGCTTGTAGCATAGACCACAGAGCCATAAAAACTGGCATCTGCGCCATTGCAGGTAGGCAACTCCCCAGGGGGTTATGGCCATTCTTTTTATAAAAAGCCATAAGTTCTCTCTGCATTTCCTGCTTTTTGGCCATGTCGTTGCCAAATTTTGCATACTTGGCCTGTATCTGCTTTGTATATGGCTCCAATTCTTTTTGTCTCAACATTCCCTTGGTAGTCTTTGTATTCAATGTCCACAGCGACAGCCGGACTAATAGGCTTAGAATCACCAGCGACCAGCCCCAGTTTGGAACAATACCTTGAATAAAGCGGAGTACTAGAAATAGGAATTTAGCAATCAGGCCAAAGAAGCCAAAGTTCATCACTAATAAATAGGGCTTACCTTTTTCTGGCTGGCCGGGTGGGTGGAAGGTTGCCAGATGCTCAGCCTGCTTAGGGCCAAGGTAGAGCCTAGCCAAAACATCGCCACCTGAATCCGGGATGGCGTGATAGCCAGGAAACCAACCGTTATCTTTTTTTGTGGGTTGGGCAGATTCCCACACCGCCGTAAAGTAATGGGTGGTCTGCCTTCTATTTGTTTCGACCCCTGCATCTAACCCTACGCTCTGTGTTGCAGTAGGTAATTCCTTACGTTTTCTGCCAAGGAATTTAAACCAAGGATCGGAAAGGATTTTGTTCCAGGCCACAGCATTAATTTTTTTCCCCTCGATACTAAAAACCCTACCTGCCTCAAGTCCAGCAAAGGGGTTGGCTGGGTATTGCCTACCACTACTAATATCTGTCGCCAGAGGAATGTCGTTAAGGGCACGGATTAAGTAAAGCTCGCTCCTATTGGGTGAATGTAGTTCCACGTCGAGGATATATCCATCCATTGGTATGCGATATGTCAATCGAGTGCCGAGGTTGTTGGAAAAAATAATGGCCAGTTCGTTTTCACCTTCCTCAACTAATGGTTGGTTTGTAAATGTCGCCTCCGTTACCCCCCCGATACCTAAAAACTCGGCAGAGCTAAGTTTGCCGGTTAATTCCCTTACTTCCTTGGGGAAAAATGCCGTGCCGTCCTGTTTCCAGACAACTTGTACCAGAGCACCATCATATTGTCGCCATGTGAGTTCGAGATAATCATTGCTGGCAGTAAATCTGGATTGCTTATCTACCAACACTGGCTCAGGGATGCTATTAGTGGTTTGGCTAGAAGTAACTTGTGTTGGTATTTGCTCTACTACCTTGGTGCCAGTGTTCTCTGGTTGAGTTACTTCCTCGATAGGGTTAATGACAACGGGTTTATTTTCAGGGGGATGTTGTACATATTTTTTGGTAAACCATGAATAGGCATATAGCAAAGCCATGGTAGCCAGAATAAATGTAATTAGGTTTCGGTTTGTGTTCATGTGAGACTCATGCGTTTCAGAGATGATTCGATCTGATTTTCAATATCATTATACTCAACCCTGCACCCTGTTGGGTTTTCACGAGCAGGCCGAACCCAAAAGACAAAACTGTTGGCAGAAATGTGAGGATTATTGCGTAAAACCGCCAGAAAAGCCATACGAGCTCTGCGCCGAAATTTATTTCTTTCCACCGCTGAACCGGTTTTTTTGGAAGCACTAACCAACAAGAGGGGTAGTTCGCATTTTTCCCAGGGAAAACACCTTATATCCAGAGAATTGCCCCTGGCAGAAAGATGTTTAGGATAGCCATCAGCAAAAACACTATCCCCGCGCCGGACAACGCGAAAGCGTCCAGCGACTCGCATGGCTTTAAAGTGCTAAAACGTGCCTACCCTTGGCACGCCGTCTTTTTAATACAAGGCGACCATTTTTTGTCTTCATGCGAGTTAAAAAACCATGTGTTTTAGCGCGACGACGGTTGTTTGGTTGGAAAGTGCGCTTCATTTCAAAATCCTTTCAGCCGTTCCTTCTTTTAGGAATGACGAACCTGTGATTTTATCCCGACAAATAAATTTTTTCAACATAAAATTGAGCTAATCACAAAACTGGATTTTACCAGTTTTGAAATCAACTTACAGATCAGCAACCAGAGAAAGGAGACTGTAGATTATGGCTAAAGCACTTGGAGTTGGGGGCATCTTTTTCAAATCGCAAAATCCGGGAGAACTATTGGGCTGGTACCAAAAATGGCTTGGCTTCCCCTCTGATTTTCCAAGTCATGTGATGTTTTCCCCTACGACTATGCCACCCAATTCCTGCACTGTGTTCAGCCCCTTCCCTTCTGACACAGACTACTTTGAACCATCCGATCAACAATTTATGTTCAACCTTATTGTTGACAACCTTGCTCAAGCGTTAGAGCAAGTCAAGGCTGGAGGTGCGACCCTTGTAGGGGATATTCAATCCCTCGACTATGGAACCTTTGGCTGGTTTGTAGACCCCGAAGGTAATAAGGTTGAGCTTTGGGAACCATCAAAGTAGGATTTTGCTTTGTTTTTCTGTTTTGTTCGGGTGTCAAAAAAACTTATGGAAGATGGCTCCAGCATCTTCAATTCAAACTGAGTTGATCTGACCCGGCTCGGTTTGTAAAACCTTCCACTTTTACATCTGCCCCTTTTAGATACATCTTGCTATACTTATCTACTAGGAATTTCATGGTCGGCAAACAACCGCGTCATTAGTTTTCTTTTTCTTTATTCGGGCTATCTGTTAATGTCTCTGCAAGAAGCGCAAAACACTTGGAATTTGCTTTGCCAATACTTGGCGCACAAGATGCAAGAACGCGTTTTTCGCGACTGGATTTCTCCCTGCGTCCCAATAGGTTTCACTGGAGATACGCTAAAAATTCAAACTCCCGACCGTTCCACAAAATTGTGGATCGAACAACAAATGGCAGATGAGTTATATGATGCTTTAGTGCATGTCGACTTGCCCGACATAAAATTGGTGTTTACCATTGGTGAGGAAAAGCAAAAGAAAAATGAAATACCCGCAAAACCCGCCAAAGCAACTATTTCAGATGGCACCAACAGTCTGCCAAGCGAAGCTTCTGTGTTGCCACAGGGCTTTGAATCATACACCTTGGATAACTTTGTAGTTGGCCCCAGTTGCAACATGGCATTTAATGCGGCGCAGGGCATTGTGGAAAATTATGGACGCTCAAACCTTAGCAACATGAATCCCCTTTTCATCTATGGAGGAAGCGGATTAGGCAAAACCCATTTAATGATAGGCATTGGCAAGGGTTTGATTGCAAGACATCCAAAATTACAACTGGCATACCTTAAAGCAGAAACATTTGTTCACGAGCTTACAGGAGCAATCCGGGCAAACAACACCGAACCTTTGCGCCAGAAATACCAATCCAAAAACGTCCTTCTCTTTGATGATATTCAAACCCTGCACCAAAATATGGTACGCACACAGGAAGAAATTTTTTACATTCTTGAGTACATGATCAACCACGGCAAGCATATTGTAATTACCTGCGATAGACCACCTGACCGTCTTGAGGGCCTTCATGACCGTCTGTTGACTAGGTGTAAGGCTGGTTTGACGGTAGATGTCTATGCTCCTGACTTTGAAACAAGGGTTGCCATTCTAAAGAAAAAACTAGAAGACCCTGCATTCGAGGGTTATCCTTCTGTTCCAGACGATGTTCTTTATTTTATAGCCAATAAAGCAAAAGCAAGCGTCAGGGATCTCCAGGGACTGCTTAAGAGAACACTCTTTCAGGCAAGTTTTGCGGGGGTAGAGGTATCACTAGACGTTGCCCAGGAAGCCTATAGAGGCACAACAGGTAACGAACCTCTGGCGGCTATATCCATGGAAAAAATTTGCAGGACAGTTGCAGAGCAGTACAAAATTTCTTTTTCTGACCTCACCAAAAAGAAGTCAAGGCTGAAGGAATATTTAATTCCCAGGCAATTATCAATGTATTTATGTAGAGAACTAACAACAGCATCCTATGAAGAAATTGGACGTGTCTTTAACAACATGCACCATAGCACAGTTATGAATGCAATAGAGTCAACCACCACTAGAATGCAGAAAGATTCACATTTCCACAAACTTGTCAGAAGTCTTCTAAATAGTATTGGTTGAAAAATAATGGATTAAACAGAAATGCACACATTTCCACATCACATCTTCAAAAAAATGTTGAAAACTTTCAGATTTTTTTCCTTTCCAGTGTTTTCAACCCTAAATCACAGATTTTCAACAGGCTATCCTCACAGACATTTTCAAGGTAAAATAAGGGTTCGAGGCATTAATCCGCAGTTGTTTTGCCCCATCATTATTATTAGGTGATATATGAATTTTCAACTACAAGTATCCAGAGAAAGACTAGACAGAGTACTAGGTGTGTTGAAACACGCACTAGAAAAAAAGGTGACACTGCCTATTCTTCAACACATCGTCATGGACATTTCTGTCCAAGAAATGACCTTAAAAACAACTGATATGGAATTAGCGTTTGAAGCCACACTGCCCATCGAAGGCTCAGGCACAAAACTAGTGGCAGTGCCGGGAAAAAAGATGGTAGAAACCATACGCACATATCCCGACGGAATCCTTACCTTCGAATGGCCTGAAGAAGGAAACGGAAGCAAAATGTTAATGCGTGCCAAGGGCTTTAATTCCGAGCACAACATACAAAATGCCGAAGGTTTTCCCGAACTACCAAAACCTGAACCATCCAAACATGTAGTCAAGTTGCCGATGGCACTATTCAAAAAGGCAACGCAATTAGGAGCAATTGCTACCAGCAAAGATCCTACAAAAGCCGCAATTTCAGGTGTATTAATGCATCTCACTTCAAAATTTATTCGCATTGTTTCCACAGATGGCTTTAGATTAGCTGTTGTGGAATTCCAATGTGATACAGGATTGACGGCAGAGGGTGGCAGGGGCTCTAAAGGCTCAAAAGAACACAGCGAAGATAGGCCAACCAATGTAGAAGAAAAGATAATTGTCCCCAAGCGTGCTATGGACATTATTTGTAGTTCCTTTGATGAAGACACTCCGCTGGAACTCTCTTGGGACGACCGAAGCCTATTTGTTCATCAACCAAACCTCAAATTTAGCACTAGAAGAGTAACCGCCAATTATCCTGCTTATGAAAAAGTTTTACCCGCCGAACTTCCTCATCACGTGGTTGTTGACAGAGAAGAATTTATTAAAATATTAAGGTTTGTGGGTCTGAAAAAAGACGATTACAACAAAAACGTGCGCCTCTTTTTTGAATTTCCAAACCTGCGAGTCATGGTTCAACATCCAGACGAGGGCATTAACCAGGCCAGCCTAAACTTTAGCGGAGCAGAGCAACCCTTAGAGTTAGCCTTCAATATTGATTATCTCACAGAGCTTATGGACAAGCTCCCCGGAGATGAGGTCGAGTACCAATTCAAAGACGACGTAGGACAGGGTGTCTTTATGAGTCCAAGTCTTCAGGATATGTCCTTCAAATACATCCTGATGCCTGTAAAATTTGCCAGTCCAAATTAATCTTATTAGCACCACTAATTACACCATTTGCGAGAATTGATGTCAGAAGCAGTAAATAATTCCACGAACACAGCACAAAACCTTGATGATTACACAGCAGATAACATCACAGTATTAAAAGACTTAGAGGCAGTACGTAAACGCCCCGGTATGTATATAGGGGATACCGATGATGGCAGTGGGCTACACCACATGGTATTCGAGGTCGTCGATAATGCCATAGACGAAGCCCTGGCAGGACATTGCACAAAGGTTGACGTAATTCTCCATAGCGATGGTACTTGCTCGGTAGAAGATAACGGGCGCGGTATTCCAACAGACATGCACAAAGAAGAAGGTCGCAGTGCCGCCGAAGTTATTATGACGGTGCTCCATGCCGGCGGAAAGTTTGATGCCAATGCCTATAAGATTTCCGGTGGTCTTCATGGCGTGGGTGTTTCATGTGTAAACGCGCTGTCCGAAAAACTTTGGCTTACAATTTGGCGTGATGGTAAAGAACATTCCCTTATCTTCACAAGAGGCAAGGCCGATGCGCCCTTGAGTGTTGTAGGGCCTACCACAAGGCGGGGTACAAAGGTAAGGTTTTTACCAGACTTCGAAATATTTAACGACAAAACAGACTTCAATTTTGACGTGCTCACCCAGCGTCTCCGCGAACTCAGCTTTCTAAACAAAGGTGTTCAAATCACCATAACAGACGAGCGCACGGGAGACAGCAACGACTTTTTTAGCGATGGTGGGATTGATGCCTTCGTTGACCATCTCAATCGCAACAAGACGGCACTACATAAACCGCCTATTTACATCAGGGATGTCCGCCAAGATGTAACGGTAGAAGTTAGCCTTCAGTGGAATGATTCTTATCAGGAAACACTTTATTGTTTTACCAACAACATCCGCAACCGTGATGGTGGTGCCCACCTAGAGGGATTTAGGGCGGCAATGACCCGCATGATCAACCAGTACGCCGAAAAAAACAATTTACTAAAATCCCATAAAGTAACACTGTCAGGCGAGGATGTCAGAGAGGGCTTAACCGCTGTAATTTCCGTCAAAGTACCAGACCCCAAATTCAGCAGTCAAACCAAAGATAAACTTGTATCCTCCGAAGTCAAGGGCATTACTCAAGGTGTAGTTTATGACCGCTTAAATACCTTTTTTGAGGAAAACCCCAGAGAGGCAAAAATTATCCTAGAAAAGGCCATAGAAGCCGCCCGTGCAAGAGAAGCCGCCCGCAAAGCAAGGGAACTAACCCGCCGGAAAGGTGCTCTGGAATCTGCTGGCCTACCCGGCAAATTGGCAGACTGTCAGGAAAAAGATCCATCACTATCTGAAATCTTTTTGGTTGAGGGCGATTCGGCAGGTGGCTCTGCCAAACAGGGGCGCGACAGGCGAACTCAGGCCATCTTGCCCCTCAAGGGCAAGGTGCTAAATGTTGAAAAGGCAAGGTTTGATAAAATTCTCAGCCACAACGAACTTCGTTTGCTAATCCAAGCCCTAGGTACAAGTATCGGTAAAGACGACTTCAAGATCGAAAATCTTCGATACCACAAGATAGTGCTAATGACAGACGCTGACGTAGACGGTAGCCACATCAGGACACTTTTGCTTACATTTTTCTACCGACAAACCCCCGAACTGATTCTCAGGGGTAATGTATACATTGCCCAGCCTCCCCTATACAAGGTAAAAAAGGGCAAGCAAGAGCAGTATTTGAAAGACGAGCGCGGTTTAGAAGAATTCTTATTTAGCCGTGCCCTTGAGGGGTGGACGCTGACCACTCCGGACAAAGCAAAAATTTCTGGTAATTCCCTTGTAGTCAAACTTAAAAAATTAGGGGAAATCAAACATATATATAGCAAGCTGGAACGCCGAGGGTATGCAAAAGAACTTACAGACGCATTGTTAGCAGATGGTTTTCTTAAGCCGGAGTGTTTCAAATCTATCGAGTCCGTAGAGGCCCTGGCTCACCACCTAACAAAAATGAATATGGGAGCCTGTAAGCTCGAAAGCACAGAAGAGGTTATCAGCGAATCCGGAGTCACCCCGGCAATCCATAGAATCAAACTTGTAAGGATGCACTTATCCCGTCCAATAACACTTCGTATTGATTCCACTGTTGCCCACTGGGGAGAATTTCGCCGTTTGGCCGCACTACATAAAGAGCTTGCCCCGCTTTATGGTGGAAAACTAGTACTCAACCGAGCTACTTCCGGTTCTGCAGGTAGTTCCAAGCGGGGGACTGCAAAGCAAGAACAGGAAGAAAGGGAAGAAGGTATCGAAGCTCCATCAAAGATGATGGCCAAAGAGATGTCTTTTACCAGCCCCGATGATATGCTTGCCGCTATTTTAGAAGAAGGCAAGCGAGGCGTTTCCATACAAAGATATAAAGGTCTTGGGGAAATGAATCCTGAGCAACTCTGGGAAACTACTATGGACCCAGCGCGTAGAACCCTTCTGCAGGTTCGCGTAGATGATGCAGTGGAAGCAGATGAAATATTTACTGTGCTAATGGGCGACGCTGTAGAGCCAAGGCGTAGGTTTATTGAAGACAACGCACTATTAGCAGAAAATCTTGATGTGTAATTGAAATGCCAACAGGTTTCCTTACTCAATGATGTCTACTAGTAAAACCCTGTTTAGTTTTTAGAGGTTCCACGTGGAACAACCCTTAAAGCCCCAAAGAATTGAACCGATTGAAATCGAAAAGGAAATGCGTAAGTCGTATCTCGACTACGCCATGAGCGTCATCGTAGGTCGTGCATTACCTGATGTCCGGGATGGACTAAAACCCGTGCATAGACGCGTGTTGTATGCGATGAAAGAAACTGGCAACGACTGGAACCGTGCCTACAAAAAATCAGCCCGCACCGTCGGTGAAGTGATGGGTAAATATCATCCCCACGGAGACTCAGCCATTTATGACACGATGGTTAGAATGGCTCAGCCATTTTCAATGCGCCATGTTTTAGTCGATGGTCAGGGTAATTTTGGTTCTGTGGATGGTGATAGCCCCGCCGCCATGCGCTATACAGAAGCTCGCCTGAGCCGTATAGGCTCGGCAATGATGGAAGATATTGACCAAGACACGGTAGACTTTGGCCCCAACTACGACGACAGCCTGGTCGAGCCTCTGGCTCTGCCCGCTCCCATGCCAAACTTGTTGGTTAATGGCAGTCAGGGCATTGCAGTGGGAATGGCTACCTCCATACCTCCACACAACCTTACAGAATGTTGTAATGCCCTAATTGCACTAATAGACGACCCCGAAATCGAACTTGCAGGGCTAATGACTCATGTTCAGGGGCCGGACTTTCCCGGTGGTGGCATAATGCTTGGCACCGAGGGCGTAGTTGATGCCTATCGCACGGGGAAGGGGCGATGTGTAGTTCGTGCAAAGTCCCACGTAGAAAACGTCAGAGTCAAAAATAAAGGTGAAATTGAACAACTGGTGTTTACCGAACTGCCCTATCAGGTAAACAAGGCAAACCTACTAGAAAAAATAGCCGACCTGGTTGGAGACAAAAAGCTGGAAGGTATTTCCGACCTGCGAGACGAGAGCGACCGCGAAGGAATGCGCCTGGTAGTCGAATTAAAAAAGAATGAAGCATCAGACATAGTGCTAAACCAGCTATATCAGCAAACACAATTACAAAATAGTTTTCCTATAACCATGCTCTGCATAGTCAACGGACAACCTAAGATTTGCACACTAAAAGAAATATTGTCTGAGTTCCTTGGTTTCCGCCGGGAAGTAGTCACCAGGCGCACGATGTTTCAGCTTCGCAAGGCCGAAGACCGACACCACATTTTGTTGGGACTAAAGATTGCACTGGAAAATCTTGACGCAGTAATAAAATTAATCCGTGCCTCCAAAACACCTGACGAAGCCAAAGCAGGTCTTATTGCCAAATTTGGATTGAGCGAAAAGCAGGCGCAAGCAATCTTAGACATGCGCCTCCAGCGGCTGACGGGGTTAGAGCGCGAAAAGATATTAGAAGAGCTAGCGGCACTAGAAGTAGAAATAAAGAGGCTAAAAGCCATTCTTGACGACGAGTCCCTACTTATGTCTGTCATACGTAGCGAAATCAAATCCCTGTCAGACCAATTCGGCAACGCAAGGCGAACAGAAATTGTAGGCTTTACGGGCGAAATACGTATGGAGGACGTGGTTTCTGATGACCCAATGGTTGTAACGTTATCCAAAGCCGGTTATATCAAGAGGACAGAACTATCTGCCTATCGCCGTCAAAAGAGGGGGGGAAAGGGCAAATTGGGCATGAAGACCAAAGACGAGGATTTTGTAGAACAACTCTTCCTCACCAAGGCCCACGACACCCTCATGGTATTTACCGACAGGGGTTATGTATATGCCATAAAGGTATATGACATCCCCGAATCCGGAGCGGCAAACCGCGGAAAACATATCAAGAACTTAGTTAGCCTAAAAGACTCAGAGCGAGTAGTGACATTAATGGCTCTCCGTGAGTTTCCTGAAGAGCACAACCTAGTATTTGCAACAGCAGATGGCACAATTAAAAAATCTAGCCTCGCCGCCTATGCCAACATCAGGTCTAATGGCATCATAGCCCTCAACATAGAGCAAGATAACAGCCTAGTGGCAGTTATGACATCTACCGGCCAACAGCAGTGCATCCTAGTCAGTGCCCAGGGCAAGGCAATCCGTTTTTCAGAAGAAGACGTGCGTACGATGGGGCGCACCGCAACAGGCGTTAGGGGCATGAAACTGAGCACCAACGACCGCATAGTGGATATGGCAGTAGTTGATCCACTGCCGGACTTGCCAGAAGGCGAAGTGCCGGACGAATCTACGGCAGAATACGGCATGTTGCTAACAGTTACCGAAAAAGGCTATGGAAAGAGAAGCCTATTGCAGGATTATCGCCTACAAAATAGGGGAGGCACGGGAGTCATAAACATCCGCGCAGGAGTCAGGAATGGAATGGTAGCCGGATCAGTACTGGTCAAGCCAGGGGAAGGTTGTTTACTGATTAGCCAAGAGGGGATGGTTATCAGGTTTGCCATAGACGAAGTGCGTAAAACAGGCAGGGCCGCCCAAGGAGTTCGCCTACTCAACCTAGCCAGCGAACAAGATCGCGTGGTAGCAATAGCCAAGATCGATGCCGCCGCTCAGGCACTTGACGAGGAAGAAGAAAACGAAATAGCAACAAATGGCCTAAGCACAGAGCCGGTAGACGAAATCGGCGAGCAACCTATGCTGGACATCGAATAGAGAGCTAAAACCAGTTGAGAGTGTTAATAAAAATTGATACGATCCGGAGTCAGTTTAGCACCGAAAGTAGCTCTGCGTAAATATCTACGCTAAATTTATGCTTCCTATATGGTGCTTCGTAGCGAATTTCACTAAGTGAATCTTTTACCAAGATATTTTCACGGTGTTTGCGAATAAAATGTATCAATGTTTCTCCGTCTCCGACCTCAAAGCACGCTCTTGTGAATTGTTGCCAAACATGTAGCCAATCATTAAAAAAAAGGTAGTCAGAATTATCTTGAAAAATTTCATATTCTGAACCATAGACAAAATTGGCATCAGTAAATTTTGGGATAACAGAAGGGTTAATAATTAATGGTGTTATTGCTTCAGTTATTTCATAAATGACGGATGAATATTCATCAACAATTTTTTGCCAGGCATTACCCTTAGCAAATTGGTGTATAGTAGACAAAAGAAAAGACAACCTGAGTTTAATAGTCGTTTTGTAATCACAAGCGTTGATTTTTGACAAAACAGAATTTAGGTCATTTTTGGAAAGAGTTGCAAAAAATGCCCATGTTCTGTGCAAATTAGTGCTTTCCGGCTGTTTCTCGATTTCTGTTCCAATATCTGACAATATTTCTCTCAGTCGGCTGATCTGGCGAGGTGTAGCCGCATTCAACTGCATAAGCGAACCCGAAAGTGCTACATAGTCATAATAAACAAACCAAGATGTTTTTTCGCTGAATAACGACAGGGAGATATCTATATATTCGTCGATAAGGTCTTCTGTGCGTTCATAAGCAACAGAATTAAGCAATGGAGGTGCTTTCTGCATCATTCTATCTGCTATCATGCGTTGAATTGTCTGCATCTTTGATAGTTGAAGCCTAGGGTTATTGGGGTTTTCATGTAACAGTTTATTCAACTTATCAATTGGCCGATCGTAACCGGCAAAATTCAGGTCTGATAATAAAGTATTAAAATCAGTTTGGTGGTCTTTGAAAATAAAAGTAATATTGTCAGGAAAAACCAATATACATAAGTCATCAGGATTATCAGACCAGCTTGAGCTATTGTACATCCATCTAGGTATGGAAGGGTTGTCCCTGTAGCCATTTAGCCCTGATAGAGTGGTTAGGGGGTAGCCATAGTATTTTAATGCGGACAACAAGGGCAAATATTTAAACATGTCATCTTGAGATGTTGCTCTATAAAGGTTTCCACCTGGCCGGATATATATTTTTACAGAATTTTGCCATGGCTCTAGGTATTGATTTGCAGAAGACATCTGAAGAAAGTATAAGGCATTACCTAAAATGTCGTCCCTTTCTAGTTGAGCCAGCAGTCTTCGGATTCGCAATTCAATTGCACCAATCTTTTTCCATCGTTCATCCAGATTGGCGAGTATACCAAATACTTCAGGGTCATTAGCTTTATCTACCAACAATGCTTCCAGAAGTGGTTGCAAGTAACCATCCCAGCTATGGGACAGGACTTCACGATTTGCTTCAGCATCAGCTTTCATCCTAGCTTGTAGCCTATTGAAATCTTCATCTGATGGCTGTCCCTGCGAAATTGTCATTCGAGTAACGGTTGATGGGTTTCTAGTAGATTGTAATTTCCATAACCCTCTCAACAGGTCTATTAATTTTTTATATTCATTTGAATCTTTGATGTCCTTTCCATACCCAAACAACCGTTGTCCCATCCTGTGTCCGGGGACAAAGTGCGTTGGGCTACTAAATGGAGCATCGTATATGGTAAAGATAAAGTCATTTATATCAAGGGTATCAATAATTGAACTTACCCCCAGAGCATTCTCGATGTGTTCAACAGAAGAAAACAAAACTGCGTTGACAGGGTTCAACTTGAGAATATGTAATAGTTCCGGCAATATTTTTTCATATCGAGTTTTGATGGCACGACTAGCTCTAAGTGCCGCCGTTGGCAATATATACATGTTTGTAAGTAAAAATTCATGTCTCCTATCTAAAGAGAGAAAAAGATCGAGTAGCCTGACGTAATTGCCAAATAAGTATTGGTCATCCTCTACAGACAGATGCCCATCTGGCTGAAGGGGTATCAAATTGTGGATCGAGGCTATGCGCCTTGCATGAGTCTCAAAAATTTTGAGCTGAATAGAAATATTATTAGGATTAGCCTGCTGGCAATTTTCCAATTCAAATAATTTGTTCAATACCTTGAATGTATGCAAATAATTTTTCAAGTCACGGGCTTGAGGAAGGTCATTTCCGGAAGCTACAATACTATTTCCTACCACTAGAAGCCAATCCTGACTATAAATATCAATACTTGCAGGGTTTTGTGCATTTTCGATTTGCAAGTTTATTTTTTCATTCCCTTGCTGAAAGTGTTTTTCTACATCGAAAAAATAAATCTCTGAATCATTGAAGAGCCGTTGCCATGCGCTGATACTGTGGATTTGTAACCCTTTTTGAAGGACGATTATCGCTGAGCTTGTATCACCTTTTTCTGCTGTCTGTGGCATCTGTGCTGAGAGAGCAGGAAACCCAAAAAACAATGCAATACAAAAAAAACGTAGTGATACCATGAATATTCATCCTCCGAGCGAAGTGGCGAATCTACGATTGCAATACGCTACCTTGCCAATGTAATAGTTTTGAGGGGGCAATTTGTCACCACTTTCTGCTACTAGAATATGCATGTGTCTAAATAACTCCAAAAATTAGAAATTGTAATTAGCAATGGCTAACAGTATCAATAGGAAATAATATAACCGATGTTATTTTAAAATCACAAAGACCCCACTATTACGCAGTACATCTCTAAATTTCAGAGCATGGTAATTATGTCAAAAATATCCACATAGATGTTATTTATTAAATTTTACTAACCACATGGAATCAGGCACTTGAAAAATTATTGCGGGGGAATGCCTGTTCCAGAAGCAGGTTTGAGATAACTCAGATAAGTCACGGTGCCTTGCTCCGAGGTGCCATTAGTCTTATTCCACGTTGCACTCACATCGCGCAAAACTGCCTGACCAGTGAGCCACCAAGGTTCGTTTTTCGTATCTGTATAAGTAGTAGCAGGCGGAGGGTCTGCAATAACATTTTGGAGCCCCAGAGCTGCACACACATACATTTTAAAAGAATCAGACACGCCCATTTTCCACAGCCTCGGCACTGCGGTAGCCTGTAGCGGGGTAGACCAAGTTAGAGTCCCTCCCGTTGGGTTGCCTGTAACAGTTGCTACATAAAAGATGTCAGGCCGCACCACGTTACCGTTAATAGTGACAGGCGGAGTGATTTCGTGATCCGATCCACCTCCACCTCCACCCCCGCCATCGCCTCCAACATTCTGGTTCTCGTCGGGTGGACAATCACCGTCATTCAATATCCACTCTATATCCATATCACATAGAACTGGGGGGTCATCATTTATCGAAAAATAATAAAATGTGATTTCAAAAGTCCAATAGCTACAACCTACCCCAATTGGTGGGGTTGCCATGGCATAACAGGGCAACAATGCTAAAGCCAGCGTGGCAAAGATAGTTCTAAGCATACATCCTCCAAAAAGGTAATGCTAGCGCTCCGACCGAAGCGTGTCAACAACCCTGATTCCCAAAAGAGTATAACTATGTAGTTGAGGTATATAGCGTAGAGTCGTGTGGTCAGGAGATTTTTGAAATATTTTTCTTGAGAGTGTTAATAAAAGAATGATGGTATCAATTCGGGAGTGCCATTGACGCGGAAGGGGGCAAAAAGAGACATTGTAATATCCACCATGTATCTGCATCGCGATACAATGCACGTTTTTCGCCTGAAACGCCCAAACCAGTGTCTTTGGCGAAAGTTGTTCCGCTCTATGCCGTAGGTCTCGGCTTTGCTCTGGACCAACATTTCCGGCGGTATCAATTCCGCATAAGCCTCCCACCCATCCGCAAAGAAAATACGGACGTTCAGCCGCTCCAGCCTTGCAAGCATCAGCCTCAACGTATCACTGTCGCGCCTTCCACATTCCCAGTCGATGAGCTGACC
>Ga0082212_10003395_pt1 | contig 22594 bp, 20 predicted proteins | sample TergutNt197P3_FD_71548 | JGI IMG/M metagenome (GOLD analysis project Ga0082212, IMG submission 71548) | Neocapritermes taracua P3 segment gut microbial communities from Petit-Saut dam, French Guiana - Nt197 P3 | ecosystem: Host-associated > Arthropoda: Insects > Digestive system > Gut ...
CTTTGTCCCCTGCAACGGTTCGCTTTCCTCATTCGGGGAAAAGATTAAAAGGGAATCGGGTGAAAATCCCGAACAGACCCGCTGCTGTAAACTCTATTCAGTGACAAGTAACAAGTGACAAGTTACGAGTACTGAAAAAATGTGTGGAGCATACTTTTGCCACTGTCGATTAAAGACGGGAAGGCGTTTCACACAGGAGTAAGTCAGAAGACCTGCCGTGCAGTTGATAATTGTTTCATAAGCTTTCGAGGAAAGGAGCTTGAATACGTGATGATTGTATTTCGTTATTGTTTTGTTTTATTGGGCTTGCTTGTTGCGGCAAAAAGTTGGATTCTGAACGCACAAACGCTTTCGGATTCAACCATATTGCACCGTTTGCAAGAGGTGGAAGTGAACGCTTCCCGTCCTTCGTCATTTCAGTCGGTGTCTCCCCTGCAAACCCTGCAAACGCAGGATTGGGTGAAGATGAACGCATTGCAAGTTTCCGATGCTGCCAAGTATTTCAGCGGTATTCAAATCAAGGATTATGGCGGAATCGGCGGCTTGAAAACAATCTCTATCCGCAGCCTCGGCGCCAATTACAGTGGTATTTCGTATGACGGCATTGTCGTATTCGATTATCAGACCGGACAAACCGATTTAAGCAGGTTCTCGTTGGAAAATCTGCAAAACCTCACGGTATCAATCGGCGAAAATGACCAAATATTCCAAACGGCTCGACACCGCGCTTCCGCCGGAACACTCGCAATCGTTACTTCCGCCTTTTCGACCGAAAGCAAAAAGAAAGCGCTCAAAGCAGGACTTAAAGGCGGCTCCTTCGGACTTTTTAATCCTTCGTTCTCCTTGACAACGTCACTCAACGAAACCTTTTCCTTAAATGTCTTCAGCGAATACCTGCAATCCGATGGAAATTATCCGTATAAGCAAATATCCGACAGCCATCCAGATTCGGTTTCAACCAAATATCGAAACAATTCGGACGTGACCTCCTATATATTAGAATCAAATATATCGGGAAGGTTTAAAAACGGAGGAAAATTGGGTTTTAAGACGAACTATCACCGCTCGAATCGAGGATTGCCCGGGCCGGCTATTTTTTATAACGACTATTCAGGGGAAAGGAGTAAAGACCAATCCGTTTTCTCACAATTAAATTATACGCAAAAACTAAATCGGTGGTTTGATTTTCAATCAAATGCGAAATTCAATCATTCATCGAACGACTATACGGATAAAAACAATAAATATCTCGGCGGTCTGCAGGAAACTTTTTATAACCAGCGGGAATATTACTTGAATATGACCTGGCTTTACTCTGCTTCCGAAAAACTGTCTTTCTCGTGGGCAAATGACGGCATCTATGGCGATTTCAATAAGTCAAGCAATCCTCCCAAAGACTATCCTTCCCCATTCCGAACAACTTGGTTAAGTGCATTATCCGGTAAATATGAACTTCCTCGCTTCACGCTCACCGGAAGTTTGTTGAACCATTTCACGGAAGATAAACTCCGTACCAAAAACTCGGCGGAAACCGGTTCGCACCTGTCGCCTTACTTGGGGTTTTCGGTCAAACCTTCGGAAAAACTGCCTGTACGCCTTCGAGGATATTACAAGAACACCTATCGTTTACCGACTTTTGGCGACAGGTATCTTTCGCCGGTGCCGAACGAAAATCTTAAACCGGAAAATGCCAATCAATACAATCTGGGCGCTACTTTTGCCGCTTCGTTCAACGATTGGTTTTCTCTGCTTGCTCTGTCGGGAGATGTATATCACAACCAAATCAAAAACAAAATCGTTGCTTTGCCAAGACACAGCCTGTTTATCTGGTCGGTGCAAAACTATGGGAAAGTGGCAATTAACGGTTTGGATTTGAATCTGCGAACGCAATTCCAATGGGATAAACAATTCTCGTGTCATTTGTCCGGCGCTTATACTTATCAACGGGTATTGGATAAAACGGACGAAAATTCACAAATGTACAATCAACAGTTGCCTTATACGCCGCGCCATACGGCTTCGGGGACGGTTCAGATAGAAACGCCTTGGATCGATTTGAACTATACTGTGCTGTACTGCGGAAAACGCTATTGGGAGCGGGTTAATCGTCCGGAGCATCAAATGAAAGCATACGCAGATCAAGGTTTTTCGTTGCAGAAAAAAATCCGGTGGAAGACTTATCAATGTCTGTTAAGCGCCGAATGTTTGAACTTTTTAAATCATTCCTACGAGATTGTACGTTCTTATCCGATGCCGGGGCGTTCTTTCCGACTGGGTATAAAATTTGATTATTAACTATGGAACGCCGATGATGCGGATAAAGCGGATTTACGCTGAAAAAATCCGTAATAATCCGCTTAGTCTGCGTCATCAGCGTTCCTTCTAAACAATAAATATTATGAAACAGATTTTTAGATTTTTTTATTTCTTGCTTATTGCAGTAGTTTTTACCGCTTGTGAAAAAGACGATTATGAACTTGAACCCATTGAAACCTGTTCTGGTGTATTTATCCTGAATCAAGGAAGTTGGGGGCAAAACAACGCCGGTATATCGTATTACGATTTTGAAACCGAAGAACTCCTGTTTGATATTACAAACGGTTCATTGGGCGATACCGGTCAGGATATGATTGCCTACGGTAGTAAACTTTATGTGTCGGTTTCTACCTCAAGCCGGGTGTCGGTTTTCGATTTGAAAACACAAGAACGCTTAAAAAACATTGAGTTAAAAGATGGAGATCAACCACGTGAACCGCGCTATTTAGCCGCTTATGGAGGAAAAGTATATGTTACTACATTAGACGGAAACGTGGTTAGGATCGATACCGTTTCTTTAAGTCAGGATGGTATCACTCCGGTGGGTCCCAATCCCGAAGGTATTGCCGCCGATAACGGCAAGTTGTATGTTGCTAATAGCGGAGGATTCCTCCCCGAATATAACAACACGCTTTCAATTGTTGATATTGCCACGTTTCAGGAAGAAAAAACGCTCGTAGTCGGAGTTAATCCGAAAATTGTACGTGCAGACGCTTACGGAAATGTGTATCTCACGTATATAGGAAATTACGGTGATATTTCCGGAGGATTTCAGCGAATCAATACACAAACAAATGCGGTTGAAGATATTCCGGTTTCCGCGAATGTGGATTTTACCATAGTCGGCGATTCGCTCTATTATTACGGAATTACCTATAATCCCGATTGGACGACAAACAGTTCATTCGGAATATACAATGTAAAAACGCAACAACCGGTTACCAACCAATTGATTAAAGACGGAACTTCCATTCAAACGCCCTACGGAATCGGTGTGGACGAGAAAACTCGAGAGGTGTATATTTCCGATACCGACTATTCTAATCCGGGTGTTGTTTATGTTTTCGGACAGGATGGAAGGAGCATGAATACGCTGAACGTCGGCGTTAGCGCTTGCAAATTTGTATTTTATTATGAGTGATATTCACGTTCTTTGCGAGGGTAAGATATTTTGCCGATTTCGGCGATACCCGTTTCGAACCGGTTGTAATTCCCAGCTTTCAATTCTCAATTCTCTCCAAGATTTTGTATTGTCTTTTTCACTTCAAGAAAATATTGGCGGGTATGATGAACAGCGCTTTATTTATATTCATAAAAAAAGATAATAGGGTTGGATTCTGCGTTTAACTGCAACAGTTGATCCTTTTTGTCTATATTTGGAACAATTTCATTATTTTTGATAGATTCCTTAAGTCTTTCAAAAATGATTGGCGGAATAATTTCATAAGCGCCTTTTGAATTTGAAAAATTAAAATCTCCGTATTTAATAGACATGATAGACTCAGTATCATCGCTCCGCCTTAGAATTAGATCATCCGTTAATTTTCTTGCTATTTTCACAGTCCCTGTTTTTTTATGAAATATTACTGTTAAAAAAAACAACCTGCCGGATTCATACTTGAACATTATAAAATCATCATTCTCGACAAAACAATGCGTATTCCATATTTTTGAACTTCCCTTAAAAAGCTGAGTCAGCCTTTCTGTAAAACTCCTGCCTTCCGGTAAGTTTTTCAAGTCATCTTCCGTCACTAAGTTTCTGCTTTTTAATTCAATATAAGGTGTAATCCCCTCGTCTAAGGATACTATACAATCCATAAATAACTGGGAGTACACTGGCGGGTTGTTTAAACGTGATTTGAAAAAGTTACCCGCAGAAAACGATTTAGCCCATCCTTTATTGTGTTCTAAAGGGAGAAAACGCGAAAGCACTTGCCCGTCATTCGGATCTATTTCCATCAACATACAATCGTCCGGAGCAGGATCCCATGCAAGGACACTTGAATACAGCCTGCCATCGTAAAATTGAATGTAACGACTGTTGATTTTGGGCTCTTGAATTGTGAATGAATGAATGTAAGTACCGTCTAATTGATATTTATGGATGCGAACGTCTCTATCTTGCAGATAAATAACCCCGTTCTTCGTATCCAAAGTAAAATCATCTACTTGAATAAATTCTCCGGGACCGTTTCCCAAGCAACCTATTTTTCGTATGAAGCGACCGTCCGTATCAAATACGAACAGGCTTTTCGCAATAGCACGATCAAGTATGTAAATACACCCGTCAAAAACTTGAATTTCGTTAACCATTCCAATCATACAATCTTCGCTGGTTTCGAGGATGATAGTTTGCATATTCTTAAAAATATAGGAATACGGTATAGATTCTTCTTTTTTTCCATCCAAATCTACAACATAACGACCCCCATTCCGGAGTGGGTCAATTTGTTCGACTTGCTGTTTTTGTCGGGGAGTACACGAAAAGATTGCAAAAAAAATAAAAAAAGAGAATAGTTTTTCCATTTTTATTAAAACTTTATGAATGTCGATTATCTACAGGAGACTTCTATTAATGGGGACTTCTAAAAATTCTTTGTTTTTCCTAAGGATAGAAATCCTAATTTAATTCCTCCGGAAAAATCATTTCAACGCATCAAAGGGAATACAAATTTTGATAATAAAAAAATCTTGTAACTATTCAGCCACAAAATTACGATTAATATTAGAATAAGTAATTTTTTTTCAAAAAATTATACCTTTAAATACTAAAAACAGGATTATTCCTATAACTTCTTATATCTTCCTATATCTTCATTTTCCTCAAACTATCAAATTGTAAGTTTGTATAAGTGTCAAATTGATATTTAAGAATCTCGAAAAAAATAAAAAAGACATGACCGGGAAAGTATGACAAAATGTCCTTTCTGTAGCATAACAAAAGACTGTGGATTTCCTTCCTCGCTTTCTAAATACAGTGTTGTTCCGTGTCTTCGGGTATTATTTTTACGGAATAAGTTGTATATTTGCCCCATATTTTTAATGAATTGAGAAGTATACTGGCTTTGTCTATCAGTATTCATCTTATGGGAAAAATTCAAAGTACACAAAACAGCAAGATAAAAAACGTACAAAAGCTCTTTGTCAAATCGAAAGAACGGAAAGAGCAGAATCTCTTTGTCATTGAAGGAGGCAGGGAAATCCAACTTGCATTGGATAGAAACTATTCATTAGATACTGTTTTTGTCTGTCCGGAAATATTTTCGGAAACCGGTTATGCGGAAATACTTTCGAAAATACGTACTTCTAATCTTTATGAAGTTTCGCTGCCGGTTTTTGAGAAAGTCGCTTACAGAGAACATTCCAACGGCATCTTGGCATTAGCCAAACCCAAATCACATGCTTTGAATGATTTGAACTTACCTGATCATCCGCTTGTCATTGTCCTTGAAGCTGTGGAAAAACCGGGAAATCTGGGCGCTATTCTCCGTACGGCAGATGCGGCAAAAGTCGATGCGGTTATTGTTTGCGACCCGTTGACAGATGTTTACAATCCCAACGTCGTCCGGTCGAGTGTAGGATGCGTTTTCACGGTTCCTTTAGCTATTGCCGGTTTTTCCGATGTATTTTCATTCTTAAAAGAAAAACAAATACGAATCCTTGCGGCTGAATTACAAGCCTCCCAATGGTATCACGATACGGATTTCACACAAGCTTGCGCCCTGATTATGGGAACGGAATCCAACGGATTAACCGACTTTTGGATAAAACACGCCGATGAGCGGATAAAAATCCCCATGCGTGGGAAAATCGACTCGTTGAATGTATCAGTTTCAACCGCTGTTTTGACTTTTGAAGCAATGAGACAACGGGGGTTTTGCTAATACGGCTTCCATCTACAACATATGTGACAAGGCCTGTTTGTTGATAATTTTCACTTTCCGGCGGGAAAAAGTGATATGGCCTTCCTCCACTATTTTTTTAATTTCATTTGATAATGCCGGACGGGTAACTCCGAGGTATTCGGCTAATTGTGCCAAATTATGTTCGTCTAACTCTATGGTATCGGCATTTTCTTTCAGATGACTGAAGAGATAATAAATGAAACGGGTGCGGATACTGCGGAAAGTGAGTACGCGCAGGCGGGTCGTTGTACAATTATTGCATCCCGCACAAACAGTCAGAAAATTATGCAGGAAAACGGGCATACAGTTCAACAAGGCAAATACCGATTCTTTAGTTGCACGAAATAAAACAGCATCTTCAACGGCTGTGAATGTAGCGGGAAACAGATTTTTTTCAGCAAAAAGATAGGGGGTAGCAAAACAACGGACGGCATTTATGGTTTCGATTCTGACTTCATTTCCCGAAACATCAATCACATCTACGTGTAATTTCCCTTCAAGCAAAAGGTGAAGATATTTACAGACAGCTCCCTGCCTGATAATAACTTCACCTTTGGGATATTCATCAATTCTGTAATCTAAGCGTTCCAAGACCTCATCCTGCATTTCCTGGGTAAAATTACGGAAAAGCGGAATCGAAAAAATATCGTTAATGTCCATAATTCAATACTGCGGCTAAGATTTTGCAAATATAGCAAAAAATTAGCACAATATAAAAAGTTACGAGTCACAAGTAAATGATTGTCATTGCGGGCTTGACCCGCAATCCCCTGATAACTAATTCATGTTTTTCAGGGGACCCCGCGCCAAGCGCGGGATGACAGACTTTTGTAACCTGTAACTAATCTACCATTTAGTAATTAAAAGCTTCGGATTTATGTTTAGTGATACCCATACCCAATCTTGTCTCCCTTTTGCGTCAGCAACGCCTTTCACAACTTTCATCGCATCTGAGCCAAACATTGCGGAATAACCGCCGACCATAGTCACGTCTTTCATGATATTCCAAGTCAACTGAAAATCTATTTCAGAGCCTAAGCCTTTTTTTGTATCCTGTTCAACAGCCACATCAGTCGTTGTTTGGAAGTTATGATAATTTAAACCAAGCGTTACCTTTGGCGATGCTCTGAATGTAAGTCCCAATTGATTGTCCCACAATCCACGTGTAAAATTGGGATAATAATAATCCATTGTTCCGTAGAATTTATGATGCGTTCCATATAAAACGTCGAATGCTTTGTATTTATCTGCATCTTTTCCGTCGTTTCCGCTTAAATAATCGCTTGCCAAGCTTATTTTGAATGCAGGATTAAATGAATAGGATGCATTAAGCGCCCACATATAAGCAGAGATATCTTGACTACCTAAGGTCTTCCCTGTTTGGAAATAAAATGTTCCATACAACTGAACACCGTTCGCCTGATATGACAGGTTTGTACCAAAAGTCTGCATATTTTTCACTGCCGGTTCGGCTGCGTTTCCGGCTTGCCGCCCAATATTCATCAAAAGGAAAGACGCATTGAACGATTTGTCTGCAATGATTTGGTACCATAGCGTTTGCATAGTCTTATACGCTTGTCCGCCGTTATAGAAATTTCCACCTTTTCCGGCGCCGAGTTTGTCGCCATTTTGGTTGTATGCCAATATGAAATGCAACTTATTTTGTGCATCTTCATAGCCCATTTTAAAAGCATCGTGATACCGCCCTGATACATGCCAATCTAAAGTTCCCAAAAGACGATCATCATCATAAGACAGAGCCTGACGTCCTATTTTGAAAAACAAGCCCTCAACCGGAGCGAAATTAGCCCAAGCCTCATTTACCATTGCCACTCCATCTAATTCTATTCCCGAAGCCTGTCCCCAAACACCCACTTGTTGAGCGGAAAAGCCCAAAGAAAGGTTACTTCTTTTATACTCCATCGAAAGACGGGCGCGATTGTTGATAAGTGAAACAGGGTCATCATTTTCTCCGAGTGGAGATAATGCCCCATTGCGATACTCGGCGCGCGGACGAATTTGCGCCCCAATTGTTAAACCGTTTTCTTCACTTTGTGAAAACGCAGGGCTGCATAACAGCGCCCCCAAAAAAATAATAAATAGTTTTTTCATACTTTAAAATTTATATAATAATTCATAACTCGTAATTCTTAATTCTTAATTGTACACATGTACGCTACTCCCTTGAGCCGACGGCAGATAATTTACTCCAAACCAACAGATTTGAAGTAATATAAAGGAAAAAATCAATAGACAAAACGCTGTTTTCTGTTCCATTGGACGGTGCAAGCGAAAATGAATATAAAGTAAGCAGGCTAACCATGTGGCAGCCGCCCAAGTTTCTTTTGGATCCCACGACCAATAATGCCCCCATGCCTCTTTTGCCCAAATAGCGCCCATCAACATACCGGCTGTTAGAAATGCAGCGCCTACATACACCAAATTATCGCACAATACCATAATTAATCTTTCCCTATCCCTTTTATCCTCTTTATCTTCTTTATCCTTTTTTATTAACAAATACAAAGCATTGATAGCTGCAACGCTGAATACGGCATACGAAAGCATATACACAATGACATGCGGAGCAAACCAGGGGCTTTGTAAAGCCGGCATCAAGGCTTTGTTGTGTATTTCGGGATGAAGCAGATTGATACAGATAAATACAAACGACAACAGCGTACTGATTGAAAGAATCCATTTATATCTCCACCGGATATAAGTTATCAAACCGGCTGCCGGTAAGAAAAATGAATACCACAATCGCGTTTCCCCCATGGTACGCATGGGAGGACGTTCGAGAGACATCCACATTCCGGCGATAAACAAAGAGAATACGATTAATCCCGTTAAAGTAATAATAATGGATTTGCTATAATGTTGCGGCTTATAGGCAAGCATTGCGGCTATCGCCCAACACAGCACAGCAGGGAAAGCAAAATATATAAAATAATCCCACTGCATATCAAATCGTTTTATTTGGAGCCGAAAAGAACAAAAATATACTGCCTGCCAACAACATAATGATACCTGTATAAACAAGGGGCAGCCAGGGGTCTTTCACTAATTCAAAGACACTGTAAGGGCTCCATTTTCCCATAACATCGTCGTAACTCAGCTGATAAATTTTCCATCCGGCGACGGATGAGGGTTTATTCACTTCTATCAAGGTTTCTTTCGTGTTTCCATCCTGTGTATAGACCGTAATTTCTGAGGCAAAACGTTTCGGTTCACGATCGGGCATAATCAGACTTGCTTTTTCATTCAACTTTAATGAAGCGAACGGAAACAGATGGTTGCCGGAACTTAGCCAACCTTCTTTTTGTGTCCCGTCAATCAGACTGTGTGATTTTATAAATAATGCTGAAGTTGCTCCTTCCCCTGCGAATGCTACATAATTGATTGTATCCTGATTGCTCACTCCCGCCGCAAAGGGCAAATAATCGGTGACCTCTAATTTCCAATCCAAAAATTCTATGGTTGACGGATAAGTATCTATAGATACGGTTGCCGGTTTCTTCAGAGGAAGCGCTTCGCCTGTGATATTATCCAAGAGCATCAGTTTGGGAGGATATTCATCGATGGTGAATGAGTTCAGTTCGATAGCTAACGGCAGTTCGACCATTTCGTACTTTTCATTGCTTGCCCGCCATTCGGGAGTATTCAAGTGGGCAGTCAATCGCAAACGTTGTAAATCGCCGCTGCCTAAAATGGCTGCGAAAAAGGCGACGAATAATCCGGCATGGTTGAGTATAAAACCGGTATCTTTCCATTTAAAATAATTGAGCCTTCGTAGAATAACCAAACCCAAAACCCAAAGAAAATAAAAAGACAGAAGTAAAAAGGACCACGATACGGTCATCTGCATAAATCCCATACGGACAAACCAACTTTCCGCCGAAACATCAAGCGAAGAAGGCAATTGCCGCGTTAGTCCCATGATAATCACCATAAACAGCAAAGAAACCAATGAGGTGATTGCGGCAGTATGACTTACAAACCAAGTAAGTGATTTATTTTTTTTTGAAATCAGATGAAATACAAACATGAACGATAGAAAAGCAGCCCCAGCAACCAAATTTACGGGAAAACGGAATGATTCCGGATCAATTTTCCCGGAAGAAAATTGCAGAACCATTCCTGTAATAAATATTCCTGCGCAAATTGTCCAACCTTCCAAATATCCCCAGGGCTGCTTCCACATAGCGACAACTTAGCTTCTTGCTACCAAACGTTTATTGTCTTTTGCTTTTTTCAACCATTCGGGAACAATCGTATTCAAAAACTTCTCTTTTGCGGCTTGTTCAGCCGGTATGTCTAATCCAATGTATTTTTGCGCTTTTTCTTTGGTTGAAATATCGGGCATCGGCACATCGCCTGTAAAGCCTAAGTTGGTAAGCACTTTAGAAATAGCTAATCTTGCTTGCATCGCTTTATCCAATCCGGCTGCTAAAATTCGCTGTGTTTCCTGCGGAGCATGGAAAGAACCGCCATGAGAAGCCACTCCAAAGTCCCACCTCCATTGAGATTGACGGAGGAGTTGCAGTATGTCTTTCATTTGTGCTTCCGTAGCGCCTTTTTCCCATGCAAAAGCTGCTTCAATATGTGCTTTAGCCAATTCGGCTTCTACCCTGTTTCGCAATTCCATCGCTTTCTTTTGGCGTTCGTATACATCGTTTCGCAAAGTTTCTTCGCTTTCACGGTGGCATACCTGGCAAGTGCGATCGATCATCGCTAAGGGGCTTATGATTTGGTGGTCGGAAAATTTCACCCCGCCTTCACTTTTATAAGGCATGTGACAGTCGGCACAAGAAACGTTACGTTGACCGTGGATACCTTCCAATGCCATCTCGTAACCGGGATGTTGTGCTTTAATAATTGGAGCCTTACTTAATTTATGTACATAGTCAGCGAGTTGTATTTCATCGTAATAGGCTTCCTGTGCTTCCACACTGAGACCTTTGTCCCATGGTAAAGTTACAATTTTGCTATCACCCTTGAAATAGTATTCTACGTGGCATTGTGCACATACCAAAGAACGCATTTCCTGTTGGGTTGATTTTTTAATATCCATACCGCGCCGTTCAAAAGCCTCTATCAAGGCGGGACGGCTGATTTGCAGATTCATATTCACAGGCTCGTGGCAATCGGCGCAACCAATCGAATTAACTACTTCATGACCGGTGGAAGCCCACTTGCTACCATAGAAGCCTTCTACACCCATTTCCTGCATCAGACGGGGAACATCGGGGCTTTTACAGGTCCAGCAGGATGAGTTCTGAGGTCCTTCTTCCGGCGTCATAGGCGCTCCCGTACGCAAAGAATGCCATACATCTTCCACTGCGTGCTTGTGTCCGCGGGGCGAAATGTAATCTTTTGCAAAAGCATACCCTGCCCAAAGAATCACCATATTCGGACGTTCAGCCAATACATCTACCGGTTCATTTCCATTAAATAAGGACCTGAATCCCCCCTTTTCGGTATTCGACCAGGTATCGTATTCACGCGGATAGTTTTGGGCAAAAATTTCATTCCTCGACTCAATACCTTTAATTTCTACTTTTTTATTGTTAAATACACTAACTACTTCCGCCCGCCGTTCGGTGACGGAGGCAGCTAACAGACCTAAAATGAAAACTACGACCATTGCCACTACAAACAATAGCCAGCCTTGCCATGATTTTAATTTTTTTTCCATATTATCATAAATCTTTATTTGTTATATATTCTTAACTTTTAGTTTTTAGTTTTTATCTTTTAGTTTTTATCTTTTAGTTTTTATTTGATTTCTTCAGCCAGCCGGGAACAATGGATTTCGGATAAGGGACCAAACTGTTGGGTGAAGATGAAAGGCTGTTTTTCCCGTGAGGTACATTCCTGTGGCAATCCCAACAGGCTTTTCCTTCGCCGGCTTTCGCCATCATAAAGTTAATCCTGCCGGTATTAACAAATTCAGTGTTCAGTTGTTCATGACAACGGATGCAATTATTCATGATTACGGAAGAACTTCCTTCAATTGCTTGAATAACTTGGGGTTCCCCTTTCACCATAAATACTGCGGCATGACGGGTTCCGTCCATTCCTTTAAAAACCCATTTCCTGATGGCATTTTCATGGGGAACATGGCAGTCGATACAGGTAGTATTCCGACTGTGAGAGCTGTGATTCCATGAAGCATAATAAGGAGCCATGATGTGACAATTCATACATGTTTCCGGATCGTCGGATAAATAACTTGCGAATCGGGACGCATAAGCCGTGTATGCACCCAATCCGCAAATAACTCCTCCAATAATGATTACAATTATCTTCCGCTTACGGGAAGGAAAAAGCGAAGTAAATAATTCTTGTATCTTCATAAGTAGTATTATTATAAAACAGGTTACGATGCAAATATCGACAAATAAAAAAAGAAGAAATGTAAGAATTCTTACATTTCTTCTTTTTTTATAAACGGAAAGCAGCCTGAATAGCTGTTTTTCATTTTTTACACCGAAAGACTGTCGTCTTTTATATCCAATTCTTCTTTATCCTTGTCAAAAAATTTGTATTCGAGAAATCCCAAACTTTGATCGGGGATAATGTGAATTCCCATGGAATATTTCCATTTCCATTTCCTGTTAAGGGAGAAGACTCCCTGTTTGATAAATGCAGCAATATATGGATGAACATGTAATTTGAATTTCTTCACTTTTAATACTTCCACAACATCTTTGATTTTCTTTTCCATGTCATCCGTCAATAATATGGATGACTTAATTTCTCCTTTTCCGAAGCAAGTGGGGCAAACCTCAGCCGTATTGAAATCCATGACCGGCCGTACCCGCTGACGGGTAATTTGCATCACTCCGAACTTGCTAATAGGAAGAATATTGTGTTTGGCTCTATCGTTGGCCATTAGTGAGCACATGTGCTCAAACAGTTTCTGACGATTTTCCGATTCACGCATATCAATGAAATCGACTACAATTATACCTCCCATATCCCTGAGTCGCAGCTGGCGCGAAATTTCATCGGCAGCAGCCATATTTACATCCATCGCCGTATTTTCCTGACCGGCGCTTGATTTGGAACGGTTACCGCTATTTACGTCAATAACGTGCATAGCTTCGGTATGTTCAATAATCAGGTAGGCGCCGCTTTTGAATGTAACGATTTTACCGAAACCGGATTTGATTTGTTTGGTTATAGCAAAATTGTCAAAGATAGGTGTTTCACCTTTGTAAAGTTCAATAATTTTCACACAATCGGGAGCAATTTGGCTGACGTAATCGCGTACTTCGTTGAATACGTCGGAGTCGTTGATGTGAATGCTCTGAAACGATGGGTTAAAAATATCTCTCAAGAGGGCAACGGTTCTTCCGGTCTCTTCGTAAATCAAGGCAGGTAGTTTGGCTTTGAGTAGTTTAGGCATATTGTCATCCCAACGTTTTACCAAAGTTTTTAATTCCAAATCCAATTCGGCAACCCTTTTCCCTTCGGCGGAAGTGCGAACGATAACGGCGTAATTTTTCGGCTTGATACTCAAAATGAGTTGCTTTAACCTCGCCCGCTCTTCGCTGGATTGAATTTTTTGTGAAACCGAAACCTTATCTCCAAAAGGAATAACGACCAAGTAGCGGCCGGCAAAGGAAATTTCCGAAGTTAATCGCGGTCCTTTGGTTGAAATCGGTTCTTTGACTATTTGCACTAATACTTCATCGCCTTGTTTGAAAATGTCTGTGACTAAACCCTCTTTGCCTGTTTCCGGTAAATGAGCGAATTTGTTGATAGAAGGTACTTTTTTCTTGTCAGAAAGTGTAGCTTTCAGGAATTTGTCTATCCGGTTAAAATTAAAACCCAAATCCTGATAGTGAAGAAATGCATCTTTTTTATATCCAACATCCACGAAAGCAGCATTTAAGCCCGGCATCAACTTCTTAATTTTGCCAAGATAGACATCGCCCACCGAAAACGAAACATTACGCACCTCTTTCTGAAATTCTACTAATTTCTTATCTTCGAGAATGGCTATCGATATATCATTGGGGCGGACGTCAATAACTAATTCGCTGTTCACAATCCTTTTTTGTTTTAGTTGAATAAATAATAATTTATAAATAAATGTAAAAGGTTAAATGCACAACAAACTGCGCCTTTAACCTTTAACTTTAATCCGTTTAGAAAGAACATATTTTTACTTTTTCTTTTTGTGTCTGTTCTTCCTAAGTCTTTTTTTGCGTTTGTGTGTAGACATCTTATGCCTTTTCCTTTTCTTTCCGCTTGGCATTTTTAATTAATTAAACGATTAAAATTTAAGCAATTATTTTTTTCCTTCCAAGCTGTTTCTCAATTTTTCGCTGAAATATTGGGAAGGTTTGAATGTAGGAACAAAACGTTCCGGAATAATAATAGTGGTTTCGTTTTTAATGTGGCGAGCTGCTTTAGCTGCTCTTTTTTTAACTACAAATGAACCAAAACCTCTTAGATAAACATTTTTACCGCTATTCATAGCGTTCATTACTTCGTCCATAAAACCTTCAACAACGGCGAGGACATGCGTTCTACTTACACCTGTGTTCTTAGCAATTGCGCTTACAATATCTGCTTTTGTCATGACTATAAATAATTTAAATTAGAATGTGAATTTTATTTCGGACTGCAAATATACGCTAATTATCTTAACTAAAAAATTTTATTTGATTTTTTTTTCATTTTTTTTATTAAAATTCAAAATATCTGTTATTTTTGCCCTTGAAATGAGTAATTTTAAGTTTATTTCCGACAAACTTTTCGAGTGGTATCAAGTTCACCGGCGGATTTTACCATGGCGGGACATCAACGATCCGTATCGAATTTGGATATCGGAAATTATTTTACAACAAACGCGCGTGGTTCAAGGCTTGGATTATTACAACCGTTTCATTGAACGTTTCCCTAATGCCGGCGCTTTGGCAATTGCAGAAGAACAGGAAGTGTTAAAATATTGGCAAGGTTTGGGCTATTATTCCCGTGCGAGGAATTTGCATGCAGCCGCCCGTTGTATTGAAAACAATTTCAACGGAAAATTTCCTGAAGATTACGAAACAATTCTTTCGCTCAAGGGAATCGGCGAATATACGGCGGCAGCAATTGCTTCGTTTGCATTTAACGCTCCTCATCCGGTGGTTGACGGAAACGTATTCCGGTTTTTATCCCGCTTTTTTGCCATTGAAGAACCCATTGATACGAATAAAGGGAAAAAACTGTTTACGGAATTAGCCGGACTGATTATGGATAAATCACAAGCCGGACTGTTCAATCAATCAATTATGGAATTTGGTGCCCTGCAATGTACGCCCGCTTCACCCGATTGTTCACTTTGTCCCTTTGAATCCAAATGTTCCGCCTATTCACACGGCAAAGTGAATGAATATCCGGTAAAACGCAATAAAGCAAAAATCAAAACAATTTATCTTTACTACTTTCATATTCATTCCGGTAATCATATATATCTAAGGAAGAGAAAAGAAAAGGGAATCTGGCAAAACCTGTACGAATTTCCCCTGATTGAATCCGAAATCCCTTTGGAATGGGACGAACTAATTGCGACGGATGATTTTAAAACCCTCTTTCCCTCGGTCGATCCCATTCATTTCCGTTTGGTTTTGAAAAATCAAAAGCATGTATTGACTCATCGCATCCTGTATGCCTGTTTTTATGAAATAACGATAGAAAAAGCGCCGGAATCATTGGCTCAATTCGTCGCAATTCCTTCCGACTGCATCGATGACTATCCGATTCACCGCTTAATGCAGATTTATTTGGAGAATACAGCATATCATCGGGAAGATATTTCCCGTTAGGGAAACTGTGCTTCGCTTGCACGTCTTTGCGAGGGCGTAAGCCCGAAGCAATCCAGCCTTGTAACTCGTAACTTGTAACTACTCTGGATTGCTTCACTCCGTTCGCAATGACGGTTTGCATTTGCCCCTTGCAGCGATTTAGTTCTTATCTCTTATCTCTTATTTTTCAATGCTTTGCAGCCTTGTAAAAGTAATGCCCGTTACCGGTTCAAGTAATGCCCGTTACTCGAACAAGTAATGCCCGTTACCGGTTCAAGTAATGCCCGTTACTCAAACAAGTAATGCCCGTCACTTGTTGAAGTTATGCCCATCACTTGAACATGTTATGCCCATTACTCTGACATATCACTTTTAGCTTTTCCCCGCTTCCCTCCTTTCCCCTGCTTCCTAATTGTCAATTGAAATACAAACCTCATTTCCACCTAATTTCAACAATAAAACAACCACAGTAGCGCAATGGTCATACATAAATGACATTTATCATTTATTTGGAAGAACTTTTTGAGGATTGAATTTGAAATATTTTCTCCCTTGTCCTGTGAAAGTGTTTTTTTAGCGCCGGGGAAAAGCAATTAAACAAAACTCAGGTTATTATTTTAAAAAATAGTGTTACCTTTGTCGTGAGAGAGGAGATTTTTTGTTTTGCGAACTCAAAGGTAACGATGAGATATGAAATCTACCACCTCTATCTGTTCTTATTTGAGACGCGACTGTTTCATATACAAAAATAGCTTAGATAAAAATGGAAAAAATAACCAAAAAACCTCTTGAGCGGAAGCAGAGAGGGGCGGTGTACGCGCTGTGTGTCGTTTTTTCGTTACTCTTCCTGGTTTCGGGCTGCGGAAATCAGGACAATGGCAACAAAGATAACGATGAGCCAGATGAACCGGTATCAGGATTGGGGTGTGACTGCGAGGAAGAGTTGTACTATTACGCCAATAATGGAGACAAGATTTTTTTGGGAAACTCCATGCTGAATGACTATTTATTTATTATTTTCGTTGCACAAGCAAAAGTTACCGAAATAGTCGATTATCTAAATCAAACAGGTCTGTTTGAGACTGTGATTGAAGATGGGATTTATGATAATCTTTGGGAATATCATAATCATATGATGTTTGTTTGTATCAAAGAGCAAAAAACATGTTCACAGCTAAAAGAAATCATTCAAATGTTGGAAAGAGAGCCGATTGTGATTTGTGCAAATCTGGCTTTTACAGACGACATATGTGTTTGGTCATTTTTGTCCATATTTGGCGTAGAAACCAGACATGAGTCCGGTAGTGAATCCGATTTATATGCCGTAGCACAAGAAACAAATACATGGGTCATAGAGTCGGATGCCCGGATTATGTATCATTTTGATGTTGGTACTGATAAAAATTCGAAAGGCAATGCGATGCAGATGGCAAATTATTTTTTCGAAACAGGAAAATTTATATTTGCAAAAACTAACAGATATGGGGAAGAGTTGAAAAATAAAAAATAAAACTCAACCTTTATGAAAAATCGGGAGTGCGCGAATACTGGGTGGTTTACCCTAGCAATTTGGAAGAACTTTTTGAGGATTGGATTTGAAATATTTTTTCCATTGTTCTGTGAGAGTATTTTTTTAGCGCCGGGGAAAATTATTTAACCAAAAATTTTGCCGTTTATTATTTTGTAGTTAAATTTGTACCGTGATCAAAACTTTAATTAATTATTAAAAAAAATTATTCTATGTCAGTCAACAAAATTATTTTATTGGGAAACGTGGGCAAGGACCCCGAAGTTCGCTATTTCGACAACGGGGGAGCCGTTGCCAATTTCACCTTAGCCACAACCGAAAGGGGCTATACCGCTGCAAACGGAACGCAAGTTCCCGACCGTACGGAGTGGCACAACATTGTTCTATGGAGAGGTTTAGCCGAAATCGCCGAAAAGTATGTAAAGAAAGGTTCAAAACTTTACATCGATGGCAAGATTCGGACGCGTTCGTATGATGATGCCTCAGGTAATAAACGATACATTACCGAAGTATGGGGCGATAATATGGAGCTGTTAGACAGGAAACCGGAAAGTTCAAATCCGACTCCGTTCCCTCAACCTCCTTTGGAAAAAAGTACGCAAGAGCCGGTAAGACCGCCGGTTGTCTCCGCTCCTGTTCCTGCGCCGGCTGGACCGGTGGAAGAAGAGGGCGACGACTTGCCGTTCTAACAAATTATGAGTCGGTAGTTGCAAATAAATAAGGCGTATGTTCTTCCAGTTTTATTGTTTCCAGCTACCGACTCATGATTAATACATAAAAATTGTTTCATTTTGGACACAGATTCGTTTTCGGGTTTATTTTCAGATATCCATTTTTCAGCTATTTCGATTAGCTCGGCGATAGCGCTCCTCATTTCCGCTCTGTTTTTATGTCTTTCCGCAATAATCTCTGCCTCCGAGATCGCTTTTTTTGCACTTTCCCCAAGTGATAAAAATGAAATCGAGGAAAGCGAAACTGTTTTTGATAAAATCATTCAATCCCTTCTGCAATCTCCCGACCGTTTATTAGCGACGATTCTCATCTGGAACAATTTCGTAAATGTCGGGGTAGTCGTCCTATCCAGTTATGCACTCAATCAACTGATTAATTTTTCGGGAGCGCCTGTGGCCGGTTTCATCTTCGAAATCATCCTGTTGACATTTTTAATATTATTTTTTGGTGAGATACTTCCGAAAATTTACGCCCGTAACCAAGCCTTGCAATTGGTTCGTAAAATGGCTGCTTTTCTAAACGGCTTGACGAAAATTACCCGTCCGTTCGCTTCGCTTCTGATGTCTTCCTCCCGTTTCGTTAATTTTCTTTCCAAGAAAAAATCAAGCGATGTCTCTGTCGATGAACTGTCGAAAGCGCTTGAATTGACTTCGGGGGAACTAACCGAAGAAAAAGCAATGTTAGAAGGAATCATCGGATTATACAATAAAACGGCTGTCGAAATCATGACTTCCCGCATGGATGTTGCCGATTTGGATATAAAAACCGGTTTCAAAGAGCTAATAAAATACGTAGTTGAAGTCGGATATTCCCGTATTCCCGTTTATTCAAGCAATCAGGATAACATTAAAGGTATATTGTACATCAAAGATTTATTGCCCTATTTGGATAAACATGCCGAATTTCACTGGCAGAGTTTGATTCGTCCGGCTTTCTTTGTTCCCGAAAACAAGAAAATCGATGATTTACTGGAAGAATTTCGCACAACAAAAACCCATTTGGCTGTCGTTGTAGATGAGTTTGGAGGAACTTCCGGAATTGTTACCTTAGAAGATATTTTAGAAGAAATCGTAGGAGAAATAGGCGACGAATACGATGATGAAGATTCCAAATTCGTCCGCTTGGCGGATGGTTCATACGTGTTTGATGCAAAAATATTATTGACGGACTTTTTCCGCGCCACCGGGATAGACTCCAAATCGTTTGGAAAACTAACGGATGAAGTGGATACTTTAGCCGGTTTAATTTTGGAAATAAAAGGCGATTTTCCGGCAAAAAAAGAAGTGATTAGGTACGAACAATTTACTTTCCGGATTTTAGAAATGGATAAAAAGCGCATCTTAAAAGTGAAATTCATGGAAAACGGAGAGCTTGAGTAAATGGAAACAACGATAAAAGATAGGCTTGACGTTTTACGGAAACGGATAGAAAAACTGAATTATAGCTATTATGTCCTTTCTCAACCGGAAGTCAGCGATTTTGAATTCGACCGGCTGTTGAAAGAATTGGAACAGTTGGAAGCCGAACACCCTGAACATTTCGACCCTAATTCCCCAACCCGGCGCGTGGGTAGCGACATCAATAAAAATTTTGTTCAGGTCGAACACGTTTACCCGATGCTTTCACTCTCTAACACCTACTCGGAAGGCGAAGTGAGGGATTTTTATAACCGCACATTCAAATCCCTGAATGAACCCTTTGAAATGGTATGCGAACTGAAATACGACGGAACATCTATCTCTTTGTTATACGAAAATGGTATTTTGACCCGTGCTGTTACTCGTGGCGACGGTGTGCGAGGCGATGATGTAACCGCCAATGTCCGGACAATTAAAAGTATTCCGTTGAAATTACAGGGCGCTGACTATCCCGCCTCGTTTGAGATACGGGGTGAAATCCTAATGCCCTGGCCTGTCTTTGAAGATTTGAACCGCGAACGGGCAGAATCGGATGAGCCCTTGTTTGCCAATCCGCGAAATGCAGCCGCAGGAACACTGAAGTTGCAAAATCCGGCGACCGTTGCTTCCCGTAATTTGGATTCCTATTTATATTATGTACTGGGCGATAATCTGCCTTTTGACGGTCATTACGAAAATTTGAAAAAAGCCGGCGCATGGGGATTTAAAATCTCGAATGCCATTAAGAAATGCGGGTCTTTGGAAGAAGTTTTCGATTTTATTACCTACTGGGATTCGGAAAGGTGGAATCTGCCGGTTGCTACCGATGGAATCGTGTTGAAAGTAAATTCCGCCCGTCAGCAATTGAATCTGGGCTGGACGGCAAAGTCGCCACGTTGGGCGATTGCCTACAAATTCCAGGCCGAATCTGCCGAAACCCGCCTGAACTCTGTTGATTTCCAAGTGGGAAGAACCGGAGCCGTCACTCCCGTGGCAAACCTTGAACCGGTCTTATTGTCGGGAACCGTTGTAAAACGAGCTTCTCTACACAATGCCGACATCATCGAAAACTTCGACATACACATAGGCGATTCCTGTTACGTTGAAAAAGGCGGGGAAATCATTCCTAAAATCACCGGCGTAAACATAGCAGCAAGGTTCATGCTTGGCGATAAAGTCCGTTTCATCAAAAACTGTCCCGAATGTGGTACGTCTTTGGTGCGGGAAGAGGGAGAGGCGGCATATTACTGTCCGAATCACTTCGGTTGCCCGCCGCAAATCAAAGGAATGATAGAACATTTCGTCAGCCGAAAAGCCATGTATATCAACATAGGCGCGGAAACGGTCAATCAATTTTATAAAACAGGCTTAATAAAAAATGCAGCCGATTTGTACGAATTAAAAACCGAAGAAATTCTAAAGTTAGACCGTTGGGCGGAAAAGTCTGCCAATAATTTCATCGAAAGTGTTCATGAATCACTATCGGTTCCCTACGAAAGAGCGCTTTATGCTTTGGGTATCCGGTATGTGGGCGAAACAGTCGCCAAAAGATTGGTACAGACCTTTCATTCCATCGACGACTTAATAAATGCTTCCTGCGAGCAATTGATTGCAGTAGGTGAAATAGGGGAGGTCATCGCCCGAAGCGTTTTAAATTATTTTTCAATCGAATCAAATCGCCTGCTGGTTGAACGTCTAAAAAGTTTTGGTGTGCAATTCACGCTAAGGGAAGAGGAGTTGGCTGAAAAAACAAACAAACTGAACGGACAAACATTCGTAATCAGCGGAACATTCACTTTTCATTCGCGGGACGAATACAAAGTGTTAATTGAAAAGAACGGAGGAAAAAATACGGGTTCGGTTTCTGCAAAAACCGCTTATATTCTGGCAGGGGAAAACATGGGACCGGCCAAATTGGAAAAAGCCCATAAAATGAAGATAAAAATTATTTCGGAAGTAGAATTTCTTAAAATGTTAGAATAAATCATGTATAAATTTTTATTAAGAAGGAAAATCAAACGAACCATAGCGCACTCGGAAAGGGAAAGGGCTTTCTATAATCTGAAAGAAATAAAAACAGTATTGGTATTGTTTGATACGGAAGACTATGGAGATGCAATCCATTTTATTCAACAATTGAAAAAGATGAAGAAAAAAATAAAAGCAATTGCTTTTAAGGACAAGAATGACACCAACAATTATTCCAAAATAACATACACCATCGTTACTGAGAAGGACATGAAAGGCGATTCATTGACTCAAATCACCAATGGTTTGGCAGATGACAATTTCGATTTGGTTGTCGATCTCACGCTAAAAGAAAATTTATTATTGCTTTATTTTTTGGTATCGGTAAACGCTCCGCTCAAAGTAGGGTTTTATAAGCACGCCCTTTCGGTTCACGACATGGTGATTTCATTTGCTCCCGATTTGGTACAAAGCGTCAAAGAATTGGGTAAACATCTGATTCATTATTTAACGATTATTTCTTCCGAGCCGAGAAATAGCCGGTGATATTTTTTGGTAATTTGGCGAAATCTATTTCTAAAGCAAAAAATCCTCATAATTGTCGGGATGTATCACTCGCATGGAACCGTTTGGATATGCCCCTAAAAATGTGTTTACTTTTTTAATTTTCGATTCGGGATAACAACTAAAAACCAAGCGATGCGGTAACAGCCTCCGTTCATGTAGAAGTAATATTGTCTAAAACCGATTGTATATCAGTATCATCACCGTTTAACCAAAGTACGTCGCTTTTATTATCAAACAATTGATGTAATACGGTGGTTTTTCCCGAATGTTTATTAACAGAGAAACTATTTACCAAAATATCTTTTTTTCATTGTTTATTTAAATATATATTTAATAACCAAAGGATTGTCGTCTTCTTTTATCTGGTTATACTTCAAT
>Ga0082212_10003396_pt1 | contig 22591 bp, 19 predicted proteins | sample TergutNt197P3_FD_71548 | JGI IMG/M metagenome (GOLD analysis project Ga0082212, IMG submission 71548) | Neocapritermes taracua P3 segment gut microbial communities from Petit-Saut dam, French Guiana - Nt197 P3 | ecosystem: Host-associated > Arthropoda: Insects > Digestive system > Gut ...
ATTCCGGCAATTCGCTGGACAGCGCTCGTGTTTTTAGCATTTGCAATGTTTTGCAGTTATATTTTTATGGATATATTATCCCCTGTGAAATCAATTTTGGAGTCGACAAGAGGATGGGATTCAGATGCTTTTGGAACATATGCAGGTTCTGAGACCTTTTTAAATGTGTTTATTTTCTTCCTGATTTTTGCAGGGATCATATTAGATAAGATGGGCGTTCGTTTTACGGCTATATTATCGGGTATTGTCATGATCATTGGCGCAGCCATCAACTGGTATTCCATAACCGAATTGTTTGCAGGGACTAGTATGGAAAACTGGTTTAACAATCATTTAAACTATATTCCGGGATTTGAAGAGATAGGCGTTTCACCGTTTTATCGAGGGATGCCTGCTTCGGCAAAACTCGCATCTGTCGGGTTTATGATTTTTGGATGCGGTGTTGAGATGGCAGGAATAACTGTTTCACGAGGAATTGTTAAATGGTTTAAGGGTAAGGAAATGGCGCTTGCGATGGGATCGGAAATGGCGCTTGCCCGTCTGGGTGTCGCTACCTGTATGATTTTTTCGCCGCTGATTGCACGGGCAAAGATCATGGGTATGGTTGATGTTTCACATTCTGCCGCTTTTGGCGTTATTTTGTTGATGATTGCGTTGATCATGTTTATCGTTTATTTCTTTATGGACAGGAAACTGGATGCCCAGCTTGGCGAAGCCGAAGAAAAAGACGACCCGTTTAAAGTAAACGATATTGGCAAGATATTGACAAGCAGCGGTTTCTGGCTTGTTGCTCTATTATGTGTGTTATATTATTCTGCCATTTTTCCGTTCCAAAAATATGCAGTAAACATGTTGGAGTGTAATTTGAGTTTTAAGGCGGTTTCACAGGATTCATTCTGGAATTCGGGAACTTCGGCGATCATCGGGTATTTCATCATGTTGATTGTTGCCGCCACCTCATTCACAAGTAATTTTTGTAAGAAGAACCTGAAAATATCGTTATTGATAACTTCGGTTGTATTTCTTGTCGTATATTGTATTATCTCCTTTAAGCGGCAGTCGGCAGGCGCTATTTTCTCTGTATTTCCTTTGCTTGCTGTCGGAATTACGCCGATACTGGGTAACTATATCGACAGGAAAGGGAAAGCCGCAACCATGCTGATATTAGGCTCAATATTGCTAATCATTTGTCATTTGACTTTTGCATTCGTATTACCGCTCTTAAAAGGACAGGAGATTGGAGGTGTATTTTTAGCCTATGTAACGATCCTGGTATTAGGCGCATCATTTTCGTTAGTTCCTGCATCTTTATGGCCCTCGGTTCCAAAACTGGTAGACCAGAAAGTAATAGGTTCAGCTTATGCCCTAATATTCTGGATACAAAATATTGGTTTATGGCTGTTCCCGTTATTGATTGGTAAAATATTAACTTCATCCAATACGGATATTGCAGAAAAATTAAAAGCGGGCGCAATTACCTCAGAACAGGCATCGATGATGTACAATTATACGAATCCGTTAATCATGCTGGCATGTTTAGGCGTTGCCGCATTACTGTTAGGTTTTGTCCTGAAAATTGTAGACAGGAAAAAAGGTCTCGGTCTCGAATTGCCGAATATTACGTAGTTTTCAGTAAAAAAATTATCATTTTATCGCCGCAGGTACGTAACTACAACTGTTTGTCGGGGAATAATCGGAGCGCTTCGCCTACGACAAATACGCTTCCGCTGATTAGTATGAAATCGTTTGTTGATGCTTTTGTTAACACTTCTTTGACGGCAATCTCTACGGAAAGGCAAACATGTCCGCTAAGTCCGTGGATTTCACCTCTTTTCGCCAATTCATCGGCGGGGAAAGCCCTGTCAATGTCGGCTTGTGTAAAATAATACATTGCTTTTTTCGGCATCATGGACAGTATACCGTCAATATCCTTGTCGTCCGACATGCCTAAGATAATATGTGTTTTCTCGTAACGTCCCGATTCATAAAAAAGCAGTCGTTTATTAATTTCCCAGGCACCCACATTATGACCAATGTCGCAAATAACTTTCGGGGTAGACTGCAATTCTTGCCATCGCCCCATCAGTCCGGTCATTTGAGATACATTTTTAAATGCTTTACGAACAGCCGGGATACGAATTTGAGTGCCTGAATTAGTCAATAATTTTAGTACTGACAAGACGGTTTGTGTATTGATTTTTTGTGCCGGACCCCGCAACTCACCTGATAACATGCCAAAATAAAGCGTGTCGTATATCCATGAACCATTTGCTTGCATTTCAGCATCATGAAGCGTTTCTTTTGGTGTGGAGAATATGATGGGAGCAGATACTTCAAAGGCTTTACTCCGGAATAATTGTTTAAGTGCATCATCAAGCGTCTCTCCGATAATAACCGGAACATTACGTTTCATAATACCGGCTTTTTCGTAGGCAATATTAGAAACGGTTTTGCCCAGAATTTGTGTATGCTCCAAACTGATAGAGGTAATAATGCTAACGATTGGTTTAATAATATTTGTGCAGTCGTATTTTCCACCTAACCCGGTTTCGATAATAGCGTAATTCACTTTTTTATGTCTGAAAAAATCAAATGCCATGGCAGAAGTTAACTCAAAAAAGGATATTTTTTCCTTTTCAATAAATTTAATATTTTTTCCTACAAAGTCAATAACATATTGTTGCGTGACCGGTCGACCGTTAATTCGTATGCGTTCTTTAAAGTCAAGCAGGTGCGGAGACGTGTAGAGACCGACTTTATACCCTGAAGCCTGAAGTACGGCAGCAAGCAGATGGGCAACAGATCCTTTTCCGTTTGTCCCTGCTATATGAATGCTTTTGAACTTTTTATGCGGATTGCCTGTTAGTTCGTCTAAGGCAATACTTCGTTCAAGTCCCGGTTTGTATGCAAGTGCTCCAAGCTTATGATAGGCCGGAGTTCGTTTGTACAAATAATCTAATGTTTCTTCGTAGTTCATAAAAATAAATTACATAAAAATGTTTTTCATAATAAATTTTCATATTTTCTGCAAAAATAATGGATTATTTCGGATTATCATTCTTAAAAAAACTTAAAAATGAAGGTGAATCTAAAATATTTATAAAAACTATTCATATTTCACGAAAAAAACGTAACTTTACAAGTTGTATGAAAAAGTTTAACTAAAAAATAAAAAAAATGAGTTCAAGAAAGAATTTTGTACTTGATACAAATGTTTTACTGCACGATTTTGATTGTATGTCGAAATTTCATGAAAACGACATCTATCTACCCATCACAACGCTTGTTGAATTAGACAAGTTTAAGAAAGGAAGTGAACAGATCAACTACAATGCACGCGAATTTGTACGCGAGTTGGATGTATTGACTTCCCATGATTTTTGCCTTAAAGGCGCATCATTAGGTAAAGGTAGAGGTATGCTTTATGTGGTAACAAACTCCGAATACCATAAGAAAGTGGAGGCATCTTTTCCGGAACGAATTCCTGATCATCGCATCCTTTCCTGTGCCATGACCGTTTCCGAGATGCATCCCAAGATGAAAACGATTCTGGTATCAAAAGACGTCAACATGCGTATGAAAGCACGTTCACTTGGTATCCTGGTTGAAGACTACAGCAATGACAAAGTGAAGAATGTCAATATCTTTGAAAAAGCACACGAAGTTTATTCGGGTATCAATAGCGCTTTTATTGATAAGATATATACGGATTCGCAGGGTATTGACATTGAAATATTCAGGAGTGAATATCCTCAAATAGAGATTGTTGCAAATGACTGTTTTGTTTTGGAAAGCGAGCGAAACAGTGTGCTGGTTCGTTATAGCTCTTTTACGGAAACCATCAAAAAGGTCGAAAAAGGCACCTCGAATTACGGCATTCTACCCAGAAACACAGAACAGAAGTTTGCATTTGAGGTGCTGAACGATGCGGAAGTAAAACTTGTCGCTATTACCGGAAAAGCCGGTACTGGTAAAACGTTACTGGCTTTGGCTTCGGCATTAAAGCAGGCAAAACTATACAAGCAAGTATTGCTTGCGCGTCCGATTGTGGCTTTGGCAAACAAAGACATTGGTTTCCTGCCGGGTACGGAAAAGGACAAGGTTAAACCGTATATGCAACCGCTCTTCGATAACCTGAATGTTATTAAGAGCCAGTTCCCGGTCAATAGTATGGAAGCCCGTCATATTGACGAGATGCAGAAAAACGAACAGTTGGTCATCGAAGCCCTTGCTTTCATACGCGGGCGCAGTCTGGCAGAGACATTCTGCATTGTTGATGAAGCGCAAAACCTTACGCCTCACGAAATTAAGACAATCGTCACACGTACCGGCGAAGGTACCAAAATGGTTTTCACCGGTGATATTCAGCAAATCGATTCTCCCTATCTTGATATGCATAGCAACGGCCTTGCCTATTTAGTAGACAGGATGAAAGGACAAAAACTCTTTGCACATGTGAATCTTATCAAAGGTGAACGTAGTGCTCTTGCCGAACTTGCTGCAGATTTATTATAATATTTTACTTTAATAGTCTGTTTGTTAAATCATTACGTTTGTTTCTTTGTAATATTTGCATAATCTCGGATCGATATTCGGGGAGATACCAGAAGAAAAAACGGCGTTGCGCGTGCTTTTCCTGTATGGTTCTGGCGCAATTGATTTTTTGTAGTGTGTAGGGATGATAGTTCGTGTAAAAAATTTCGGTAGCTAATGTCATGGGCGTTGGCGTGAAATCTTGAACTTGCTCTAACTGAAAGTTCATGTTCTTTGTTTTAACAGCCAATTCAGCCATGTCGATTTCAGAACAGCCCGGATGACCGGAAATAAAATAGGGTATTAACTGCTGTTTCAGCCGGTATGCTGAATTGAAGTCGTCAAAAATTTTCTTAAACTTTTCAAATACTTCAAACGGTGGTTTGCGCATGAGTTGCAAAACCTTTTTTTCGGTGTGTTCGGGAGCTACCTTCAGCCTTCCCGATACATGATGTTGAATCAGCGTTTCCAAAAATTGTAAAATTGCGCGATTTATCGCACCGTTTTCGCTCCGATGCATTAACAAATCGTAGCGAATGCCGCTCCCAATAAATATATTATTGATTCCCGGAACTTTCATCACATGATTATACAGGTTTAATAACGGGGTAGGGTCGGTCGATAAGTTTTTACAAATCTTAGGGAATATGCAGGAAGGGTTTTTGCATTGTTTGCAGATGTTTTCATCATTTCCTTTCAATTGATACATATTGGCTGAAGGTCCTCCCAAATCACTGATAAACCCTTTGAAACCGGGCATTTGTGTAATTTTTCGTACTTCCTTGAGTATGGAATCCTGACTTCGGGAGATGATACGTTTTCCTTGATGCATGGAAATGGTACAAAAGGCGCACCCGCCAAAACATCCCCTGTGTATAGTCACGGAGAACTTAATCATTTCGTATGCCGGAATTGTCTTGCCTTTGTACTTGGGATGCGGTAATCGCGTATAGGGCAGACTATACCACGCATCTATTTCTTTTTCGGAAACGGGAGGGTAAGGAGGATTCACAACAATGGTTTTTTTACGTGTCTTCTGCGTAAGGATAGCGGTCGAAAATTTATTTGACTCTTCCTCGATGATCCGGAAATTTTTTGCTTGTTTCAGTTTGTCTTTCAGACATTCTTCATACGAAAAAAGGGAGATGCTGTTCGATGGATTCGTTTTCGTATTGGCAATATAAACTGTTTGTGGTATATTTTTAATTGTATGGAACGGAACACCTTTTTTTAATAACCTTACCAATTCGATAACCGGTTTTTCTCCCATGCCATATATCAAGAGATCGGCAGGGCTTTCCGACAGGATGCCGGGGCATAATCGGTCTTGCCAGTAGTCATAATGTGCGAGGCGACGCATGGAAGGTTCAATTCCGCCCAGGACAACCGGAACATCCGGATACAGTTGTTTTAATATACGGGCATATACGATACTCGGATAATCGGGACGCATACCCGCACGGTTGTCGGGTGTATAGGCGTCGTCGCTTCGGAGGCGTTTGTGTGCCGTATAATGGTTGACCATCGAATCCATCGCACCCGGTGAAATCGCGAAAAACATACGGGGAACGCCTAATTTGCTGAAATCGCGAAAGTCTCCCCGCCAGTCCGGTTGTGGAACAATCGCTACCCGGATATCTTGTGCTTCGAGTACTCGACCAATCACTGCAGCGCCAAACGACGGATGATCTACATAGGCATCGCCACTAAACAGGATCACATCCAAGTAATCCCATCCCTTGGCTTCCACTTCTTTTTTTGTGGTAGGCAACCATGCCTGGCGGTCAAAAGCGCTTATGCGAGCGTCCCTTTCCATACGAAACAACCGGAAAAAATGGGTGAAAACGATTTTCTGAAAAGACCGAAAACGGCCGAACCCGAACCTGACATGGATGCGTATTCTGCTCCCAATGCGTACAATTGTTCTTTAATTTGTTGGATTACAGGATATTTTTTAAAAACAACCGGTTCGAAATCATTGAATAACACATGCTTCCACTCGCAAACGGGGAAAGAGGATAGATTATCAAGTGAAAATGAAGGTTTTTGCGGTTGAACCATCGAATAGGCTTCATGAGTAGAAATAGCTACAGGGGGTTTAACGATATATAGCAGATAACCTTTAAGCGAAACATCAGACGGTTGAAACAGGTTACCGGTTCCCGTCGCTATGACAGGTGTATTACGAATAAAAAACGGACAGTCGGCGCCAAGTGATGCTGCCATTTTCAGTAGTGTACTTTCCGGGATTGCCAAATTGTTCATTTCATTTAGCAGTTTGAGCATGAAAGCGCTGTCAGCGCTTCCACCTCCTAATCCTGCTCCCGATGGAATCGCCTTTTTCAGATAAATATCCAGTGCCGGTGTCTTGTATTCATTTGACATCAGAGCATATGCTTTCATCGCCAGGTTATCATCAGGGTGGGTATCTAACTTGAAGCCTGTTTGTGTAAATGAAGTTTTATCGCTTGCTACGGCTTCTAAGGCGTCCACGAGTGGAATCGGATAGAATAGGGTTTCAATCGTATGAAATCCGTCCGGGCGTTTCTCTGTGACATGAAGCCCTAAGTTTACTTTTGCGTTAGGAAAACAAAGCATGAACGGGTAAGAATTATGAATTATGAATTACGACTTGTTCTCTTGATGACGCTGTTTGTGCGTTATTGAAACAGCCCCTTTTTTTGTTTTTTTTCGTCCCTTGCCTCTCTTGTTTTCTTTACCAGGAAGGGATATACCTTGTTTCTGCTTTTCCGGTCGATAGACTGGCGCTTTTCCAACAGATGGGTCGGGAGGGTTTTTTTGGATGTTTTTCCCTAAAAACTTTTCGATTGCATTGAAATGATACTGGTCTTTTTCGGACACTAAGGTAATGGCTAAACCTTTACCCTCGATGCCCCGGGCTGTACGACCGATCCGATGTACGTAATCGTCCGGGTCTTTTGGGACGTCATAGTTGATAATCATGTCAATATCAACAATGTCAATTCCACGTGCAACAACGTCGGTTGCCACCAGGATATCAATATGGCCATTCCTGAAATCTTTCAGAACCTGTTCGCGAACGGATTGAATCAGGTCGGAATGCATGGCTGCAACACTTAATTTCTTGCGTTGCAGGAGAATCGCCAAGTCTTTTACTTTTTGTTTGGATGATGAAAACAGGAGAACGCGTTTGGGAATCCCGTTTGTAAAGATGTTTTGGAGAATCCGCAGTTTCTGGTCTTCATAACAAATATATGCAGATTGCCGGATGCTTTCAGGTGGTTTCGATATAGCTATTTCAATTAACTGTGGATTTTTCATCATATTTTCCGCCAAGTTTTTTATTTTAGGCGGCATGGTGGCTGAAAACAGGATGATCTGGCAGTCTTTCGGCAATCCTTTGTAGATTTGAATGATGTCATCATAAAAACCCATATCAAGCATGCGGTCGGCTTCGTCGAGAATAAAAAAAGATACCTGCGATAAATCGACGCTACCCATGTTCATATGAGATATAAGTCGTCCGGGTGTTGCAATTACAATATCGGCGCCCATTTGCAATCCGCGTTCCTGCTGGGCATAGACGATTCCATCGGTACCGCCATATACTGCCACTGTTGAAATCGGAAGAAAGTAGGATATGCCTTCGATTTGCTGGTCGATTTGCTGGGCAAGTTCTCTTGTCGGAGACATGACAATTGCGTTGATTGCATGCTCGGGGTAACCGCCTTTACATAGTTTATTGATTACCGGCAATACATAAGCAATTGTTTTTCCGCTTCCGGTCTGCGCGCAGGCAATAATATCCCTTCCTTTTAAGATAGGCGGGATAGATAACTCCTGAACAGGGGTCATCTCCTGAAAACGCATAGCAGAGAGACCTTTAAATACCAGGTCTTCAAATTCCAATTCTTCGAAACGCATTTATTATCATATTTAATTGTTCATGTAAAAGGAGATACCGACTTTTATCAACTGAGGATTGAGCGGGTAATGCAGGAGTGAAAAATACTCGGTTGGGGTAATAAACAGGGAACTGAGATTATATCCGGAAACAAAGAATCTCGCCTGTTTGAGTCTGAAATTTACATAGGCATTGATGATGGGATAATTACCTATTTTCCTTTCATCCTGTGTTTGAAACTGTTGCGTTGCCGGTTCGTAGTAGGGGGCAAAGTATGATGTGAAATAGTGCGCATCAACTCCCAATTGAATATTCAGCACTTTGGCATATGTGAAATCAAGATATAGATTGGAATAGGCGGAGATAGCAGGTAAAGGCAGCACATTTTTATCGCTGCTCAACTGATAAGCCACTTCGTTTTCCCATCCAAGCGCTTTGTAACGGAAATCCTGTTTAATACGGGCAGTTACTACTTGAAGGTTATTTTCAAACTGTTCAGGCTGACCGGATTTTCCATAATAGATAAAATGCTGAATACTTTCTACTCCGACATTCATTCTGGTGCGTGTTTGCCGGATGTCAACTTCTCCGTTTACAAAAACTCTTTGCATGTTTTTAAACGATTCGTCCCACCAATAATAGCGTGTATGATAATGGCGCGTATAAAATGCAGGTCGCAGATTTTTTATTGATCCGGTCGCTTTAACGGACGCTTCTTTTCCCATCAGGAGGAATCGGGTTTTCAAATCACCTTCTATCCGGAACACCCCCAAGTCGGCGCCGACTAAGCAAAACTCGCCTTTTGCGCTGTATGTTAGGATTTGTCCTTGCTGTCTGGACAGTTCTGCGCCGAGAAAGGTCGAAAATTCGTCAAACTGAATGATAGAACGAGCCGAATCGTCCGGAAGCGTAAATCGTCGTTTCTCAAAATTGACATAGGCAGTCAGACCGAATTTCATCCAGTCCTGAAATCCTTCCCGTAATGATAAACCAAGTGTATTTTTCAAAGTCCACGCTTCGGTGAAATCATGAATGGCCGAATCGACCGGCGTATTGATTTGCTCGTAACATGTGTCAATCGATCTTGAATTTGAAGTAAAAAGACGGTTCATGTTTTCATATTCAATGGTGTGAATAATGCTTGATACGGGTACGAACACCACATCCGGTTCTTCTTTTTCATCGGGTTTTTCCGTATCTTCGTTGAACGGATCGGTAAAACCGGATGGTTTCGAATCATCGTCGGATCTTTTGTTTGCACGATCAATCAGGGATTCCTGCTGTTGTGTCTCCAAGTTTTTTTTTCTTTCTTCTTTCTTTTTCTCCGCATCTCCCTTTTCCTGTTCGGTCAATTCGCGATAGAATCCTAAATTATACCGGTGGGTAAGAAAGATTTGCTTTCCCTTGATGTGGTTCCATGTGTCATTATATCGGGTAGGAAACGATTTGGTATCGTTGATGGGACGTTTGCCTTCGATGAAATCGTCGGGGTTCGAAATATATCGATCATTGGTAAGTCCTCCGTTTTCCGTGGTTAGAAATTCATAATTCTGAAAGTAAGCATGTGCCTGGTATCTGTCGGATAAAAAATTAGCGAAGGGTCTGTAAAAGAAATTTTTATTGCTGTTGGCAGCATATTGTCCGCGAACAAATGTAAAATCCCAATCTGCTCCCACATTCAGTTTTTTGCCGAAGTTAGATGTTAATACGCCGGTAAACATTTCTTCGCTGTTAAGTTTGTTGCCGAATAGGGTAGGCAAGTAGGTCAGGTGTGTATAGGGTACTTTGACATCATAAAAAAGTGCGTTCTGCGGCGTAATGCGGTAACAATTGAAAGCGTTGAGAAAGATAAAATTATTATCCTCGCCCCGCTCCGAAAAAATACGGCTTTGTACCGGTGAGCCTATATTGGCTAAGTAGCCCATGGCTAACCCGCGACCTTCGATCAACATGCTGTTGGAAAAGTTGATCCGCTGCGTATCCATCGGGGCAAGGTACCGTTCACCCAGTTTATCGGTCAATCTATATGCTTTTGTACGGCTTGAGTCTGTTTGATTGTATGGTAAACTGTCTGGCGGCAGGTTTTCATGAATTGATCGTTGGGCGTCAGGTGTTAATCGTTGCGTCTGACTTTGAGGGTAGGTATTCAGTTTTGGACTGCGTCGTTGATTGCCGGGCTGCGCGATAATCATTCCGGAAAAGAGTATTAAAAAGAAACATAACGACAAACCCTGTTTCACGACGTGATAATTAGATTTTCCGGATAATTTCCATTCCTTTTTTTATCGCTACCTCATTGACGGGAAGCAATTTGTGATGACGTTCAGGAAGTGTTTTTTTCAAACCGTTCATAACACTTTCTAGCGAAACAAGATTCGTTATTTTCAACAATCCACCCAGTACGATCATGTTAAATGTTTTCGACATGTTCAGTTCGGCAGCCATATCCATCGCACTGATACAATATACGTTGATATCATTGCGATTGACAGGCTTGTGAATGCCATAATTGTCATAGATGAGGATACCGCCTTTTTTAACTTTGGGTTCAAATTTATCCATGGAAGGTTGATTCAGGATAATGGCTATGTCGTATTCATTGAGTACCGGTGAACTGATGCGTTCATCGCTCAAAATTACGGTAACATTGGCTGTGCCACCGCGCTGTTCCGGACCGTATGACGGCATCCAACTAACTTCCATGCCTTCTAATAAACCTGCGTATGCTAATAATTTTCCCATGGAAAGTACGCCCTGTCCGCCAAATCCTGCAATAATAAGTTCGTGAGTCATTTTTTTGAATTGAAAATTGAAGATTGAAAAATAATTAACTATTACCTGTTTTTCAAATCACCCAGCGGGTAGTAGGGGAACATGTTTTCTTTCATCCATTGATTTGCTTTCTCGGGTGTTTGTTTCCATCCTGATGCACAGGCGGATACAAATTCTACGATGGATGTTCCTTTTCCCGCCATTGAATTATCGAATGCCAGCCGAAGCATTTTTTTTGCTTTTCGTATGGCTGCAACCGTATCGACGCTTTGGCGCGTTACGAGGCATGTGCCTTCTAATTGCGCCAACAAATTGGAGATTTTCAGCGGGTAACCGTTGAGTTGAACATCGCGGCCATACGGACAGGTGGATGTCGGCATACCGAGAAGTGTTGTAGGCGCCATTTGGCCGCCTGTCATGCCGTAGATGGCGTTATTGACAAACACAATCACGAAATTTTCGCCGCGATTGGCGGCATGTATTGTTTCCGCCGTGCCGATTGCCGCAAGATCGCCATCGCCCTGATAGGTGAAAACCATTTTATCCGGATGCAGGCGTTTGACGGCTGTCGCCACTGCCGGCGCACGGCCATGCGCCGCTTCAATCCAGTCGATTTCGATGTAGTTGTACGCAAAAACAGCGCATCCTACCGGCGAAACGCCGATCGTTTTCTCTTCCATGCCCATTTCTTCCACTACTTCGGCAATCAGTTTGTGAATTACGCTATGACTACAACCGGGGCAGTAGTGCATCGGTGTATCATTGAGTAACCTGGGTTTCTGATAAACCAGATTTTCCGGTTGTATTATTTCGTTTATATCCATAATTTTTGATTATCAAAAAAATCTCATTATATACTGTGCAACTCTTATTACTATCGCAATTCCACCTAAAACAAGATAGGTCGGATTGCCTTTGAAAACAAAAAAGCAAACACTTGCCCCGATGGCTAAAACCATAAATACCAGCGTTAACAATTCGTCAAACCGACTTCCCCGTTTCATGCTTATCTGTTATTAAAAATATACCTGTTTCAAATCAGTTTTTCTTTTAAAGCCTGAACGATTTCATCAGGCGTAAAGACGATTCCACCCAGCCGACCGAAATGCTCCACTTTCACTTTCCCGTTTACCGATAGACGGACATCATCAACCATCTGGCCGGCATTCAACTCAACCGATAACATTCCTTTCACTTTTTCCGCATATCCGGCAATTGCTTTTGTCGGGAAAGGCCATAACGTGATTGGGCGGAACAAACCCACTTTCAACCCTTCGCTTCGGGCGTTGTTGATGGCTTTCTGGCAAATACGGGCGGATGAACCGAATGCGACGAGCAGATAATCGGCATCGTCGCACATATATTCCTCGAATCGAACTTCATTTTGTTCAATCTGCTGATATTTTGCCTGAAAACGGAGATTGTTCTTTTCCATCAGACTGGGGTCTAATTCAAGCGAGGTTATTACATTGCGCGACCTGTCGGCTTTCTTACCGGTAGTAGCCCAGGGGGATTCAGTAACTATTTCATCGTCAGTTTTCCGTCTGATAAAGGGAGGTAATACTACTTTTTCCATTAACTGTCCAATCATTCCGTCTGTAAGAATCATGGCCGGGTTCAGATATTTAAACGCCAGATCAAAACCTAAGGATACGAAATCAGCCATTTCCTGAACCGACGAAGGCGCTAACGTAATCAGGCGATAATCGCCATGACCGCCGCCTTTGACGGTTTGAAAGTAATCTGCCTGACTGGGTTGTATCGTCCCAAGACCGGGGCCTCCGCGCATGACATTCACAATCAGGCAGGGTAGATCGGCGCCTGCGCAGTAGGAGATACCTTCCATTTTGAGGCTGATACCCGGACTTGACGACGAAGTCATCACGCGCTTGCCCGTACAGGCTCCCCCATAAACCATGTTGATGGCAGCTACCTCGCTTTCAGCCTGAAGCACAACCATGCCTGTTGTTTCCCAAGGTTTTTCAGCCTCCAGTGTTTCTAATATCTCGGATTGTGGGGTGATTGGATAGCCGAAATAACCGTCGGCGCCATAGCGAATTGCAGCATGGGCGATGGCTTCGTTGCCTTTCAATAAACTAACTGTTTCCATTTTATATTGCAATTTTCTTTCTATATACAGTAAGGCAACCATCCGGACAAACCCACCCGCAGGTTGCGCATCCGGTACACGCATCCGGGTTTTTCATATACACATAATGGTATCCCTTGTCGTTTACCTCTCTGGGATGTAATTCAAGTGTCTCTGTAGGGCAGGCAGCCGCACACAGATTACAACCTTTACATCGTTCCTTATTGACGACAACCGCTCCTTTTATTTTTGACATAACTTTCAAATTTCTATTGTTTTGTTGTTCAAGGGTACAAAAGTACAAAAAAAAAGAGGAATAAGAAATGAAAATGGCAAAATATTATTTACGTATGACCGGAGTACTACTTCGCGGTCTGTCTAAAAAAGTATCTTTTAGGTCGTTGCGAATGAGAAAGATTTGTTTCTACAAAAATCACATTACAAAAATAATGTAAACCGGTAAGACCTGAAAATTATTCATGTTTTGAACCTTTTTCTTCACAAAGAAATGGCATAAAACTTATATAGAATCCAAACGGGCGAAAGCAAATTTTTTTCACAAAACAACAAATTATCAAAAAAGTTTCGTATCTTTGCAGCCTCGAACAATCCGGTTTTTATTGATTCATACTACACAATGATTTGCTCTGCCGTTCGAAAGCGGGTCTTCTCGTCGTCAAAATTGACTTCAAAATCAACTTCCTTGTTTTGATTTTGGTATTACCCGTAAAATTACAATTATCAAAAATTTATGACATTTAAAGAATTAGACATTTCTAAGCCTGTATTGAAGGCTTTGATAAACAAAAAATACGAAACGCCTACTCCCATACAGGAACAGGCCATTCCCGTAGCGCTTCGCGACCGCGACTTGCTGGGAATAGCACAGACAGGAACAGGTAAAACGGCAGCCTTTGCCATTCCCATCATTCAGAAACTCAACCATTCGCAAGCCAAAGAACGGAAGCGGGAGATAAAAGCGCTGATATTGACACCTACGCGAGAGCTGGCAATCCAGATCGACGAATGTTTCCTTGACTATGCGAAATATACCAATCTGAGTCATGCGGTTATTTTCGGAGGCGTCAACCAGCGTCCACAGGTTGATACACTGAAAAAAGGGGTGGATATTTTGGTAGCCACACCCGGACGGCTACTCGACCTGATTGCGCAAAAGTACATCACGCTCGAACATATCCGCCACTTTGTACTTGACGAGGCTGACCGCATGCTTGACATGGGATTTATCCATGACGTCAATCGTCTGCTGCCGATGCTTCCGAAACGCAAACAAACGCTGTTTTTTTCGGCAACAATGCCTGATGCGATTACGAAACTGTCAAAGACAATTTTATACAAACCGGTAAAAGTGGAGGTAGCCCCTGTTGCATCGGTAGTTGACACGATAGAACAGCTTTTATACTTTGTCGGGAAAGCCGAAAAAAGCGATCTGCTTGTCGCTGTTTTGAAAAAAGACCCGGAAAAATCGACGCTGGTTTTTTCGCGCACAAAACACGGAGCGGATAAGATTGCAAAAGCCCTGAATAAAAAAGGTATCGGCTGCGAGGTCATTCACGGCAATAAAACACAGGTTGCAAGGCAACGTGCCCTCAACAACTTCAAATCGGGAAAATCACGCGTGATCATTGCAACGGATATTGCTGCAAGAGGCATCGACATCATCAATCTGGAAATGGTCGTCAATTATGACTTGCCGGATGTGGCCGAAACGTATGTTCATCGTATTGGACGTACCGGACGGGCAGGAAACAGCGGTACCGCTCTTACTTTCTGTATGGAGGAAGAACGGGCGATGATCAAAAACATTCAGAAACTGACAGGTAAAAAACTGAATGTAGTATCAAAATGTGCCTGAAAAATAAACAACTGTAAAACAATGATTATGGCAATTTCATTTAATAAAAAAGAGCTGGAAAAGAAAAAAGTGCAGAAAAGGAAAGAAAAACAGCAGCGGAAAAACGAGCGCAAAGCCGTCGGCAGCAAATCCTTTGACGATATGATTGCTTATGTGGACGAAAACGGCGTGATTACCGATACACCTCCCGAAACCGACAAAAAACCGGCAGTAGAATTAGATCAAATACTTATCTCTACCCCTAAAAAAGATAATAAGGAAGAATCAATATAATTATAAATTATTTACTTAAAACTATTAAAAAATGAACATTTACGTTTCCAATTTAAGCTACAACACAGATGCTGAGAGCTTACAGCAATTATTTTCAGCGTACGGCGAAGTAACATCCGCTAACGTTATTACAGACAGAGACACCGGCGCCTCGCGTGGATTCGGCTTTGTCGAAATGCCAAACGATGATGAAGCCCGGAATGCAATTGACGAACTCAATGAAGCCGAGTTCGAAGGCAAGACAATCGTTGTTAATGTTGCACGTCCAAAAACAGACAGAAGCGGTGGCGGTTTCAATCGCGGTGGCGGCAGTGGTTTCAATCGCGGTGGCGGTTATAATCGTGGCGGCGGCGGTTATAACCGTGGCGGTGGTGATGGTTACAATAGAAATCGCTATTGATCCGGAATAATATTTTGTAAGAGGCTGCCTGCATGATCAGACAGCCTCTTCCTGTTTCCTGAAAATCCAAAAATCAGCTGTGACAGGACGAAAGAAAATTTAAAAATCGGCAGGTTTTTTGTTTTTCCTGATGAAACCGTTATAGATCAGGAATAGAATAAACAGGACGGTCAGGATGAGTATGGCGTAAGATATTTCTTTGCTGTATTGGTTGATCAGGGATTCCTGACCATGTGCTACATAACCCATAACCGCCAGGATGATATTCCATATACCCGCACCAAGGGCAGTGTATATAATAAACGGCAACAGCGACATACGGGCTAATCCTGCAGGAATGGATATTACTTGACGGATACCTACTAATAAACGACCTATTAAAGTCGAGATATTTCCGTGTTTTACAAAATACTTTTCAGCCTTCTGTACCGATCCAGTGCTTAGTAAGCACATCTTTCCCAACCGGCTTTCGGAAAATTTGTAAATAATGGGGCGTCCAAACCATAAAGCAAGAAAATAATTGATTAATGCGCCGAAAATTGCACCGATGGTAGCGAAAACAACGACCAAAATGATATTCAGATCACTGTCTTCCCTGCTTGCCTTATAGGCGGCAGGCGGGACAACTACTTCTGATGGAAACGGTAAAAAAGAACTTTCAATGGTCATTAACAGCGTAATTGTTCCATAATTCATGTGGTCCATATACCATGAAGTAATTTTTTCCACTGTGGATAGTTGTGGGGTGTCGCCTGTTTCGTTTACCGGTTGGACAACGGCAGACATGGAAACAACTGACAGTAACGTTAACCCGATAATTGTTATTTTTCGCATCGTTTTTTTTCCTATATCTTGTTACTTGAAAATTTGGGAGTATGCCATGTGCGTCTGAACAAGACGTTAATTTTTATTTTTTTTACTCCATGTATCTTTCAGTGAAACGGTACGGTTGAATATCAGTTTCCCGTCTTTACTGTCAGGGTCGACATTGAAATATCCAATGCGCATGAACTGAAAATGATCATACGGCTTGGCGTCTTTTAATTCTTCTTCAACAAAGCAGTTAGGCAGGATTTGCAAAGAATCGGGGTTCAGCAATTCGTGAAAGTCCTTATCTTTGTCTTCCGACGGATTTTCGACCTTGAATAACCGGTCGTATAAGCGTATTTCGGCAGGAATGGCATGTGGCACGGATACCCAGTGGATCGTACCTTTCACTTTTCGATTACTACCCGGCATACCGCTTTTTGTTTCAGGGTCATAGGTTGCATAAACCTCAACGACTTCGCCGGCATCATTTTTCTTACTATGCGTACATTTAATTATATAGGCGCATCGTAACCGTACTTCCTGTCCGGGGGTGAGGCGGAAATATTTGGGAGGCGCTTCTTCCATGAAATCGTCGGTTTCGATATACAACTCGCGCGAGAAGGCAATTGGATGTACACCTGCGGCAGGGTCTTCCGGATTGTTGACCGAATCAAACAATTCCACCTGTCCTTCAGGGTAGTTTGTAATAATCAGTTTTATGGGATTGATGACGGCTGCAACGCGTTTCGCCGTTGTGTTGAGGTCTTCCCGAACGGCATACTCCAATTGGGCTACATCGATGATGCCTTCATACTTGGTATATCCTATCATTTTAATGAAGTTCCGAATAGAAGCAGGCGTATAACCCCGCCTGCGAAATCCGCAAAGCGTTGGCATCCGCGGGTCGTCCCAGCCGTTTACAAGCCCTTCTTTTACTAGCTGGAGCAACTTCCTCTTGCTCATCATTGTGTAGGTCATGTTCAACCTGTTAAATTCGGTTTGACGCGGACGGTAGTGTTCGTATATCCTGTTTTTGTCAAAGTCATCGTTACAGTTTTTACCTGTTTCCTCCAGCAATAAATCAATATAATAATCGTACAGCGGACGGTGGACTTCAAATTCGAGTGTACAAAGGGAATGGGTAACGCCTTCGAAATAATCGCTTTGCCCATGTGCAAAGTCGTACATCGGGTATGCTTTCCAGGCAGTACCCGTGCGGTGGTGCGGGGTCTTGATGATTCGGTAGATGATCGGGTCGCGAAAGTGCATGTTTGGGGAAGCCATATCTATTTTAGCCCTTAACGTCATGGCGCCTTCATCAAATTCGCCTTCATTCATTCGAAGGAAAAGGTCGAGGTTTTCTTCAACAGGTCTGTTCCGAAAAGGGCTATGGACGCCGGGTTGTGTAGGTGTACCTTTTTGCAGGGCTATCTGTTCGGACGATTGCTCGTCGATATAGGCATCTCCCCTTTTGATCAGACGTATGGCGAAGTCGAACAGTTGTTGAAAATAGTCGGAAGCATAATAAACTTCTGCCCACTGAAATCCAAGCCATTGGATGTCTGCCTGTATGGCATCTACATATTCTGTTTCTTCTTTCGTCGGATTCGTGTCGTCGAAACGCAGGTTACAAATACCGCCGTAGCGCTGGGCGATGCCAAAGTCCAGACAGATTGCTTTTGCATGACCGATATGGAGATAACCGTTCGGTTCCGGCGGGAAGCGTGTTTGGATACGATTGTCGTGCAACCCTTCTGCCAAGTCATTTTCAACCATTTGTTCGATGAAATTCAAACTCTTACCATTCTCTTCCTGATTTGTATTTTCTGTCGTCATAATAAGTTTTTTGTGCGGCAAAGATAGTGTAAAATGAGCGCAACACAAAACAAAAACTTGTTTTTGTTTTGTGTTGCGCTCATTTTGTTATACTTTTGTGGTTGATTTTTTAAAAATTTAGCACCGGATGCAACGTTTTATATAAAAAAAACATCTATGCAGTAGAACGTACGTGAAAACAATGGATGAAAAACAACTGATTGACGGTTGTATTAAAGGAGACAGAAAAGCTCAAAAGGCTTTGTATGATAAGTACTCCCATCGAATGTTGGCTGTGTGTCTGCGTTATGTAAAAGACATGGAAGACGCACGTGATTTGTTGCAGGAAGGCTTTATCAAACTGTTCTCGAATATCCATCAATATGCAGGCGGAGGCTTGTTTGAAGGTTGGGTACGTAAAATTTTTGTAAATTGTGCATTAGAACGTCTGCGACAGCAGGATGTATTGAAAAATGCGGTTGACATCCATGATGCGGACTATGCGGATATTCCGGACGAAACAGCTGTTGCGCAGTTGTCGGCTGAGGAAATCATGGCATATGTCCGGTCGCTACCGGATGGCTTCCGAACCGTTTTTAACATGTTCGCGATAGAAGGCTATTCACATAAGGAAATCGGACTTAAACTGAATATTACAGAGAGTACATCGCGTTCACAATATATGCGTGCACGCAAGATTTTACAGAAAATGATTCTACAAACATGACTATGAATGATTATGAAAGAAGATAAAGGAAAATGGGAAGAGATAATCCGCTCGAAAATCTATGATTTCGAGGTGGAAACAATTCCGGAAGATTGGGAATCCCTTTCTGCTGTATTAGCAGACGGTAAAACGGTTCGGTTAATTCCTTATCGTAAAATTTTCTTTACTGCTGCCGCAGTCGCCGCTGTGGTTGCATTGGTAATTATTGGAGGATTGTCTCTTTTTACAAATCGGGAAAAGACACCGGCAACGCTGATCGCTACTGAAAGTAATTTGCCTCAAACAATAGAAAATGGCGTGGTTGTTGAAAAACCTGTTGAAAACATAGTTGAAAAACCTGTTGAAAACTTATTGGCTGTCTTGAAGACGCCGGAAAAGAAAACCGTGGAACCCGGTTTGGCACAGCCGGAAGAGATTTTACCGGATAAAAGTGCATTGACCGCAGAAGAAAGTGATGTGTCGCAAATACAGGAATGGAGAATAGATGATCAACCGGTTGAAAATGACGATTTAATACAGATTGAAGTAACAGATAATCAGCCGGTTAATAATGGTGATTTCGGGCGGATTGAAGAAGAAGCCTTACCCGAAATGATTCAGACTGATAGATCGCACAAGACGATTGTCACATCGGAAACAAAACCCCGTCGTTGGGGATTTGGCGTGGGTACCGGAAGTATTTCTACCGGATCGAATTCAGGAAATCCGACAATAATGACAACATCACGCTTGTTGAGACCGGATGAATATGTACACGACAGGGATATGATTTCATTACGCAGTTCGCGCCAAAATGCCACCTTACTGGATCCATTGGACGGTATCGAATTACAGTCTGATAATACAACGGGGAAAGTTAAACACAAAACACCTATCTCTGGCGGTTTGGGAATCAGTTATTTTCTTTCTGACCGTTGGGCTTTACAGAGCGGAGCGGTTTATACTTTTTTAAGGTCAAAAGGAAGTAATATTGATGAACTCGGAAACCCTGCAAGTTGGAAGCAAAACCTTCATTTTATAGGCGTTCCCTTATCGGCTTCGTATTCCATTGCCGAGTGGAACCGTATCAATTTTTATGTTTCTGCCGGAGGGATGGTCGATTGGAACGTAGCCGGTCAAATCAAGCGAACAGCGCAAGTAGAAGGTCTGGATGTAATAAACAGCGAGAAATTACGTATGAAAGTGCCTATATGGTCGGTTAACACGAGAGCGGGCGCTGTTTATCCTGTCTGGAAGTTTGTCAATCTGTATGCTGAAGCCGGCGCCGCTTATTATTTCGATAATAAAAGTAGTATTGTAACTATTAGGTCGGATAAACCTTTTAATGTATCTTTGCAGGCTGGACTACGTTTAGGGTTCTGATGGAATAGATTTGTGAATCAAGGAAGGTTGTATAAATAATTGTGTAAAGTTTAATATTTTAATAATAAAGAAATGAATAGAATTGGTTTATATCTTACAGGTTTGTTTGTGAGTGTTTTATTTCTTACCTCCTGTCTGAAGGGAAGTAATGTTCAGGAAGGTTATGCTTGCGGCGTTATTGGCGTTGGTAAAGATTATTTTACTCCAGTCTTAAAAACAAATTCAGGTGATTTTTATTCTTCCAACCTGTCAAGTTTTAATTTGTATGATGGTGATTGTTGTTTTTTTTACTTCAGGCTAGATTCCGATATACCGGAGAACAGTCCAAATTATATTGAAAGCAGTGGCTACTATACAATCTCTCTTTTACAACTGGAAAAAATTAACAAGTATTATCTTAGTTCTCATCTGATGAATAGTATTTCGACAGCACTTCCTGATGAAGTGTCCGTATCGAATGGATATAGTAGCGGCGATTATGTTGAAAATCATTTATTTATTACACAAATAGTTAATCAACCGTCAGATATGGAGCTGTCTTGGCGTTTGGAATATGACGAGCAAACCATGATGCCGACAACTGATGAGAATAACAAACGTTATTATGACCTGTACATCCGTGCTACGGTTAAAAAAGAAGGTGAAAAAACTGCCGAATCGGAAAAAGGATACCTAAATGCATATTACATGTATAATTATTTTGCTACTGCGGCAAGCAAGGAAAAAGAATTATTAGGAAGCAACTACAGCGCTTCTTCATCGAAATTTACTGTACGTTTTAACTATGCTTCAAGCATAAATAAAGAAACAAATGCCGTTACGTGGCAAAGTTATCAGGTAGAAGATAATATAGCCTGGTTTGTTTCGAATTAATAATTCATAGCCAGGCGGCATGTTTGAGCAGGTATTCTTCGGCAGCAACATTCCATAAGCCGTTGTTGACTGCACAAAGCTTGTGTAACTCTGCATAGACGGGATTAGTTGTTCCTCTTAATTCAAATTCGGACAAAGATGTCAATGGCATGTTTATATGCATGTACATTAGTTTCTTCCCGCCCGGAATATGGGGAAGGTTCATTGTCGCATCAATAATTGCATCAATTCCGCCAATATGTGTTACTAATCCTGCCGGATCAAGTCCACGGCTCATCATCTCAAGCGCTTCTATCATATCGTCAGTGTTTCCGCCACTTGTTCCCACGATATGCGTTCTTGCATAATGCACATTATAGAAGTTAAACAACGCTTTAAAGTCTGTTTTTGCCGGCCCGGCAAAGAAATTCAGGCATCCGTCGACAGCAAGGAGTTCATCTGCCTGTTCAATAATCGGAACAACAGGCGCAAATACAAATACATCATCATATCCATGTCCACCGGTAAGCGCTTTTAATTCATCTATTGGGTTTTGGATAATTCCTGTATGGATGTATTTCAATTCAATGCCATTTTTAGCTGCTTCTTTGGGGCTATATAACTGCATGGCACGATCCAATCTGTTTTGATCTATATCCGTTATAATCAGCAATTTTGGTTTTATATCTGTACGATGAATGGCATAATTTATCGCAGCTAATCCCATAGGACCGACGCCGGCCAGAATGGCCATATTTCCACCATTTCTGATTTCCATTTGGTGTATGTATGAACCCGGTTCAGTGTGATAATTGGCATGCATTGCGCCGATCACACAGGATAACGGTTCGGATAAAGAGGCCGGATAAAAACCATTACCTGTGTAATGTAGCAGGCAGTTGTTTTCCATCACTTCGTTAGGGATGATGATGTAGGTAGCATCACCTCCGATGTACGGATATGAATATCCGGGAGCGCTTAATATACCTACAGGGGCGTTTATGTCATTCAACGCCGGTTGTATCGAAAATTTATCTCCGGCTTTGAATTTATTTTTCCATTTTTTGCCTACTTCGATGATTTCTCCGGCAAACTCGTGTCCAATAATCACCGGATTCGAAGCTATATTGCGTGGTACACGCTTATGTATATCCGCTTCGTGTGTAGCTTTATAAGACGACATACAAATACTGTCG
>Ga0082212_10003397_pt1 | contig 22585 bp, 22 predicted proteins | sample TergutNt197P3_FD_71548 | JGI IMG/M metagenome (GOLD analysis project Ga0082212, IMG submission 71548) | Neocapritermes taracua P3 segment gut microbial communities from Petit-Saut dam, French Guiana - Nt197 P3 | ecosystem: Host-associated > Arthropoda: Insects > Digestive system > Gut ...
CCCGAAAATCCATGATATTGTAAAAATTACAAGGAGAATGCATGTCGATTCATATTGCAGCCAAGCCCGGTGAGATTGCCGAGACAATTTTACTTCCCGGCGACCCTCTCAGGGCGAAATTTATTGCCGAAAACTACCTGGAAAACGCCAAACAGTACACCGATGTACGAAATATGCTGGGTTTTACAGGAAATTATAAGGGAAAACCTGTCTCGGTCCAGGGTACGGGCATGGGAATTCCGTCAATTTCCATCTATATCCATGAACTTTTCCGCGATTATGGCGTTAAAAGGGCAATTCGTATCGGCACGGCCGGTGCCATTCAGGAAAGCCTAAAAGTTAGGGATATGGTTCTTGCCATGTCTGCATCGACCGATTCGGAGGTCAATTTCCGCCGTTTTGGAGGTCACTGTTATGCCCCCACCGCGAGTTGGAATTTATTGAAAAAAGCCTGGGACACAGCCCAATCCAAGGGATTTGAAATAACTGTTGGGAATGTTGTCAGCGAAGACCTTTTCTATACCGATGATCCGGAGGAATGGAAAAAATGGGCCAAATTCGGCTCCCTTGCCCTGGAAATGGAAACCGCTGAGCTGTATACCGTGGCGGCAAAATTCGGCCGGGAAGCCCTGGCAATCCTGACCATATCCGACCATCTGGTTACTCACGAGCTAACCACTGCCGAAGAACGTCAGACGGCCTTTACCAGGATGATGGAAGTAGCCCTGGAAACAGCAATTTCGTAGGAATTGCATTACAAATTTTTTTTCACCGCAAGCTTTTCCCTTCGTATTTTACCGAACTGATCAATCAGAACGGCAGCCAGCAAGGTTGCGCCTATAACAAAGGTCTGCCAATAAACATCTACCCCCAGAAGTGTAAGCGCATTGATGATCAAAGCCATAAGTAAAGAGCCGAAAAAAGCGCCCAATACCGTTCCTTCACCTCCGCCAAGACTTGCGCCGCCAATAATAACAGCAGTTATAACCCTTAACTCCAGTCCCGTTCCGGTTGTAACCGAAGCCGCGCCAAGGCGGGATGTTAATATGACCCCCGCCAAACCGGCAAAAAACCCTGTTAGGGCATAGTTAAGGATTTTCATTTTGGTTACATGTATTCCCGAAAGTCTTGCCGTCCTTTCGTTACCGCCGATAAAGTAATTCTGTCTGAAAAAACGTGATTTCCTCAGCATAATATCACCGAGGGCTACGAAAAAAAGCGTTATCCATATCGGAGACTGGACCCCCAGAATTTTCGTTTGTCCGATGGCGTTAAAAGCAGCCGGCAGCGGCGCGATATTTTTTCCCTGAGTGATGATCATGGTAAGGCCCCGGAAAAGGCTAAGACTTGCAAGGGTAGTTACAAAAGGGTTTATCCCTATTACCGCTACGGTAAACCCGTTAAACAGCCCTGCGGCCGCGCCAACGCAGAGTCCCGCAAGTACTGCTATCGGGACCGGAAAACCCAACTTCATTAACATGGCAACTGCAGCGCCGGTAAAAGCGACAATAGAGCCAACGGACATATCAAAACCGCCGGAAGCCATCAGGTTGGTCATGGCAACGGCAATAAGCGATTCCAGAGACAGAGCCAAAAGCAATGCCAGCAGATTTCCGCTAGTTAGAAAATAAGGGGAAGCAGACGACATTATTAAAAACATCACTCCCACTATTGCGAAGATCATAAATTCACGCTGACCCATCAATTTTTTGAAGAAGTGCATATGTCAACCTCCCAATGCCAATGTAAGGACTTTATCTTCTGTAGCTTCTTCCCGGGAAATTTCACCGGTAATACTTCCGTTCTTCATAACATATAGCCTGTCGCATATTCCCAGTATCTCTGGTAGATCAGATGAAATAACCATTATTGCAATACCTGTTTTTGCCAATTCCCTTAATAATTCATAAATTTCACTTCTGGCGCCCACATCAACGCCGCGGGTAGGTTCATCAACGATCAAAAGGCGCGGTTTAATACCGAACCATGCGCCCAGCAAAACTTTTTGCTGGTTACCGCCGGATAGATTGTTTACTACCTGCTCAGCTCCGTAGGTTGAAATTCTGAAGTTTTTTACCGCATTATAGGCGTTATTTCTCATTAGTTTGCTTTTTAAAAATCCCCAGGAACTAAAATCAAGTAACCTGTTGGCGATTAAATTGGCCATTAATGAAAAATTCAGAAATAAACCCTGAGCTTTCCGGTCTTCTGTCATATATCCTATTTGATTGGCGATTGCCTGATAAGAATTTCTTATTCGCAGCTCTTTGCCATCCAGAAGAATGGTTCCGGAATCCAGCGGATCCGCCCCGAATATTGCCCTGCCAACCTCAGTTCTGCCCGCGCCAACCAGCCCGGCAAAGCCGACAATTTCTCCGCTATTTATATGAAAATTTATATCATTAAAAAAACCTTTTCTGCAAAGGCTTTTTGCTTCAAACAAATTCCCGCCTATACTGTCTTCAGCATCTCTTTTACCGAATATATTAACAATTTTTCTTCCAACCATTTTTGTAATAATTGTATCTTCATCCAATTCGCTTAAAGGGCCGGAATAAATCCGGTTTCCGTCCCGTAAAATGGTAACCGTATCGGCAATTTCAAACAATTCCTGCAAATGGTGTGAAATATAGATAATTGCAACACCCTGTTCTTTGAGTCTTTTAATATTCTTAAACAGCTGCTTTACTTCCGTACTGGTAAGGGAAGAAGTTGGTTCATCAAGAATAAGCACCTTGGGATTAAAAGACATTGCTTTTAGAATTTCCACCACCTGTTGATTTGCAACCGACAGGTTTTTTACCAGCATATCAGGTTTTATCGCAGTGGCATTTGCCAGAGCCAGCATTTCTTCTGCCTGTTTATACAGCAATTTTTGGTCTATCAGGTTAAAAGCCTTAACCGGCTGGCGGTTGGCAAAAATATTCTCCGCCACAGTTAAATTCTGGGCCAGGCTTAATTCCTGATAGACCACCACGATGCCTTTTTCGTTCGCATCATGGGCGGAATCAAATTGGACTTTTTTACCGTCAACAAATATTTCACCTTTGTTGGGATGATAAATACCGCCAAGTACCATCATAAGCGTGCTTTTTCCGGCACCATTTTCCCCCACAACGGCATGTACTTCCCCTTGTTTTACCTGGAGATTAACATCTGTCAGCGCATAAACTCCTGGGAAATATTTCGTTATTCCCCGGGCTTCCAATATAAATTCCGCCATTGTTAACTCCTAACGCCTGAAATATTTCGCGTTATTGGCATCCACGATGATAGAACCAGTATCAACCACCTGCGGAATTCCAGCAACCCCCGCGGATTTGTTATCTGTGGTAATATTCACATTACTATTGGCAAGGTTATAGAGAATCTGGGTGGCATAATAAGGCATTAAAGCTGTTTGCTGCGCTACGGAAGCGGTGATGGTACCTTCTTCGATGGCGGCAACTACTTCATTGTCCCTGTCCATGGAGATAATCTTTACCTGGCCAACTTTGCCGGCTTCTTTTACAGCAGTAGCAGCGCCGGATCCGCCAGCAGCTTCCACACAGGCAATGGCAGCAAGATTGGGGAATCTCTGGAGCAAAGTTGCCGCAACCTGGGCCGCAACAACGGAGTCTGACTGGGTATCGCCAATCTGAACGATTTCAATGCCCGGGAATTTAGCCAGAGCTGACTGATAACCGGCGATCCGTTCTTCCAGATTGGATTGACCAGGTTTTGTCATCAGGGCCACCTGACCTCTTCCGCCAATAAGTTTGGCTAAATATTCCCCGCCTGCTACACCTGCGTTAAAATTACCGGTTCCGACAAACGCAATCCTGTTTGAATCGGGAAGGTCCGCATCAACGGTAACCACAGGGATACCTTCGGCAATGGCCTTATTAATGACGGGGATCAGCGATTCTTCAAAACCAACTACCACAATGCCTTTGGGTTTTCTTGCAATAGTTTGTTCAAAGATGGCTATCATCGCGTTCATATCGTACTCGGCGGGACCAACATATTCGGTTCTGATCCCCATCTCCTGTCCGACTTTTTCCATACCCATTTTATGATCATAAAAATAGGCAAGGTTTCCCAATGCGGAAACTTCAACGTAGAGTTGATCGCTTCTGTCTTCGGCAGATACTGTTGCTTGAGGCGTCGATGAATTACCGCAGCCAAAAATGACCAGTGCTAAAGACAGCGCTAAAACAACATAAATCACTTTCTTCATACATTACTCCCTTCCACTTATTAATACAGACATACGTCCGTATTTTACTTTTTAAAACCCAAGCTTTTTGTTGTAATCATTTATTGCATCAAACATAGCCAGGATATTTGCAACCGGAGTAGGCCCCTGAATATTATGGATCGTGTTAAACACATAGCCGCCTCCGGGGGCGAATATTGACAAGCGTTCCATAACTTCACTGTACACATCTTCAGGCGTACCAAATGGCAGAGTTTTCTGTGTATTTACCCCGCCGCCCCAGAAGCAGAATTTATCTCCCCATTTTTCCTTGAGTATTTTTGGATCCATCCCCTCCGCCGAACATTGAACAGGATTAAGAACATCAACTCCGGCTTCATAAAATTCCTGCATAAACGCAATGACTGAACCGCATGAATGGAAAAATGTTTTCCAGTTTGTATTCTGATGAATCCAATCGGTTATTTTTTTAAAATACGGTTTGTAGAATTCCCTGTAGGTATCAATTGACATTACAGGCGCCCGCTGAGTCCCGAAATCAGTCCCGCAAATCTGCATAACCTGAATTTTGTCTCCGCAGGCTTGTTTAAAGAGTTTTGCGTTTTCCAGGGCAATTCCGGTCTGGAATTCAAATATTTCGTGAATATAATCCGGATAAGCAATATGAGCGCAGATAAAATCTTCGATGCTGCGTATCCCTTTTGGGTAGGGGATGTGCGGGCCGGGAAAATATGCATAATCCCCCAATCCGGCCAAAGCGCCGCCGCCAATCAGCCCAAGATCGGTATTGTTATACAGATCATTACAGTTGTTTTCTATGGTTCTTAGCTGTTCATCTGTATAGACTTTGTAATCTTCCGCATAATCTTCCGCTCCATTTGAACTGTCTTCATCAAATTCTTTATAAGTACGGAAACAGTTGTCAAAGTAATACCCATCCGGAGGCAGTTTCCCCGACGGCGGAAAATCCCTGTTCCCCTGGGGGTGCATGTAAGTATAACCGTTTTTATCATCTATACTGGTAACAAAGCCTTCCGCTACAAGCACATCCAGGCCGGAGGGAAGTTTCCATGGCTTCCAGTTTTTGTTTTCATACCCAAAGATCGTATAATTATTGGATACTTCGGCTATGCAAAGCCCCAGGGTTTCCCTGATATCATCATCTATCATTCCAAGAAGCTGAAAAGGTTCATGTACCTTAATCGTCCGTTTCTCCAGGCCCAAAGCATCCCTTAAAGCAGCCAAAGCATTGGCATTGATGCCGGTAATGGAGGTTGACCCCATATCAACCACAACTTTGCCGGGATCCCTGTGGTTTATCGTGGCATCAAACCGTTTTCTGGGTGTTTCCTGCATGAGCGCTCCTTTAATCTGTATTAAACCCAATTGTGCTCGAGCACAATTGATTGTTGATAGGTTACCGCATTAATTTATATTTGTCAAATATTTTTTACAAAAAAAGGAAAAAAAAATTATTTTGAAAGTTATTAATGAATTTATTAACTATTTTAAACAAATTTAATTAACAATTGTCGACCGCTGTGTCATTTTGACCCGGAAGGACAGTATTTTTTCTAAAAAACCCACTCACACTGAACCAAAATCAATGTAATCGATATTTTCCTTTATTCGAATATCAATATCCGTATATATCTTTTCGTTAGGCGGCGGTGTTCCATACACCAGATATTCATACATAAGCTTTACCGGAAGGTAGCCCTGAATATATTCCTTTTGCCCTATCGTATAATCAATAATGTCATCTTTCACCGCCTTAACGATACCGTCTATCATATCATAGCATATCATTTTAATGTCCGGCCTCCGTCCTGACTCTTTCAATGCCTGTGCAACGCCTATGCTTCCTTCCCCGGTAACATAAAATGCCACGATATCCGGGATTTTTAACGCCTGCAAAGCCACCGCATATCCCGCTTCGTCAGTTTCCCTGTGGTAAATAGGTTCAAGTACGACAGAGTTTGGGCTTAGTTTTCGCAAAGATTCCCTGAATCCAACAAACCGGTCCACATGGGCAAGCGTCTGGTTTGTACTTGCGAATGTAGCAATTTTCCCGTCTTTTTGCAGAAGCATCGACATAAGGCGGCCCGCCACATGCCCAGCCTCCAAATGATTCTGTCCCACAAAGCAAAGCCGCCTGCTGCCGTTTATATCGGTATTAAACGTTATAACAGGAACAGTATCAGAAATTCTGTTTATATAAGCAGTTATTTCAGTGCTGTTGATTCCGCCAATAAACAATCCGCTTATTTTTTCATCCCCTTCCAACAGCTCATCCATACACCGTATTTGCTCTTTAGGGCTTATTTTTCTCATATTAAGCTGTTTAAGCCTAACCCCATGGGATTTAAAATCTTTTTCAGCATTGCGAAACCCGCGCAAAATGCCAAGCCAGAACGGGTTATTCATATCGTTCATAATAAATCCGAAAGTCATCGACTTTTCAAGGCTTTTTAAGGCTAAGGCCACAAAATTAGGTTTATAATCAACATCTGTCAGTATCTTCTGAACACGTTTCCGTACCGAAGGCTCGACACCTTCGCGGTTGTGTAATACTCTGTCTACTGTCCCGCGTGAAACTCCGGCCAAATCAGCTACTTGTTTAATTGTCATCCTGGTTTCAGTTACCTACCCATTTTTTGATAGTATATTGCTTTATTTTAATCCAGAGGTCAATGCATAGACTTTATTCATGGTTAACCTTTAAACCAAACTGTTCTATAATTGTTCAGAATACGGGCGCTTACTCTCAAAGGTAACTGGATAATTTTTATATATGGGGGTATATTGTAATATATGAAACCGCGGAAAACGGTTTTTGCAATGGCATTAATACTCATATCAAGTTTGTGCGTTTTCGCCCAGGACGGCAAAAAATTCGCATTCGGCATTGGCCCTGAATTTAACATGAATGCCCGTAAATACTATGCGGGGGGCCTGGGGCTGGGGTTTGACTACAACCTCCTTTCTTCATTCGCAATCGGGCTGAACATAAGTGGCAGCACCAACTTCTCCGGCTTTGGAGCAATGGAGAGCGCCGTTATGTTCCGCTGGTATTTCCTTGGCCGCGGCCAAACAGGCTGGTTCGCGGAGGCCGATGCGGGCGTCTCGCTCTTTTTTGAAAGCGGGGGCACAACCCCCATGTTCCTCGGCGCCCTCCGCGGCGGATACCGCCTGCCCCTTGGGGAAAATTTTTACATCGAGCCGTATGGGCGCCTTGGCTACCCTTTCGCTTTTGGCATTGGGGTCATGGCGGGAATAACCCTCCCAATACAAAAAGATGAATTCAAAAACGGCATACGGATCATACGCGATGACGACGACAAGCTCCGCATACAGGTAACGTCGATTATCTTCCCCGCCAACCGCGCGGACTTTGAAGGCCTAAGCGACGATGTTTTAAAAGACAACATGGCGGCCCTTAAGCGTGTTGCGGATTTGCTTAACAGGTACAAAAATTACCGGATTATCGCAGAAGGCCATGCGAACCCTACATCCCCACCCGGCGCAAGGCGGGATCGCGAGGAGAGGGCTTTTATACTCCTTAGCGAACAGCGTGCCGCAAAAATTGCCGACGAACTGGCAAAGCTCGGCGTAGACCGCACCCGAATAACCGTAACCGGCGCAGGCACATCAAAGCTACTTGCGCCATGGGACGACAACGCCAACAACTGGAAGAACCGCAGGGTGGAATTTATTTTGGAAAGGTAGGGAATAATTTTAAAGAGCCTCTCGCAAAGGCGCAGAGACGCAAAGTATTTTTGATACATCTAGTTTTAATGCCTAAGCTAAACAGACCTGTACTGTGCCGTTGCTCCCATTCATATTATTTTGGCACATACTTTTTTTCATTCCAATACAAGCAAGAAACCGCTTTTTGCCTTAATTGTTGTGCGGGCGCAGATCTGCTTTGACAGTAGGTTTGTTCTCCGCTACACTACCAATAAGGAGGTTTATTGTGGGTAAGGCAAAAACCCGAAAGCCCAAAAAAGGGCTCACTTTTGAAGATGTCTGGGCTATGTTCCAGGAGACAGACAAAAAAATGCAGGAAACCAGCCGGATAATCAGGGAATTGTCCAGGGAGACAGACAGAAAAATAGGCGAACTGGGCAACAGGTTCGGCGAGTTGGCCGAACACCTGGTAGCGCCTAACATTACCGCAAAATTTAACGAGCTTGGTTTTACTTTTGAGCAAGTGTCCCAGAACCATCAAATCTCTGATTCCCAAAAAAACTGTTATACCGAAGTAGATTTAATGCTGGAAAACGGCGATACCGTTATGATAGTGGAGATAAAATCCAGACCATCCGAAAAGGACATAAAAGAACACATAAAGCGGATGGAAATTCTTCGCAGCCGCGCGGATGCCCGTAGCGATACACGCAAATACCAGGGCGCCATAGCAGGGGCGATTATGGTTAAATCTGTCCGGGACAGCGCCCATAAAGCCGGGTTCTATGTAATAGAGCAAACCGGTGACACGGTAAAGATAACAATCCCCAAGGGGTTTAAGCCGAAAGAATGGTAAACTTTAAAATAACGTGGTATATTAATTGGTATGAAATATGCCATTAAAATAAACCTTATAATTGTAATTGCGGCAACTTTTTTTCTTGCCGGGGTTGCGTGTTACAACCCGTTTTTGCGGATAAAGCCGAAAAATAATGGTGTTCCAGGATTTGTGTGGATAAAGCCGGGTACGTTTATGATGGGCAGCGAAAATGCATTGGATAGTTACGCGAAGCCCATCACATGAGGTAACGCTGACCAAGGGGTTTTATATGGGCAAGTACCAGGTAACGCAGAAACAATGGATTGGAGCAATGGGCGCTTCCGAAGACAGGACTACCAGCGCGTATGGCAAAGGGGATAATTATCCCATATATTATGTAAGCTGGTATGACGCGATAGTATTTTGTAACAAGTTGAGCATAACAGATGGTCTTACTCCGGTATACAGCATTGTGGTAAGCGGTGCCGACAATACCAACCCTGAGCAATGGGGAACTATCCCAACATCCATCAATGCAGTATGGAACGCCGTGAAAATGGATAAAAACGCTAACGGCTACCGGCTGCCCACAGAAGCAGAATGGGAGTACGCGTGCCGCGCGGATACAACGACGGCATATTCCTACGGAGATACAGCAAATGGGGATTATATGTGGTTTATCGGAAATAATATGCCGAATGGGACTAAACCAGTAGGAACAAAGAAACCTAACCCATGGGGGCTGTACGATATGCACGGAAACGTATGGGAATGGTGTTGGGACTGGTATGGTGTTTATGTGAGCGGGACGCAGACTGACCCTACAGGTCCGGCATCTTCTCCCACTGGCCGTATAGTACGCGGCGGGCCTTGGCAAGACACTGAAACAAACTTACGTTCAGCCTATCGGTGGCCTGGTTTTTCCCCAACAAACAGGCATTATTTAGACGGCTTTCGGCTGGTGCGCGGGAAGTAGGTAGCAAGAAGTGGTTAGTGGTTAGTGGGTAGGCGGATGGAGAGGCTAATCACTACCCACTATATGCCGCCTTTGTAATTGTGTTTACCGTGACGCACAATTGGCGCAAAACTCCCGGCCAGAGCATTGGTAACAGCGGCTTGCACTATACGCATGTATTGTGGTAAAATAATTAAATGGCGAATAAAGTAACACAAATCAAAAACATGATATACGAAATCCGCGGCAAAAAAGTTATGATTGACCGTGATTTGGCAGGGTTATATGGTGTTGAATTAAAAGCTATGAATCAGGCAGTAAAACGCAATGCGGAGCGTTTTCCATTCGATTTTATGTTTCAATTAACAGATGAAGAATGGAAAAATTTGCGGTCACAATTTGTGACCGCAAACGAAAATATATCAAAAGTCCGTTTTTTGCCCTATGCCTTTACCGAACACGGTGTACTTATGCTGTCAAATGTTCTTAATTCATCAAAAGCAGTTGCGATGAGCATACAAATTATCAGGGTTTTTGACAAGCTAAGAAAATATGCATTGGAACAAACTCCGAAAGACATGCGGATAGAGGAGCTTCATAAGATTTTAATGCTTCATATCAAAAACAATGACTATAAGTTTTCTGAATATGATGAAACAATTAAACAAATTATATGTGTTTTAAACAACCTTATTGACCAGCCTAAAAAGACCAAAACGATTGGTTTTAATGCAGGAACCTCCTAGTGTAGCTGCCTATTGGCGCAAAACCTCCGATTAAAGCATCTGTATAACATGACAGCCGCAAAAAACATACCTTTACAATTCCCAAAAATGTGGTATATTAATTGGTATGAAATATACCATTAAAATAAACCTTATAATTGTAATTACGGCAACTTTTTTTCTTGCCGGGGTTGCGTGTTACAACCCGTTTTTGCGGATAAAGCCAAAGAAAAAAGCCTCGCTAATAGAAATGGTATGGATTAAGCCGGGTACGTTTATGATGGGGAGCCCTTTAGACGAACCAAACCGCGAATCCAATGAGACACAGCATGAGGTAACGCTGACCAAGGGGTTTTACATAGCCAAGTACCAGGTTACACAGAAACTGTATTGCGATTTGATGGAAACAACAATAGAAGCTATACTAGCAATGGGTCCATACGGTCCCGGTTTTGGCTATTTTGGGCGCGGAGATAATTATCCTGTATATTCTGTTAGTTTTTATGAAGCAATTGTATTTTGTAACAAACTAAGTAAAATGGAAAACCTTAATCCGGTGTATTATATTGGAAGCCCCGGTGTAAACCCTGAAAACCCGGAAGAATGGGCGGCGATACCTACTACCGATAATGCGGTGTGGAATACGATGAAAATGCGTGAAGGCGCTAACGGCTACCGTCTGCCTACCGAGGCAGAGTGGGAGTACGCGTGCCGGGCTGGGACAACAACTGCATACAATGTGCCGCTGCCAAACGGGAGTAATACCATTACTGATAACACTGGCTGGTATAATGCCAACAGCGAAAGTAAAACTCATGAAGTGGGGTTAAAACCGCCCAATGCCTGGGGTTTGTACGATATGCACGGAAACGTGTATGAATGGTGCTGGGATAATTGGGATCGACTCACAGCATATGGAAGTGGTCACGTAACAGATCCTATAGGGACAACTGGGAACGGCCACGTTACACGCGGCGGATGCTGGTGGACTACAGCGCAATTTTTGCGTTCAGCTTATCGAGGCTCTAACGGATCGTTTAGCCATGGCGCCGACGGCATCCGCCTTGTCCGCGGGAAGTAGGTAGCAAGAAGTGGTTAGTAAGTAGTGGTTAGTGGGTAGGCGGATGAAACAGCTAATCACTACCCACTATATGCCGCCTTTGTAAATGTATTTACCATGACGCACAATTGGCGCAGAACTCCCGGCTAAAGCATTTGGAACAGCGGCTCCAGGGCAAGGTGAGCAGGTAGTTGGTAAGAGTGGATTATCTGAGCCTAATCCGTGCAATCCGTAAATTTAATCCTTCCGGCATGGAGCGTAGGAGTTTTGTGGGGTCGTGTTCCCATTATAATAGGCCGTACGTTCTGCCACTGTCATGTCTTTTATTTCGTCATGTATCATAAGGCGGATAGCGTGGACTTCCCTAAGAGCCGATGGTTCATTGGCAAGGTCAGGTACGTTCAGGTAATCATCAAGCGTCTTTTTCATTTTCTATTACCTCCGCAGGGGTATGGATGAATACCCGCTTAAATCCTTCTCGGGCATTGATGATTTCCGTCTCAATTATGGTTTTGTGTTTCACAATGTGCCGAAAATTCAGACTGACAATGAAATCCAAACCCGCAATTGTTGCCGCTGCAATATGAAAAGCATCTGCTTCGTATTTTTCCGGAATAATGCCCGCTTTTAAATATACACTGGCAAGCCATTCCGCCTCATCACTAGCCGGAATTACCGTTACTCCGTGATCGATGATGAGAGCTTTCATCTTTTCCAGCTTTACCTTGTCTCTGGCATTTTCCAGTTCACGGGTAACGTATTTGGAGGTGTAGGGCTTAAATTTCCCGGCTTTTATTTCCGCAAATAGTTGTAGCGTATCAGCCCGGTACTGAGGGGAGTCATCGGTAAAAGGAAAGTTGAAAATCGTAGTTTCAAGATAGATCGCCGGAACCCTCATGCCAATACTATGCAACTTTTTATTACAATTTTCAAGACTGAGTGACAGAATCGCCCTCCATGGCGGAAAGGAGTTGGCACAAAACTCCCGGCCAGAGCATTGGTAACAGCGGCCTCGGGGCAAGGTAAGCGGACAGTACAACTATTGTAAACTATTGTATAAAATGGTAAAAAATCATCTGTATACCATGACATCCAAAGCGCGGTTCGCCGTTTATTTTTTCTGCTGCCTCTTAGTAATAGCCGCCGCTCTTGCAGTAGTACATAACCAGAATACACATAAAAACCAGGCGGAGACGGAAAACAATCAACAGGCAGGGCAGGGCCAAAAACAAATTATAGACGACGCATACCGCCTGCGCGCGGAACAGATTGCCGCGTCCATGGACCTGAATACCCTGGCCGCCCAGGTTTTGCTTGCATCGGTGGAAGGGAGGGACAGCCTTCACGAGACAACAAGGGCGTTCCTGCTGCAGGTGCCCCCCGGCGGGATCATACTCTACGGTTATAATATGAGTTCCACCCTGGAATTAACCAGAAATTATATAAAAGAGCTTACCCTCTGTATCGCGGATGTAAGCGTCCCGCCCTTTATCGCGTCGGATCAGGAAGGGGGGCGGGTGCTGCGTTTCCAGGAAAAGGCAGCGCTGCCGCCGCCGCTCTCGTATTGGGAGAAGCTGCCGGAAGCGGACAGGTCATTTTGGCAAATAAATTTTCGCGGCGGGGAATTTCTGGCGGCTATGGAAGGAATTTTTTTGCTTATAGAAAACGACGCCGCGGCGGCAGGGCGGGAACTGCGGCAAAGCGGCATTACCTTAAACCTTGCCCCGGTTACGGAAACGTTAACGGCAAGGAACAGGAATGTCCTGCGGGACCGCTCCTACGGCCCCAACCCTGCTTTTGTTGCCGGCGCCGCTTCCGCCTTTGTCCGGGGTATGCAGGGCGGCGGGGTAGCTGCCGCGTTAAAACATTTCCCCGGCAATTCCGCAGACGACCCGCATAAAAGCAAAGCCGTATTAAACGTATCAAACAGGGAACTGGAAAAGCTTATGGGTACCTTTGCAGAAACAATACGCAGGGAAAACCCGGCGGCGGTTATGCTTTCCCATGTAATTATCCCACAATGGGACACAAAACCATGCAGCCTTTCCCCCCACGCTGTACAACAACTGCGGGATATGGGATTTATGGGGATAATTACGGCGGACGATTATACCATGGCTGCGGTAGATGTTCCGGTTGAAGTTTGCGCGGTAGAAGCCCTGGCTGCCGGGGTTGATTTAATCATGGTCTGGCCTCGGGATTTAGTAAAAACCCACCAGGCAATTATGGAAGCTATTAATACAGGGCACCTATCAGAAAGCAAGGTAAGGGAAGCGGTAGGACGGGTTGTGTATCAGAAAATCCGTTTTGAACTTATACGTTAAGTCTTGCTGCTGTTTTTCTACCATATCCATGTACCTTTAAAAATATTTTTCGGCGAATTACCAGTAATAGTTCCGCCGTTCTGTTTAAAGTACCCACGCTCCCATCCATCATCATCTAAATACACCCCACCACCTTCAGGTGTTGTTCCGCCATGGACATGATTGTCTGTAATGATCCCGCCGTTCATAATAAATTTTGACGTACTACAAGAACGATTCAAAAAAATCCCAGCGCCTTTACTGCTACTAAAATTCCCACCCCTGATGGTTATACCATCATGCATTATAAGAGTGCCAGAGTTGTTAACCACTATCAAACCAGCTGCAGTTGGAATGGCTATATTTTCGTTATCGAAGGTTATAGTACCGCTCATACCGGGTTTTCCAAGATTAACGGTGTCAGAACCATTTGGTTTAAATGTAAAAAAACTATCATTGAACCCTGAACCTTTTTTAATGGTTACTTCTTTTTCCGCGACAAGGAAAAATTCTCGACCTAAATCTGGTGTAACACTCGTATCCGCTTTAAGATCATTGGCAATAAGGTATATCATGGGGCGACCAGGAGCCAATGTGTTAGCAGTATTAAAGTCTCCCCACTCTTTAATCTCATAAGCATTGTACAAAGTAATCGGCTCTGTGTATTTCTTGTTGGGCTTAATTTCAATTTGTTCAACGCCCATGATAAAATATTCGGATCCCGAAGTCTCCACGGTATTTGTGCCTTTAACGGTTACATTCCAGATGCCGGGGACTACATTAAAATTCGCGCTGCCTATACCGCCCTCGTAGCGGTTTTCTATAGTGCCGCCGGGGCCTTTTAGGGTTACCGTATAGTCAAAAGTTTTCCAGGTATGGGTCGGTTCGGTTGGCACCCAATTCCTTCCCCTGCCGCCCCAGGTAAGGGTCAGGTTGCCGCCATTCCCCCCCAGGGGCTAAAGCATGTAACCAATGCAAGGGCAATAACCGCAATATTTAACGCATAAAAAACTGGTTTTGATTTCATAAAAATTCTCCCGTGCCATAGAGGGCGCTTAAACAAATTGCTTTAGGTGGAGTTTTTGCTTGCAAAAACTTCAATATGAAAAATCAGCAGGACGCTGATTTTTCATACATCCGTGGATACTATTCTCTTCGGTTTACAATTTCCTGCTATTGCAGGACAAAGGTCATGCCGACAGTGCCCATGGTAAGGGTGGGCTCTTCGCGGTAGCCGGAGCGGGTACCAGCGAGCCGGGGCGGGAGGTATGTTTCCGCCTTGGCGGTTACCGGGTCGGCTGCAGCGCCGTTTGTGTCTACCTCGCTTGTTGCGGCTGAACCTGAGGCGGCGGCCTTAACGAGCATTGCCGTGCCGGTGGAACCCTGGAAAGCTACCGTGCCTTTTATTACCGTAAGGGCCTGGGTGTCAAATTCAAAACTGGTGCCGCGTACCGATGCGGTGGCTGTTGGGCCGCGTACCGTCGTGTTTGCCCTTGTCCCGGCCGGCGGGTCCACGTCTACCCGCACCCGCCCGGTGGCAAGGTTAACGTTAACTGTCTCTGTCCCTGCCGAGGCGCTGATCTCCGCAAGGCTCAGGCGGGTTAGCGGGCGCACGGTAAGGACGGTGCTGCCGACGGTAATAAGGGCGGTGCTTTTGAACCCTGTTGATACAATGGTGTCGCGTGCAACCTGATCCCCGGCCCTGGCGGCAACAAAGTTCGCCTGCCCTGTCCGTTTAATTTCCACTGTGCCGGTAAGTTCTTTAATCACCCCGTTCTGGGCAAAAACCCCAACCGCACAAAATAAAATCATCATTAAAACAAAAATCTTTTTCATCCCACACTCCTCTGCGGCAAGGATGCCGCTGTAACCAATGCTTTAGATGGAGTTTTTGGTTTTCAAAAACTCCAGGCTAAAAATCAGCACGGATGCTGATTTTTAGTACTCATCTGCGGCAAGGATGCCGCTGTAACCAATGCTTTAGCTGGAGTTTTTGCTTTGCAAAAACTCCGATCTAAAAATCAGCACGGATGCTGATTTTTAGAAAATAACCAAATTGGCGGTAAGCTCTACACGCCAAAGCGGCTTGTTTGTTTTATCAGCGTTCCCCCAGGACGGCAGGAACACGCCGCCCATAAGCCTAAGCTGCAGGTCGGACAGCGGGGACCACGAAACACTGGCGGAGATCTCGTTACCCAAAAAATGCCCGTCACGCCCAATGGGGTTCCCAAAGTAGGTGCCAAGATCGCTAAGGATAAAATACGAATCCGCAAGGTTCAAAATTAAGCTGTCAACGGGGCGCATTGTATAGTCCAGGCGGATCATCGAAAGGCCGGAAAGTTTAGCCCGCAGGATGTCGCCCTGGAACTGCATGGTTATGGGGACAAATGCTGTAAGGCTGCTGTTCAGCGTGCCGCTGGAAAAACGGCCAATCAGCATAAGGCGCTGCTGGACTTTCGTGGCTGGGAACCAGGCAAATTCAATTTCGCCCGCCGCAGAGAATTCAAATTTGGTGTCGCCCGAATCCGTATGCTCGGCAAACTCCAGGGCGCCGCCAAAGTCCAGGGCAAAATTGCTAAAAGGGAAAACGAACTTTACTTCCAGGTACTGGTTGTGGTAAAGCTCGTCCCTGCCGGAGACGTCTGCCTGCCCTACAATGGCAGCAATAAGGCGGAACTTTTCGCTAAGGTCGGGCTTTTCCCAGTCTATCGCCGCCATTATCCGCCTTGGCGCAAAGTAGCTGCCAAGGAAGTCGGCGTATTCAAATTCGCTGTAGTACGCACCAGCGTCATGGCCGGTCATGGTGATGCGTGCGTTCTTTTTATACAGGAGCCCGGTGTACCATGCGCCAATACCAAGGTTCCCAAAACCGCCAAGCGCCATATTAACCTGAGCGCCGTCAAAAAGGCCGCTCGCGATAAAGCCAAGCGGGTCGGAATAATGCATACGCCCCAAATGCAGCTCCGTACCGCCGCCAAACCTGTAGCCAAACTCGGTTCGAAGGAGCTCGGGGATAAAAAGCGCCCCACTGGAGCATTCAAGGGTAAAGCCAGCGGAAATGTAGAGGCTCCCATTGGGGTTGTCCTTTGACCCAAAGGGGATGGAGACCCAGGGGATCAGGTTCCCGGTATATGCGAACCCGTCCGCAAAGCTCTCCAAGTTCCCCGCCGAGTCAATTTCTGCAATGTTGTGCCCGGTTAAAATACCCCAGTCGGCGGCATGTACCAACGCCCCCGGCGTTAACAAAACAAATACAAGAATCAGTACCGGTAAAAAATGCTTCGTCATTGTGCCGACCCCCCTGCTGCTTTCTCTTTTATAGCGAGCAGCCGTCCGACCATCAGCAGCAAGTCGCTGCCGGAAACACCCATGCGCGGGTCGCTGCCTTCGCGTATCACTTTTTTATGGACAAGCTCGCGGTATGCATGGTGCGGGCTTTTGGCCATGCTGTAGAACAGGCCGCCCTTTAGCCCAAAAGAGCGCATAAGGAGCAGGGCGGCGCCGTCAAGCCTCGCCGTCCCGCCGCTCTCGGCTTTTTTAGGCAGCCATTTATTCTGCATGGCGGCGTTAAAAGCCCCGTCTGCGCTGCCGTATGTACCCACATCCGCCGCCTCCAGCACAAACGCCGCCATTTCGGCCCAGGTAAGCTCTGTTTTACCCAGCAGCGCTTCGAGCCTGGCCGCAGTCTGCGCGTAAAGCGGCTGCGAAAAGGGGATAAACAGCAAAACCGCCAAAACGGCCGCCGTTATTACTTTCTTCATCTATACCTCCCTACCGCCAAGGACGGCGGTTTAACTAATGCTTTTTCTACCAACCGTTTATAGGGGCGCCACCGCGGGCGGCTAATGGGTTCCCCTTGGAATCCTGCAAAATACCGCCGGTTGCCGTACTGACATTTTTCGTGCCAGACTCTACCGCAATGTTCTCACTTATCCTGTTAATGAAGCCGGGGGGCGGTTTGCCCGGGCTCAAGCCTAACGAGGTAAGCGATACGGGGTTTGTCATCCAGGTGAGCTTAACTATACCGCCGTTTATTACATGCACGCCGCCGGCGGAAGACGGCCCGGCTGTATACCCGAGCGCGGTATTGCCGGTGATTAAGCCGCCGTTCATGATACATAAGCCATCTTGTGCGACATACACGCCGCCGCCGGTTTCGGCGGTATTGCCCTCGATACTGCCGCCGTCCATAATTAATTCACCGCCGCCCATAACATGGACAGCGCCGCCCAGTAAATCAGGGTCATCGATTTTATTAATATTATTCACAAGCTCTATGCCGTCGTTTAGTATTAATGTGCCGCCCTTCTCTACTATAATAAGGGGGACTTTGGAATTAAAACCATCCCCGTCCAGGGTCAGTACCCCTTCCATAGTTAATGTCCCGCCGTATTTTACAACAAAGAATGGGTTGTTATAATATTCACCCCTTACAAGCGTGATGTATTCCCCCCGCAGGGTTATCGCCCGGTCTACCGTTATGGGGTCCCCTGGATCATAATCCCCCATAGGAATTTTATAATTATTTTCTATATCGATTAATCCATTGAAATTCCAGCGCCTACCAGGCAATGAGCCTAATTCCCGTCTTAATACAAAGATTTCCGGCCGCTTTTTTTCCTCTGTATTGGTAACGGGGGCATAGCTTACTTTGCCGTCTTTTTTATCAACATACACCGGAACCGAAATAAAACTTAAAACGTCCATGCCGTTTGCTTCGGTTATGCTAAAGATCTTAATGGCGATTGTCCCAAATGGTTTTTTGGGGCTTAAATCTACAAGCCCGCCACCTTCGGCGACCAGGCTCTTTTCTAACACAGTTTTAATCCTACCCGGACGTTCCCGTGTAACAAGCACCATCTCGTAGCCGCGGAATACTATTTCGTACCTGCCATAAGGGATCATGGCGGTATAGCTGCCGGGCTTATCTTCTGTCATTGGCACGGTTAGGCCGCCGGGCAGGGTTAGCTCGCAGGTAAGACCCTTGAACGCGGATGTGTCCTGTAAAAGCCTGGAGCCGCCCGGACCCCCTGTTACGATGGTGATGTTCCCCATACCGTCGCCTGTCCAGGGGCTAAAACAGCCAGCAGTCAATAGCAAGGTTCCTGTTAACGCCATAGCAAGCATTAAGCCGAATTTTGCTCTGTTTATCATTCAACCCCCCCTACACCGCAAACAAATTTATCCCATGCTACTGTTTATTATATCACAAAATTTTTTCTTTGCAAGCTGCCCACCGCCCCTTGTTTTAGGCACCATGGTTAGCGATGTAATGATGAAACGCAGTTACCCTACCGCCCCAAAAACATACATGAGCAGCCATGCGTCCCCCATCGGGTCATATTTATAAATATCGCCGTTCGGGGATATGGCATACTGGATTTCCCTTACAAAATGATCTTCGTGGTCTGTCCCAAGGAAAACAAGACGGCAGACGCCTATATCACCCAAATCAACGGTATCCCCCGTAACCAACGGCGTCATAGGGACGCGCATGACATACACCCTTTCGTAAGCGTCTTCCACATTTGCAAGAAGGTAATCAATTAAATCCTCAGCAGTAAAATCCGCTATCCCGTACGCCGGGCCAAAATACCCGTTATCCGGGGTAAAAGCATCCAGGAACGACATAATCTCGTACTCGGTTAATAAAGTGATGCTGTAAGAATCCCCGTGCCACCCGGAATCCCAGACTATACCAACAGGCAGGAAGGGGAGCCGTCCATAGCCGTCGAAAATGTTACCCAGCGATTTCCGGTAATCGTCCTGTTCCAGTACCCGCCCGTTAATGGTGTAATGGGACCCAAGGTGATTGCCATCATCGTCGAACTCGTGTCTCTCCAGGAACCCGGCATGTTTTGCCGACCCCGCGAACCCCGTGTCCATTTTTGTTGCCGGGCTTGTTAAATACCATTCGCCACCGTAATGTTCCAAATCGCCATTGGCGCTTTGAAAGCCAAAATAGTTTTCCTGGACGCCATCCTGCACCCGGTAAAGGTACCTGTACAGGCTGGCATCGCCCATGCTGCCCCAGCCATGGAAAATCATTTCTGCGCCATTGGCATTTATGGCGATGATGCGCATATCCTGGGAAGCGCCCGCACCCGGTCCGAACAGGAAAAGCTCCGGAACCCCGTCAAAGTTAAGGTCGATAAGCTGGGCGCCATACAGTTCTATGGGGTACCTGCTTTCCGGGTCGTAGTTTTCCCAGCCGGTATTTGCTGCGTATGCTTGAGCCTCCAGCAATTCTTCCAGGTATACCTGCTTCCAGTCTGCCTGCGATCCGCCTGCAGTAATCTGTGCCCCGGTTTTGCCGCACCCGCCAAGCAATAAAATAATCCCCGCAACCACAAACAAAAATTTTACGCCGACAGCATTTTTCATGACGTCCCCCCGGCTTAGTTTACCACTAACCACACGAACGTAAAAGAGGGTTATATGGCGTTGAACTAAAACGCCTAAATGAAACCGTTAAACGCAATATTGAGCGTTTCCCCGGTGATTTTATGTTTCAATTAACACAGGATGAATGGAATAATTTGCGGTCGCAAATTGCGACCTTTAACAAAGACAAAGCCGATTGGCTTTAACACAACCAACCCTTAAATCCAGTTCGTGCGGTTCGTGGTAAAAAATCCTCCCCTGCTGCTTCCCAAAAAAAGTGTCAGTCACCCTCCCCCGCCGGCACTACTCACTAACCACTAATCACTACTCACTTCCCCTAGCTAAAACTCAATCTTAACCGGTTCATGGCGTTCTGTTGTCGTGCCGTCCCCAAGCTGGCCGTAGACGTTCCGACCCCATGTCCAGAGGCTGCCGTCCTTCTTAACGGCTACGGTATGATACGCTCCCGCGGAAACGGCTGCCCAGCCGTCACCTATCTTGCAGCTTTTTATAACCCTGCCCTGCAGTCATTCAGTATTTCTACAATTTCCTGTGTAGATATATTCAATTTTATTCGCGGAATATCTTCAAGCGGGGATTTCCCATTCCGATTATTCTCTTTGATCGGGAGTAGTTTATAACGGTTTCCTTCATCATTAATTATCACTTCATCAACCAATGCGGTATTTAATACCTTTGGTATATCCTGGGATAATTCAGCAATATCAAATACTTGCATTTTGTTCTCCTAAAACATTAAGGCCAAGCTCTTTGCCAATTTTTCTCATATTACCGTCAAATGACATCAGGGGCAATTGTAACCTCCTGGCGGCTTCCAAATAAAAAGCGTCATAAGCATAAATTTTATACTGCCATGCTATTTCCAATGATTTTTCAAGATCAACATCTACTGTTTTTATTGGTATTAATTTAAAATTTTTTATCAAATTGATCATTTGTTCTTCTGCGGTGATTATATTTTTTCTCATCATCCTTGTTAAAGCATTGGCGATCTCGAAGGATATAATGCCGGGAGAAACTATTTTTGCATTTTTGGTACAATTAATAACGATTTGAGCTTCCGGTTCATCAACAATAACAGCTATAATTGCACTGGCATCCAATAAAATTTCCATGCCTTTATATTAATTCATTAAATCCAAAATATCAATAATCTTCCCCCCGCTTCCTGCTCCCAAAAAAAGTGACTGACACCCCTTGTACCAACCCTTAAGTATCTTCTGAATTTATTCGTCTCATTCGTGGTAAATAATCTTTTTCCACTTTAACCACAAATGACACGAATATTTTCGAATGACACGAATAAACCATGTTCGTGTGGTTCGTGGTAAAAAATCTTCTCCCACCTAACCACGAATTGGCACGGATAATTCAAAACATATTCGTATTCATTCGTGCCATTCGTTGATCAAATTCTTCCCCTTAATCAGTCCACGTCCCGTTACTGTAATTCCCGCTGGTATTCCCGCTGACGCTCCCGCCATACTTGTTAAAAGTTCCATAATCAAAATAAACACCAACATCATTGCCGGTGATAGTCCCGCCGTACATATTAAAAACTGCATTGTTCTTGATGCTCACTCCACATCCAGGGATGTCCGTGTCTGGGTATCTATTGTTTTTAATGGTTACGCCATTGTACATATTGAGCGTGCTAATATCTCCCATAGAAATATCTCTATCAATTAATACTGCTATTGGCGGTTGCCCAGCAATACTTGATCCTTGTAATTGGCCGTCCAATGTCAATGTTCCGCCCATCCCATTTTTCCCCAGGGTAAGCGTCGTAATTTCACCATACTGTCCAGAATACACTTTAAAAAATTCACTAGCATAACCCGAAGCCCTACTAATAGTTACATCTCTTTCGGCAACAAAGATAAAAGGTACATTTACAGGTATTGATAATGAACTATCAGCAACAAGATCCTCTGTTATAAGAATCATTAAACTCCGGTGCCCAATGCCGTCGAGTGCCGTCTCAGATGTATAACCTAATTTACCAAAATCTCCCCAATTATTTATCTCTTCGGCAGTATACATGGCAATCGTCTCGCGGTTTCCCTGCCCGGGCTTAACTTCTATCTGCTCAATGCCCATAACATACAGTTCAAGATATTCATACCCTTCATTCCCTTTTATGACATAACCTTTTACGGTAACATTCCAGGTTCCCGGCACTACATTAAAAGAGCCGCTGGGGGTTCCCTTTGCGAACTTTTTCTCTATGGTGCCGCCGGGGCCGCGGAGGGTAACGGTATAATCGTAATTAGGTAAATTACTTGGATCAATCCACCGCCCGCCGCCAGAATTGCCCCAGGTAATGGTCAGGTTGCCATTCCCTGCCCAGGGGCTGAAACATGTTGACAATAGCAGCATCCCTGCTGCTATTGCAACCAGGAGTTTTTGCTTTGCAAAAACTCCACCTA
>Ga0082212_10003398_pt1 | contig 22578 bp, 22 predicted proteins | sample TergutNt197P3_FD_71548 | JGI IMG/M metagenome (GOLD analysis project Ga0082212, IMG submission 71548) | Neocapritermes taracua P3 segment gut microbial communities from Petit-Saut dam, French Guiana - Nt197 P3 | ecosystem: Host-associated > Arthropoda: Insects > Digestive system > Gut ...
AAGCCAAACGTGTTATCGACCGCTTCCATGTACAGAAATTAGCATACGATGCCCTTCAGGAAATGCGTATTGCGCACCGATGGGAGGCAATCAATGAAGAAACAAATGCCATGGAACAGGCAAAACTATCCGACAAAAAGCATATCCCTCAACTATTTGAAAATAGAAATTCCAAAAAACAACTCCTTTTCCTGTAAATCCGTGATTTCAAAATAATCAACTATCTCTGCCGGAAGAACATAGCGGATGAGTTCTATTAATAATTTATCGTTCGTCATCTCTTTTTGATGCAAAAATACAATTTTACGTCAAAACACAGGGTTTTGCGGGTGAGCCCATTTTGGTGAAAAAAGGGGGTAAAATCGGAGGGAGGCAAAATGTTACACATTAAATCGTGTAAAAGGACTGTTTGTATATTCATTCAATTTTATGAATATCAAAATTATACAAAAGAAAGAGACAGTTTACAAAAACGGCAAGTCTCCGCTCTTTCTCCGATTTACCATGAGAGGAAGAACAAATTTATCAATTTGGGCGTTGCTCTGCTCCCTGAACATTGGAACTCCACAGAGCAAGCAGTACGCTTTATCTACCTTCAAATCCTCAGCCTTTTTTTTCCTTTTACGCCTTCAACGCAGCATCCGCCCTCTCAATCCACTGGGCACGGTCTCCTTCTTCACTGAATTGCCCCATTTTTTTCAGGAGCTCTTCAATCTCTTCATCGGATTTCATTCGGGCAACGTCAATCGAAGCGATATTTCCAGTTGCTAACGCTTTGATTGAGGCTGTTATTCCCTTTGCCGCATCTTTCTGTTGTTGCCACCAGTTTTTGGATTCAATGCCAAACAGCGAATTAAAATACATACCTATTTTCTTGCACCTTGATTCACTGAACTTGATTTTAAATAGTTTAAGCCCTTCAACATTTCTGAAGTAAAAGTTGATAAAAAACTCCTTATCGGAAGAAGATTTTGACCCTCCGATTTGTATGTTCGTCTTTTTCCCTATTGAATAGGAATAGAGGTCTGCAATGCGAAATACGCAAAATTGCTCTGTTTTGCCAATAAACAGGAACTTGTAGCGATTTTGCTTGAGCGCCACTAAGCCGACCTCTTCGGCAACATAAATAGCCGGTTTAAATACCTTTAAGTTCTTGGTTTTTAAATGGGGAACAAAAAAATGTTCCCATTGCTTCGCCCCTCGTTCCACCTGAGCGTTGTGAGCCTTCACTTGATTCAGGTTGCTGTGAGCATAATCAAAAAGATTTAGCCCGAGTTTCTTGCATGTTTTGCGGCAAATGTAATTGCCATCGTCTAATTTTTGCGACTGAAGAATGTTCATTTCTACTCCGCAAATTGCGCATTTTTGTGCCATAGTAAAACCTCCGTTTTTTAGATAAAATGATTAGAGCACAAAGTTGGGGACTATTTCATATGTGTCAATGACTATTTATACTCATTTTTCTAAGCGTGTATAGACCGCCACAAACCCCACACCGTGTAAACGCTATCGTAAATCTGTTATATAGACCCCCGGATGATTCTTTGAAGAGAAGGTAAATTGCTCAGGAGGAAATGATTGATCTCGATGGGTGTAGGCGGTAATGGTGGCTTCGTACCAACTGCCATCTGTGGCATGGTATTTTATGCTGTGCGGGGTAAGCGATTGAGAATAGATTCGCAAAAAAATAGAAGCATAAGGTAACTTTTTCCCCTTGGGCGTGAGGCATATTTCAACAACTTCAAGTTCCTCTTCAATATAATAGTTGGGGTTGTTGGAAAATGAATACTCTTTGGAAAGTTGTGCCGAAAAGAGCGCCAGCGGGTTTTCTGCCACGTCAATGGAAGTTGGCTCGTGGAGCATCACCATGGCTTCATTATTTTCCACCATATAAATCCACTTGGTATCTCCGAAGGCATACACCTCTATCTGCCGATTGAGCATGGCATAATCGGCGCCTTGTCGATAGATGGTTCCCTCCAAAATGCCCAGTGCACCTCCATATTTATCCGCTCCGGAAAAGGTGAAACACATCTCGACAGAGGAGTGTTCCTCCATTTTGGCGCTGAAACGCTCCATAATCTGTTCTGAGGTGCTACGCTGAGTATATGTATTATACTGTGCAACAGTGTTTTCATACTCATAAATACCATCAAGAACAGCGAAACCCTCTACCGGATTGGCAAGCAGCCCCACCACAGAAACAACCGGCAACATATATAAAAAAACGCACCTCATATTATCTATTAAACTATAAACCTCCCTCCCAGTCAAACCATCGAACTATCAAACCATAAAACTACCTATACGCCAAACGACGCCAAAATTCTATCCAATGAGGCAAAGTCCGAGATGAGCACTTGTCGCGCCTTACTCCCCTCCGCCGGTCCCACAATTCCCGCCGCCTCCAACTGGTCCATAATGCGTCCTGCACGATTGTACCCTAAGTTCATCTTCCTTTGAATCAGTGATGTGGATCCTTGTTGATACTGGACAACCAACTTTGCCGCTTCGTTAAAAAGGGAGTCGAGTTTCTTGAGGTCAACATCCGCCACTCCGTTCTCCTCCTCACCCGTATAATCCGGCAAAAAGTATGCCGAATCGTACCCCTTTTGTTCGCTGATGAAGTGGGCAATTCGTTCCACTTCGGAGGTTTCAATGAGGGCGCACTGAATCCGCGTAAGTTCACTGTTGATGGAGAGGAGCATATCACCTCTGCCTATCAACTGATTGGCACCGGTAGAATCGAGAATGGTTTGGGAGTCGTTTCGCTGTACCACCTTAAAGGCAATACGGGCGGGAAAATTTGCCTTAATCAAGCCGGTGATGACATTTGTGGTGGGTCGCTGCGTGGCAATCACTAAATGAATACCAATGGCGCGAGCCAACTGTGCCAAACGGGCAATCGGCTCCTCAATTTCACGCCCGGCATTCATCAATAAATCTGCAAACTCATCTATAATCACCACAATAAAGGGCATAAAGCGATGACCTTTGAGGGGATTTAACCGACGGGCAATGAATTTTTCATTGTACTCCTTAATATTACGTACTTTGGCAATCTTCAACAAGTCGTACCTCGAATCCATCTCTTTGCAGAGGGAGCGAAGGGTGTAGGTTACTTTTTGGGTGTCGGTAATGATTGCCTCTTCGCTGTCGGGCAGTTTTGCCAAAAAGTGCTTTTCCAACTTGGCATAGAGCGACAACTCCACCTTCTTTGGGTCAACAAGTACAAATTTGAGGATAGAGGGGTGCATACGGTAGAGGAGCGACACAATAACGGCGTTCAGTCCCACCGATTTTCCCTGTCCGGTGGCGCCGGCAACCAAAAGGTGTGGCATCTTTGCCAAATCGAACACCATCACCTCATTAGAGATACTCTTTCCAATAACAATGGGCAGATCAAATTTAGCCTCCCTAAACTTGAGGGAGTCCAAAATGGTCAACATAGGTACCACGCTGGGACGGTCATTTGCCACCTCTATTCCAACCGCATTGGTGCCCGGAATGGGGGCAATGATGCGCACGCCGCGGGCAGCCAAACTGAGTGCAATATCGTCTTCCAAGCGTCTGATTTGAGAAATCCTAACGCCCGGGGTAAGGTAAATTTCATACAGCGTTACCGTGGGACCCGGACGAGCGTAAATCTTCTCAATGCTGATCTTAAAATCGCTCAATGTTTGTACAATCCGTCGATTATTCTTCTCCAGTTCTTCTCGAGGCACTTCAAAGACCTTATCCCTGTAATCTTCCAAGAGAGAGAGGGTGGGAAACTGATAGTTGGGAAGGTCGAGCTTGGGGTCATATATCGTATCCAAACTACCCAACTCAAACTCCTCTCCGTCTGCATTGTTCTCTATCTGAGCGTTATGTGGAACTGATTCCTCTATTTCAAAAGGGGGAACCTCTGTGTAGTCTCTGCCGATGGGATGTACCACCTCCATCCTCACTCCCACACTTGCACTTTGGGATTCATCTTCAGCATGAAGACGACCACCCGCCTCAAGTTCTTCCCTCTTGCTCACCTCTCCTTTTCGGAACTTCTCCACAGTTGGTTCTTCTTCTCCGTCTCGATGAATCTTCCGCCATAACCATGAGGAGATCTTCGGATAGAGGCTGAAAAGCCAGACAAGAAAGAGCGCGGACAAAAGAAGACCGGTGCCGGATATACCCAATACGGCAATAAGGTATTGATTCACAAAGAAGCCGTAAGAGCCGCCTACGCCTGAGCCAAACCACTCGTTCATAGCGGTAAAACTGAAGATAAAGCTGCAACATACCGATAGAATAATGCAGCCGAATACCGACAACAAAAAAGCGCGGATAATACTCACACGCTTTATTTTCAAGCAAAACAGTGAAATCGAAAGGAGGAAGAAAGGGATGATAAATGCCCCCAAACCAAAGAGCCTGCCTACCAAGAAATGGGACCACAAAAAGCCTATTTTACCTCCGTCATTATCCACAGTAACCGTGGTATCAAAAAGGTCGGGGTGAGTTAAAAAACTCTGGTCCTGGGTCCATGTAAAAAGAAACGAAACCAACGCCACCAAGGTGTAAACCCCAAAGAGGCAAAAAAATAAGCCTATGGTAATCCGCAAAGCCTCTTTCCCTGTGGGAGGAGGGGCTGTTTCGGGACTCTCTTTTTTGCTCCTTTTTGCCATAAGGTTCTGTTTATACCCGCTCTATCTGTGCGCCAATGGAATTCAATCGCTCATCTATATTTTGATAACCTCTGTCAATCTGCTCTATATTATCAATCGTACTCCCTCCCTTGGCGCTGAGCGCGGCAATAAGCAAGGCGATTCCCGCCCTGATGTCCGGAGAGACCATTCTCGTTCCGCGCAGACGGAAAGCGCGATTCAATCCAATCACCGTGGCGCGGTGCGGGTCGCAGAGGATAATTTGGGCGCCCATATCTATGAGTTTATCCACAAAAAAGAGGCGGCTCTCAAACATTTTTTGGTGAATCAGTATCGACCCCTTCGCCTGCGTGGCAACCACCAAAAATACGCTCAACAGATCGGGGGTGAGCCCGGGCCAGGGGGCGTCTGCAATGGTCATGATGGAACCGTCCATAAACGACTCTATCTCATAGTGCTCCTGTGCAGGAATGTAGAGATCATCTCCGCGCCGCTCTAAGGCAATTCCCAAACGACGAAACTGTGCGGGAATAATTCCCAGATGATTATAAGCAACATCTTTAATGGTCAATTCGCTGCCGGTCATCGCCGCCAATCCAATAAAACTGCCGATTTCAATCATATCGGGTAAGATGCGATGCTCCGTTCCTCTCAAAGAGGAGACACCCTCAATGGTGAGCAAGTTGGAGCCGATGCCCTGAATTTTTGCGCCCATACGCACCAACATACTACACAGTTGTTGCAGGTAAGGCTCGCACGCGGCATTGTAGATGGTGGTAATACCCTGAGCCAACACAGCAGCCATCACAATATTGGCGGTTCCCGTTACGGAGGCTTCGTCGAGCAGCATATAGGTTCCTTGCAGCCTTTTTGCCTCTAATTTATAGGCATCTCTGGAGGATTCCGGAGTGAGGTGGGCGCCCAACATCTCCAATCCAATGAGGTGGGTATCCAAACGACGCCGTCCAATTTTGTCGCCTCCCGGTCTGGGCATATATGCCACGCCAAAACGCGCCAGCAACGGTCCCACCAGCATCACTGAGCCGCGAAGGGTAGCCGACTTCCTTATAAAATCTCCTCCCGCTAAATAGCCAAGATTGACCTCTTTGGCGCAGAGCGTATAGGATCCGTCTCCATGCGCCTCTACCTGCACGCCCAGATCGTACAACAACTCAATCAATTTATTTACGTCCAAAATATTGGGAACATTCTCCACCCGTACCTTCTGGTCGGTGAGGAGTACGGCACTCAAAATCTGTAACGCTTCGTTTTTTGCACCTTGCGGGAGTATTGAACCCGATAATTTTGCTGAACCTTGAACTTTAAAAGCCGACATAGCAGTTACTGTTGTTTGGGCTGCTTTTTCTTCCGTTTTTTGTTGCGATGACCATAGGGGTGTACACCGCCGCGAATCTGCCCATTCTTAGATTGAAAGTAGGCTTGACGAATTTGCTCTCCCTGTACCTCTTCCATTACAAAACCCTCAGGAACACTCAGCCTTCCCTGAGTGAGGAGTGTCAATTCATCAAAAATGGTTTGGTCGGAAACGGTGTCTTTGTTCCAAATAATGTACTGCTTGCGCATATAGTATGCCAATGCCATCACCATCTCATCCCGCTCAGGCGTTTTGGGCATTTGTGCCAACGCCTCCGCCACATTCTGAATGTTCCGTCCATAATAGTTTATTTTTAACGGTCTATCTTCCAAGTCAATTTTGTTGGGCGCTGTCCTAAACGTATCGGGAATGGGTTGGGGATAGGGGGCATCAATATCGATGCCAAAATCTGAGATGACAAAGAGATGATCCCATAGTTTGTGTTTGAAGTCGTTCATCTCTTTTAGTTGTGGATTCAGGGCGCCCATGGCGTTTACGATGGCACGAACCTGTTCGTTTCGTTTCTCTCTATCAGGCATCGATTTAACCTGTTGCAACATCCTTTGAATGTACCTGCCGTACTCCGGCATCATTAATTTTTCTCGTTGTGTGTTATAGTCCATTTATATCATTGGTAATTAGGGTCAGATAATTGGGTCTGTTAAAAACTCCCCCACTAAAGAGCAAAGGGGCGTGAATAGCGACGCAAAGGTAGGGATTTTCTTTGATTTGATGGTAGCGGATTTCTCTCGTCCGCCACTAAATAATTTTTTCTTAAACAGTTTCTCAATATGAAATCATTGCATTTCGTTTGGGTAGTAAGTAAACTCATTATTTGTGATCCCAAAATCGAAACGACCATCCGAAAAATTTTCCGAAAACATGGTCGAAGTACGAAACTTTATTTCAAAAGTTCCCGATAAGATGGCTCTATTGGCAATATCATCTACACTAAGCAGTTGAACACGTTTGAAATGAAGAGTTCCGGTTTCAACATCAAGCGTCCTTTCGCTGCCTTTTGCTGTCATAGTCACAACGCAATTGGAGGATAAATCTATGGTTTTGTCATGTAAAGCCACTAAGTCGCGATAATCGGTAACTATTACTGATGGGAAAATAAACGTCAGCGACATCTCTTCATACGGATATTGACTACCATATTTCCCATTCATTAAAAAATGCAATGAATCATTACTGTGTGCAATTTTGCACGGTATAATATCCTTATTTGCCAAAAAATAGGTGCGTTCATATATGGCGCCAAAGGAGTTGTATCCCCATTCTGTATAAGCCGGTAATTCAGGTGTTTTGGCATCGGGGATAAAAATGGTTCTGTCTAATTGCGGTAGTTCTTTGTCGCAGGAAAGGATTACCGAAAAGGCTATAAAAACAGAGACATACTTTTTCATTTCACTTAATATTAAAGAATTACCTCTTATATGTATAACTTAATTTTTCTTTACCGAAAGGGATATAGAGCGTTGTTTGCATTCCAATGCCCACAGGTATATCTACGGTAAAAAGAGAGCCTACACGGGTATTGTCGCCAAGGTATATGGGCATTTGCACTTCCATACTTCCAAAGGGATGTTTCATTCTACCTATCTTAATGCCGAATGCCAGAACTAAATGTCCGCATATCATACTTGGTTTCTCAAACTGACCTGTTACTTTTGGCAAATATCTATTCATGGCATTGTTGACAAAAGATACAGATACGTCAGAGGCGATAGTATAGTTGACAACTGCCCCTATTTTTCCATAGAGGCGACCAAATATATCTGACCTTGAGGTATATATTGTCAAATATACGGGAACAGAGATATTGTAAATACGTTGATTTATACAACTTATGCTTATATAGTTAGAACTCGTTTCCGTTTCTTCAACTTTCCACAGAAAATATTCCCGATCCGAGGTAAGCGAGTTTTCACCATACGAAAAACGAACTCCTGTAGAAACCGCTAAACGATGATTAATAGAATATTCCGGTTTAACTCCAAAATAAAAACGTGTAAAAGCCGGTTCGTTGTACAAATAACCGCAATCATAGTAGTAGTCGTTATATCTGTACCGATAGTATGACTGAGATTCACGTATGGCTGAAGGTTTTACGTTTGAACCAAAGAAACTTTCAACACCTGCTTCAACTCCAAGGCGCAGGCGAGGGTACTCATACATCTTCTGCGATGATGCCAAAGCGGGCAATATCAGGCATACAAGCAATAAAAATATTCTCATGGTAGTGACTGATTTTTTGCAAATGTACAAAAAATTACACTCTCTTCTAAATTCGCTCCGCCAACTCTATTTCGATCCACCCCTGACGACCGTCTGCCAATTCAATACGCCCATACGCACCTACTCGCTCCATGATACGCACTTTGGTACCTTCGTGGATAATAAAGAGGTCCTTGCCTTGTCGATCGGGGGCACTTTTCACAGAGGCTACGGGCGCAAATACGATGGCAAATTCGCGTTGCTCCATCTCTCGTTTATGACTCCATCCAAAGGAGAAGGCGCCGAGGGCAAGGAGCGCCACAAAGAGGGAGAGGTAAAAAGCCCAACGGCGAATGCTTCGGCTGCGTCCGAAAAAGAAGAGCAACAGCAGCGAGAGTGCGCCGGCAAAGAGCAGGAGGGTACACCATGCCCATTGGTTGGCAGAGAAAAGGTTGCGGACACTCCGTACCCACGTTTGGAGAAAGAACTCTGGAAGTTGCTCTATCTTATCAAGAATGAAGCGATTTGCCAACTCAAGGTTATAGAGAATGTCGCTGTTTTCTGGTTCTAACAATTTGGCGCGTTCAAACCAGAGAACTGCCTCGGCGTATTGCAACATCTTAAAGGCGCAGTTTCCTATGTTGTAGTAGAGAGATGCAGATTCAAAACCTCTGTTGTAAATCGACTTATATACGTCGATGGCTTCTTGGTAATTTGCCTGTGCGTATGCTTCAACCGCCTGCTTCCAAAGAACATCGTTAGGTGGTAATCCTGAGGGAATATCGAAAGGTTCGGTGGTGAAGGATATCTCTTCTTGTTGGACGCCGGATGGAACATCAGCAGTCTGAGCACTTGCCAAAACAGCCGTGCACCCTACAATTATCATTATCGTGAAAATACGCTTATTCATAAATTTAAACAGTTTCTCAAACTACTTAATATTTTGTTCTAAATGGGAAATCAAATTCAACGCCCTCGCATACACCTTGTCCATCTCCCCTGCTTCGGGCGCGGGAGCAAAGCGGGCAAATTCACACGCCTCTATCAAATCGGAAAACTCCGTAACCAACTCTTGGGAAGCGTTGCGCTCGGCAAAGAGCAGACACACACGCTCCTTAGCGTAGTCGGCGGGGGGAACGCCCAACTTGTTGCCCGCATAACCCCACAGTGCACGGTGAATCTCTTCGTAAAATCCGGCATAGCCCTTCTGACCCAATAACTCTCCCGCCCTCTTCAGTCGCATCCGCGCCTGCTTGTTTGCCCTTCTGCTGCGTACCAAAACCAAATCTTTGTTTCGCTCTCTTTGTCTGAGTAACAAATGATAGACTGTAACGAAAGTGAATAAAAGCGCCACAACCAAACCCCAAAAAGTGAGAGACCCCATAAAGAGGCTTCCAACGGAAGTTAATGTGGGAAAGGGCGTGCGGATATACCGGATATCCTGTCCTAAATTTCTCACTGCCATTTGGCTTACACCTGCATCATACACCCCCGAAACAGAAGAGACGCCGCCGCCTCGTCCCACTTTGAGTGTTACCGCGTCAGATTTTAACGTAACGTAACTCTTCTGGGTGATGTCCCAATAGGAAAACTCTGCGGGATCGATGGTAAAAGCGCCGGCGCTACGCGGTATTATGGGATACTCAAACTGCTTGGTGCCCGATATAGTATTTCCACCGCTCCTTGAATTGTCGGTGGTACGGGCGTCATACACTTCAAAATCTGCCGGAAAAGAGATTTTTGGCGCCTCCACCATATTTACATTGCCCTGTCCGGTAATCCGAACAATCAGGGAGGCAGCGTCGTGGGCGTTGATGGAATCTTTGTCAAAATAGACCGACAGAGCGTAGTTGCCCACGGCGCCGCTAAAAGAGGGGGGCGCTCCACTCGGAAGCGGTTGTGCATTTACCGTGATTGCCGATGTAGAGATGCGCTTGCGCACTGTTTGGAAATTGTCAAAAAAGAGGTCGAACATACTCCTCCCCTGACTTCCGCCTCGAACCCTGACGGAACAAACCATCTCAGCCGGATCAATCTTTATGGCGCCTGTTTGCTGCGGCAGCAGTACATATCTACGCAACAACCCCACCTGATAAATCTGCCCTCCCACATTTTCCTCTGTCCAGTTGACTTCGGTGGGTGTTTCGGTCTCTTGACTCCAGAAACCGTTAAAGGTGGGGAAGCGTACATCGCTAAAACCTTCAACGGGTACCCTTGTATAGAGTTTTAGCGAAGCGGTTATCGGTTCTCCTTTAACCACATTTGTCTTGTTCAACTCTAAACGAATAAAAATATCCTGATCGGTTACACCTCCGGTGGCGCGCGTCCCCTCGTTTTGGGTGTCTCCCTGAGAAGACGCCCCTCCTTTAATCGCCTCTATGGTAATCGGCTCATTTTGTACTCTTTTTCCATCCGCCACCACAGATCCGCTGCCAATGGTAATCACTCCCTCCTGTTTTGCCTCCACCACGTATGTATATCCTGTGGAAACCGATTGAGTACGCTGACCGTTTACGATGGTTACTCCTTGCGAAGTAGAAGATGTGGGACCTGCGAGCACGGAGAAGGCATCTAACGAAGGGGGTGTAAAGTCGGAAACGATGGCATTTATCGAAAAAACCAACCGAAAAGGCGTTCCTACCGTTACCACGCGAGGCGCTTCTACCGTCATTCTGATTTGCGCCCAAGCGCCCGAAGCCAAACTCCAAAGTACCGCAAAAATGATGACTCTTCTCATATTATAATCCTGTTTACCAATTCTTTTTTAGTGGAGAAACCACCGCCTTTGCCTTCTCTTCATTCACCTTTTCCTGTGTCTCCCGCTCTTTTTGCAACATCGCCTCCAACATTTGTCGGGCATCCTGCGGAGAAATCTTGGGCGGAACCTCCTGCTCCCGCTGGTCTTGATTTTGGTTTTGATCTTGATCCTGATCCTGATTGTCCTGACCGTCCTCATCCTGCTCTTGGTCCTGATCCTGTCCTTGCTGCTCATCCTGCTGATTCTCCAACATCTTCTGCGCATACGCCAAGTTAGACTTCGTCTCCATATCATTTGGGCGCAACCTCAGCGCATCTTTATACGACTCTATGCTCTCGGTATACTTCTTTTGCAACAACTGCATATTCCCCAAATTGTGGAACGCATCTGCCCGTTGTACCGGATTCGAGAAGCGCTCTATCTTCTCCTTTAACCCCGCTTCCGCCTGCTCAAACTGCTCTTGTCGATAGCGCGCATTCCCCAAATTATAGAGCGCCGGAACAGAAGTCGAATCTCTCTCCAACGCCCTGCGGTACTCCAACTCAGCAGTGGCAAACTCCCCCCGACCAAAAGCCCTGTTCCCGCGGCGCACTTCTGCCTTGTCGGGCTGCGCACTAAGCGCTCCCGCCGACATCACCATCAAAATTATTATCAATAAATATCTCATATTCATCTATTTATCTACATATCACTTCTTCATATAACCCACCGGTCAACGGAGCACCGTGTTCGGATACTGTATAACGGATACTCCGTATCCTGCTTGCACTGCCTCACCCCGGAACCACCTCACTCCTTCAACCTCCGGAAAGTACATCAAAACTTTTAATTCGCCTCCTCCCCTTTCGCTCGCTTATCAAAAACTCAACCAACAAGAAGAAGAGGGCAATTCCAAAAAAGTACATATATTGCTCGTCAAAATCCTCAAATATCTGTGAATTAAATGTTTGTTTTTCCAATTCGCGCATTCCCTCCACGATGGCGTCCAACCCAAATTCACTGTTTCCCGCCCGCACATAGGAGCCGTACCCCATACGGGCAATCTCAATCAGCGTTGCCTCATCCAACTTGGTTACCACAATGTTCCCCTCCTCATCTTTTAACAGGCTGCCGTCCGGCATGGGAATGGGTTTTCCCTGCTCCGAGCCTATTCCAATGCAAAAGATACGTACACCCGCCTCCTGCGCCAGTTGAGCAGCCTCTACAATATCCCCCTCATGATCTTCTCCATCTGTTATCAATATCAGCGCTTTGCTATTTTCTGTGGTGGAGCTGAAACTGCGTAGCCCTGTGAGAATTGCTGCCCCCAGGTCGGTTCCCTGCTTGCGTACAGACTCCGTAGAGATGGTGTTCAAGAAGATTTTTGCCGACACATAGTCGGTGGTGATGGGCAACTGTACAAAGGCATCTCCGGCAAAGACAATCAACCCAATCCTGTCTTGCTGCAATCTATCCACTAACCGTGAAATCGCTAACTTGGCTCGTTCCAATCTATTGGGAGAGTAGTCCTGCGCCAGCATCGAATTGGAAACGTCCAAGGCAATCATGATTTCGGCGCCTCGTCGCTCCACCTCTTTTACCCTTGCCCCCATCTGGGGGCGGGAAAGCCCGATGGCAAAGAAGAAAAGGGCAATGGAGTAGAAAATGACCTTCACCCAACCTCTACGTGTGGAGCGCAGGGGCATCAATTGCGCCGTGAGGGTGGGATCCCCAAAACGTTTTAAGACACGACCTTTACGGTATTGCATCCATCCGTGAAACAGAAAGAGAAGCGGGATGAGCGCAATAACTATTAAATACTCTATTTGTGCTAAATAAATCATGTCTGTCAACTAAGGGAGTGTGCGTAAAACCAACAAGCGTAAAAACAACTCAAAAGCAAGGGCAAGGAGGCAAATGAGGGCAAATCGCATGAACAACTCCTTATAAATTGGAAACGAGTCAACCAACGTTCTTGTCTTCTCCATGCCGTTGATTTCGCCGTAAATCTCCATCAACTTGGTGTTGTCGGTGGCGCGAAAATAGGCGCCGTCGGTAATCTGGGCAATCTGTTTGAGCAACTCTTCATCAATCTCTACCTGCATCTGCTGCACCGACACGCCATAGGGAGTGAGCACCGGATAGGGCGCCATACCCATGGCGCCTACGCCAATGGTATATACCCTAATTCCAAACGTTTTGGCAATTTCTGCTGCCGTAAGTGGGGTGATTTCGCCACGGTTGTTTACGCCGTCCGTGAGGAGAATCACCACACGACTCTTGGCATCGCTGTCTTTGAGGCGTGCTACTGCCGTTGCCAAACCGTTGCCGATTGCCGTACCGTCCTCAATAATACCTGTCTCTATGTCTTTAATCATGTTGATTAACGTGGCGCGGTCGGTGGTGAGGGGGCACTGCGTGTAACTCTCGCCCGCAAAGACCACGACACCCATTCTGTCGGAAGGACGTCCTGCAATAAATTGAATAGCAATGTCTTTTGAGGCTCCAATACGGTCGGGGTGAAAGTCTCTCGCCAACATACTTGTGGAGACATCCAACACAAGGATAATGTCTATACCCTCTGTGTCCGTCCGTTCAAATTCAGATGAGGAGCGCGGACGGGCAATCGCTACGATGAGGGCAGCGGTGGCGACGATTCTTAATATAACGGGAATATGGCGCAACCAAGTCCTCCACTTCCCTCCTGCATGGCGCAGGGGGGCTAAACCGGGAAGACGCAACGATGCCACATCACCCCTGATGGCACGCCACACATGGAGGGCGAGCATGGGAAGGAGCAGCAGCAACAGATACAGTGTTTTGGGGTATTCAAAAAACATATGAAAGAGTGAGATTCATAAATTTAAACAGATTCTTTTACCTCCTCTGTTGTTTGCGATGGGTGGGAATTGGAGGAAGGCTCCGGCTCCGCAATCATGGTGGTTTGCACAAAGCGGACGGCTATGGGAATCGTCTGTTCATTTTCCAAAGCGCCCGGTTCGTACTTGGCAAACTTTACCAAATCAGCCATCCCCAACATATCGCCCAACTCTTGGAGCAACGCCCTATCCAACTGCTCCTGCTTTAAGGAGTCCAACAGTTCTGCGCTTGTCTGCTCCATCGCCTGAATGCCCCAACGCTCCGTGGCATAGATGCGTAACACATCGGTAACGGCGGTATAGAACGCTTTAATCTTACCGTGTTGCCACAACTTTTGCGCCTTAATTTCTTCTAATTGCCTGAATGCAACTAAATAAGCAGGCTCCTTAGGCTTTGCCCTGCCAAAGAGGGGGCGGTTCTCTCTGCGGTGGCGAATCCAGCGGTAGAGTATGTAGGCAACAAGCAACAGGAAAAAGAGGAGTCCCGCCCATGGGAATAACTCTTTAGCCGTAACAGGGTAGTTTATCTGCCCCTTGATATCGAAGGGTTGGTAGGTGGCGGTATCAATGGGGATGGTAGTAACCTCCAATGGGGGTCCTGCAAACCACAACGTATCCACCTCTCCCGAAGGGCGAAGCAAAAAGAGCGGCATCGGCGGCAAAACGTATGAGCCGCTGTCAAAAGAGGTAATTTTAATCTCGCCGCGCAAGAGCCACTCCCTGTCTCTCCTTGAGCGGATGGTATCAATTTTTGCGCCAAGCAACTCTACCCCTTTGACCAACTCCTTGGGCAGTTCAACGGCAAAGAGGAAGGCACTTCCCTCCTGAGCAACGGCAGACATACTCCAAATGACCTGATCTCCTATGAGTATTGTATCCCTGCTCAACGCCGATGGCAACATCTGCGTGGCATCCGGAATACGCACCATCTCTTGCGCTCTTGCCTCCATACAAGTGATGAAAATGCAAAAAGAGAGGGCAAACGTAGTTATTAAAGTTTTCGATTTCATACCCTAAGCCCTCTTTTTGAATAGGCGGACTAACTCCTGTACATAGTCGTGTTGGGTGCCGATGCTCACATTATCTATGCGATACATCATAAGCAACTGCTTTATCGCCGCCTCTGCCTCCCGATTCCACGCTTCGTAGTTTTGGCGCAAGCGGCGAGAAGAGGTGTCTATCCACGTTTCGCCTCCCGTTTCGGCATCTGCTACACGCAATAGTCCCATCTTGGGAAGTTGCTGCTCTCGTGGGTCATACACCCTGATTACTGCCAAATCATGCTTGTTGGCGGCAATTTTGAGCGCCTCCTCAAAGCGCGGCTTTCGATTATCGGTCAAATCCAGCATATCGGAGAGGAGAAAGACGGTGCTTCGCCGCTTGAGGGCGTTGGTCAAAAAGCGCAACGCCTCTCCAATATCGGTCTTTTTACTCTGAGGTTCAAATTCGAGTAACTCCCTGATGATTCTCAAAAGATGAGAGCGTCCTTTCTTGGGGGGAATAAAGAGTTCCACACGGTCGCTAAAGAAGAGGGCACCTACCTTATCGTTATTGATGGACGCCGAGAAGGACAACACCGCCCCAATCTCTGCCACCAACTCCTTCTTAAACTTTTGGGTAGTACCAAAGAGTCGTGAACCGCTTACGTCCACCATTAACATCACGGTGAGTTCGCGCTCTTCCTCAAATACTTTGATGAAGGGTGCATTCAAGCGGGCAGTAACGTTCCAATCCATAGATCGAACATCGTCTCCGTATTGATATTCACGCACTTCACTAAATGCCATACCTTTGCCCTTAAAGGCTGAGTGGTATTCACCGGCAAAGATCTGGTGCGACAGTCCGCGCGTTTTGATCTCTATTTTACGGACGTTCTTTAACAGTTCGTTGGACATACTTCGTCAGTTCGTAAGATACTTAATAAGTTCGTGTTACACCCTATGGAACTTCAACAGCATTGATGATCTCAGTAATGATCTCTTCAGAAGTGATGTTCTCTGCCTCCGCTTCGTAGGTAAGCCCAATGCGGTGGCGCAATACTTCATAACACACGGCGCGCACATCTTCTGGGATCACGTATCCGCGCCGCCTGATAAAGGCGTATGCTTTGGAAGCCATCGCCAACGAGATGCTGGCGCGGGGAGATGCCCCATAAGAGATTAAGTCAACCAATTTATTTAATTTGTACTCTTTGGGCGTACGGGTGGCATAGACAATATCCACAATGTAGCGCTCAATCTTTTCGTCCATATAGACTTCACGCACCACTTCACGCGCCTTAACAATATCTTCGGGTTTCAACACACGGGAAGCGGTGGGAAAGATTCCCGAATTGTTCATGCGGATAATCAACTTTTCCTCCTCTTTTTTGGGGTAAGTGACCACCACCTTGAGCATAAATCTGTCCACCTGCGCTTCGGGAAGAGGATAGGTACCTTCCTGTTCAATAGGATTTTGGGTGGCAAGCACCAAAAAGGGTTCGGGAAGTTTATAACTTGTGGGACCAATCGTTACCTGACGCTCCTGCATCGCCTCCAACAAGGCGCTCTGCACCTTTGCAGGAGAACGGTTGATTTCATCCGCAAGGATAAAGTTGGCAAAGATGGGACCCTTCTTCACCTGAAACTCCTCTTTCTTCTGACTGTAGATCAACGTGCCAATCAAATCGGCGGGGAGCAGGTCGGGGGTAAATTGAATCCGACTGAACTGCGCGTCCACCACACTGGCAAGGGTGTTGATAGCTAACGTCTTTGCCAATCCGGGAACCCCCTCCAACAAGATGTGTCCGTTTGCCAACAATCCGATTAATAAATTTTCCACTAATTGCTTTTGTCCAACTATCACTTTGTTCATTTCCATAGTGATGATATCCACAAAAGCACTCTCCTGACGAATGCGTTCGTTCAACTCTTTGATGTTTACGGTTTCCATATTGAATGATTTTCTATTTTTGTATTCGATTTGTCTCTTCTTTTGGGGGCAATCTGCAAAGTTAATATATATTTTTTAATGCGCTATTTCATTCGGCTCTCATTTAAAGGAACGCACTACAGCGGATGGCAGGTTCAACGCAACGCACCCAGCGTACAGGCAGCGCTTTCGCACGCTTTGAGCCGCTACTTGGGCGAACCCATCGAACCCTGTGGCGCAGGGCGCACCGACTCCGGAGTTCATGCTGTCAACTACATTGCTCATTTTGATACAAGCCATCACAACCTTTTGGAAGAACACACCTGCTTCGCATACAAAATAAATGCCATTCTTCCGCCCGATATTTGCGTTCATACCATTACGCCGGTTTCTCCCGAAGCGCACGCCCGATTCGACGCTTTATCGCGCACCTACAAATACTATATCCACCTCACAAAAAACCCTTTTGCCCAAGAATTTTCTACTTTTTGCCCCTTTCTGCTTGACCTCGACAAGATGAACAACGCAGCATCTCTCCTTTTGGGCGCCCACGACTTCACCTCTTTCTCCAAATTGCACGGCGGGAATAAAACTTCGCTCTGTACCGTAACCCACGCAATGTTCACGCCCCAACCTTTACCACTCGCTTCATACACGCCTCCATCCCCAGAAGGTTTTTCAGGTATTGTGTTTACCATCAATGCCAATCGTTTTCTCCGAAACATGGTGCGGGCAATTGTTGGAACCCTCATTGATGTGGGACGCGGCAAAATCAACCCACAGGATGTGACCACTATTTTGCACAACAGAGATCGAAATGCTGCCGGAAGTTCAGTTGCGGCACAAGGTTTGTTTCTCTGTCAAATTGAATATCCCTACACTGTTTTGTAATTATTTGTACTTTTGCGTGCGATATGTGCACTTTTTCTTTGAACCATTAACACTACAAAAATGATTTTTCCATTTCTACAAATTGACACCGAAGCCATTACCTTGTACGAACCCACTTCTGTATCGCTTGTCAGCATGGCTATTAAGGGGGGATGGGTAATGCTCCCACTCCTGTTGCTATCTGTTGTTGCCCTCTATATCATCGGGGAACGATGGTGGACAATCCGTAAAGCCTCAAAGCAGGATGTGCACTTTATGAACAACATTCGGGACTTTATTATTGACGGAAAAATCTCCTCTGCCAAGCACCTTTGCCAAATCCAAACCTCTCCCACCGCCCGTTTTGTGGAGCAGGGGTTGGATCGAATAGAGCGACCACTTGGCGATATTCAAGCCGCTTTGGAGAATGTGGCGAACCTTGAGATTGCCCGTTTGGAGCGGGGGTTGCCCATGTTGTCGACCATTGCCGGAGGGGCGCCCATGCTCGGTTTCTTGGGCACGGTGATTGGTATGATACAGGCATTTTTCAATATGTCTCAGGCGGGAAACAACATTGATATTACGCTGTTATCGGGCGGAATCTACACCGCCATGGTAACCACCGTTGCAGGGTTGATTGTGGGGATTATCGCCTACTTTGGGTACAACTACTTGAGCGCCCGCATCGGCAGCATTATGCACACCATTGAGCACAATATGATTGACTTTATGGAGGTGCTTCAGGAAAAGGGTTCAAAGAGATAGGAGGACACTCTGTATGGCACTCAAACGAACCACCAAAACAGAGCCTTCTTTTAGTATGGCTTCCATGACCGATATTGTTTTTCTGCTGCTCATATTCTTTTTGATTACCTCTACATTGGTAAATCCCAATGCGCTGAAATTACTGCTTCCAAAAAGCACCAATCAGGTAACGGCAAAACCGATGGTGAGTGTCTCTATCAAACACTATCCCGAACAGAACCGCTTTACCTACCACATTGACGGAAATGCCGCGCCTATACCTTACAGTGAAATAGAGTCGGCGGTGCAGCAAAAACTGCGCGACAGCGACGACCCCACCATTGCACTCCATGTTGACCAAAGCGTTCCCATGGCACAAGTGGTTCAGGTGATGAATATTGCAAAACGAAACCAGTTTAAAATCATACTGGCTACTGCACCTGAATAGTTTTCAGTTAGTAGATAGATAGGTTTATGGCAGGTGAAATTCATACACATACGGAATGGCAAGGCAGGCTGATTGGCGGAGGCATTGCGCTTCTGTGTCATTTGCTTCTTGTACTCTTTTTCTTTACCACCGGCTTTCGCACCATCTACCCCATCCCTCAGGATGAGGGAATTTTGGTGGAGTTCTTACCCGATCCCACTCCATATTTGGTTCCACGCGCCACTCCGGGGCAGGAGCCAAGGGCGCCCAATCCAGATCAAGAGGTAAGGTTGGTGCAACAGGCAACCCATGTTGAAGAGGTGCTAAGCCAAGCGCGCACCCAACAGAGCACGCTGGGAGAGAGCGGAGATGTGGCGCTATTAGAGCCTGACACCTTAAAGATCAATGAGCGGGCGCTCTTCAGAAGTCGCGACACGGGCGACTCCCTTGCCAATCAGAGTAGCCGCGTGGTGAGCGCCACCATGCAAGCGGGCGCTCCGGACGGAAACACCCGCGAAGGGAATCCGGACGGCACCCCTACCGCCCGCTTACAGGGACGCACTGCTGAGGGTAATCTGCCGCAACCCATCATCCCGCCCACCAATGAGACAAGCGCCGGAGGAACGGTGATCGTGCGCATATTGGTTGACCAATACGGAAAAGTAACCGGCGCCAGCGTTTCCCAAACCGGCACCACCGTACAGGACAAAATACTTTGGGATGCCGCCGTTAAAGCCGCCTTGGATTCAAAATTCAACAAGAGTGACACCTCCCCGGCGGTACAGGAGGGTACCATTACTTATGTTATTCCCGTGAAGTAAAAACGTTTTGATAATCTGATATTTAGAGACTATTCCCTAAACATCACCGTTGCCCCAACTCCCTATCTACCTTGTACAACCTCACAATCTTGTCTCCTATTCTGGTGAGTTTTTCCAACAAACCTGCTCCAAATGGCAACCGTGTGAACCTTGGCAGATACGGCATCACTGCAAAGGCTGGCAAAAGTTACTTAGTCGTTCCTTATCAATTACTCCTTAGAAGAGCGAGGGAGTGATATTCAGGTAAAAATGGTTTAATAAAGATGAGTCGAAAAAGTAGTTTTGCTTTCTCAGTTATATATAGGGTATGGGATTGACATAAAACTTGCAAGGTGTTAGCTTATAGGCTCGCCTTTTTTGCAAAAAAACTCCGGAGGAAAGGAGGGTGGAAGAAAAAAGGGTTTTTAGAAGTTCCCTATAAACTTTCCAAATAATTCTCTACTTTTGTGTCTGAAAATCTTACGAAATTAGATATGACCACCACCAAAAACGCTCAACGATACATTGAGCAGGAGGCGCAGTACGGTGCGCACAACTATCATCCACTCCCCGTAGTATTGAGCAAAGGCAAGGGCGCCTTTGTCTGGGACGTGGATGGAAAGAGGTACTTTGACTTTTTGTCTGCTTATTCAGCTGTAAATCAAGGGCATTGTCATCCAAAAATTGTTGATGCACTCATCGGACAGGCGCAAACGCTCTGCCTCACCTCCCGCGCTTTTTACAACGACTGTCTGGGACCATACGAGGAGTTTATCACCCAATTCTTTGGGTACGATAAGGTACTACCCATGAACTCCGGCGCAGAGGCGGTAGAGACCGCCCTCAAGGTGTCGCGGCGATGGGGTTACGTGCGCAAGGGGATTCCCGAAAATCAGGCGTTGATTGTGGGGTGCGAAGGGAACTTCCATGGACGTACCATCAGTACTGTGTCGCTCTCCTCAGACCCCGATTCATATAGCGGGTTTGGACCTTTTACCCCCGGATTGATCAAGATTCCCTATAACGATGCCGCCGCGTTAGAGCGGGTGCTGGAGGAGCAGGGGAGACACGTAGCCGCCTTTGTGGTGGAGCCGATTCAGGGAGAGGCGGGCGTTTTTGTGCCCGATGCGGGGTATCTAAAACGCTGTGCTGAACTGTGTAAGGAACACAATGTCCTCTTTGTAGCAGACGAGGTGCAAACCGGCATTGCCCGTACCGGAAAGATGCTCTGCTGCGACCATGAAGAGGTACGTCCCGATATTGTAATTCTGGGTAAAGCCCTTTCAGGGGGAGTGCTCCCCGTCTCCGCAATTTTGGCAGATGACGACGTGATGCTGACTATTAAACCCGGGGAGCATGGCTCTACCTTTGGCGGCTCTCCTTTGGCGTGTCGTGTGGCGGTTGCCGCTCTCACTGTGGTGAAAGAGGAGGAGTTGGTCGAAAGAGCGCTAACCCTTGGGAAAATCTTCCGCCGTGAACTCTCGAAAATAGACTCCCCAATGATTGGACTGATTCGCGGAAAGGGATTACTCAACGCAATTGTGATCAAACCTCATAGCGGTAGAGAGGCATGGGATGTGTGCCTCAAAATGGCGGAATTTGGGCTGATTGCCAAACCCACCCACAGGCACATCATTCGTTTTGCTCCGCCGTTAGTGATTACCCAAGAGGAACTGTTAGAGGCTGTTGGGATAATTAAAAAAACGCTGGAAACAATTTCTTAAATGAAACGCTTATTTTTAATATTTTTGACACTGCACGTTATGTCTGCCTGCACTACGCCCCTCCCCCAACAAACTACCAACCACGTTTTGATGGTTCGCCCCGCTTTTTTTGCCTACAACCCGCAAACCGCCGAAAACAACGCTTTCCAAAAAGAATCTGCGCTGCATCAAGACTCTATACACCAAAGGGCGTTGGCGGAATTTGATTCCTTTGTGGCACTACTGCAAGAGAATGAGATAGATGTAACGGTGGTGCAAGATACTGCTGAACCACAAACACCCGATGCCATCTTTCCCAACAACATCTTTTCGCTGCACCAAGACGGCACATTGGTACTCTACCCCATGTTTGCCCCCAACCGTCGATTGGAGCGCAAGGCTTCTGTACGTAAAATATTGGAAACCAAATTTAATATTAATCATATTATAGACCTGACTCACTACGAAACCAACGGCAAATTTTTAGAAGGCACCGGCAGTATGGTATTGGACCACCAACATCGAATTGCCTACGCCTGTCGTTCACCCCGCACCCATGACGATGTGTTTCACGACTTTTGCGTCCGGCTGGATTATCGTCCCATACTATTCGATGCCATTGACCGCAACGGACAATCGATTTACCACACTAACGTAATGATGTGCATTGCCTCAACCTATATGGTGGTCTGCCTTGGAGCGCTCCCCTCTGCGGCTGACCATGAAGCCGTTCTCTCCGCTGCCGCCGCCACCGATAAAGAGGTGATTGCTATATCTCTTGAACAAATGGAGCAATTTGCCGGCAATATGCTGCAACTTCACAACACCAACGGACAGCCTCTCCTCATCCTCTCCGCTACCGCCCTCCGTAGCTTCACTCCGGACCAAATAGCCCGGCTGGAGCGCCACAACCCCCTCCTTGCCCCCGAAATCCCCACCATTGAGGAGATTGGCGGAGGAAGCGCCCGCTGTATGATTGCGGAGTGCTTTGCACCGATCCATAATCTGCCGTAACCCACAAAAAATAGTTGGTTTTGGCAGAAAATAACTTCCGATAACTTGCCATAACTATTACTTTTTGTATATTTGTGGCAAGTTTTAACCCATCTAAATTATGGAAATTATCGGAAGACACAACGAACAACACGCTTTACAACAATATTTTGAATCAGAAAAGCCGGAATTTGTAGCGGTATATGGCCGGAGACGGGTAGGCAAAACATTTTTGATTAAAGAGTATTTTAAAAACTCGTTTTCGTTCTATATCTCA
>Ga0082212_10003399_pt1 | contig 22576 bp, 19 predicted proteins | sample TergutNt197P3_FD_71548 | JGI IMG/M metagenome (GOLD analysis project Ga0082212, IMG submission 71548) | Neocapritermes taracua P3 segment gut microbial communities from Petit-Saut dam, French Guiana - Nt197 P3 | ecosystem: Host-associated > Arthropoda: Insects > Digestive system > Gut ...
TGCGGTCATCCAACAGTTGAACGGCATCGAAAACGAGTTGACCGAACGGCTCTCCGCTCATGACCGGGTCAAGGAAGAATACCAAAAAGCGAAACGAGGAATCATCAGTTTGCCGATCAACGATAAAGTGGTGAAACTGGCTCCGCGAATTGAAATTCTGCTCGAAGACGAAAGCCGAATCGTGGAACTCGACCGGGAAATTGCCGACCTCGAATCGGAAATCGAAAACTATCACAGACACATTGCCGAAGCGCAATCGAAACACAGCCGGGGACATTATCCGCTGCCCCGATCCGACGCAAGGTCCGAAAGTGTTGCACCGGAATCGTCCGACGAAACGGTTGCCGCTGTGTCTTCGGCAATGCGGTACGGCAACGCTCACGAAACCATCAATGCAAGCATTTTGGAAGAATACCGCAGTTACGCCAAGGCGGTAAACAAATCCCGGAAGCAACTATCGAAAACGCAACAGCAGCAGGCGGAATTGCAACGGCGATCCAGAGACCTGAATGATCGCCTCAAAGTCGAACTGGCGAAGCGGGATACGACCAATCTGACTGAAGCGGTGGATAGGGCATCGGAAACGGTAACGCAACTCCGGCGGCGGCAGAGTATCGGGCAAAAGATGAATGAGATGATGCAACATCACAAGGAACTCCGCCGCATCAATGCGTTTCTGTTGCAAAACCAGGCGGTGCCCGGCTGGATGCTCGGCTTGATGGTGCTGGCGGGACTGACCGGTGCTTGTTGCGTCGGCTTGGGAATCTTTCCGATGGGACTGATTGATACGAAGTATTCTCCCGTCCTTATCGTTTTGGGCGTGTTGTTGATCGGAGTGCCGATTATTGCCAAAAAGTTTGCCGAAAAAAGCAACGCCAAAAAGTTGGAACACAATCAACACCAACTCGGTTCGCTCTCCGGTCAAATCGACCGCGCGAAACAGGAATCGGCAGCGATTGATGCCAAATTCCCCTTTGCCGGAACCTCTCCGATGGAAGTCCGGTTGCAAGAAGCACAACAGGAACTTGCCGCTCTCGAAAAATTGATGCCCGCCGAAACGCAACGACAGGAAGTTGCGCAACGGCTCAAACAAATCGAAGTCCGCCTGCAACAGAGCAAAGAGGAAAGTGTGTCGGCAATCAAACGTTGGAACGATTGGCTCCGCCGCACCAATTTGCCGAGCGATTGGACACCGGCACGAATCCGCGATTATCTCAAACACTGCGACGTGGTCGGCGATCTGAAAAAGGAACTCGACAAGCGGTGCGATACGGTCAACCAGCGGATCAAAGATATTAAGGTCATCACGAACCGAATCGATGCGTTGATTGCCGACATCAATCTGTCCGTTTCGGATGGAGCGAGTTACGTTCAGATTCTTGCGGAAATTCGGAAAAAATTGGAGGAAAACAATGCCGCCGTGCTCAAGCGGGAAAAACTCATCAAGGGAATCAAGGAGTTCCGAAAGATGCGGCGGAAAGTCGTTTCCGATTTGCACAAGGCGAAACAGCAGGAACACGATTTGCTCCGGCAATTCGGCGTGAAAACGCCGGAAGACCTTCGGGCACTGCATCAGCGGCATCAAAAGCATCGGCGGCTCTTGGCACAGGAGCAGGGCGTTCAGCGGGAACTCGAAGCGGCAATGGGAAATTTCTGTTCCGAGCAGACGCTCGGCAATCTGTTGGAACCGCGAATCGCCCGGAAAGAATTGGAGCAAAAAGTCGAAGCGGAGCGGGAGCGGCAACTGATGGAAGGAAACGTTGAATTTCACGACGAAACGTTTGCCGAAGAGTTGGCGAACTCGGAACCGCTGCCGGAACTGGACGAATTGCTCAAAGATGTAACGCAGCGGATTGAAGCCTCGTCGGCAAAACTGCACGAAGAACTGCAAAACCGGGGACAACTAATGGAACAGTTGAAACGTGTTGCCGAAGATCAAACGGCAACGCAAAAACAACGGGAATTGTCAATCATTGACGAAAAAATCCGGGTTGCCCAATCGGATTGGCAAGTGTATGCCGCGTGTGCCCGAATGTTGGACGAAATCCGGTCGATTTACGAGCGGGATCGGCAACCGAGAACTTTGGCGGAAGCGTCTGCGTTGTTGAAAGTCTTAACGGACGGAAAGTATCACCGGATTTGGACACCGCTCGGCGAAGAGACGCTGTTGGTGGATGACAAGGAGGGAAACACGTTTGACATTTCGTGGATTTCGCGGGGAACGCGGGAACAGTTGTTCATTGCATTGCGGTTGGCACTCGCATCAGAGTTTGCTCGGCACGGCTCGATTTTGCCGCTGATTTTGGATGACGTGTTGGTCAATTTTGATTCCCGGCGTGCATGGTTGGCGATTCATGTGTTGCAGAAATTATCCAGAGCGGGACATGGACGGCAGATATTCTTGTTTACGTGTCATGAGCATATATGCCGGATGTTCCAGAGGATGAACATACCGGTAAAGGTTTTACCGCCGGTAGATGAACCGGATAAGCCGATTCAGGTGTTGCCGTCGTTGGGGCATCGAACGGCGAAGGAATGACGGTTGCGTCGGCATAAGCAATTTTGCCGGTACTCCGGTTCAATGCCCGTAACATACATAAGGGGAATGAAATGAGATCGTAATCAGACGTTTGTCATTTCCGCAAATATCAACATCTTCATGAAAAATTAGTGCCCACACGCCCTAATGACTTTCAATCACGTCTTTACAACTTTTACCGCTTATTTCCCGAACGTAGACCGGAACGGCATAGCCCGGCAGCCGTTTGCGAAGTTCGCTGATCATTTGAGCGCCCATTTCAGCAGGAACCTCAAAATGCGCAGATCCTTCAACGCTGTCCAACTGATGGAGATAATAGGGGAGAATCCGGGCATCGATCAACCGGCGAAATAAATTTTCCAACGTGTCCGCATTGTCGTTGATTTTCCGTAACAATACCGTTTGTGCCATCACAACGGGTTTGACGATTCTTTCCCGCAACTCTAAAAATTTCCGGCTCAATTCGTTCGGATGGTTGACATGCAGTACGAGATACACGGGAATCGGCAACGTTAAAATCTCTGCCAGTTTTTGTGTCAGCCGGCTCGGTAACACGATGGGCAATCGGCTGTGAATACGTACCCGCCGGATATATTTTATCCGCATAATGGATTGGAGTAAACGATTCAGTACATCGTCGTCAAGCATGAGCGGATCGCCGCCGCTCAAGATGACTTCTTCAGCCGTTATATTGCGAATTTGTGCAAGGAGCATCTCTTCGTTGGGACGAGGTAATGTTTTCGGGAAATGACGGCGGAAACAAAACCGGCAATGGACACCGCACGCTTGGGAAGCGAGCAAAAGTGTTCGACCGGCATATTTATTGAGAACCATTGCGCCATCGGTATCGGCGATTTCCCCCAACGGGTCTCTGGAAAAGCCGGTGACCGATTGGTTTTCTTCGGCTTGGGGCAACACTTGTAATAGTAGCGGATCATTGGGGTTCCCGTGTTCCATTAGATCGACAAATGGACGAGGAACGAGCAGCGGATAATCTGAGTGGACAGACCGGACAGGAATGGCAAGAATCCGGCAGAGTGCGTCCATGTTTGTAACGGATCGTTGCCATTCGCTCTTCCAGAAAATGTCATCCATGTTGGAATGATGTCGTTATGTTCTAATTTTTGAAATGACCCTCTATTCTACCTGTTTTTTTAACAATCGGTAGAATTTCGTAATCGTTCTGGACAATCTGACAATCTCCGCTCTTGTATTTTACCGCAAAATTTTTAGAATATCGGCATGTCCGTTTATCAACAGTGTATCAATCCGACATGCAGGAAACAATTCGGTGTCGAAGAAGTGTTGCACGCCTGTCCGGCTTGCGGTGAACTCCTCGATGTCGAATACGATTGGGAAAAAATCACTCCGCCCAGTATCGTTCCGAGGGCACTCCGGCACTTTGAACAATTTTGGCAGGAACGTTCCAATCCGCATCGGTTGAGCGGGGTTTGGCGATTCCACGATTTGCTTCCGTTTCTGCCGCTGGAACGTTGCATTACCATCGGCGAAGGGCAAACGATTCTCCAACAAGCCCAACGTGTTGCCCCTTATACCGGTTTGAAAGAAGACCGGCTTTACTTGCAGTACGAAGGACTCAATCCGTCCGGCAGTTTCAAGGACAACGGCATGTCGGCGGCGTTTTCGCACGGGACTTTCATCGGTGCCAAGCGGGCGGCGTGTGCTTCCACCGGCAACACCAGTGCATCATTGGCGATTTACTCCGCCTGCACCGGTTTGATGCAGTCGGTCATCTTCATCGGGTCGGGCAAAATCGCTTACGGAAAACTGTCGCAAGCACTGGATTACGGAGCGAAAACGATCCAAATCCAAGGGGACTTCGACGATGCGATGGCTCGTGTGCAGCAAGTTTCCAAAGAACTGGGCATTTACCTTGTCAACAGCGTGAATCCATTCCGGTTGGAAGGACAAAAGACGATTATGTTCCGCGTGTTGGAAGCACTTCACTGGGAAGTACCGGACTGGATCGTCGTTCCGGGCGGCAATCTCGGCAATTCCAGCAGTTTCGGTAAAGCGTTTATTGAACTGCACCGATTGGGACTCATCGAAAAAGTGCCGCGATTGGCAGTGATCAACGCCGCCGGGGCGAACACGTTGTATCGGCTGTATGAACAGGAAGGTTTGCGTTGGAACGGCGGCAACTATGACAAAAATCTGACGCAAAAGTTTTTCGACCAAATGACGGCGGAAGGACGAAAGGCTTCGACGATTGCCAGTGCGATTGAAATCAACCGGCCGGTCAACTTATCGAAGTGCCTTCGGGCATTGGATTTCTGTGGCGGAGTGGTTCGGGAAATATCGGAGCAGGAAATTTTGGATGCCAAGGCGCAAGTCGGGGCGGGAGGACTCGGTTGCGAACCAGCGAGTGCGGCAAGCGTTGCCGGTACAAGAAAATTGGTATCCGAAGGAGTCATCGAAAAATCGGATCGGGTCGTTTGCATTTTGACGGGACATCAGTTGAAAGATCCCAATGCCACGGTGGCGTATCACGGAACGGATCAGATGTTTTTCGAGGACGTTTTGGGCAAACGCGGTGTAAAAACAACGGAGTTTGCAAACCGGCCGGTTTCTGTGGCGAATGATATTGATCAGATTATCAAAAAATGTTGAAGTAAGGACTGCACGGATGACGCGGTTGTTTCGTTGCCCCCCTTCAAAGAAGGACAATTTAGTGTACAATGAACGGTGATAAACTCGATGCTTAATCGAACCGAAACCCACTATTTATGGCAAAAAACGTTTACGAAGGGTTGTTTATTTTCGACTCCGATCTCTACGCCAAAGGAGCGGACGAAGTTTCCAGTCAGGTCGCAAGTCTTGTCGAACAACTCGGCGGAGAAGTCCTTCTCAGTCGGCTTTGGGACGAGCGTAAACTTGCCTATCCGATCAAGGGGCATCGCCGCGGTACTTATTGGCTCGCCTATTTCCGAATTGATCCGTCCGCCGTAAAGGATCTGACACGCCGATTTCAGTTGAGCGGGAGCATTCTCCGGTTCCTGATCATGGTCGTTGATCCGCGGCTGGTCGATACATTGGTCGAACATGCCCGGGCTGGAAAACTCCATGCAGGGCACGCCGAAATTACCGAAGAAGTCCCGCCGCCGTCGATTATCGATGCGGTCAATTACGAGGAAGAAGAGACTGAATAAACATTTGAACCGCAACCCTTTCGCCTTTGGAGGTAATGATGGCAAGTTTCAACAGAGTGGTTTTAATGGGAAATCTGACCAGGGTTCCTGAACTACGGCAAATTCCCTCAGGACTTGCCGTTACGGACATCGGTTTGGCAGTCAATGATCGGCGGAAATCAGCAACCGGCGAATGGGTGGACGATGTGACCTTTGTCGATATTACGCTCTGGGGACGACAGGCGGAAATTGCCTGCGAATACACTTCGAAAGGCTCGCCCCTGTTGATCGAAGGACGACTCAAACTCGATTCCTGGGAATCCGAAGGGCAAAAGCGTTCCAAATTAAAGGTGATTGGCGAAAAGATTGTCCTGTTGGGGTCGGGCAGCGGAAGAGGCGACGGCGAAGACGGTGGATATGCTCCCAGGCAAAACACAAAAAGTGGAGGACGTTCGGCTCCGTCGGCACAACAACAAGAGTATTATGATACCTCATCGGATGGAGACGATCCGCCGTTTTAACTAGCAAATATCCGCTCTCCCTTTGGGAGAGGATGAGGGCGAGGGGAAATGTGAGTGACGTATTGTAACCTTATTTCCCCGGAACAAAACAACCTCAGTCGCCAAGAGCCGCCAATAAACATAACCTTAAACATAACCTTATTGCCCTGTTTGGAGTGGAATAAGGTAACAAGGTCAGACATTTTGAACATTGTTGCGACTGAGGGTTTTTTGTTAGAAAAATTAGGTGAAAATGAGGTTTTGCTTTTGCAGACCTATTTATTGGGTATAAGATATAAACATTGGATATAACAACTTAACGACTATGACAACACTTATCCGAAAACGAAAACAGGTACAGGCACAACGCCGTTCAGGACACCGGCTTCCGCAGGGACCGCACGGCGGCGTGGAACTCCTCTTAATTCAGTCGATTGACCACCTCGGCAAGCAGGGGGACATCGTCGAAGTCAAACTGGGTTACGCCAACAATTTCCTCATTCCCCAGGGATTGGCGACGATAGCAACGGAACACCACAAACGAATGGTGGAAAAGCACCGGGCAAAACTTGCCGAAATTCAGAAGAAACGTTTGGCGGGTCTGCAAACGCTGGCAGACGAAATACGTACCAAGCGGGTTTCGATTGAAGCGAATGCCAACGAAGAGGGGCATCTCTACGGTTCGGTGGGACCGGAAGAAATCGTCAAGGCTCTGCGAAACGAGGGTATTGTATTGACGGCGGATCATGTCCGGCTGTCGGGTCCGATCAAGGAATTGGCACTCTACACGGTGCGGATTTACCTCGGTCATGGCATCGAAAGCGAACTGAAGGTTTGGGTCGTGCCCGCAGCAAACGCGTGAGTCGTTTTGCCGATACGCCGGGGTTGCCTCCGTTGTTCCGCACAAAGGGCATGGGACGAACATCTCACGAAGGACAAATGTGTATTGGCAGTTTTGATGCCGCAGTAACCCTAACGGCAAATTTTTTTTCAATAGGATGGTCTAAAGTCCGAAATTTGGTACAATCGAAAAAAGTGAAATTCACACCGAATAACGATCAATGAGACTTTTCCTTACCGTAGCGGTTATTTTTTCCGCTTTTCCCCTGTTGACTGCGCAAACTCCCTCAACGCTTCCGCAACCTTCTCCGGTAATGCTCGAACAGGTTGCCCGGCTCAACGCAAAGAAGATTCCGTTGACCGACTATCACATTCACATTCGAGGCGGCATGACTCCCGAAAAGGCTCTCGACTGGGCAAAGCGAACCGGCATCCGTAGCGGTGTCCTCGAAAACCACGGCAAAGATTGGCCCCTCTCGGATAACGCTAAACTCAAAGCGTTCATCGAAGACGCTCAAAGATTTCCCGAATTGCTCGTCGGCATTCAAGTCAATGACCGCGATTGGTTCAAAACAATTGACCCGGAACTATTGAAAAAACTCGATTTCGTCCTTGCTGATACAATGATAATGGACGGCCAAAAACTTTGGTCAGAGAACGAGTACAGCACCGCCAACGAAAATGCGTGGTTGGAGCGGTACTTCAATCATTGCATGACGGTGGTGAACGAACCGGTTACAATTTTGGCAAATCCGACCTATCTGCCGAATAAAATTAAACACCGGTACGGCGATTTCTGGACGGAAGACCGGATGGGTAAATTGATCGACGCTGCCGTCAAGAACAAGGTTGCGTTGGAAATTCAAGCCGGTACGGAATTTCCGAACAAGAAATTCATCGAACTGGCAATGAAAAAGAGGGCAAAAATAAGCATCGGGCGCAACAATATGGATGACAAGCCGAACGAACTGAAACGTTCCCTTGACTGGCTCGAAGAATTGAACGTGAAGCCGGAGAATATGCTCGATGTGAAGCGGGACACCAGATAAATCTACTCCCCCGCAAAGGTCAGAAACACCGCTGCCGCCGCAATGCATGCCGTCTCGGTACGGAGAATCCGTTTGCCTAAGTCGAGCGGTTGGAAATCCGCCCGCAATATCTCTTCCACTTCTTGATCGGTAAAACTACCTTCGGGTCCGGCGAGAATGGCGATTTGGCGCGGGAAAGCCGGAGTACCGGCTAAAACCTGTCGAAAGGTTGTCTGCCCCACGCTTCCCAATGAAACCGGATGAAGGATAAACTTTGTTTCCGTTGTCAACGAATCGTTCAGTTTATTGATCGGTACTTCGTTGGTGATTTCCATCAAGACATTCCGACCGCACTGTTTGGCGGCTTCGATGACGTACCGACGCAAGCGTTGGAGCGTCGACTCGTTTGCCCTGGCAACGCTCCGTTCCATCAACACCGGCACGAATTGGGCAACGCCCAGTTCTGCCAGTTTTTCTATCAGAAACCGTTGCCGATCCCCTTTCGGCAGAGCCGAGGCAACGGTCAACCGAAGCGGCGGTTCCACATCGTCCGCAAAGGTTTCCATTATGCGGATTTTGATGCCCTCTTTTTGAATCGTTTCGGCAATTCCGTGAGCGTACGTTCCGGTGCCGTCAAACAGCACGAGAGAATCGCCGATTTTTCCCCGCATGACTTTGGTGAAATGACGGGCTTCATCACCGGACAAGAACGCCTCGTTGGAATCCCAGCGGGAAACGGAACGATCCACGAAAAAACGGTTGGTCATGGGTTGTCCTCACCGCAGATACCACTGCATCGCTTCCATAATGCCGACGACCACCATCATGGCGAACAGCAACCACCAGCCGAAATAGACGGCGTGCTGATAAATCAATCGCGGGTCTTCAAAACGTGTCGCCGCATAACAAAGCGAAAACAGGACCACCACTGGAATTGCCGTAAATATCATAGTCGAAAAAATTTGTTTAGTAATCGTCGTACATTTCGCGGGAGTCCGGTTTGTTTACCCAGCGGAAGCCGGTTTTGTTCCGTATTTCGTCCAACCATGCCTCGCGGGCGGACATGATCATCTCCGGTTGACCAGCGTAAATGTATTCCCAAGGATGAGCACGTTGGAACTGTTCCCATAATGACTCCGTCGAAGGGGAACTGCTTGTGATCCGAACAATGTATGCAACCGTTTGCGGTTGATTAAGCACTACGCCGGTCTCTCCGACCTGCAATGAATAGACGGTTTCCATGAAGTCCGAACCCGGTGCAACTATTATGGTGTTATCGAGTTCCGAATCTCCTTCGGCAACGCCTTTTTCCCGGACTTCCCCCAACATCGGCGGGATTCGCTGCATTACCGCCGTGAAGAAGTTCATTGTGCCATAAGTTCTCCATGTAAAAGGTTCGGTCTCCACCACCGGCAGATCACTGCGGCCGGCAAACTGTTCGTCAAGCGATTTTCCTGACGATTTCGCTTCACTTGCCAACTGTTCCGCTTTTTTCAGTGCCAAGTCCTTCGCTTCGATCTCCTTCCAACGTTTTACGACGACTTCTTTTACTTCGTCCAGTTTTTCTGGTCGTTTTTCCATCTTTTGGTCAGTAACCCAGTACAATATCTGACCGTTGTCTCCCCAAAAGGTCGTCCCCTCGAAGGGCAACGGTACATGGCGGAACATTTGGATAAGGTGATCCCGTTCGTTGAATCCCCGAGCCAAATCGATTTGCATTGCCGCATAGACATCTCCCATCGGCACGGTAACGAGTTTGAGTCCCTGCTCGGCAACAAAACCGGTTAAGTCGGGCATCGGCGGAATCTGCTTTCCTTGCTCAAAGTTTTCGTTATAAACGACGGCATATTCCTTCATCTTTTCCTGAATGATCGGCAAGCCTTCCGCCGCTTTTTTGATTGCCAACCCTTTGCGAATGTCCTCCTTGACCTCTTCGAACGGTTGGTACAAAATACTCAAATCAATCAGTTCGGAGGACTCTTCTGATTCTTTCGGCTCTTCCCCGCTCTGGCTGCCGTCTGCCGTCTGCTGTCTGCTGTCTTCCTCCTCCGCCTGATACGAAACAAGCCGCGTCGTAACTCTCGACACCGCCGAAGTTTCTGATGCTGTATCTTCTGTTTCTGTTTCTTCAACGGCTTCATCAATTTGAGGCACAACCTCGTCATCTCCGCTGCCGTCTGCCGTCTGCCGTCCGCCGTCTATATCCATCACAGGCAACGTGGGAAACGACAAACCGCCGGACATACCGGGTAGTGTCGGAAAATCCCTGAGCGGCGTAACCGGCTTGCGGAACATCGCATCTTTGTTCTCTTCGTAGAATGCCAGTATTTCCTCTTCGGTGATCGAGTCGAGCATCTCCTGCGACGGATCGGCAAGGATATACTGGAACGCCAACTCCGTCGGCATAATGAAACCGCTCTCCGCCGACACGGGATTGTAACGTAGGTTTTTGTACTTTTCAAAGAGAGCGGCCAGTTGAGCGGTACTCGGTTCGCCGACTTGATCGAGAAGCGAATCAATCGGCACTGCCGCCGCTTCAATCGTAACTTGCCGATGGAGCCGCTGATACCAATCCCAGCGGGTTGCCGGGGAAATCGCACTGACCGACGAAGCGAACCGCTCTAACGACTGTTGCCAACGAAGATGCCGAATGAAAAGTTGGGATATTTGTTGATGCGTATGACCGATGGACTGCAACGACTCATCATAGACTGCATCGGAAAGGTAATCGTTGGTTAATTGTCTGAGTAGCGTTTGGGCATCATCCCAGGTCGGTGCAAGTCCCTCTTCTTCGGCATATTGCGTTACGAGCCAAACGTTAATGAGTTGTTCAGGGGTTTGGAGTTGAGCAACCTGATCGACGAAAGACTCTAGCCGATACAGGTTCTGCCTGACTTCTTCAGGGGTAAAATCCTGGATGAGGTCTCGAGCAAGGTTCTGGTACAAAACGGTGAGGAACCGTTTGAAAATTTCGTGACTCTCTTGGAGCCGGTAAAGTTCCATGCTGGTTACTTTCCCGAATCGCCTGCTTTCGGCAATCGTTTCGATTTGCGAACCGGGACCGCCGCGTCCGCCGCCGACCATCTGAATAATCACGCCGAGAAAAAGGAAGGAAATCATTGCCAAGAGTGTGGCTCCCGCCATGCAGCCCTTTTGATTCCGTTGAAACGTCCGAAATGGATGAAATGCCATGAATTGTTGTCCTTAACTGAATAAAATATACCTACCTATTATATCTCGCCCCGCCACAAACCGGTCGTTTCCGTCTTTGTGAACTTTGTGCCTTCTTTGTGTCCTCCGTGGTAAAATTTAACCACAAAGAACACAAAGGACACGGAGAACTACGCCTCTGCACTTGCCTGAATCTCCCGGATGAAACCAGCCGCACACTGCCGTTCTGACAAAAGTCAACGGAACCGTAAATGGAAAACGTTGTTACGGGGCACAAAACAACGAAATCTGATGAACAGGTTGACGTGTGTTGCTTGTTTTCAACTCCAAAATTGCTTCCTTTTCGCCGGACAACTTCTTTTCCGGCAAAAAGGTTACTTTCACGACTGACTCCGCCGGATCGCTCTTAACGATTTCAACATCATAATAACTGCGGGTACAGGAAATGTCAAGTACCCGGATATCTTCGGCAAAACGAGGTTTCACTGAAACACATTGTACCGTGTCCATTTCTTGTGCAAAGTCAAGGACCGGCGGAGAAATACCGTAGTCCGGTTGAACGTCCGCGATGAGTTCTAAAAACAATTTTTTATCGTTTGTCAAGAATCGGCAAACGTTCCGAAAGATTGCGGCATTGATAAACTAACTGTATAATATCCCATGTGAGGAGAAACGATTATGCCTGCCAATTTAACCCAACAATACAAGAAAGCCGAAGAGAACTACCGCCGTGCCGAAACGCCGGAAGATGAACTCAAATGGTTACAAATTATGCTTGCCGAAATGCCCAAGCATAAAGGCACTGATGGTCTTCAAGCCAAACTCAAAACACAGATTTCCCAGACTAAAAAGGAAGTTGAACAGCAACGCTCCAGCGGCGGGAAAAAAGGAGGCGGGGCTTCCCGGTCTTTTCGGATTCCGCGACAAGGTGCCGGTACTGCGGTCATCATTGGCGGTCCCAATGCCGGCAAAAGTCAGTTGCTCGCTTCATTGACCCGGGCAACTCCCGAAGTCGCTCCCTATCCTTTCACGACGAAACAGCCGCAGCCCGGCATGATGGCGTGGCAAGACGTTTTCGTACAACTGGTCGATACGCCGCCGATTACTGCCGATTACTTGGAGCCGTACATCGTTGGGTTGCTTCGCAGTGCCGATCTTGCTCTGTTGATGATTGACCTCGGCGATGACTCCGGCATTGAACAGTGCAAAGACGTGTTGGAAAAACTGGCGACGACGAAAACCCGGCTGGCAGCGGAGTCGAGTTTGGATGAAGAAGATGTCGGCTTGGCTTTCACCAAAACGTTCTTTTTGGCGAACAAAATGGATGATCCCGAAGCGGAGGACCGGCTCGAATTGTTCCGGGAAATTTGTCCGCTGCCCTTTCGAGAGTTCAAAATTTCGGCGAATCAAGTCGAAACGTTAGAGGAACTTCGCAACGCGGTGTACGAGTCGTTAGATGTCATTCGGATTTACACGAAGGACCCGAAAAAGAAGGAAGCCGACAAGGATCGTCCCTTCACGTTGGGGCGTGGTGATACATTGCTTGATCTTGCGGAGTTGATTCACAAGGATTACGCCAAGAACTTGCGTTTCGGCAAAGTTTGGGGGAGTGCCGTACACGACGGTACAGTTGTCAAAGGGGATTACGTGCTGAACGATCAGGACGTGGTCGAAGTACATGTTTAGAGGGGACCCGGTCCGTTTTGCACGTTTTGTTTTCGCCGTTGAATTTTGACAAATGTACCCATTCCCTTTTTCTACGCGGAGCGGCTGTGTTTCCGTCAATGGGGTACAATTCTAATCTAAAACGATTCCGCTTGCCGGATCGAGAGCCACTCCGCGGCTGATGCGGCAGAGAATTTCCAATACCGTTACCAACATTTCGGGATCAATCCGTTCGAATTCCCCGCTATCCGGCACGTCCGGGTCTGCCGTATCTAATTCTTCACCGGCATGATCATTACGGCATTGACCGTAAGAATTAGGATCGAAATAAAATTTTCCCTTTTTTACGGCATCTGTACCTAAAGCTTTCGAGAAAACGTTACTGTGATCGGGTGGGAATGTACTTTGTTTTGAAAATTTTATTACCGGTAATTTTGTAATGTTGAACACGCTTGTTCCTGCCGTTTGTTCAAAGTGATGCACATCGAACCGTGCTTTACAGTGAACGATCTTTTGAAATTGCACACGTTCCTCCTCGCTCGCCTCATTTTTCAAGGATTGAACAAGATACCTGGCTTCGTCCAAAATATCGTTCCCTTCCCGATAAACGATTTCCAATGCCGCGTGATCTTCATAAGAAGCGACGGTCATTTCAGCAAGATGTCCATCCGGGTCGGCTTGACTATTGAGAATGTTGAAGAAAGGAGCATAGACTTTCAAGGCACGGCGAACGTCCGGCAATTTGGGTCTATGGGAAGACTCAAAATAGACGAAATAGGTCTCACGCCAATCGTAGCGGTCATCGTCAAACAACGTCATAATCCGAATTATAGTAGAATTTTTCGAGAATGTCAAACGTAACGGACCCCCGCTCACGAGAGGTTCGATGGGAGCGACGAATGTATCGGAACAGTCCGCAAACGACTTCGGCATTTCAACTCGCCGCAAACGCTGTTTTTAGGCGATCATGAAACAATATGCGGGTTTACTATACGGACTGTTACATCCCCTTGAAAAATTTGTCCGATTCCGATAGACTCCTCAAGCAGTTCAGTAGCCCTCGCCGAAACGGGAGATAACACGATGAAAAAAAATCAGGAACGCCGAGATAAAATTCGACGAGCCGCCGCTAAGCAAAAAATCGATGCGTTTTTGGTCACCAATCCGATCAATGTCCGGTACCTCACGGGGTTCACCGGCGGTACCGCCTACCTTTTGATTCAGCCGGACGGCGATACGATTTTGAGCGATCCTCGATTTACAATTCAAATCGAAGAAGAGTGTCCCGACCTCCATGCGGTCATTCGTCCCCGAAGCGAGACAACTTCTAAAACACTCTTGAAAATACTCGGCAAAACCACTGCCGGTCAACTCGGTGTGGAATCCGAAACGATGACGATTGCCCAACACGAACGGCTTTTCGAATTTCTTTCACATTGGCAATCGGTGCCGGTCAAAGGAGTCGTTGAAGAACTGCGGCATGTCAAGGATCATGACGAAATTGCCCACATTCGCCGTGCCATTGACATCGCCGCCGGTGCATTTAAGACAGAACGTGAGTTGCTTGTTCAACTCTCCCCTTGGCAAAATGAAATCGGCGTGAGCATTTCTTTGGAAAATGAAATGCGAATACTTGGTGCGGAAGATAGAAGTTTTCCGTCGATCATCGGTGCGGGAGCACGCGCCGCTCTGCCGCACGCAACTCCCAGCAAACAAAAGATTTTAGGACAGTCGCATCTCTTGTTCGATTGGGGTTGCGTCATCGACGGTTACATGAGCGACTTGACTCGTGTGGTGATTTTTGAGCCGCACAACAAAAAACTCCGAACGGTCTATGAAACGGTGCGAGAAGCGCAAGAAGCCGCTATTGCCGCCATCAAACCGGGAAAAGTCTGCGAGGAAATTGATGCGGTTGCCCGAAACATTATTGCCGATGCAGGTTTCGGCAAACACTTCGGACACGGACTCGGTCATGCCATTGGGTTGCAGGTTCATGAAAATCCTCGTTTGGCACCGGAAAACAAAACGGTCTTGAAAGCCGGTATGGTCTTGACTGTCGAGCCGGGCATCTATCTCAAAGGCTGGGGCGGTGTCCGCATTGAAGATGACGTTCTCGTTACCCCGTCGGGTTGCGAAGTGTTGAGCAAAATGGTGCCGAAATCGTTCGATGAAATGGTAACAGATATTAGAGATTAAACAAACCGGACATGCCCCCCTCCTATGTTTCACGTTTTGCTTTCCTTCGGCTCTAATTTAGGAGATAGGCGCAAAACGCTTAACGATGCTTGGCACGTTTTAAGTCAAACGGCAAACATCGAAGCGGTTCGGTTGAGTCCTTTTTACGAGACAGAACCGATAGGCGGACCGGAAGGGCAACCGATGTACCTCAATGCGGCAGGAATGATTCAAACAACACTGCCGCCGTTGGAATTGCTCCCAATTCTACAAAAAATCGAGGCTGATTTCGGACGTGTCCGAACCGAACGCTGGGGAACAAGAACGTTGGACATTGATATTTTGCTCTATGGTGACCGGATCATCGAATTACCAATGCTCACGATTCCGCATCCCGAAATGCTCCATCGGCAATTTGTTCTTGCTCCTGCCAATGACATTGCCGGTGATTGGATTCATCCTCTTACGGAGAAAACTCTTCGGGAACATTGGCAGATTTTGTCACAATCCAAAGTGGGTATGTAAAACATTTGTACGTGTGCTGGACTTGCAAATGGTTTCTGAAAAAGTTACAATCGGTACAATCGTTATTTTCCCATTTTCGGTCAGGACCGGAACGTCGATTGACGATGACGGCAACGGAGGTTTATATGAAATTTGTTAGAATCGTTCCTTTTTTGTTGCTCACCGCTTTTTCTGCGTCGTCGTTGTTTGCACAAGGCGGGGGGAATACCGGCGGAGGAACCGGTGTATCCGTAGAATCAGATTTTATGGGAGTTGAGAACGTGGCGGCACTGGGAGGATTCATCGGCGGAGGCAGCCCAAACGCCTTCGTCGGTAGAGATGAAATTTACCGCTCCGGTTCCAGTTCCCGTTCCACTCGGACAACGAACACTTCCCGGCTGGCGGCGACAACGACGGCAAGAACACGAACTGCGGTCACGTCAACGGCACAACGGCAAGCGGGAGGAGGTTTCGGCACGTCTCCATTTGGAAGTAACAACCAGAGCATTCGGTCAACCACATCGTTGGATTCTGATATGGGTTCTCCTTCCGTACAGAGATTGTCTCCCGCGCTTGAAACGCAACTCGCCCGGTTACAAGGAATTCAAGGCAGTCAGGTTGCCCTCACCGGTTCAACAGCCGTTCTGACGGGGACGGTTGCTTCCAATACGGAACGCAGAGTGGCACAACAACTTCTCCTCTTGCAGCCGGGAATCAATCGCGTGGATAATCGACTCGAAGTCCGATAGAAACGCGGCCCTTTCACATCCACAGGGTTCCCAAGAGCAACCGTAACTTCGTCCATCGGGACAGAGCGGGACGTTGTTCCAATACGTTGAATTGGATTCGTTCAACCGCATCAAGGATTGCCAAACCGCCGCGGATAAACAGCGAAATGTCCCGACGAAGAATTTTCGGTACAGATTCAATCAGCGGTCTGCCGGCATGAAATCGGGTTCGTGCATCGGCAACGAGTTCCCGCATCATGCGGCGAAACTCCGGCGAATCGTGCAAGTCCGCAAGATCGACTCCAAATTTTTTGGCAACTTCCTGCGGGATGTAACAACGTCCGATGGCTCGGTCACGCTGGACATCCTGCCAAAAATTGGCAAGTTGTAAAGCGGTACAGATTGAGTCCGACCACGCCGAGTGTTCCATTGTTGGAGTACCGGCTAAATGGAGGACAATCCGTCCCACTGGATCGGCAGAGTACCGGCAATAACGGAGTAGATCTTCGAACGTTGCATAATTTTGCATTGTTTGGTCTTGCCGAAAAGCAACGAGCAGGTCGGCAAATGGTTCTTTCGGCAGTGCGTATTGCCGAATCAAAGACCGCAGAGCGACAAAGACCGGATGCGTTTTGTCGTTGGGTTCGGTCTGGTCGAAACATTGATCGAGTTGCCGTTGCCAATTGTCCAGGTGTTGCAGGGCGGCTTGCCGGGATTGCGGCGAACCATCGTGTTCGTCGGCAATATCATCGGAGCAGCGGCAGTAAGCGTACACGATATGAAACGGTTGCCGCAACTGTTTCGGCAGAAAAAAACTGGCAACGTGAAAATTTTCGTAATGGGACTGTGCCAGTTGCTTACAATAGGTAAACGCTTCCGTATCGTTCATGGTCAGAGCGTATCAGGAGGGGATTGGAGCGTCAACAGCCGGAACATGGAAACTTCGCCCCGAGGACGCTTTTCGCCGGTACTCCACGAAACGGCTACGGTAAATACAACGCCATTGGAGTCGATCGTTTTCGTGCCGCAAATGATTTTGCCGTCGGGGAGCGAACGTTCAATCAAAGTTTCGAGCGGCGTTGTATCGAAATCTCCGGCGGCAAGTTTTTCCGGCGGCAGATCGGCAAGACGTTCCAGAACATTTTGCACTTGGTCTGTTGCCGTTTGCCGGGTACGTTCGGCAAGCCGTTCGGAAGCCGTCAGAGCGACGAGTTGCGCAAACGCTACAGCACACACCGCAAGCAACGCAACCGCAACGGAAATTTCTACGAGAGTAAAACCGGGTCTTTTCATTTTTTGATTCCCCCTATTGTTTTCCGTATTATACATACTTAAACGGTAAAAACCATAGGCATTTTGGCTTAACCTTTGAAAGGAGGTACTTATGATGGAGTTGCCCTTTCCAAATTCACGTTAAAATAGGTAAGATAGATTCCACGTATTATGCGGTTTTGCCCGAAAAGGCGAACCCGCATAATAATAAACCGCCCTCAAAACGCCGTATTTTACGCATATCAACCATTTTGAATTCTTGGAAAGTACAGTGAATAGTCAACGCCAAAAACGACCTTTTCGCATTGAAAATTTCAATGTAAAACGAAATTCAAAAAACAGTCGGGTGTGGGTGACAAAAAAGGCAGGAAAACACAAATTTACGATTGCGGACTCTGAAAAATGGAGTACAATACTCCGCATGACGTTACAGCACATCGACTCCCTTTGCGATGAATTTGAAGCCGCTCTGCGAAGAGACGACACACTCATTATCGAAGATTTTCTGCCGAAAATAGAAGAATCGCAACAATCGGCTTTGTTAAAAGAACTGATCGAGATCGAAATTCAATTCACCGCAAAAAAAAACCAAGAGACTCTTCGGCATGCAGCGGAATCGCTCAAAAAACGCTTTCCCGAGCAGCGTGATCTCATTCAATCGCTCTTCCAACGTGCTGTCAAATTACAGCAGATCGGCGATTATGAAATCCTCGGCGAACTCGGACGAGGCGGGATGGGTGTCGTCTATAAGGCAAAACACAAACTCTTGCAACAGACGGTCGCCGTCAAAGTGTTGTCGCAAAACTTGCTCGACGATTCGCAAGCCGTCGGGCGATTCAAGCGGGAAATGCAACTCATCGGCGGACTTTCGCATCCGAACATCGTCCGTGCGCTCAATGCCGGGGAAATCGACGAAACGCTCTATCTCGCCATGGAATTCGTCGACGGAGTCTCCTTGCAGAAACTTATCGAAATTGTACGAAAAAATTCTCCAATTACCGGCGACACAGTCGCCGGCTCTCGAACGCTTATTTCGCTTGGTGCCGCCTGCGAGGCAATTCGGCAAGCCGCACTGGGATTGCAAAATGTACACGAACTCAAACTCGTCCACCGTGATATTAAGCCTGCCAACCTGATGCTCGATTGTCATGGAACAGTCAAGATTCTCGACCTCGGTCTCGGAAAATTTGCCGAAGACCGTCGTGATGATTTTCACTCTTCGCTTACGATGCAGGGTATGGTCATCGGCACGGTCGATTATATTGCGCCGGAACAGTGCGAGAATTCGGGCGAAGCCGATGTGCGATCCGACTTGTACAGTCTTGGTTGTTCGCTCTATTTTCTCCTGACGGGCAAGCCTGTGTACAGCGGTTCCCGGTACGACACGATGCGAAAAAAACTGATGGGACACATCGTCGGTGAAGTTCCGTCATTGCGGTCAATCATTCCCAACTTACCGCCTGAAATCGAGACGATTCTGCAAAAGGTTCTTGCGAAAGAACCCGCGGAGCGTTTTCAAACGCCGATTGAATTTGCCGAAGCCCTCACACCGTTTGCATCGTTTGACGAACTTTGGACGCTGGTGCAAGAAGTGGTTCCAACGGATGTTCCCGGCACACGATCCAGTTCGCACCATTCCCATAGTCCATACGCTTCTCTTTATGCGACGCGGCGAGACCTTGCACCACCCCCACGCCGCTTGATGCGGACTCCCACGGTTGTAGGGCTGTGTTTTCTCTTCGGACTTGCAATCGGAGCAGGAATCTATTTCGGTTTTTACCGTTCTAGCGAAGTAAGCACCACATTAGCGGAAGCGGATCAAATCGAACTCGCTGCGATGAACTTGCGGGCACAGTGGAAAATGGCAGAAGCGCAAGCCGAATTCCAAAAAGCGGTCTCCCTCAAAACGGAACTCTATGTAACAACCAAAGATAAAAATGTATTGCCGAGTCTTGTGAATTCACGGACACATCTGGCAATGACACGATGGTATCAAGGAGATTCCAGAAGGGCAAGACAAGATTTGCAAACTCTCCTTAATTTCATTGACGATAAATCGGATGCGGGCGGAATAACAGAAGCGGTATTGTCTATTCTATTCAAGGGGGTCATCTTGGAATATCAGTCCGACATGATACTTTTTGGCGGTGCTGCCTCGGGACTCAATTCGGAACGAATTGCAGGCAGAACTTTTCGGTATAACGAAGTGATAAAAACAGTTACGCTTGATGACCATGAGAAAAGAGTCCGATGGAAGCAAGCGATTCTTTATTCCATGCAAGGGGAATTGAAGCAGGCGGAAACGTTGTTACAAGAAAATCCGCCGGCGGAGCATCCGCTAACAAATAAAATAAGCGTGTATGATCGATTGCTCCGCCAACTTGCCGAAGCGGTACTATTTTATTATCAATCGGAGGACAGTGCGGAACGTGATAGGGAATTGCGGAATTTCCAGCGGCAGTTTTCGCCGCTGAACAATTCGACACCGGAAATGGCAGAACAACCCGAAATACTGGAATTGTTGCTGTTTTGCAGGGAATTTCTCATTAACGACATGGTGAACCATAAGGAATGGGAAGCACTGATTGACCGTATTTCGACGATCCATCAATCGACTGCCAATTTTTTGCAGAAGTATCCCGGTGCGATTCCTTTTATGCGGCGATTTCTTGAATTTCTCGTCCGCTCGGCGGTGCTTTCGCATGATAACTTGGAAGGAGCACGGGGCAAACAATTACAGATTCGCAACATCGTTCGGATTCTCAATCAGATGCGACCCAGCGATGAAAAAAATGTCATCGGGACGGAACCGCCGACGATCATTTTCTTTTTCTTGCCGGAAAGCAACAAGCCGGAAGAGAGTTTTGTGCTCTTTTACCCGCAGGATGGTCGGGCAGGAACGTTGTATCCCTTGCCGCTGACTCGTCAAAAGGTCAAACAAGGAGAGCCGGCAACTGTGTTGCCGGGAGAACTGCTGAAACAAAATGCAACGGAGCGAAAGGTACGTGTTTCTTGGAATGACGAATCGGCGTGGTCGAGTGCGGAGAATGCCCTGACCGATAAGGATTATCCGTTTGGAGACGTGTTGCCGTTGCGGTAACCAATGAAAACCGAGAACGCAGCAAAGTAAAGTGACCGGATATACTGCGTCCGCTCACAAAAATTACCAATCAAATTCATATTATCACCAACCTTACACAAAAAGGGCTACCATTTTTTTAGAAAAATGCTAAATTGGACTCCAAACTAATAATATCCCAATAATCCGCATGACTGAACTCACGGAATCGGTCTCACGAATGATTCGTGAGTTTGAAAAACTGCCTGGTCTCGGAAAAAAATCGGCTGAGCGGATTGCGTACCACCTGCTCAAAATCGATCAACCGGAAGCCCTGGCTCTTGCAGATTCCATCCGAGCCGTCAAGGAAAACGTCCGCTATTGCAAGCACTGTTTCAATTTGACCGAAGAGGAACTCTGCGAAATATGCAAAGACCCTCGCCGAAATCAATCACTTCTCTGTGTGGTGGAACAGCCGCAGGACTTGATTAAGTTGGAACAGACAGGGCAGTATGACGGACTCTATCATGTTCTTTTGGGACGTTTGGCACCGCTGGACAAAATTACACCAGATCAACTGACGATAGCAGCGCTGGTCGAGCGGATACGGTCAGGAACTTTCTGCGAAATGGTGATGGGAACGAATCCAACGGTGGAAGGAGATTCGACGGCGTATTACATCATCGGACAATTGGAATCGCTCCCGAACAAGCCGAAGATTACCCGGCTGGCACGCGGCATCACAGCAGGGAGCGATTTACAGGTTGCCAATACGGAAATGCTTGCCGATGCTCTCTCCGAAAGACAAGAGATGCGGTAGTATCCGATGTTTTCTCGAATGCAGGTTTGCTATTTTCTTGGATTGGCGGCACGTTGTGTACTCATTTTTCGCAACGTCCGCTCCCCTGAAATAATAAATTCATCAACGATATCAAAACGAATCAACACTCGCCCGATTGGTATATCTGTGAAACGCGATTGACGTTTTTCCGCCGGAACACTAGAATTGTCCACCGTGCCGAAGATCACCATCGTTCCCAATTTTGAACGTCCACATTCAAAAGTCCGGCAAGAACGGAAAAACGTCTTTTCCGAGGAGACAAATCTCCGTTTGTTGCGGCTTCTGCGAGGAAACTCTGTTCTTTCTGTCGCATCACAAGATTTGCAACTCGAACTCGCCGCCGCCATTCGGCAACGGATGCTTCCCTGGTTTTGGAGCATTTCGCTCCATACCGCTCTGCTGATTCTGCTGGCATTCATGATGCTTTCTGTTCCCCGATTGGAACCACTTGATATATTGTCCGGCATGGTTCAGATTCCTCCATCGGACTTGCCGATGAATGTTCTGCCCGGTCAAGTCGAAGGAAATACTCCCAACGTTATCAACGATCCCCAAACTGGTGCGGCGACAGTCGATGAACAGGCGACGACTCCCGAAGTCGAACCGATTCACACTTCCCCCGGTCTCAATTTTTCCGGTCGGGACATTGATAGGCGAGACACCATTCTCGGCGGTGGCGGCGGTGGAAGCGGACAAACGGACGAAGCCGTCCTTGCTGGGCTGCACTGGCTTGTGAAAGTGCAACAACCGAACGGTGCCTGGCACTTTTCGGGACAGTTTTTCCAAAATGCTCCATCGAGATACGAAGACCCGCTTGCCGCTACCGCAATGGCATTGCTCGCTTTTCAAGGGTACGGTGTTACACCTGACTCCCGGCATCCGAAATTGGTCGAGTTTGCCCGACCTGTCCGGCAAGGTTGGGAGTGGTTGCTCCAACAACAGAATCCCGACGGCAGTTTTTTCATCGAAACTTCGCAGCGCACAACGCATCGGTTTTACACGCACGGATTTTGCACCATTGCCCTTTGTGAATTGCTGGCAATGACTGGTGACGAGTCGTTGCGTGAGCGGGCACAGCGGGCGATTGATTATTGCGTTCGGCACCA
>Ga0082212_10003401_pt1 | contig 22566 bp, 18 predicted proteins | sample TergutNt197P3_FD_71548 | JGI IMG/M metagenome (GOLD analysis project Ga0082212, IMG submission 71548) | Neocapritermes taracua P3 segment gut microbial communities from Petit-Saut dam, French Guiana - Nt197 P3 | ecosystem: Host-associated > Arthropoda: Insects > Digestive system > Gut ...
ATTCCGGCATCCTCATCCGCGCGTATTTCTATTTCGACCGATTCGACCGGTATACCGTGACACAGCGGAATCAACTCCGGCGTCTTTTTCGCAGCCATGATTCCGGCGATCCTGGCGGCGGCAAACACGTCGCCTTTTTTGATTTGCCCTCCCGCGATCAAACGCACAGTGTCCGGCCTGCATCTCACCTCGCCGCCTGCGGCGGCTTTGCGCAGTGTGACCTGCTTTCCTGAAATATCGACCATTTTAACACGGCCGTGTTCGTCAAGATGTGTAAACGGCATATCGGTTACCCTCCTATATTTCCCATGCCGCGGTCGGTCTCAAACCCGGCGCTGAAACCCTTCTCGGGCTTCTTTAAAACAGCGGCGCGGATAAGCTCGATCGCGGTCTTGTCGTCCTGTTGCAGGATCTCGCGCAGATCCGTTTCTGTATTATTTCCCAGGCAATGCCTGATCCTGCAGTCGGCTGTGACGCGGATCCGGTTGCATTGACGGCAGAACGGCCGGCTTACAGGCGTTATGAAATCTATTTTACCCTTGCATTCAGGCATACGGCCCTCGGCTTCATCCGCCGACAAATACCTGCCTTCCCGCGCCTTGCCCATCGGCATATATTCGATAAACCGCACCTGCACATCTTTTTTTTCCGCCAGAGCGATGTAATCGCCCATCTCATCGTCGTTGACGCCGCGCATCAGGACAGCGTTTATCTTAACGGGCGTAAGTCCCGCCCTGATAGCCGCGTCCACGCCCTCAAGCGCCCTGCCGAGGCTCTCCGCCCTTGCGATTTGTTTGTACTGTTTCGGGTTTAAGCTGTCAATGCTGACGTTTACGCGGCAAAGCCCCGCTTCCTTTAGCCCCGCAGCCATTTCAGGTAGGAGTATACCGTTTGTTGTCAGGACGGTTTCCAGAACGCCGGCGGTCTCTTTGCACGATCTGACGATGTCGCAAATATCGCCGCGCACAAGCGGTTCTCCGCCGGTAAGCCGGATCTTCCGTATTCCGCACGCCGCGAAAAGGCGCACGGCTCTTGTAATTTCAGAAAAACTGATAAGCTTTTCTGCGCCGTAAGCAGCGTGTTTGCAATATGTGCAGTTCAGGTTGCACCTGTCTGTTACTGAAAGCCGCAGATAGTCGATGGTTCTTCCGAAATTATCAGTCAATGATTTTGCTTGCAGCATACTCATGTTCTCCTTGCGCGTTTGAAGCAAAGCGCCTATACTGTAATAAAAAGGAGTATTTAAATGCAATATAAAGCGGCGGTCATAACAATCAGCGATAAAAGTTCGGCAGGGCGGCGTACCGATTTGAGCGGGCCCGCCCTCGAGGGACTGCTGACGGAAACGGGGTTTTCCGTTATCGGCAGAACCGTCGCGCCTGACGAGCGCGATGCTATCGCGGCTTCGTTGATTGATTTATGCGATAACAAACACGCAGACCTTATTCTGACGACGGGCGGCACAGGTTTCTCACCTCGGGATATTACCCCGGAAGCGACTCGCGACGTCATTCACCGGGAAGTCCCCGGCATCCCTGAAGCTATGCGGAGCGAAAGCGCCAAGTTCACCGCAAACGCTATGCTGAGCCGCGCAATAGCGGGGATACGGCACAAGACGCTTATCATCAATATGCCGGGAAGCCCGAAAGCCGTGCGCGAGTCGCTTGAAATAATCGAAAAAGCTCTTCCTCACGCTGTACAAATGCTCGGCGGCGGGCAATACGACTGCGCGACTGAGCGCTTGTGACATCCTGTTCGGCAGGCGCCGTCCCCTACAAGGGATTGCCGTCCGACCTGCGGGAATGTCGCCGAAACGGTTGTGTACATGATGATGTTGTACTCTTCCCGGCTGATATGGAGTACAGCCCCAATGAGCGGGACTGTACCCGATGATTCGATATTTGCCTCAATCAATCCGGACAGGTTCAGATCTGGTTGTTGTAGTACCGTCGCCAAGCTGACCATTAGCATTTCCCCCAAATGTCCAGAGAGAACCGTCATCTTTGATGAGTACGGCGTGAGAACCGACTGATACTGTTTTCCAGTCTGTGTCTGTTCCAAGCCAGAAAGGGTCCGGCCAGCCAAGGCTGGGACCAATCCCCCATACCCAAAGAGAGCCGTCATTTTTGATGGCTACAGTAAATCGATCTCCCGCTATGACTGTTTCCCAGTCGGTGTATATCCCGCTCTGTGTAATATTTTCACCTGTAGTTATAGTTCCGATGCCAAGCTGACCATACTCATTCCCTCCCCATGCCCAAAGAGAACCGTTATTTTTGACAGCTAAAGCGTGATTACCGCCGGCGGAGACTGTTTTCCAGTCTGTGTCTGTTCCACTTTGGGTAGGTTCATGCCTGTCTATGAAGGTGCCGTTGCCAAGCTGACCATAATCATTCAGCCCCCATGCCCATAGGGTACCGTCATCTTTGATGGCTACAGTGTGTCCATAACCTGCCGTCACTGTTTTCCAAGAAGCCTTTACCGTAAAACTTACATTAAATGACGCGCTTATGCCATTGCTGCCGGAAACAGTCACGCTTGCCGTGTATGTCCCCACGGCAAGGCTTGATATCGGTTGAACCGTAAAGGTATCAGTACCTCCGACTGTGATATTGCTTATAGAGGTTTTGTTGCGTGTAAAACTGCTGCTGTTTGTTCCGCTTAGAGTAACCGACAAAACTCCGGTGGACTGGTTGCCTGTGTTGGTTATGGTTACGGTACGAGTTTGAGGGGTATAGCCTTGCGATTCAGCCGGAAACACATAAGCGCCTGATTCACTCAAACTTATGCCATAAGTAGGGGCCGGGCCGTTTACCGTAAAACTTACATTGAATGACGCGCTTATACTATTGCTACCTGAAACAGTCACGCTTGCCGTGTATGTCCCTGCGGCAAGGTCTGTTGCAGGTTGAACCGTAAAGGTATCAGTACCTCCGACTGCGATATTGCTTATAGAGGTTTTGTTGCGCGTAAAACTGCTGCTGTTTGTTCCGCTTAGAGTAACCGACAAAACTCCGGTAGGCTGATTGCCTGTATTGGTTATGGTTACGGTAAGAACTTGAGGAGTATAGCCTATGAAATCGGCCGGAAATGTATAAGCGCTTGTTTGATTCAAACTTATACCATAAGTAGGAGCCGGACCGTTTACCGTAAAACTTACATCGAATGACGCGCTTATGCCGTTACCGCCGGTTACGGCAATGTTTGCCGTGTATGTTCCCGCAGTAAGGCCTGCTATCGGCGAGATTGTAAAACTGTCGCTGCCTCCGGTTGCTATAGCGCTTATGGAACTTTTGCTAAGTGTGAAATTAGAGTTACTGGCTCCGCTCAGAGTAATGGTCAAATTTCCGGTATTCTGGATGCCTGTGTTAGTTATGGTTACGGTATGAGGTTGAGGAGTATAATCGTCTTGCAAACCGGGTTGAAACGTATAAGCGCCTGATTGGCTCAAACCTATGTCATATGCAGAGGCAGTCTTAAAACTTACATTAAATGACGCGCTTATACCATTGCCGCCTGAAACGGTAACGTTTGCTATGTATGTTCCCGCGGCAAGGCCTGCTATTGGCGTGACTGTGAAATTGTCGTTGTCTTCCGGATCAATGCTGTCTATGGAATTTGTACTTAACGTGAAACTGGCGCTGTTGGCTCCGCTTAAGGTGAGGCTTAAATCTCCGGTAGGATTGACGCCGGCATTATTTATGTTTATAGTACGGCTTAAATCACCGAGGGTGTAGCCAGTTACGGCTGCTGGGAGGTAATATACTCCTCCTATGGGGGCTCCCATCGAGTCGGTGAACTTAATGGCGTAATCGGGCTTGCCTCCTCCGCTACTGCCGCTTCCACCACCTCCGCCGCCGCCGCAGTCAAATAGGAATAAGGCTAAGCCTGTAATAAAAATGCTCGCTGCCAGCAATTTGTGTTTGTGTTTTTTAATTTTATGTTTCATTTTAAATATCCTTTATTTATCAATAATAAGCCGTCACATAGCGTTTTTTGTGAGAGCGTGAAAGGAGACGCGGCAGGGCTTGCCCTGCTTTTGGCAGCCGGCGTGACGCCCGCGGATGAGCTAATGCAAAACGCAGGCAGGATGCCTGATAAGCGTTTTGCCTTTTCATGACATCCTAACGCGGACATCCTGTTTGGCATGGGTGTTAAAAAATTTGCGGTTTTTGTTATTAAATGAAGTAAGGTCTTGACTTTTAGAAAAAGACTATCAAGTTGTCTGTTGTCTGTTGTCTGTTGTCTGTTGTCTGTTGTCTGTTGTCTGTTGTCTGTTGTCTGTTGTCTGTTGTCTGTTGTCTGTTGTCTGTTGTCTGTTGTAACCATTATTTTATTTTACCTTTTTTGTCTATTGCAAATTTATCTTGCCGCAATTTTGTGTCAAGAAGAAAATAAATGTGTCCGCCTTACGCCGGAGGCTGGGGGGCGGAGTCTTGTAGATTGGAGTTGCCCGCATGATTCAGCGAAGAGCTATAAATTTTAATCAATCATGCATATAAACAAAAACATACCATACTATTTAATAGCCGCCGGACTTTTCATTTTACTGAAATTCGGTTTTACGGCTGCCGGCAATAACGATCCGGCCTTTTTGCTCAAACCGACAGATAAACTTGTCGGGCTTTTGACAGGGTCGCATTCCGTTTGCCTTGTGAACAGCGGGTACTACCATGACAAGCTGAATATCCTGATTGACAAATCCTGCTCGGGGTTTAACTTTTGGGTACTGTGTTTTTTGATGTTTACTTATTTGACGGTAAAATATTTTGATAAACCTTTACACAAAGTTATGGTTATTCCGGCCGCTTTAGTTTGCGCTTATTTTCTGACCATCTTCGTGAACACGTCGCGGATTTTCGCGTCTATTGTTGTGCAAAGTCAAACTATGTATATCTTGCCGGGCCGGCAATATTTAATACACGAAGCGGTCGGAGTCATTACTAATTTATCGTTCCTTATTTTGGCTTACTATCTGATTGAAAAATTTTTAACGCACAAAAAGCGTCATGAGAAACCTGCTTAATCCCAGATGGCTTTTCATCGTCAATACGCTGCCGATAGCGGCGCTGCTTGTTCTTTTCTTAGGGCAATTCAACATTATCAAAACATTGTTGGACGAAAAAAGTATCAGGCTTTGGATGTCCTTTGGTTCGACATTAATTATTTTGGGCGTATTGAATTTTGTTTATACGGCCTATTCGGTTTATAAAAAGCAAAATGTTTCGGCGCTTTATGCTATCGCCGCTTTGTTGTGTTATATTCCGTTTATTTACTTATACGGTTATTGCTTAGACCAAATTATTCCTTTCGACATTCCTCAATGGATGATATCGGGCAATATATTTTTATATGTCGGCACATTCTTAATGCCAACGCTTGCCTATTCATTATTTGTTTTGGTTTCTCATTTTACGCCCGAGACCAAAGAATACAGGGCTTGGGTAAATTTTCTAATCGCGGTTAGTATTCCTGTTTCGGGTTATTTGTTTTCCCAAATTGTACTTCCTCTGTGGCAGCCGGTTGCCAGGGAATTCAGCATACACGCTTTATTGATACTTATTATCGCGACAACCATTGTATTTCTCTTTTTCTTGGTCAGAGGTATTTTTATTCTTGCCGCCCAAAAGGCGGTTGCTTGGCGGAGATATCAGTTGGTTTGGAAAATTCCGCTTGCGGTTGTGCTTCCGCTATTGGGATTGCTGGTAAACAACGGACACCTTTGGGCTAACACGTTTTTTTCGTATAATCCGGGAATTAATCCGGGAATTTTCGGAAACTTTCATAGTCATTGGTTTTATATTCTTGCCGTTCTTAACGGCATCTTGATTTGTCTGCCCAACCTTGAAAATAAACTTTACCGGCTGTTTTTGTTCATCGGGCGAAGCATAACTTTTGCCTATACGTTCTATTTCTTTTTGGTTTTTCTTCCTTTTTTGCCCTTGTCGGTTGTCGCTATAATTGCTATAGGTACGGGGTTTTTAACGCTGACGCCTCTGCTGCTTTTTATTATTCATATAAACGAAATTTCAAGGGATTTTAAATATCTGAGAACGCTGTTTCCCCAAAAACTTATTATCGGAGTTTTGACGGGCGGTTTTTTGATAATCCCCGCGTTTATTACGGCGGCTTATTTGAGAGACAAAAGCGTTTTAAATGAAACGCTTGGATATTTATACAGCCCGGATTATTCAAAAAAATATAATATAAACAAAACTTCGCTTCAAAAAACGCTCAACGTTTTGAGGAACCATAAAAGCCGGGACAGAGATTTCATTTTAAGTAATCAAATTCCTTATTTATCGTCATATTTTAATTGGTTAGTTTTGGATAATCTCACGTTGTCAGACGCAAAAATTAACTATATGAAAAAAATATTTTTCGGCAGCGCTTCATTTGAATTGAGCTCCGAGATTATTCAAAATGACAATGTAAAAATCACCAATGTTTCAACAAACAGCGTTTACGATAAATCGCAAAACGCCTGGAAGAGCCGGGTCGATTTGGAAATAACCAACAAAAATGCAAACACCCGGTTTGCTGAATATGCCACAATTATTGATTTACCCGAAGGCTGCTGGATTAGCGATTATTATTTGTTTGTGGAGGGCAAAAAAGAATACGGAATTTTGGCGGAGAAAAAATCGGCTATGTGGGTATTTTCAAATATAAGGAATGAGAACAGAGACCCGGGCATTTTATATTATCTTACAGGCAATAAAGTTGCTTTCAGAGTTTTCCCCTTTGCAAAAAACGAAGTTCGAAAAACCGGCATTGAATTTTTACACAAAGACCCGGTAAAATTACGCATTGACGGCAACGCGATTGAACTGGGAAATGCGAAAGAAAACGTGACCGAAAATACGGAAACCGAAAATGTCGTCTATATCTCCGCTCAACAAAAACAGGCGCTTAAACCGGTTTCCCGCAAACCGTATTTTCATTTCTTGGTCGATACTTCAAAAGATAAAGACGAATATGTTGACGACTTCACAAGACGAATAGACCAATTTTTGAAAAACCACGCAGAATTTTCGGAAAACGCGCAAATCGGTTTTGTGAACAGCTATATAAATTCCTTTCAGTTAGATAACAATTGGAAACAACATTATGAATTACAAAACTTTGAAGGCGGTTTTTTCTTGGATAGAGCCATAAAGACGGCTCTTCTCAAAGCCCGCAAAGACGAATCTTACCCTGTAATTGTGGTCGTTACGGACAATATTCAAAGCGCGGTTGTGGATAAGGATTTTTCGGATTTCAAGTTTGCGTTTCCCGAAAACAATCTGTTTTTCAATCTTGACAAAAATGGAAATTACCGCGAGCATTCATTAATTGATAACCCCAAAGAACAACTTCCCATTATAAAACGGGAATGCCGCTTTTGTAGTACCGTTTTAGAGTACAAACTTTCCGATAATTCAACTGTTTATTTACCGAATAATTACAGACCAAGTATCATTTTAAAGAAAGATATTTTTAAAGTTACCGAACAGGAAATCAAAGAAAAGAATTGGCAATCAGCCTTGACAATGCAGGCAAAATGGATGTCGCAAATTCTGCATCCTGAAACATCGAACAAAGAATGGCTGAACCTGGTACAATACAGCTTTATCTCAAAAGTAATGACGCCCGTAACATCTTACATAGCGGTTGAAAACGAGGCGCAGAAAGCCATGCTGAAAAAGAAACAGGAACAAGTTTTGTCGGGTAACAAATCATTAGACCTTGCCGATGACGTTCGGCAAATGAGCGAGCCCAATTTATGGATTTTGGCAGTACTGCTCGGGATCGCTTTGTGGTACGGGAAAAAACGGAAACAGCAATCAGCGGAAAGTTAGAACCACACAGCCCGTCAAAAACGCCTGAACATCCCAAGCCCTTGTGTACGCCATGGAAAGGACTAAAAAGGCGTTTTGGGCTTGAAATTTGTAATGTATACGACATTAATGGTGTATATATTGAGTTATGTGCGATTCGCTCCGCGGCTTTTGTATAATAGGCGGCATCCATGCCGCCGTAAAAAATGTTTCGGAGGTACTGTAATGTTTGACTTTAATAAATGCCGCCCAATTGAATTAAATGATTTAATTCAATTGGAAATGAGAATGACAGAGATTATATATTTTCTAAACGTCAAATAGAAAAACAGATATAGTTTTATCTTTTGGGATAAATGATGATTATACGTTTGAAGATGATTTTTCGGAAAGAAAAAATATAAAAATTTATTCTTACAATAAAGTGTATAATCCTTATGAAGGTTTAGTATATGGCACTATCAAAAACTAAAATTGACAAATCTGGTGAATGCCTAGCAAAAGGCATTTGGGAGAATGAAGACCAGCATATTGAAAATGAGATAATCCTTGATGATTACCGTAAACTGCATCTGGAACCGCTTACTGAAATTACGATAAAACTACAAGGCTGGCTTAATGAATTTGGTAAGGATTTCTATATTGCACAACGGATTAAAAGAAAACCTCAAATATTACGGAAATTACAAAGATTTCATGTTAGACTATCACAACTACAAGATATAGGCGGTGTTCGTGTTATATTTGAGGATAACGCTCATATCAATGATTTTGTGTCTTTTATGAAGAATAAAATAGTAAAAAGTTATTTTTTTACAATTGAAAGGGAAACGGATTATCGTGAACATGGAAGGGACGATTCTGGATATAGAGCCTTACATTTTATACTTTCTCGTAAAAATGTAAAAATTGAATTACAATTACGAAGTCGCATACAGCATAATTGGGCAGAAAGAATTGAAAGAACATCTGTAATATATGGCTATTATTTAAAAGAACTCCAAGGGGATCCAATAGTTTTGGAGTATTTTAAATCTCTTTCTTATATATTTTATGAAATTGAAAATAAACGAAATCCATCCACTAATTTGGTAAGCGAATTGGAAATTAAAAGGCTTGAATGTGAAGAAGTTATTCAATCATCTGACAAAAAAAATGTATTCAAAAGTTCTGTTAATGAAAATATTTTTAAGGGAATGATTAGTAGAGAGGCAATTCTAAAAAAGAGTTTTTATAACTGGATGATCGTATTTGATTGGAATTCTGGCGCTGTTTTAAATTGGCGTGTTATTAATAGGGAAAGTGATGAAGCTATAAAAACGTATGTAGACCTCGAAAAACAATATCCAGCAGAAACAGGTTATGAAGTTGTTATGATTGGCTCATCTGATGTAACCGCGATTAGAAAAACACATAGCCGTTATTTTGGTATTGAAACATACGATACTATATTGCAATCCATTGATTCTACTATAGTTGATTTTGACAAAAAGGATGAAATTGATGAAAATGCTAGAACGATATTGCAATGCTTGATTCGCCGTGGGAATTGGAATGCAAAAAAAATATCCTTTGATACATTGAAGAATCATTATTGCAGAGATATTGATAATATTGAAGAGACTATCAATATTTTGGGAAGAATGGGTTTTGTAATTAAATCGTCTAATAATAGTTGTTCTTTAAACATGAAAAAAAGAAAGGATATTGAAAAATATGTATAATATGAAGTTAAATCGCATCGCCTAACAAACGACAGCTACTCACCGTCCTGTTCGGGCGGATAGGTTCCGAAAAACCGCAGTCGGCTACGCCCTTTGTGCGGTTTTCTCTCCGCCACATTTGGCGGCAGGGCTCAATGCTTCGCAACGCCCTATTGCCTGCCCAACCGTCATATACAACCTGAAACGTTATACGAAATACCGCCAAGACTTTGCTAAGGAATATTTGGAATAAAAGGAATGATAAACACACACAAATTTGACGCAAACCCTGAAAGACTCTCCGTCATGCCGATAAAATCCTGAGCGCCTCTTTTATTGTTTTTTCAATAGAAATATCGGTAAATTCTCTTTGAACCGAATCGACGGCAGACGCGGCCTTTTTCTCGTCGAAGCCAAGTGCGGCAAGCGCGTCTATGGCGTCGCTTCTTTGCGAGTTTCCGAACCGGTCGCCTAAAGAAATCGCTCTGAGTTTCTTTATTTTTCTTTTTAACTCGAATATTATTTTTTCGGCTTTGCTGCGCCCTATCCCGGGTATCTTCATGAGTCTTTCGGATTTTTCGTTCTCTACGCTGTCTATGAAATCTTCAATGGACATGCCCGACAGTATGGCAAGGCCCATCGACGCTCCTATGCCGTTTACGTTTAGAAGAATGGCAAAAAAATCCCTTGCAGCCGCGCTTTCAAATCCGTACAGTTTGAATTGATCTTCCTTGTGAAGGGTATATACATGGAGGGTTGCGGCGCCGCCGTTTTGCAATGTCTCGTATGTCGTAAATGGAATATGCAAATGGTAGCCCACCCCGGATACGTCAAGCACGCATTCCGCAGAGTTCAGTATTTCTACCAACCCGGTAAGCCTCGCTATCATTTTTCATGCCTTCTGTTCAATTTTATTTGCCTACGCAAAAACGGCTGAATATGGAATCAAGCACCTCATCGGGCGATATTTCTCCGGTTATTTCTCCCAGCTTATCTATGACTAACTGAAGTTCAAACGCCGTAATGTCGCCCTGTTCCGCGGCAGATTCGATTACAGATTCCATACCGGCAAGCGAGTCTTCAAGCAATTTTATTACCCTGATGTCGGCAACAAAACAGTCTTTCAATGTCACAAATTCATTTTTAAAGACAGAGGCGATACGCTCTTCCAGTTCTTTGAGGCCGACTCCGGTTTTTGCCGAAAAGCGCAGCGCTGGTTTTATTTCGTTTTCAACAGCGCGGATATTTTCCTCGCTTGCCGCATCGGTTTTGTTTATTAAGACAATATAATTCTTGCCCTCAACCGTCCGCAATATTTCCGTGTCGCGTTTATCGATTCCGCTTACGGCGTCAATTACTACAAGAACTATCGACGCGGAATCGATATTTTTTTTGCTTAAACTCACGCCCGCGCGTTCTATTTCGTCCTTGCTTTCGCGTATACCGGCCGTATCGTGCAGGTTTAATTGTATGCCTTCAATAATTATCGACTCGCGGATAACGTCCCTTGTGGTGCCCGCAATATCAGATACTATGGCCCTCTCCTTGTTGAGCATCAAATTAAAAATACTCGATTTACCGACATTAGGTTTTCCCGCTATGCTCAGATCAAAGCCGGATGAAATTCTGCCGCCCGCGCGGCAGCGGCGAAGAATGTCGGTTATATCTTCCTTTACGGAAGCGGCTCTGCCGGCAAACTCGCCTGTGTCCGCAAAATCAATATCCTGATCGCTAAAATCAATGAGAGCCTCAATATCCGCCTTCAGGAGGACGATTTTTTCGCGCACATTATCTATGGCCCCGCGCAAGGAACCGTGCATTTGTTCAATGGCCGCGCTTATTTCCCATTGTGTTTTACCGAGAATTATTTGATTTACAGCTTCGGCCTCCGTAAGGTCCATCTTGTTGTTTAAGAAGGCGCGCTTGCTGAATTCGCCGGGTCCGGCTGCGCGAATATTCAAGGTCATAAGCAACTGCATAATCCGGCGCACTATAATCGGGTTGCCGTGTGAGAATATCTCCAGCATATCTTCCCCGGTATAGCTCGCCGGCGATCTGTAATAGATTAAAATCACATCGTCGATTTTTTCATCGCCGTCCGTTATAAAACCATATACGGCTTCTCTTGGCTTTACGGCGCGCGCTCCGGAGAAAATCCTTTCAGCGGCCGCGAACGAATCAGGGCCGCTTACTCGGATAATCGCGATAGGAGCGTTGACCGGCGGCGTTGCCGGAGCGCATATCGTATCCTCATGCATTATCTTGATAATTAGCCGGCATTATCTTGATCTTGCGGTATATCCCCTGCCCCTCGCTCTTTGTGACGACTCTCGCGTCGTTTTGAAGAGCAAGATGCACAAGGCGTCTTTCGAATGGGTTCATAGGTTCAAGCACCCAGGGGAGACCTGTCTTGACTACCTTTGAGGCTATGTCTTTGGACATCTTGCGCAAAGCCCTTTCGCGTTTTTCCCTGTAATCCTCAATATCAAGTATTATTTTTTTCTCACTGCCGGTCTTTTGGCTTACAATCAGGTTTACTATGAGTTGGAGCGACTCGAGAGTTTTGCCCTTGCGCCCTATTATGAGACCCGAATTTTTTTTGCTGTCAAGCTCTATGTAAACCTTTGATTCGCTTTCTTTCATGTCCTTTATTTCAACATCTATGTCCATCTTAGAAAGGATTTCACGGAGTATCTCTTTTGCCGCGCTGCTTATATCAGCGGTATTTTCGTTGTAGTAAACCCGTATCTGCGCAGGCTTTGATACGCCGAAACCGAATATACCGCTTTTCCCATGATCGACAACTTCTATATTCAGATCCGATACATTCTGCGCTCCTATTTTTTGCATGGCTTTCTTTGTCGCGTCGTCAACAGTTTTGCCTTCCATTTCGAGAACTTTCATACTTATCCTCCCTCAAATTCACTTTACTTTTCCAAATTTATTAACAATTAACTGGTTGGCTATTTGCAAAATATTCTGCATAATCCAGTAGAGTACCAAACCGGATGGCATTGACCAAAAAATAAAAATAAAAAAGACCGGCATTGCCATCATGAACATCTTTTGCTGTTTTGATTGTCCCGTATCAACAGTTGAAAGTTTTGTTTGAAAAAAAGTTGATACGGTCATAATTATCGGAAGAATGTTTACGTTAAATCCGCTTATAGCCGCTACCGTGTCCGGCATTGAGAGGTCTTTCATCCATAGAATAAACGGCGCGTTCCACAGGTCAATAGAATTGGCAAGCGCGCTATAAAGGGCAAAAAAGAACGGCATTTGCAAAAGAAGCGGGAGACAGCCCATAAGCGGATTGATTTGGTTTGCCTTGTAAAGGGCCATTATTTCTCGTTGCATCACATCGGGTTTGTCCTTGTATTTTTCCTTAATCGCGTTAATCTGCGGCGCCAGGAGACCCATCTTTTTCATTGAATCGGTTGATTTTTGTGTAATCGGCATGAAAACAATTTTGGTAAATATGGAAAAAACGATTAATGACCAACCCATGTTTTTGAATAACTTATTCAGGTTAAGCAGACACCATATTACAAAATTACGTATAGGTTCTATTATAAGCATAATGTCGGCCGCGTTCTTCAGACTTGTATCAACCGACTCAAGGATATCTTTATCCTTGGGGCCTACATACACCTTGAATATTTTCGTTATGGAGGAACGGGCCTTTATGGTCTCCGACGGCATAAGCATTCCGGTCCTGTAGCCGTAACCGGCCCTGTTGTCCGTAATTACTTCTAAGGCGCTTTGCCCAAACGGCATCATAATAAGCAGGATGTATCTGCTTCCTATTCCTGCCCAGTCAACAGCCCCTTGCTGTTTCTTTACTATATCGTTTCCGCCTTTATCCGCATGGTCATAGCTCCCGTTAATTGAGGATACTCCGTTTAGCAGGTTGTAGCGGTTTTCATAGTCCAATTTAGGACCTACCATATCGCCGGGAGAGACAATAAATTGAGGCAATTGCATATCGGCGCCGCCCTTATTTATAAAGGTGTATTCTATATCAAAATTGTAATTTGCGCTGTTCAGTTTATAATGTTTTTTTATTTCAACAGGGTTTCCGTTAAGGTTGGTACTCAGCGAAAAAATGACGCCGGTATCGCTCCTTGAATCCACATTCCAGACTAATTTGTCTGCCTCGCTGCCGTAGAGAAAATCGTTCGTATTAAAATGAAGCGGAAAGTCAAAAATGCCGTCAGCCTTAAGAGTACTTTCCGGAACCGTAACCAAAACGTCACCTTCGGTTAAACCCTTAAGAGTCATCTGCGAAATGACAGCGCCTCTTGAGTTGAACTCGCAGTCAAAACGCTCTGTTTCCATTGAAAATTTTTCTTCTTTCAGGTTAGTGTTTCTAACGTTAAATGACACGGGAGAAGAAGTTTGCGCCACAGGCTGTGTTTGTTCTGTTTTTTGCTGCGCAACCGGTTCTTGCTGCACCTCTTTAGGCGGATGAAATCGCGCTTGATAAGCAAAATATATACTCCATACAGCGCATATTAGTAAAATTGTTATCAGCGTTTGTTTTTTCATAGATATCCCTCTATATGCGCTTGTCACTACACAAGGCTTAAATTTTAGCGCGACCGACTAAAAAGGAAAGAGGTTAGGTTACAGACGAAGCGTACTTTTAAAAAAATAAAATTTTTCGGGAACCGGGTCATAGCCGCCATCGAAAAAAGGGTTGCAGCGTAATATCCTTTTTAGAGTAAGCCATGCTCCTTTGAACAGTCCGTGTTTTTGGAATGCCTCTATGGAATATGACGAACAAGTCGGGTAATATCTGCAAGAAGGCGGGAGAACGACCGATAAGGTCAGCTTATAGATTCTGATGAGGGAGACGCAAAAAAATACGCAACTCTTTCCCAATAAATCCATAAATTCACAAACTGCCGTCATATAACAACACGCCCGCCCGGCGCAGGAGTTCCAAAAGAATTGCCTTCTTTTCGTGATAACCGAGAGTATTAGAGGTCTCTCCGGAACGCACTATTATATAAAAACCGGACTTCATGTTTTTCAAGTTCTCACGCCAAATCGCTCTGACTTGTCTTTTCGCAATATTCCGCTTATAAGCTTTTCCATAACGCTTGCCTATACTGATTCCCATTTTTACGGAAGAATCAGTCTGCGTCTCTTCCTCGCGCCGCAATACTATAATCTGTATTCCGCGTTTTTGGTATCTCTTTCCTTTTTGATAAACTTCTCCGAATCTTTTACTGCCCTTTAATGAAAATACTTTTTTCACACGCCTGTTGTTTACTTGGGCAGTCTCTTTTCATCGGAAACTGTCAGTTTATAACGCCCTTTCCTTCTTCTTCTTTTCAGAACTTTGCGCCCCTCCGGAGTACTCATGCGTTCCATAAATCCGTGGGTTCTGTTTCTTTTTAGCCTGCTCGGTTGAAATGTACGTTTCATATTTCACCCCTTTATAGAAATTTTAATAATTTTCGATCATCGGTAGAAATAATGTAAAAATGTTTATTAACAAAAGCGCCGTTTATTTGTCAATAATTAATATGAAATAAGCCTCAGCTCGGATTATCAGGACTGTTCCCGCAGTTTTTCCAGAAATTTCTCATAGAGCAGGTAATTTTTTTTGTCGAACAGCACAAAGGTTATATCAAGCAGATTACTTGTTTCTTTCATAAATTCTATTGCGCTCGAAACGGCAACACGGCATGCCTCGGCTTTCGGGTAACCGTAAACGCCCGTAGATATAGCCGGAAACGATACGCTTGCAAGACCGCGCTCTGCGGCAAGGCGCAGGCAATTCATATAAGAAGCGCGCAAAACCGCCTCCTCGCCGCGCTTGCCGTCTTTGTATATCGGGCCGGGCGTGTGAATAACGTAACGGGCTCGCAGATTATAGCCGCCGGTGATTCGCGCCTCGCCCGACGGGCAGTGACCTATAACACGGCACTCCTCAAGAAGTTCCGGACCTGCCGCGCGGTGGATTGCGCCGTCAACGCCGCCTCCGCCCAGAAGTGAAGGGTTGGCCGCATTGACAATGGCATCGCTTTCCTCAAGGACGATGTCGCCTTGTTTTATATGGATACAACCGATTATTTGTTTTGCGTCCATTAATTTTCCTTGAACGCCAGAATATAGTCCGCAAGCGTCCAAACAGCTGTGGCGGCTGCGAGAAAAAACAGGACATTCATCGTTGCAGTATAAGCCCAGGGAACAAGCGGGCCAATATCAAGAAGCACGGCAAAATGATAAAAGATGCCGGCAATACCGGCTAAGGCATATACGCATGCCTTTATTTTACCGCTCATCCGGGAAGGCATAACCGTCCCTCTTTGAGCGGCAAGCTGGCGTATAAACGAAACGCTCATGTCGCGGTAAAGTATCAGGATAAACGCCCAAACAGGCATATAAGTCGAAATGGTAAAACAAAAAAAATAGGTAAGCCTGCTTATAGAATCGCCGAACGGATCAAGCGCTTTGCCGAAATCCGAGACTTGGTTTAATTTTCTCGCTACTTTGCCGTCAAAAAGATCTGAAAATTCAATAATCGCGAAAGTAAGAGCAAGAAGCGGTATCGCTATATATGCCGGAAAGGATGTCCACTGCGACAGAAAAAACAATATAAAAAAAACCGGCGAAAGCAATACTCGCAAAAACGTTATTTTATTGGCAGTATTCATTCTGTTTGCTATACTTAAGCAGGGCGTATGTGTCAAGAAAAATGTTCTGCCTCTAGGCAATAACCTATTGTAACGGCATACATGATGTTATTATTTAACTTTCCCGTAATAAATTTGAAATGGCATACATGGGAAAGACATCAATATTTTCATAGCGCGCAAAATTTTCAAGAGAAGTGCGAACGCCTTTTCCGATGTTCTTTTCAGCCATGAACCAGCGTAAACTTTGCATGGCGCCTTGTTTGCCCGCCTTTACTTCGATAGGTATAATTTGTTCGCCTTGCTGAATCAAATAATCAACCTGCGCGTTCCCCTGCCGTTTCTCGCGCTGCCAGCAATATAAAGAAATAGGATTATAACATGACGAATTTTTTATCAGTTCAAGGCCGACAAAGATTTCGGCAGTCGTCCCCCGATTGACTGTTTGAAAATCGTCGGCAACTAATATTTGAGCGGCATCCAGATTGAGAATACGTTGAAACAAGCCCGTATCCAATAAAATGAAGCGCTGATATTTGAGATTGATTTCAGCGCCTAATGGTATTCCGTTTGCGGCGCTATGCGTTACAGGATAAACCAATCCAGCCATAATAAGCAAGTCCAACGCTTGTTTTACCTGCGCATTAGAGGCTTGAACCGCCGCACGCTCATACACAAATTTCCCTTCCGCTTGCCTGGCAACCGATTCAAACACCTCGTTGATACGCAATACGGGAGTTCGTTTTTTATACTTCGCAAAATCATTTTTCAACGAAATTACAATATCGTTCAATACATTTTGACTATGCAGCAAATCCTGTGTTTTTGCATATTGGGCAACGGCTTCCGGCATACCGCCAACAATAAGAAATGTTTTCAAACGATTGACAAGTTGATTATGAACAGGTTCTTGCAACGGTTTTTGAGGCGCCGCCTTCCGGTAGGCATCAACCAGCAAATCATCGCCCAATGCGCGTAAAAATTCGTCAAAAGAAAATGGAAACATGAAAAGCGAGCGGATTCGTCCGACGCCAAACGAAGAAATTTCCTCCAAAGCAAATTCCAATAGCGAACCGGCTGCGGCAAGGTGTAATTCGGAATATTGTTCATAAAAATAACGTAATTTCGACAAAGCAGGCAGACATTGTTGTATTTCATCGAAAAACAACAGCGTTTCTCCCGGAATTACCGGTGTGCGGTAAAGCAATGACAGTTGTTCGCAAATTTCCTGCGGTGAAAGCGGCTGTTCAAAAAATGTATGTACGTCTTTCCGGTCGTCAAAATTTACTTCTACATAGTATTTGAACGATTTTGCCAAATGCCTGACAGATGAAGATTTTCCGGTTTGCCTTGCGCCTCTCAAGAGGAGTGTTTTTCGATCGGAAGCTTGGCTCCACGCTAACAATTCACGGTCAATTGCCCGGGGGAAATATTTCTCTTTTTTCATTTTGAACTCAATTTTTTAACCTGTTCCCAGCTTTGTAAAAATGTAAAGGCAAAAAGTAAGGCTTTCTGTAAAAATGTAAAGGCAAAAAATCGAGGTTTCCGCAAAAATGTAAAGGCAAATCTTGCACTAAAGAAATGATAGTATAGTTGGAACGGCGGCAAAGCCGCCGCTCATTCCATACTGTCCATAGACTATATTACACGACGCCCTGAGCAAGCATTACGCGGGCGACTTTCATGAAACCCGCTATATTTGCGCCGTTTACCAGATTGTCCGGAGTATTATATTCCGCAGCCGCGTTTTTTGCCGCGTCGTGAATATTTATCATTATTCGGTGAAGTTTGGCGTCCACTTCATCAAATGTCCACGCAAGCCGCTGCGAGTTTTGCGACATTTCAAGACCCGATGTTGACACTCCTCCGGCATTGGCGGCTTTACCAGGACCGAAAGATATCTTCGCATCCAGAAATATTTTTACCGCTTCCGGAGTAGACGGCATATTCGCGCCTTCCGCAACGGCAATGCAGCCGTTTTTAACAAGCGCCTGAGCGCTGTTGCCGTCGAGCTCGTTTTGGGTAGCGCAGGGCAGCGCTATGTCGCAAGGAACTGTCCAAATGCCAAAGCCGCCTTCGGTATATTTTGCGCTTTTAACTTCCTGAGCATATTCGCTGATACGTTTTCTTTCGACTTCTTTTATTCTCTTTACAACGTCGAGCTTGATACCTTCGGCGTCGTAGACATATCCTCCGGAATCCGACATTGCTATTACTTTTGCGCCAAGGCTTTGAGCTTTTTGGGCGGCATATATGGCGACATTCCCTGAGCCTGATATTACGACTTTTTTATTTTCAAAGCCTGTCTGACGATCTTTAAGCATTTCATTACAAAAATATACGCATCCGTACCCTGTGGCTTCGGTCCTCACAAGAGAACCTCCGTATAAGAGCCCCTTTCCGGTCAAGACTCCGTGAAAAATATTTTTTATCTTTTTATACTGGCCGAACATGAAACCAATTTCTCTGGCGCCTACTCCTATGTCTCCCGCGGGAACATCAGTATCGGCGTCTATGTGTCTGCAAAGCTCCGTCATGAAACTTTGGCAGAAACGCATTACTTCGTTGTCGGATTTGTCTTTCGGGTCAAAATCCGATCCGCCTTTGCCGCCGCCCATTGCCAGACCGGTAAGGGAATTTTTAAAAATCTGCTCAAACCCTAAAAATTTGATTATACTTGTGTTTACGGACGGATGAAAGCGTATCCCGCCTTTATAAGGCCCAAGGGCAGAATTATACTGTACCCTTATAGCCCTGTTGACCTGAACTTTGCCCTTGTCGTCCAACCAAGGGACTCTGAAAATTATTTGTCTCTCAGGTTCCACAATTCTTTCGAGAATTCCCGCGTCTTCAAATTCCTTGTTTTTCTCTATTACGGGACTCAAAGATTCTAAAACTTCGGTTACCGCTTGATGAAACTCCGCTTCGCCCGGATACCTTTTTTTTACGGTTTCCAGCGTTCTTGCTACATACTGGCTGCTCATGTATTTTCTCCTTCTATTTAAAAGTCAAATGTTTGACCTAATTTTCTATTGAACATTGTCTGAACTATAATCATATAAATCATGGTCCAGGTAATTTCCTAATTCAATTTCGGCAGAACAGGAGGATTTTTCATTTCTTTTCCGGTTCCGGATAAAATTGAATACTTTTAATCATGGCTTTTAATTCATTTCTGTATTTATCAAAATAATTAGGCCTGTAATCACTTGCTTCAATATATATTCCGGGGTTAAAATCAAATATTCTAATTTCAGCCCACTTCCTTCCCGTTCCGCTGCCTATTAATGCCCTTGTCTCATCATATTGTATATTATACCTATTAGCCTTTGTTGTATCGCTTTTAGTCTTTTTCACATTAACTTTACCTTCAGGCATGTCTACCGTATATTCCTGAAATAATAAATTGTTATTTACAATTTTCTTAGACTTATCATAATAATATGATATCTCAATAAGATATGTTGCACTTTTCATACTTAAATCATAAGCAAGATATTCTATAGAAGATTTATCTTCAAGCCCATTTACCCATTTAAAACTTCCATAATTTGTCTTAAAAGCCTGACTCAGGTCAGGTCTATATGATTTGTAAAACTCTTCAAATAATGGCTGCGCTTCTTTGCTTAATCTTGAAAGTGTATCGCCTCTTATTACAACTATTTTATCCTTCAGTTCTATATAGCAATTCTCTACTCTTTTTAAGAAAAAATTGAAATTACTTTCACCTTTTTTATATATCCGATTAAATTCGTAAGACACAACTACAGCAGGATTATCTCCTATCTTTATATTGTTCCTGCGTACTTCTCCAAAATATTTGTCCTCTCTATTCTCTTTCAATTTAGCTTTATGCTTCATTATTTCCACATTAATCAATTCATTTAATTTGTCTGTTTTAGGAAGCTCTTCTAATTTTATATCCATTATATAACTTTCATTAACACATAAAGAGAATTTATAGTTTATAAATTCCCTAAATCCATCCCATATTTCATAACTGCAGTAATGCAAGTATCTCTTCACCGTGTTCCCCCTGCTCTCATCCTTAGATAATAATCCCATACAACCCATTAGTGATAGTAACAATATTAATTGCATAGTCAATATATACCATTTATTCTTTATCATTATATTTTTTATCCTCTATTATTTCTACCCGCCTCCATATTGTATCATTTTCTGTACTCTTCTGTGGACCCACATATTTATACCTGAATATACCCTCAAAATCTTTATCTTTCTTCTCCTCTGTAAGTTCAGCCAATTTTTTTACCATATAGTCTTTAACAGATTTAGCTCTACTCTCTGCAAGATCAAGATTAGGGTTATAATCGCCTTCCGCGCTTATATAGCCTGTTATTATATATTTCTTTTTACCGTCTCTTATGATATCTGCCAGACGATTTAATATCTTCTTGTATCCATCTGTTATGTCCTATTTCCCCTGATCAAAATATATTGTAGTAAATATCCCCAATAAGAGTTCCTCTATTTTATCAACGACATACTGCCGTATATCGTTATTATTATAAACGTCCTGATGTTCTGTTTTACTGAAAGTCTTATTTTTTATTTTATCTTTATATTTTTCTGATAAGAACTTTTGACTATATAGAGGAACTGTCTCATCTCCATCTGGTGAGAATATAAGTTTTACACCGAGACCATCAGGCTCAATACCTTTTTCCTTTTTATCCTTGTCTTCAGTCTTTTCTCCTATTTCTTCTAAGTTCACACCTACTATAGTATTAACATCTCTTACCGATATCTCATAGGTTACCGGGTGCGCGTATATTTTATCGCCTGTCCCTATTTGTTTATGAAATTCCTCAGCTTCTTTCAAATTTGTTGAAAATTTTTCAACAATTAATGGGTATTTCTTATAAAATTCTCTACCCAATAATCCAATATACCCAGGTTCTTTATAATACTTATATATTGATATATTTTTACTAATTCCATCTACAGGGCCGTCGCCAATATTATCTCTTATTGGTTTTCTATATTTGTCGCTCCCTATTTTCCATGTTATCCATTTATTATCTATTTTACCGTTTTCATCCCTCAACTTATAATCATCCGTAGGCAATAGTATCAATGCGCCGGGCATAGAACTCGCGACATATTGAAAATCTATAGCCGTATTACCTTGCGCATTAGATAATATCCTGTCAGAAATAGAAGCAGACCTCTTGTTTTCTGAAACTATTTCAAAATTAACGCTTTCAGCTCCCTTTTTAAAAAATCCATAGGATTTCGGAGCGCCAATCACCGGTTGGTCTCCATGTATTACGCCAAGACACCGTTCTTCTAACTTTTTATTCTTTTGAAGCAACTTCCTTGCTATTAAACCTCCCATACTATGGGTTACTATTATAAATTTAAATTCATCATCATAACGACTACGAAGATATTCTTCATATTTTGGGTCATTTTTTTCTTTTTTTTCTGTAAAACGGTTCTCAACATATTCAACTATTTTATCAGGATAATTTCTCCAATCATACCCTATGACTTCTACCGGCGCCATTATGTTAAACTTTTTTATTGATGACCTCCGGGCTGTAAAAAATTCTTTATCCATTTCCCTTAATAGCTTTTCATATGATGAAGCAAAGCATTCTGCAAATCCTCTTTTCATCTCATCATTATTATATTTTCGCGGAAATCCTCTGTTTTTTTCATCATCATATTCATATTCGTTAAGAGAAGTTCCCGGACTCTCTTTTATCGGTTCAGCTTCAGGATTTTCATCAAAACCAATTAAACTTCGTACTTTATTATAGTCCATATCTACATTTTTAACATCCCAAATAGATGGTTCACTATAAGGATTTGAAGAATCGTATTTAGTCCCTCTGGTAAAATTTCTTAACATCCAGATGGGGTCATCCGGGTCCCAAATTGTTTTTCCACCCCCTTTTTTCCTAAGTCTTGTAGCCATTAGGCCGGGAATAAATACTATAGGTACGACTACCGACTCTACGTCAACAGGTACTGCTGCTCGATATATTTTTTTGCCGCCTACGTTACCCATTAGCTATACACCTCAATTATATACATATTATTAAACTCTTACATGGTATACCACTTTATATGACTACTCCAAATCCGGCAAGTTCAACTTCGGCAGAACACAACATTGTCAATGAAAAATCGCAAAATTCACACCTCAGGCAAAAACGCGCAGTAGCGTCCGGCCTTTCGCTCCACATTTACGCGCCTTTCAAAGAGCCGGCTCAAATTATCAGAGGTTACGCCTGAATTCACCGGTCCGGAGAAAAAACATTCGCCGTTTCTAATCATGAAAATATCAGAAAAAACATGAATAATCTCCTCGACATGATGCGTAACATATATAATAGATACCTTGCGCGACAAACTTATCTCTTC
>Ga0082212_10003402_pt1 | contig 22562 bp, 19 predicted proteins | sample TergutNt197P3_FD_71548 | JGI IMG/M metagenome (GOLD analysis project Ga0082212, IMG submission 71548) | Neocapritermes taracua P3 segment gut microbial communities from Petit-Saut dam, French Guiana - Nt197 P3 | ecosystem: Host-associated > Arthropoda: Insects > Digestive system > Gut ...
AGATTTTTAAAACCGTCTTTGTTTAAATCACCCCAAACCGATCCGGAAATTTCACCTTCTTTATTTTCAATCAGCTTAACCCGGACTTGCAGCGGTTCAATCGCGATGGTACGCCCGCCGCCATTAAAATTAAATTGCGTCGCTAAGGAGCTGATCGCCAAATCCCGCGCCATATCGGTACCGGGAATATCCTTGACAGTATAATCGACCGGTGAAAACATCGGAACGATTAATTCGATCTCGTCCCCGCGCGGAAGTATATAAGTTTTATCGAACTCAATTTTAATTGCTTTGACACTTTGCCAGTTATAGGGTTCATCAGTCCAGTCATCCGTTCCGCTGTAAACACCTAGCGTTGTTACTTTATGATCGGAATATTCACTATAATAAACCGTTGCGATACCTGCCCAAGGGCCCAGTTCGACCGGGCCAACCAGGTAGGGGGCCCATTCCGAGTTCCGCCCACCGGAACCGGGAAGAACGAAAGTATCACTCATATGCGAAAAAACATTATAAAGAACCAGATTTTCGGCATCCAAATCACCGCCATTACGCACGACGAACTTGTAAGAAAGTAATCCGCCCGGTAAACCAAGTGCCACTTGCGGATGACGCCGCCAAGTATCACTTGCTAAATCTAGTTCAGTCTGAACCCACAGTTCACCTTCTAAGAAACCGCTACCGCGAATCTTAATATTTACATCATCATGCAAAAGAATATCTTCATTCGCAAAACCTAGCAGTCCCTCTAAATCTGGCTGTATATATGGATATAGAGGAGCATGGGCATCGTAATATTCTTTATCTAAAGGGGTTTTTTCACTCAAAATACCAAAATACATGCGGGCATTCACTGTGGAGCCACGCGACGCTTCCGGATGGATGCTCGCTTTTATGGTTAAATAGCTCCATCCTGAAATCTCCGGGTTCAAAAGCTGCGATGGGCCGCCTGGAGGGTCAGGAAAAATTCGCAGCATCCATCCTAAACCATTCGGGTTAGGCCGCACGTCAAAATCAAAATCAATCCCACTTAAAGCCCCGGAAAAGGAAATATTATCTTTGTCTTCAATAAAAATGATTTCCGGCGGCAATTCGACATAAAAGACCGGGTCATAAACATGTTTACTGGCACTAAAAGGTGATACACCAAGGCGAAGGAATACATCCCGTCCGGGGTTAATTTCCATATCCTGGGTAAATCCTCCCCCACCCGCAGCGCTCGCTAATGCCTGCATAAACCATACTTTCGGATTATCAATACCGTCAAAAGGAAAAACGTGTACCATCGCACTGTTGCTGCCCGAAAGCAGTAGATCACCGGCGCCGTGGGTAGAATATGCCTCGAATCTGGCGGAATTGCGAAGCAAATTGATTTTATTGCGCTCGTCTTTCGTCGCTTGAACGACATTATCTGCAAGCAAATGATTCCCTAAAACGGATATATCAAAAGCTAAAGAAAAATTGCGCAATAATTCCAAATCTTCGCCCGAGCCACCTAATACTTCGATGCGTATTTCATCGGCCCCAACCGGAATCGCTTGGGCAATATCTACGCTCAGCTCTATTTTGGCGCCATATGGGCTTCCATTCTGATAGGGTGCCAACCAATAATGCGGGGTTCCGCCCTCATAACTTCCGATTCCGGACACCTCCGTTAGCTTGATTTCATGAAAATGAATTGCGTCAGGGCGAACCCCAGTCGCCGTAACAGGCGCGGCGATTCCGGAAAAAGTCAACATTTCCGGCAACCGGTCAGTGATTACCAAGTCTTTGACCGGCGTTGCTGAATTATTGCTGTATCGCACGCTGAAATAGGCCGGGGTATTACCGGCAGCATTACTGAAAAACTTTTCGCCTTCGACAAACGGAGCGTGCGCCCATTTACCGATTGAGCCGCTGCCGCCTTGCCATGGTACATAGTCAATGACCCTAACGGACTCCGTATCTTTTCTTTGACCGCCCCCGTAAGCCAGATTGTAATCATAAGTAAACTCGCTTTCCAGGCCATAATAACGGAAACCGCCGGATTCCGCATCCGGTACCTGCTGCCCCTCCAGCTCGGACGCAATAATATCGAATACGATATAAAACTCCGCATACTCGGCACTGGAAAACTTGTGACCATCGTGCAAAATAGAAAAATCGGAATTATAAGGTATATCACCGGCTTCGATGATGATCCTGTTATTACCTGCATCATATGTATAGGGGATAGAACTGCCGTTGTCTTTCGTTAAACGAAGAACCGTTGTCGTCGCGCTGGTACCGGGAAGGTCGATGATTACCCTCGTATCAGCTTCATTCAAATAATAAATCCCATAGTTCCCACCGGCGATACGCGGATCGCGCTCAAGCTCTATTTTTTGGCGAAAAATATTCGAATTGCCGGTGTTCATGAAATATTCCATTTGCAAAGGGTCTTTATAATCTAAGGGGACACTTTCAACGGTCATATACCATTCTGTAAAAGCATATGCCGTGATAACCGCCGCATCGCTGATAATACCCTGCTCTTTACCGAATGTGAAGCTCCCGCCGCCGCCGAGATCATTTACGATCCCTTCAATAATGGTAAATATTTTCGCCGATGTACCATCCGCAATCACACCGGCGGGAAAAAAGACGTCGAAGTTATATTCACCGGCGAATGCATTGGCATTCGCGCTGGCATGGCTGTTTCTCACTTCGACCATCGTATAAGTAAAACCGTCCAGAATTACGTCCTCCGTAACGATAGCGGAATAAGCGCCGGTGATATCAATATCATGAATTGCAAGTGGGCTTTGGATATAAGTTTTAAAAACGATATCAGTAAAGGTCGAAGCATTACTAGACATATTAATATCAACAGCGACATGCGCCGGTTTTCCGGTTGGTAAGCTCAGATTCGCTGCATTATCAGCATAAATGGTCGTTTCGGCGATGAACTGCGGATAAAAGCAAAGACATGATAAATCACATATGCAATAACCTTCACTTACCGCACTATCATCGCAAAAGCAAGCTATATTTCTGCAAGCAGCAGGATTCGGGCAAAGGACTGCCGTTTGGCAAGGACAACTTGCAGCACAGTCACAATCCCCATCGTTTTTACTATCGCAAACATCATTGGTACAATAAACGAAAGCGCACATTCCCGCGCTTAACGGAGCGAGCAAAATTCGGCCGTCTGAATCATCATCATGAAAGCCATCGTCATAGCCATCGTCATGAAAATGCCCATCATCGTTATTATCCGGCTCTTCTTCGTCACCCGGCTCTCTTTCATCCTCCGGCGCCTCTTCATAGGTTTCATCATCTTCTTCGCTATTTTGCAAATCATCGGAAATGGTCGCATAAATATTCATGTGCTGGAATGTCCCGGAAAAAGACAAAGAGAATATCATCAATGCTACGAGCAGACATCTTAGCGTTTTAGCTGTTTTTTTCATTATGTTCTCCCTACCAATATAGTGAAACAGTATATCACATAATGAAATTCTGAAAAACATCATCAGGATGGTATATTTAGAAAAAAATTGCCGAATTTTTGCATTACATTAATAATTTGAGCGCTTTTATCTTATTAATCGCCTCGATTTTAGTCGCTGTGTCTAATTTGCTGTAGATGAGTGAGATATGAGAACGAAGGGTTGGCAGTTTGATTTCTAAAATTTCCGCCATTTCTTTATAGCTTTTGCCTTCGCATAAGAGCTTCATTACTGCCTTTTGCTTCTCGGTAAATTTAACCGTAACCTTTTCCTGCCCGCTTGATAAAAGAGCGGCGCCTTTTTCCTGAGCCCGATAATAAAGCATTTTGAAAAAACTATTCGGGGGAACGTTTTCATTACCTTGCTGCTCCATCCGCTTTTGCAGCTTAAATAACATGCCTCCTAACTCGGCGCCATAGTAGGCGAATTTTTGGATATAGCCATAGGGGTAAGCGACCGTAACTGCTTCTTCGAGATAATGAAGCGCTTCTTTTTGTAAAGAACGTTTCCGCTTCCAGCAGGCGATCGCTAATAGAATTAATGCTTCAATGATATCAATCGGCCGATTGTACAAGCGGGACATTTCCAATAGTTTTTTCAATATAACCATTGCCGAATCATATTCACCGGTTACGATTAAGGCCTTGCATGTAGTAAATGTGACATATAACCCAACCAAATTCGGAGGGTTGTGCAGGTCGGCTTGATATGTTGAAAGCCATTCATTGGCCGCTTTTACATCACCATGCATAAGCTTGCGCACAGTGGTTAAGGCATTAAAATTATGATTCAAACGATAAGCCCGCTCCTGCTCAATTAAATTGGCGATCCGCTCAGTAAGGGTTCCTGCTTCCCTTGATTCAAGGGCATCCAAAATATAGATTAGCACTGAAATCGCGCAAAATTTTGATTCGGTAGCGTAATAATCTTTGATCGCTGCTAATGCTTTAAGGGCATGGCCATGAGCCCTTTCCAGCTCCCCTTTTTCATAGAGCAGGCCAGCGATTGCGCATTCCGACAAAAGCGCCCATTCTTCACCAATCAGCCAGCTCACCGCCGCACCGAATGTTTCGGCATTTTCGACAACGTCACCAAGTGACAATTCCGAAAAATCACGTGTACTGCTATGAAACAACGGCATATTCATACTGATAGAGCCATTGGTACCGGCTACCTTTTCTTTATATGTTATCGCAAGTGTATGTTCTCTTTTGATAACCTCAGATAATAGAACCCGAAAATCCCATATATTCATATATAAAATATTATGGGCATAATCCGGATCCCTTAAAGCGATTTCTTCATATCGCAAATAGTATTCGTCCGCATAAGCCGACATATCATTTGCGCGGCCTTCCGCGCAAGCAACCCAAGCCATCATATATAATAAAAAAGGATATTTCTTAGCCGTTGCGGATATTTCCGGTTTTTTTACAATGGCAATTATCTTTTCAATCGAAAAATCATTTCGGTCTGTCGTTTCCAGCAAATCCCAAGCTTTCGCAATCCCATCATAATTTTTGTAGCGGATAAAGCATTCTGCGGCATTATAAAAATCATGCCGCGACAAATGCCAGTTTCCTTCCGCTTCCAACAAAGAATCAATAAAAGTTTGACCCCTTTCGTAAAGCTTGCGGCTTAAAAAACTTTTAAATAAGTCATGATAGCGGAAAGTATCCGTACCGAATCTGGTAATAAAAACGCCGCCGCGGACGAGGCCGTCTAAAATATTCCGGATATCTTCAACTCCGGTCATAGCTTTACATAGAGAGGGATTAAGGTCATGAAGGAGTGCCGTCCGCAGCATAAACTCACGAATCTCTACATTCCATTTTTCCCAGATATTTTCATTAATAAAGTCATCAAGATAACCAAATATTTCATCCGATAACTTTCCGCCTGACAGTAAGAATGCGTTGATGCCGATTGCCCAACCTTGTGTAATCCGATTTATTTCCGCCGCCTGTTCGAAACTGACCGGAATGCCACGTTTCGCGCATAACGAAATAATTTCCTTTTCCTGAAATAAAAGCTGGCGGGCAGTAATGCGGGCGATTTGGCCTTTTATCCATAAATCCGAAAAACCTTTTGGCAAGTCATTACGGCTAATAAGGATCACTTTCATTTGGTTCGGTAACCGTTTTATTAAAGCAAGCAAGAGCGCTAAAACACTTTCATTGGTTACCAGGTGTAAATCATCAATGATCAAAACCGCCCCTTTTCGGTCTGAAAGGCAACCGGTAGCACGAAGGGCAAACTCAACCGGAGCGCTTAAAAAAGAGGGGTGCGTGATGATTTCAGCTAGCTTCAAATTCTTCGGCTGGCATAAACCAATCGCGGCACAAAAACGTTCGCAAAAACTCGCCATGATATTATCATATTCGTCAAGGGAAATCGTTGTTTTTGTCCGTTTGTCACGGCTGGCCCATTGGGAAACTGCAACTGTTTTTCCATATCCTGCCGGAGCCTGAACATAAATGATACGCTGGTCGGCATAACCGTCAAAAATTGTTTTTATGTCGCTTCGATTGAGCATTATTTGACTCATTTGTCTTTTCCTAATCCTACGTATATTGTTATTCCAAATTATTTCCGCTCACGCTATGACCCGATTCTAGTGTATTTCGCTCCAAGGCACTGAATGAATAGGTTACATCGGTTGCTTCATTATCAAGGTGGATTTGATAGCTTTTGGTTATATGGTCTGGTTTTCTTAAGGTAATCGTGCGGCTTCCCGGCACCTTGTCGAAATAAACCGGCGAGATTCCCATATAAACCCCATCTTGATATACTTCAACATCTAAAGGCGCATCGATATAAACGCGGTTGTTGCCGATTTCGATCGGCAGATTATTGCCGGAGACGGTATTACTGTTATTATCCGCATTCGTTCCCTCAGCATCCATCGTAATAGAAACGCTAGCGATTTCCTGGCTGACTTTAATATGGAGGGTAACAGTATCATAACCGGGCGCTTCGCAAACGACTTGATGAAGGCCGAAATCTAATTCGACGACGCCACGGATGTCCACTTCTTTGCCATTGATAGATACGACCGCCGACGTGGGGCTGACTGTGAACAAAACTTTTCCGAGACGCGGACTTTCAACCTCGACATCCCCTAAATCAATAATGGTTTCTTTATTTCGTTCGATGGTTACCCTTCTGGTGGTGCTGAAACCGCTGGCCGAAATATGGATGTCAAAGGTACCCTCCGGGACAGTCATGAGCATATTGTCCGTAATTTTTTGGATGATGGCCTGGCCGATCTCAATCCAGCCGCCGATAGCGTAGATGTCGTTTTTTAATTTCAGGTAGCCGTGGCCGCTTTGGACAACGACGCTCCAGATATCGCGCTCAAAACCGCGGATGGTGACGATGTCGCGGGCAATAATATCGGCGGCTTCAATCCTGCGGCCATCAGAGGCGATTAAGGTGCTAGGGTTCAGGCGATAATTTTCGTCGCCGATGGTGGCCGTCTTCCGCTCTCCGTTTAGCGTATATCGGGAAATATGATCAAATGAGAAGGCTGTTTTTGACTGCAACAAGGTTACTAATAATTTTTCATTTTTTAGGAAGTAAAGATCAACGATTTCACCGGCTTTCACTTGGGGCATCGACAGGGCGCGGTCGTATTTGTCGAGGATGGTGGTGGAATCGTTATAGGTGAGGGTATATGTTTTATCTAAGTCATGGTTAATGAAGGTGATGGTTTTTGCTTGGGTATCCACTTTCTCAACAATTGCCGTGTCAAGGGAATCATAAATTCCAACGAGGGAGCCGCTTGGTTCGGCAGGGTCATTCGCGGCAGCATCGGAAAGAGGGGAATCTAAATTGGCGCAGCCGAAAAGCATGGCGGCGGTCATGAACAGGATGAGGGTGGCGATGGGTTTTTTCATGAACTCCATTATAACATAGGAAAGCTCCTTGGCATAGGGGGGATAAGGCAAAGGGTGCAAATGCCTAAATGCCTTCCTCACCCTCCGCCAGCTTATCCATCATTTCTTTTTGCAGCTCCGGCGTTATCGGATAAAGGAACCGGTACATCAGCCATGCCAGCAGCATGACGATGAACGGGATGACAGTCAGGAAAATGCCGAAACGAAAGACCATGCCCGGCAAATTAGCGACGTCACCCATATAATTGCCGGTTTCGCTGTTTACGCTATACCCTACCGCAATCAGGATGCCGCCGGTTATTACCGAAGACAAGGCCCCTAAAGCTTTGGCGATAATATTATTAACGGAATTGATCAAGGCATTCATTTTGCGGCCCGTTTTGAATTCGGCATAATCGGCACATTCTGTCCATAGCAAAACTTGCGGGATAACCGCAGTTCCGGTAATGAACCCGGACAAGAAAGTCATGCTGATGAATATATAAGGGCTTATTTTTAGCACGCCGGTGAAAAATAACCCTGCTAAGACGGCATATAAGAACACGCCAAGCAGCAAGCAAGCATTCGTTGCCCGCGCATATGTCTTGAATTTACGGATGACCTTCCCGGAAATAAACGGAGCCAGGAAATTTGGTATTAACCCGGCGGCGGCATATACGCCATAAATTACCGCATATCTTTCATTGTCAACCACGCCGGTCGCAAGGTCGGCGGAGTAATACCACTTCAAAAAATAAATGCTGATTGCCGTTGACAAGGTAAAAACGATGTTGCTTAAAAAAAACGCGCCGGTATGGACCATCAAAGGCTTGTTTGCGATGAACATTCTGGCGATTTCGCGCAGCCTCAGCCTTTCCTCCGCCGTATTTTCCGTTTCCGCCGCACTGCCTTTTTCCTTTATCCCCAATACGCCTAAGAACGAAACCACACCAAGAACCAGCATCAGCACCACGCATACCAAAGAAAAGCTCCGGCCTAAATTACCGATGCCCGTATTGACAAAAGTGACGATCGGGATAAAAAAATAAACCGGCACCATAATGATGATCACCCAAATCCGCATCACCAGCGCCCATTTTGTCCTCAGCTTCGCATCGTATGACATTTTTTGCAAAAGCGGCATCGATGTATTAAATGCGGTGCCAAGCTCGTAGATCAGATAGAATGCCCCAACCCAGACACACAAATCCCGAAACTAACCCCGCTTTTTCATTAATCGTCATTTTTGCTGTTAATTCCGCCGCTTCCCGGCGGTACGGTTGAAAGCCGCTCATTTTGATTCCTCCTCAAATAATGATTCTTTGCAAAAATATACCGCAATTGATGGCAGTCCAAAAACTGCGCCGTCTTCTTTATATTCATATACGGTCTTGCCATGATTGGGAAAATCGGTTGCGGTACTTTTTTCCCATGTCACCCGCTCCAGAAAATCCGCGTAATAAGCGATAAAGGAAAAAGGCAGCGGCTTTTCCGAATGGGAAACACGGATTTCACTAAAGCTGTGCCTATGCGCCAGCTCCCTAAGCTGGGCCGAATAAACGGAAAGGGCAGGCGCATTTTCAAAAAACAAAAACAAGCACCTCTAAGATTATCTTACCAGCAATGAGAAGAATGATATATAAATATTTTTAGATTATGGACAAAATATATTGGTCATGCTAATGTCGGTGCGCAGCCGCACCGACTTAAGAGAATGCTTCGCATTCTCCTTAAATGGTTTACTGTACTTGCATATTAGAATCATGATACAATGTGGGTATGAGTGATAATTTTGAATCCATGTACAGGCGAACCGCGTTTGCGCGCCGCGAAGAGCAATGGTCGCATGTGCCATACCAAAAAGAACTGGCTTTGCTGGAAAGCGTGAAGCGTGGGGAACTCGAAAAATTGGACTGCCTTTTGACGGAAATTTTTCCGGCCCATGACGGACACTTATCCGATGATCCGCACCGGCAGGCGATTTATGAATTTGTTGCCGGAATAACGCTGGTGACACGCTTTGCCGTTGAAGGCGGCGCAAATACCGAACAGGCTTATACCCTAAGTGATACTTACATAAAATTCGCGGACCAAACAAAGACCCTGGCTGAAATCCATGATCTTTATGTGAAAATGCTGGTCGATTTTACGACCCTGGCCAAGCGGGCGAAAAAAGCCAAAAAACCTTTGCCTTTGCCCATTATCCGGGCGATGGAATATATTGACAGCAATCTTCACGGCAAAATTACGCTGACGGATATCGCGCAGGCAATCAACCGCAACCCTGCCTATCTTTGCTGTTTATTCAAGGAAGAAACCGGCATCCCTTTATCAAAATATATTAACCGCGAAAAAATAGAAGCTTCCAAGCATCTGCTTCGCGATACAGATATGGCGATCGCGGAAATTTCGGCAACCCTGGCTTTTGGATCGCAAAGCTATTTTGCGAAGCTGTTTTATGAATTTACCGGCGAAACGCCGAAATCGTTCCGGCAAAAACGGGTTATGCAGCATGGGTGATGATTTGGTTGGGATGTTTTCTTTTATCCGTATATGAACTTGGCTATTTTTTTGCCGATTGCGTTTGGGTTCAATTTATAAACCTGTTCGCTGATCATTTCGTGTGCTTGGGCGGCGCTTATTTGGGATGCTTCGTCAAAGATTTCGGCAACCCAGAATTTTTCGGTGGTGCAAAGGACGGTCGAATGCCAGCCGTAGCCTTCGCCCTTATGTGACGTTTTCTGCTTGCGCCCACAGATGGTCAGATGCATCCGCATTTGCAGTTCGGTGACAGCGTTATCGAATTTCGCTTTATCCTCACGCTTAAATCCGGCGAGCTGCTTAATGTCGTGGAGGGCTAAGCAGTCCTGTTCCGCTACCGTCTCATAAATGCGTTTCGCAAAGTGGCTTATTTTTCCCTCATTATATTCGTCTTCAAAAGTCATCCTACCGCGCCTTGCGGCCAAAAAATAAGGATACCATTCCTTGGTGATAAAGCCGCCTTTGCGGAAAAAGATTTTCGCGTAAGCGATATCGTCACGTTCGTCAAGCACGCGCATCCGCCATTCCCACGGGTCTGTTTCAGGGTCGCCGGTATGCCAGCGGACTGGGTTATCAGGTACTTCTTCATTCCAGCCATATTTTATCAAGCCAAAAATGCCCTCGTCATTGCCGCCTGTTGACACGGAAAAACCGGCGGCAAGCAGTTCAGTTACGAAATCGTTGTAGTTGGTTATCATTGGTTTCTCTCGCTTTCGTTTTTGATTGATATGGTTATTATAGCACGATAAACACGACAACGGTATGCCGTGTTTCGCTCACTCCATATATGTCTTAACATGCATCTTTATTTTTTTAAGCGCCCAGTCATAATGCGAGCTGGTATTCGAAACGAGATAACTGCCTAGGCTGGAGCTGCCTGTCCATTTAAAAACCTTTTTCGCAAATAATTCATCGTTTGTGAATGTCTCTGCTAAGCTTAAAACCTGCTGATGGCTTGCCAATAACATTTTTTTTGCTTCATCGTAAGAAGTCTTTTGGTGTTTCTCCCAAAACATGACATTCATCTGCCCATACGTTTTCCAGGTATATGGTTCTGGCAAGAAGCTTCTTTCCTCACCCTCCTGATTGGCAGCAACCCAACGCAATGATAGCTGGTGCCATTCATATAAGTGGACAAGCACATCCCGTAAATTTTTGTCACGCTGCCAATGTGCTTCGGCTTTTTTTATGTTGCTGAAATTAAATTCCGCGTTTTGAACTTCAATGGGCATGGAATCAATCAGCTTCCATATCTTTTCAAAATTTTCGTTTGCTGCTTGAATTAAATCCTGTTTTGTAGCTGGTCTTGGCATAAAATCTCCTTTCAATTGAGGCGCGTTAATAAGGTTGCTTTCACTAACTCCCATGAGCCGCTTTCAGCGGCTCTCAAATCAGGATGTATGAAAGATTTATCTTTCATATTATATCACACATAATATGACATCATTCTGTCATATTATAAAAATAAAGGGCCAATTTGCGGGGAGACTAAAACAGGGTATAAATAAAAGGCGCAATTACCGTCGATGCAACGAAGAAGAATATAAGCCCGATTAAAATCAGGATAAATAATACCGGAAGCAATATATGCTGCCGTTTCATATGAAAATAAGTAAATAACCTGAAAAGATTATATAGCAATCCATAGCTTTCTTTGCTTTGATGCGTGTTCCCTGCATCCCGTTCTTTTGGCTTCAGGGTTGAACATATCTCACCATCAAAGGACGTTTCCCATTTCACCAAATCATACTTATTTGCTTTCTTTTTCATGATTAATCCGACGGGCAAAATCAAAATGACATACACAACGCTAAGCAGCAGGGAAAATATAATATGGCCCATTACATTGCCAAAGGCGCGGAAAGCCCTGCTTGGGTAGTGCATTAGCGACGGGCAGATAAGCCCGCAAAGAAAAAACACAACGCCAACCAGTATCAGGCCGGCCCAAAGCTTTTCCCTGAGTCCTGAATTGCCCAGATAACCTAATATCCCCAGCACAATCAGGATTATGCCGCCAAGCAGGCCAATAATCGCGTTTTCTTTAAGCAAGGCATATGCACGGCGGTTATTCAAATCCATTTGATATTTAGTCAAGCTCAAACCTCCTTAACCAGGCGGCGCGGTCTTCATCATTTAAGGCGCGGTTTTTTTGCTGCTTCTTGTCAAACAAACGGTTTCCGATCACTACATAATCCATATCGGTGGCCATAAAGCAGCGATAAGCATCCTCCGCCGTATTGACAATCGGCTCACCACGCACGTTAAAAGATGTGTTTACAATGACGCTGCATCCGGTTATTTCCTTAAAAGCATTGATGACCCGGTAAATGAACGGATGCCTTTTCGGATCAACCGTCTGAACCCGGGCCGAATAATCCAGGTGGGTAATTGCCGGGATATCGGAGCGGGGCTCATTGATTGTCACGAGCATATCATCGCCTGTTTGCGGCTTAGATTTAAGGCGGCGATGCGCTTTCACATAGTATGTGAACAGCATGTAGGGGGATTCCGGCTGATCCATGTCAAAATACGCGGCGGCGTCTTCCGCTAAAACCATCGGGGCAAAAGGCCGGAAGCTCTCGCGGAATTTTATCTTTAAATTTATATGCGACTGCATGATAACATCCTGGGAGCTGCCTAAGATAGAGCGGCTTCCTAATGCCCTCGGGCCCCATTCCATCCGCCCGCGGGCAATCCCGACAACATTGTTTTCGCTTAGCAAAACAGCGATTCGTTCCGTGAGCTTACGTTCGTCAATTTTTTCCCAGACGCCGCCCATTTTTAGGAGTATTTCATCATCAGCAGGGGATTCCGGCTGAATTTCCGGACCAAGAAACGCACCCTTTAAGCTGTCATCCGGATTGGGAATCCGTTCCTTTAAAAGCTTCATATGCCAGAACCACAGCGCAGCGCCAAGCGCCCCGCCGGCATCACCCGAAGCAGGCTGAACCCATACATTGTCAAAACCGGCGCAGCGGGTGAGATGCCCCATGCTGACTACATTAAGCGCCACGCCGCCGGCCAGCACCAGATTACCGGATCCGGTTTCCGCTTTTGCGCGTTTTGCAAGGCGCAGGATGATTTCGTTTGTAACCGCCTGGATGCTTGCGGCAATGTCCATGTCATGGCGGGTGATTTGCGATTCGGGCGCGCGGGCCGGCCTTCCGAAAAGCGCTTCAAACGATCGGTTTATCGTTCGCAGGCCATGTGTATAACTAAAATATTTTTGATTGATGATGATTGAGCCGTCAGCAAATATTTTCACAATATGCTTTTTAATTAAATCAGCGAAGCGGGGGACGCCATACGGCGCAAGCCCCATGAGCTTATATTCACCGCTGTTGATTTTGAATCCGGCATAGTACGTAAACGCCGAATATAAAAGCCCAAGGGAATTCGGGAAGCGCATTTCATGGGTCAGGGATATCGTCTTCCCTTCCCCTTTGCCCAGCACTGACGTGGACCACTCCCCAACGCCGTCGATGGTAAGGATTGCGGCCTCTTCAAATGGCGACGGATAAAACGCGCTGGCGGCGTGTGACATATGGTGATCGCATATTTCGATTTTCTTTTTTATCCCCAGCTCTTTGCATATTTCACTTTCAAGCCACAGGTTTTTGGTCAGCCACTTGGGCATCGCCGCTAAATATGAGATTATGCTGCGCGGTGCCGTCAGATGCTGCGTGAGCAGGATGCGCTCAAATTTTACGGACGGATCTTCATAAAATATGATATGGTCCGCTTCCTCGATGTTAATCCCCGCCTCTTTTAAGCAATAAGCAACCGCGTTGTGGGGAAAACCGGCATCGGCCTTGATGCGGGTAAAGCGTTCTTCTTGCGCGGCGGCGATGATTTCGCCATCACAAATCAAAGCGGCGGCCGAGTCGTGATAATATGCAGAAATCCCTAATATATATGTTTTCACGGACGCACCCCCTTATCCGCAGCCTCAACTGTGATTGCCACCTTGGCGCTTTGGCCTTTGGCCATAATCGCGCTAAAGCAAAGAGCGGTAACCATATTGTCACCTTCCAGCTCAAAAAACAGCTTCGTGCCTGTTTGTGTGCCTTCATCAAACATCATCTGGGTATCGTATCCCCGGTCCGGGTCGATCCGCGTTGTGTAGAGCGTAAGCTGCTCCAAAAAATCGCTTTCGAAACGAACAGATTTTATCGCAACGGGATACCGAAAACATAATTTCACATAATCCTGACCAACCGGCAAATTAAGGAACGATAAGACCGCCGAAGCCGCCGGATAAATGATTTCGTATTCGGCGCGGGCCGGCGATTCGAACCGGACATCCGGCCCAAGCGATGCCGGCATTGCGTAATTTACATGGATATCATATAAAGGAGCCACTGTGTTCCGCTCACCAAGGAGTTCGGGATAATCACGCTCAAGCACATCCGCAAGATAATTGGCGTAAAAAAATGTCGATGCGGGCCCGGGATGAGAGTCACTGGGATTTATCATCGTGTTTTCCATGTCCACAGCGTCAAAGTTAGCGGCAATCATATCCGGCAAGCTGTCATATACAGTTATTCCGGCTTTTTCAAACAGCGGAAGCACCGGTTGGTAACGGGGCTCATAATAATCGGCATCAGGGAAGATCGGCACCGTCACAACGAATGCCGGCATATCCATCCGGGCAATCGTTTCCCCTAAAGGTTTTACGGCATATTCATAAAAATCAAGCAGATGCCGGCCGCTTATTATTTCAAGCTCGTGCATTTGATAGGGGTATCCTGTTTCATCGTTATAGGTTTCCGGCGGCCTTTTTTGCGGAAGCAGGGAGTTGATTGAATATGCCACGTCAGGAAAGAAATTTTTGAAATATCGCAAGGGAAGGATTGTATCAAATATATCGGTCGGATAATAAAGCTTCACATTTTCCGCTCCCTCATAAAAATCAGCGTCATTTGTTACATAGGTTATAATGACAATTTCCGGATTCAAATCTTCAAGCATGGGCGTATCGCGCAAACGGCGCATATAAGCATAAGTCGGGTCGCCGCCGATGCCGACAGAAATTACGTTAATATCATGGTAACCACGCTGTTTTAATACCTTGTCCAGTTGCTTCCAAAACAACTGGTTGACATCAGAATGGGCATAATAATGTCCGAATGAATCACTAAGCACCAGAATGTTCTTTTTAGAAGGCGAAGCATCATATTCATAATCAGCGCCTTTACGTTGCCACAAAGGATAATTGCCCGCTTCATAACTCGTGTTATTAACCATATGAAGGAGCATCTGCTCGTGCATTGCTTGGCGGGCCCTGTTCTCCGCCTCCCATGTATGATAATCGGGCTGTAGATACTGCATGGCAATCAAAGCAAAAACGCAAAGCAAAAGGATAAGCACCGCGTACTTAATTGAAACGAAAGGGATAATCGGATACATTTTTTTCGCTTCGCTTTTTCCGCCGGGTAAGCTGGCCGCCCAGAGCGATTTGCAATAACTGATCTGGCTGGCATTTTTTCGCAGTATGGCAAAGCAATAAACAAGAAACGCAAATAGGACTGACAGGCCGACAGACAACAGATAAATCCTTAAATCAAAAGCCCCCGCTGAGTAAAAGATATGGTCGGGATTCATTATCGGTTGCCGGAGCTGCGGATATAGCTGATAAAGACTAAAGCCATAGTAAGAAAACAAATGCATCAGGCTAAACAAAAAAAATAAGTAAAGCCTTACTGTCGTTTTTTTCCTGAAAAAAATGAAATATAGAAAAGTATTAATCAAGCCAAATAAAAGCGCGCTTACTATCGTCAAAACCATTCGCCTAATTCCTCGTTTGTCATCTGAGCGGATGAATGCATTTTGTCATGCAAATCTCTGCGCAATGCCCGCAGCCATTGCATTTTTCCGGATCAATCACCGCCAGATTATCTTCCATCACAATCGCAGTAACCGGACATTCGCGGACGCATTTCGTACAGGCGATGCAGCCCTTTGAACATTTTTTTCTGACCACGCCGCCTTTTTCATGGTTCTGACACATGATAACAGGGATATTCATATTTTCTGCAATCGCGATAATATTATTCGGGCAAACCTTCACGCATAACCCGCAGCCGGTACAATTGGCATTAATTTTCGCCAGGCCATTCTCAATGCAAATCGCGTCAAAGGGGCAGACCTTCCGGCAGTCGCCATATCCAAGGCAGCCATATGTGCAAGCGCCTTGCCCGCCAAAAACTTCGGTGGCGGCATAACAAGTCGGGATGCCGGTATAATCCATCTTAACCTGCTGGGCTTCACTGTCGCCGCCGCAATGGACGACGGCAACCTTCTTCGCCGATGCCCCGCCGTCAACACCCATAATCCGGCTTAGCTCGGCAACAACGCTGTCACCCCCCGGCGTACAGAGGTTCGTTTTTATATTTGCATCCGCAACTAAGGCCTCGGCATAACCGGCACATCCGGCATAACCGCAAGCCCCGCAATTGGAGCCGGGCAAACAGCCTTGAATCGCCGTTACCCTTTCATCTGTTTTCACAAACATTACTTTTGACGCGGTGCTAAGCAGCACCGCACAAATAATGCCAATCACAGTTACGGCAAAAACCGCCATAAAAATTGCATTCATTGTAAAAACCTTGCCTTTCAAAATCATGACATAAATCAATACATTAGCCAAATAAATTCTCAATTACGCCGCTAAAACCAAAAAACGAAATCGAAAGAATCGCCGCCGCAATCAATGTAATCGGAGCGCCTTTAAAGCATTCCGGCGGGTCACTGTTTTCCGTATGCTTGCGGATGCTGGAAAAAAGTACCATTGCCAGCAAAAATCCGGCTCCGGCCCCGATTGCGTTGACGATGGAGCCAATCAGGCTGTACCCTTTTTGGACATTTAATAAGGTTACGGCAAAAATGGCACAGTTCGTAACCATTAACGGCAGATATACGCCCAACGATTTATACAGCACCGGAACATATCTTTTCAAAACAATTTCCGTAAACTGGACCAAAGACGCGATGATCAGGACAAACACCATTGTCTGCAAATATCCAAGGCCATTCGGTTCAAGCAAAAACATCTGGATCGGCCACGTGACAACGGAGGCAATTACCATGACAAAGGTAACCGCAAAACCCATCCCGCTCGCGCTTTTCATATCTTTCGAAACCCCTAAAAAGGGGCAGATGCCCAGAAATTGAATCAGGACAAAATTATTTACGACTGCCGCGCTGACTAAAATAACCACCATGCTTTCAAAACTCATGATTCAGCACCTCCTTTTCCGCAAATCGCGGATTGTGGGCAACCGTCACAGCCAAACTCTTTCCGCGCTTTCGTCTTTGAGAATTTATTGATTGCTGCCACCAACAGCCCAAAAACGACAAAACCGCCGGGCGCCAAGGTAAAAATAGGGATGTTATTGTCAATCAAAACCGGTATTTCCATTCCGAACCAAGTGCCGCTTCCGAATATTTCCCTGACCGAAGCAATCGCAAGCAGTGCCAGGGTAAAGCCGGCGCCCATCCCAATCGCATCAAGAAAAGAGCTGAACACTTTATTTTTGCTGGCAAAAATTTCCGCCCGGCCAAAGATGGTGCAGTTTACGGCAATCAACGGCAGGAATATACCCAATGACTGATAAAGGGAATAGGCAAAAGCCTCGGCAATAAGCTGAACCAGCGTAACGAACCCGGCTACTAAAATGATATAACAGGGAATTCGCACTTTATCCGGAATGATTTTCCTAAGTGCCGAAATGGCCACATTTGAACACGTCAGGACAAAAGTAGTTGCCACTCCCATCCCGATGGCATTTTCTGCTTGCGTAGATACGGCAAGGGCAGGGCATAAACCCAGCAAAAGAATCAAGACCGGGTTTTCCTTGATAATGCCTCTCGTTAATATTGACAGATTTTTACCCATTCACACCTCCATGCATTACTAATTCTTCACGCTTTCAAAAGCTTCAAAAGCATATAAAATGGCATTTCTATAGGCATTTGACGAAATCGTCGCCCCGGCGATTGCGTCAACGCCGGATAAATTTACATCCTTGCCAATGTACTCAGGCTGCATATTAAAAACCGGGTCGGAAATACCCTTTGTTTCCGTATGGCTTAAAGTCAGCGATTTAATGATAACCCCCATCGGGTCAATGCCACAGATAACCGTTATGTCGCCGCCATATCCGCTGGCTGCCGTTATAAATATGTAGCCGGTATTGTTCGACGTTGCATAGGCTTCCCGGATCGTTTCGGGCAGCCCCTCTTTTTCTAAATCCAAAGGAATGAATTCATCCGCCTGCGGAATAATTTCCCGCATCGCCAGCTCGGCCCTTTCGGCCGCCGCCTTCGAAATGTTAGGCCCGGTCACATCATTAACAAAAGCCAGCGCCCCGGCCATAACGAGACAGATAAGCCCAAGCACGATTACGGGCAGTACAAAATCGTTTTTCATATTTATAAACCATGTCCTTTCCGGTACCTACGATTCCGTTTTCCCTCCCAGCGGTTTCGTTAAAGTAAACTTATTGATAAACGGCACCAGCATATTCATAAACAAAATGGCGAACGAAACGCCCTCGGGATAATTGCCATAGAACCGGATGATGACCGTAAACAGGCCACAGCCGATGCCGAAAACAATTCGCCCTTTGCTGGTCTGCGGCGTAGTCGGATAATCAGTGGCCATAAAGAACGCGCCTAAAATCAAGCCGCCGCCAAACAGATGATACAAGGATAACGACGTATCGCCCAATAATAATGACAGGACGAATGTTGTCCCAATAAATGCAAGCGGGGTATGCCAGGTGATAACGCGCCGCCACAGCAGATAAATACCGCCAAGCAAAAGCGCAATCGAGCTTGTCTCACCAAGGCTTCCGCCCCTTGTGCCGATCAGCATATTCCAAAGCGCAGGCAGGGAATCAATCTCACCTCTGGACATCAGCATCAGCGGCGTTGCCGATGAAACCGCATCCGGCAATTGCACCCAGGTCGTCATTGTGGTGGAAAAAGCGAGGAACATCACCACGCGGGCAGTGATCGCCGGATTGGCAAAGTTTTTGCCAATGCCGCCAAATAACTGTTTCACAAGAATAATCGCAACCGCACAGCCGAAGATGGCTTGCCAGACCGGGATTCCGACCGGCAGGTTGTAGGCAAGCAGAACACCGGTGATGCAGGCTGAAAAATCGTTAATCGTCACCGGCTTTTTCATCAGCCTTTGATAGGCCCATTCAAATAGGACGCATGACACTACACAAATGCAGGTAATAAGGGCCGCCCGGGGTCCGAATATCCAGACGGAAGCGATAAAAGCAGGAATAAGGGCGATCAAAACATCAATCATGATCCTGTTGGTCGTGATTTTGTCACGGATATGAGGTGAAAATGATACAGTCATATTATTCATTTATTGAATCTTGCTCCTTCCAAAGTCCGGGATTTTTATCATCCAGTCATTTCATTTACGCCGCCTAACGATTTTCCCATAGCAGCTTCTTCGACAAAGTCATAACCTGTGCCAAGGGCCTTTTCGCTGGGCATAAATAAGAGCAGCAAGCACATTCGGCACACATATTTACCTTATATTCTTTAAGCAAATCCAGCTTTTTAAGCTCGTAAGCTTCTTCTATATAAGATGGCATCAAATTCATCGGACATTTGGAAATACAGCGCCCGCATTTAATGCAAGGGGATGACGGCGGCAAAACAGCCTCTTTTTCCGATAAGGCCAGAATGGCGTTGGTGACTTTCACCACCGGGACATCGGCATTCGGCACCGCCGCCCCCATCATCGGCCCGCCTAAGATAATTTTTTTCACATCCTCTTTTAACCCGCCGCAATAATCAAATAATTCCCGGATGGGCGTGCCAATCGGGGCAATGACATTTTTCGGATTTTTGACGCCGGAACCGTCAACGGTCACGCACCGGGAAACCAAAGGCATGCCTGTTTTTATGTATTCGGCAAAAACCGCAACGGTGGTGCAGTTCACAACAATACAGCCAACATCCGTTAAACGCGCCCCCTCCGGCACGATCCGCCCGGTGATATTATATACAAGCACCTTTCTTTCTCCTTGCGGATAAAGGGATGGCAACTCATGAACCGTTATGCCCGCCGCATCTTTGCAGAGCCCGCGTAATTTCCTGATTGCTTCCTGCTTATTATTTTCGATGCCGATGATAACTTCCTTGGGACCCAGGTATTCTTTCAGCATCTGGGCGCCTTGGAAGACATAATCGGTTTGATCCACCATTGTCCGGGTATCAGAAGTAATAAAAGGCTCGCATTCCGCACCGTTTATTAAAATATAATCAAGGTTCGTTCCCTCTTTTAAGGTAAGCTTAGGCGCGGTGGGATAACCGGCGCCGCCTAAGCCAACAACGCCGCTATTTTGGACCGCTTCAATAAATTCGGCCGTACTCGTTACGGCAGGGGGCGTCAGGCCGTCAAAAACAGCCTGTTCCCCATCAGAAGCAATTACAATCGAAACCGCTTTCTGGCCGGTGATGATGTCATGGGTATCAATCATTTTAACTTTGCCGGAAACACTGGCATGAACCGGTGAAGAAACCTTGCCTTCGGCGGCTTCTCCGATCAATTGGCCGACTTTTACCTCATCACCAACCTTAACCACCGGATTCGCCGGCCTTCCGCTGTGCATGGACATCGGCAATCTGACTTGGGCAGGGATGGGGATTCTTTCCGGGGCATATCCGGCCGTATTTTTAAAATGCGGCACCGGCAGGCCGTTTATCTTTTTCATTGATGACCATCTCCTTTGATATTTACATTGCATAACAGACCTTTACACATTATAGCTTATCCTACTTCAAAGTGTCAATATGTGCGGATGCTTTTCGGCTTTACTCCTTCCGCTCGTAGCGAAGAGTGGATTTAAAATATATGATAACTCGTGGTCGAATTAACTTTGCTAAAATACCGATTACAACACCCGAAACGGTTCCAACGATTAACAAGAGTGGTAAGTATATCAATATGCCCCATGTTCCAAAAATTAGGCGGGCAACGACAATTTGACCAATATTGTGAAAAGCGGCACCGGCAACACTTACGCCAATAATGCTTACCTTTTTTACCTTTAAAAGTAATAACATGATGAGCAAGCTGGCAATTGAACCGGTCATGCTATAAAATAAAGCGATTATACTGCCAGAGAAAAATGCTGTCATCAGGCATTTAAGTACCACCAAAATAATTGTATCGCGAGGCGGAAAAGCATATAGGGAAATAACAATTGCCAGATTCGCTAAACCTAACCTCATTCCCGGCATCATCCCATCTAGCGGTATCATCCGCTCAACCAGTCCCATAATAAGTGTAAATGCCAATAAAATCCCTAGTAAAGTAACCTTTTTGATCCGTTCCTGATTAGTACGCGATTGCATCAATCCCCCCTTCCGATTGGCCGGTGAGTTTCACCAACACTCTGTGGGGTAGGCACGCGATGACTTGTCCCGGTCGGGAATATTTTCCGGATAAAACGCAAGTCTGCGAATAACAGTTTGCTTCCGCGATATATACCCCATCTTCTTGAATTCGAACGATGTTATATCCGTCTTCTCCGGCATAGATGAAAAAATCTGTTTGCCCGGATGAAAGCGGTACATTGTGCTTTAACTCACCGGCAACGTAAATTTCAACAATAGCTTTTTCTTGTTTGCTGTTGATTCCCAACAAAACAAACGCGCCGATAAGCGCGGGCAAAAGGATGCCTATGATAATATAGAAATCAGCTTTTTTCATTTTTTAATTATAACAAAGGCTGGCTAGAATATGCAAGCTTAGATTGATTTCAACAATGATACTTCTCTTTATATCTTTCCAAAAATAATTGTTTCTCTTTTTCCTGATTCACTAATTTTTCCAATTTATCCAGATTTTTTCCCGAAATCCATGCTTTCCCAGAATTATAATAGAAATTTACTATTTTCCAGAATTTTTCCGGATATGCGAGCCGGTAATAAAGCTGGGTATGATCCGCTATTGTCATTTCCCGCTCATCTATGTATGCTGAAATCAAACCATTCCCGATCGATTCCGACCAATTACTTTTCTCCAAAAGCTTTCGCATAAAAAGATATAAATCACGAACCGGATTATCAATCACACATTTTTCAAAATTTATCAAGCTCATTTTTCCGCCTGCCAACAAGATATTGTGGTATTGATAATCACCATGACATACCATCTCAGGCTCATCTTTTAATTCATGAATAAAGAAACGCAGTTCCTCAGTTATTTGCAAGGCGAGATTCATAAAGTAATCGAATGTGCGCATTAGACGCATTTCAAATTCCGATTTTTGACTTTTTTCTTTCAAAAATTTTCTGACCCGCTTTAACTCTTTATTATGCTTGTCAAATTCTTTGTCAATTTGAAAAGGCATTTTATCGACTAAAATATCCATATCGTGCAAATTTGATACTTGGTGTAATAGAGCTAAGGTTCTTACGGCCATTTTGCACTCTTCCATATCACGGACGTTACATTCCCTGCCTTCGAACCACGTCTTTAAGATATAGGGAATTCCATCGTTATCATCAATTAGCAAAGCGCCTTCTTTGGTTTTGATAATGCTTTCAATTTTTAGGTCAGACTTTTCCTTAATATGCCCAAGCAAAGCATCCTGAAAAAATACCTTATCGCGTGACCCAAGGTATTCCTTGA